>Ga0070728_10000792_pt1 | contig 55597 bp, 58 predicted proteins | sample tdDd471_FD_66723 | JGI IMG/M metagenome (GOLD analysis project Ga0070728, IMG submission 66723) | Marine sediment microbial communities from the Atlantic coast under amendment with organic carbon and nitrate - tdDd47.1 | ecosystem: Environmental > Aquatic > Marine > Coastal > Sediment | place... | reverse complement strand
CCCGGCGAGCCGGCCGGAGCCGGGTCGGGACGGTCGCCGGTCAGCGAGAGGTAGACGATGCCGTCGGGCGTGCAGATCGCGATGCTGTCGGGTCCCGGCGGGGCCGGATCGCCGGGCGGGGCGGCGGCCAGCGGCGCCACCAGGTCGGCGAACAGCAGGGCTGCGACCGTCAGCCATGTCGCGATCCGCCGCCTTGTGGTCCGGCTCTGAGGGACGCGGTCGTTCATCGGCTCACGTCAGGCGAAAGGTCACGGGCACCTCCGCCACCGCCTCGACCGCGAGGCCGTTCCGGCGGGCCGGCGCGAACCGCCAGTGCCGGACGGCCTGCAGGGCGGCGCGGTCGAGCACGGCGAAGCCGCTGCTGCGGGCGACGGCGAGGGAACGGCACCGCCCGTCGGGGCCGACCGTGACCGCCAGCACGACCGTGCCCTCCCATCCCTTCAGGCGGGCCTGGCGCGGGTAGGCGGGCACCGGATTGCCGGCGGCGGCGGCGATCGGGCGGGCGATGTCTCCGGCCGGTCCGTTGGTCCGGCCCGGAACGGCCGGGACCGCCGTCGGTGCGGCCGGGATAGCCGACGCGGCCTGTCGGTCGACCGGGGGCGCTGTCGGATCGCCGGTCGGTCCGGAGACGACAGCCGTCGCTGGGCGTACGGTCGGCGTCGGCGGCGGCGGCGTCTTGCTGCGCACCGGCAACTCGGTCGCAGTGACCGCCTCGGGCGACGGGGCCGTGGTTTCGGGGGCGTCCCGGCGCACGGCGACGGTTTCCGGGCGCGGCGGTGCTGCCTGCGGCGCTTCGGGGGCCGCAGCCGCGGGCACGGGACTCGGGCGGACCGGCGACGGCGCGCGCGGAGCCCGGGCGACCGGCGCCTGCGGGACCGGAGCTTGCGGGACCGGTGCTGCCGCGGCCTGGACCGGCGCGGCGACCGGCACGGCCTTCGCCGATTCGCCGGTCGGTGCGCGCGCCGCCGATATGGCGACGTACGGCACCACCGTGAACGGCGTGGCGATCACGGCCGGGGCCGGCACCGGGACGGTCGTGCTGCCGACAAAGCCGAGCAGCGCGCCGGCGAACGCCAGGTGCAGGCAGAGCGAGACGGCGACCGGCCCGCCGAACGCGGGGCCGGACGCGGTGGTCGGGCGATGCATGGGGAATCTCCCCGTGACCTCGACGAGGTCGGGTTCGATCGAGTCCGGCCGCCGGGCCGCACCGGAAGGCGGCGGGCGTCGCCGGGGCTGCTACGAACTCACAGGGAGGCGGGCGGGGCGCGCGGCTGAAGCCGAACCACCGCCGGTCCGGCCGGGCAGGTGACCGGCGCCGGGGTGGCGAACGCCGCGGTCGACGTCGGTTCGACGCCGACGGCCGGCTGCACGGGCAGCACGGCCGTGAGGTGGCCGGCGGCCATCAGGCAGACCGGGCAGGCCGGACTGGTCGGCCCGGAGCGTTCGTCCTCGCTGCCGCCGACCGGCTTGGCGGCCGGGCCGGCGGCGCTGCAGATCGAGGCGGCGATGGCGAACGCCTGCCCGCGGCTGTCCGCCGGCAGCTCGCTCAGCGCGAGGGCGTGACCGACGCCGAGGCCCAGCCGCAGCAGCACCGCGAAGACGGCCAGCATGGCCGCGAACTGGGTCCACGGCCTGACGGCGATCCCCGACGCGATGCGTCGACGGCGGTTGATGGGACGGGCCTTCCTCACGGCTTCCTGCGAACTGACTGCGATGGCTCGTACTTAAGCGGTCGCGCAACAATAGCGGTCGAAAGCGCGTTGGCAACCACCTGCCGGCCTCGGAGGCTATCGCCGCCGGAACACGACCGTCAGGTTGTTGGCCGGCATCGGCTGGACCAGGTCCAGGACGAGCCCGGCGGCCTCGGTGGCCGGCACGATCTCGCCGTCGAGGTCGCGGATGCCCCAGGACGGGTTCTCGGCCCGCAGGCTGGCGTCGAACGCGGCGTTGCCGTCGCCGGTGTGGGCGCCGTCGCGCCGGAACGGGCCGTACAGGATCAGCGGGTCGCCGGGCTGCAGCAGGGCGCCGGCACCTGCCAGGAGCCCTTCGGTCACCGGCCACGGGGCGCTGTGGACGACGTTGGTGGCGACCATCGCCCGGATGTCGTCGCCCGGCTGCACCGGCCACTCGGCGAGCGGGGCGGCTGCGTCCAGTCGCCGCGGCGGCAGCGGGCGGGCGGCGGCCGGCGGCAGCAGGGTGGCCCAGGCCCGCAGGCTCTCGACCAGGGTCGGCCGCGGGTCGGTCGGCAGCCAGCGCAGCGGTGCCAGGGCGGCCGCGAAGGCGACCGCGTGCTGGCCGGTGCCGGAGCCGAACTCAAGGACGCTGCCGGATCCGGGGAGCACCCGGCGCAGCACCGCCAGCAGCGGGCCGGCGTTGCGCCGGGCGGCCGGAGCGTCGCCGGCCTCCACCGGCGCCGGGCGGTCGAGGGGCGGCGGGGCCGGCTCGTTGGCGAGCGCGGTCGGCGAAAGTGCCGGGGCGGCAGGGGCTGACGGGGCGTTCATGACCGCCTATGTAGTCGTCATCTCCATGCTCCCGCAACGCGCTCGGAGGGGTCGATGCTGGCCCGACTGCAACGTTTCCTGGACAGGCTCGACGCCGGCGGCGGCTCCGCGTCGGCGCCGCGCGACGAGCTGGCGATGGCGGCGGCGGTGCTGCTCGCCAGGGCGGCTGCCCTCGACGGCACGGTGGACGAGCGCGAGAAGGCGGTTGCGGCAGATCGTCTCGTCGAGCGGTTCGGCGTGCCGCGCGCCGAGATCGACCGGGTCATGGCGGAGGCGGCGCACACTGCCGAGGAATCGGTCGACCTGTACGGTTTCACCCGGGTGTTGAAGGACCGGCTGGACCACGACGGCCGGCTGATGCTGATGGAGGCGCTCTGGGAGGTGGTGTACGCCGACGGCACGCTGCACGACTACGAGGCCCAGCTGATGCGGCGTCTGGCCGGGCTTTTGTTCGTCGGCGACAGGGACAGCGGGATCGCGCGCAAGCAGGCGCTTGCGAAACTCGGTCTTGATGAGCCGGGTTCGAGCGACTAAACAGCGGCGGGTCGAGCCCCGGAGGAGACGTCGATGACCTACGTCGTCACGGAAGCCTGCATCAAGTGCAAGTACACCGACTGCGTGGAAGTGTGTCCCGTGGACTGCTTCTACGAAGGCGCCAATATGCTGGTCATTCACCCCGACGAGTGCATCGACTGCGGCGTGTGCGAGCCGGAGTGCCCGCCCGAGGCGATCCTGCCCGACACCGAGTCGGAGGCGGAGAAGTGGCTCGAGCTCAACCGCGAGTATTCCGAGCGCTGGCCGAACATCACCCGGAAGATCGATGCCATGCCCGACGCCGATGCGTTGCAGGCCGAGAAGGGCAAGTTCGACCGATTCTTCAGTCCGGAGCCGGGGGAGGGGACCTGACTCCCGGCGGAGTCGATCACGGTTTCGGGGACCGCATTGTCACCCGGGATTAAGACTCCGGTAACAACTGTCTGATTTAACGCAGACGTGGCGATTTGCCCTGGGTTCGCGGTGGTCTTCCGCGGCCGTGCCCTACCATTGTGCCCCGATTTGTGGTACCGTCTCTCCTGTTCGGAGTCGGGACGGAGAGTCATTCCCGGCCCCGTCCCCGCAAACCGTGGGACCAGTGACGAAACCGGAGTGTTTCGGACTGTCGTTAGGCGTCACTTGTGACGTCGCGATGGCGCGCCGGGTGGGGTGGCGCGTCTCTGGGCCTGCGCGGGATCTTCGGATGGACGTTAGACAGAGAGCCCGATGACAAAGAAGAGCGAATTCAAGACCGGCGATTTCGTTGTGTACCCGACGCACGGCGTCGGGCTGATCAAGGGGACGGAGACACAGATCGTAGCCGGCACGGAACTCGACTTGCTGGTGATCGACTTCGAGCAGGACCGAATGACGCTGCGGATTCCGCTCGGCAAGGCCCGGACCAGCGGTCTGCGCCGGCTGAGCAGCCGCAAGCAGATGGATGCCGCCCTGCAGAAGCTGAAGGGCCGCGCGAAGGTGCGTCGGACCATGTGGTCGCGCCGGGCGCAGGAATACGAGGCCAAGATCAACTCCGGCGATCCGGTTTCGATTGCCGAGGTGGTGCGCGATCTGCGGCGTTCCAGCAATCAGGCCGACCAGTCCTACAGCGAGCGACAGATGTATCAGGCGGCGCTGGACCGGTTGGCGCGTGAGTTCGCCAAGATCGAGCAGATTGACGAGACCGCGGCGGTCGACCGGCTCGAGAAGCTGATGGACGCCGCCTGACCGACGCCGAACGACGCGCCCCGGCGACGACGATGCCCGGGGCGACGAAACAAGGGGGCGGTGCTTCGGCGCCGCCCCGTTTCGTTGCCGCCCCGTTTCGTCGGCCGCCCGGTTTCGTCGGCCGCCCGGTTTCGTCGATTGCGTGCGAACGGCGGCAGGGCCGATGCCGTTGCATTGATGCCCTGACCGGATTTCTGTTTTGCCGGGTCGGCCGCGTGGCCCCGGCTCCCCCTTTCGCGGCGTCGGGCGGCCTGCTATCACCGAGTCCCGACGACACCGCGCCGGACCCCTGCGACCCCGGATGCCGACAGCCAGCCCGACCGAACCGACCACCGAGCGCTTCATCGACCTGACGCGTGCACGGCGGATATGGGCGATTGCCGCGGTCCACGGCGAGGCCGAGCGCCTCGCCGCCCTGCACGACGCCATCGGCGCCAGCTTCGAAAGCGGCGACCGCGTGGTGTATCTCGGCGACCTGATGGGCGGCGGCGACGTCCGGGCCACCCTGGCGGAGGCCCTGCGGTTCCGCCGCCTGGTCCTGGCCCAGCCGCCGCTGTACCTGCCCGAGGACATCGTCTACCTGCGCGGCCGGCAGGAGGAGATGTGGCACAAGCTGCTGCAGATCCACTTCGCGCCGAAGCCGAAGGAGCTGCTGCGCTGGATGCTGGGGCGCGGCGTCGAGTCGACCCTGCGATCGTATGGCGGCGATCCCGAGCAGGGCTTCGCGGCCGCCAACGAGGGCATGGTGGCGCTGACCCGCTGGACCGGGCGGTTGAAGGCGGCGATGCAGGCGGCACCGGGCCATCAGGCCTGGTTCTCCAGCCTGCGGCGTTACGCCCATACCGGCCCCGGCGGCGTGCTGTTCGTCCATGCCGGGCTCGACCCGATGCGCCCGCTGGCCGACCAGCGCGATGCCTTCTGGTGGGAAAACGGCACATTCCCCCGGGCGGCGGCCGGCTACAACGGCTTCGCCCGCATCGTCCGCGGCCACGACCCGGATGGTGGCGGCTGGTCGGAAGACGGGATCACCCTCACGATCGACGGCGGGTGCGGGCAGGGCGGCCCGCTGATAGCCGCCTGTCTCGCCCCCGACGGCACCCTGCTGGAGCGCCTCGAGGCCTGACGCCAGCCGGCGAGCGGCCGAAGGGCCGGGTGATCCGTCCGCGCCTGTTCTCCGTACATGAGTCGAAAGCCGGGAGCTTTCTGGACGACGGGGGCTCGATCATGGGGCGCTACGCAGGACCGAACACCCAGGCGGCCGACGCCGCCTTCTATCGCACGGCCATGCGCGAGCCGTTGCTGGAGCGCGACCACGAGCTGGAGCTCGCCCGGCGCTGGCGCGACGACGGCGACGAGAGGGCGCTGCACCGGCTGGTCCGGGCCTACACGCGGCTGGTGATCAGCACGGCCAGCCGGTTCCGCCACTACGGGCTGCCGCTCGCCGACCTGGTTCAGGAAGGCAATGTCGGCCTCATGCAGGCCGCCGCACGGTTCGAGCCGGAGCGCGAGATCCGGTTCTCGACCTACGCCACGTGGTGGATCCGCTCGGCCATGCAGGACTTCATCCTGCGCAACTGGTCGATCGTCCGGATCGGGACGACGACCTCGCAGAAGTCGCTGTTCTTCAACCTGCGACGCCTGCGGGCCCGCCTGCAGGACCCGTCGGAGACCGCGATGTCGGAGGAGGTTCGCGAGGCGATTGCCGCTGACCTCGGCGTGTCCCTGCGCGACGTGGAGGCGATGGAAGGTCGGCTCGGCGGCCAGGATCAGTCGCTCAACGCCTCGGTCTCGGAGGAAGGGGAGGAGGACTGGCAGGGCCGGCTGGCCGACGAGCGGCCCAGTCCCGAACAGGTCGTCACGGGCGCGCGCGATTCCCGGACGCTGTCGGCCTGGCTGGCCGAGGCCCTGGCCGACCTGAACCCGCGCGAGCGCATCATCATCGACCAGCGCCGCCTGCGCGAGGAGGGTGCGACGCTGGAGGAGCTCGGCCGCGACCTTGGGATCTCGAAGGAGCGGGTCCGCCAGCTCGAGAGCCGGGCGCTGCTGAAGCTGCGGGAGCGGCTGTCCGACCGCATGGACAGCCCGAACGACCTGATCCCCGAGGTCTGAGCGCCGCGTTCGGGTTTCTCGGCCAAGGTCACTCGACCACGGTCTTCACCAGCGTGCCCGGCTGCGGATCCGCGCCGGGCGCCAGGCCGTTCAGGACACGGAACCGGGCCTCGGTGAACGGCCCCTCGGGCATCGACCGCGCCAGCCGTGCGACGGAATCGCCCTGGCGCGCCGTGCGGACCTGCAGCCGATACGGTCGCTCGCGCGCCGCCTCGGACTCGCTGATGTGACGGAAGCTCAACGCGGTCTGCCGCAGCGCCTCCGCCTGCTTCGCGGTGTCGTCGGCCGGGGTGGCGAACAGGAACCGGTAGATCCGGCCGTCGCCGCCGTCGATGGCGACCAGCCGGACGTCGACCGGGCCGCGGTTCGAGGACACCCGGGTCACTCCGGTCGCCCCCTGCATGCCGTTGCTGTCGAAACGGGTCAGGTTGGTCAGGCGCAGCTTGGCCCCCCAGCGCCGGGTGATGTAGCGCAGCATGTCGTGCTCGCCGTCCTGGCGGGCGCCGTCGAACCGGATCTCGGCGCCGTTCGGGGCACGGGCCCGCACCGCGGTCGGCCCGTTGGTCAGCACGAAATCCGCCGGGACCGTGAACTCGAACCGCAGCTTCGGATGCACGAAGCGCCTGCCCCGGACAAAGCCCTGCTCGGGCGAGTCGCCGTAGATCATGCCGTCGAGGCGATGCAGGTACGGCTCGTGGTCGACGACCCCGCCCTGGGCGGCGAGACCGATGCTGGCGGCGCGGGCCTCCTGCACCCGGTCGATGGTCCGCGGGTGCGTCGCCATCAGGCTGTATTCGTCGGGATCGGACCCGGACCCGAGGACCTCGGCGTCGAGCTTGCTCTTGTCGCGCAGCCTGGCCAGGAACGACGCCATCGCGTCGGGCTGATAGCCGGCCCGGGCGAGATACCTGAGGCCGAGGGAATCCGCCTCGAACTCCTGCTCGCGGCTGTAGCCGCGCAGGATCAGGCCGCCGCCGAGATTCAGCAGGTCGGCGGCCCCGCGGTCGCCGATCGCCGCCCCCAGGATCGCGGCGCCGAGACCCACCCAGACGGCGCGGCCCTGCTGCTGGGCACCGTGCCGCGCGGTGACGTGGCCGATCTCGTGGCCGATCACGCCGGCCAGCTCGGCCTCGCTGTCGGCGAGCGCCAGCAGGCCGCGGGTCACGTAGACATAGCCGCCCGGCAGGGCGAAGGCGTTCACCACCGGCGAGTCCAGCACCGTGAAGGTGAACGGGAGCTGCGACTGCTCGGAGTTGGCCACCAGCCTGGCGCCGATGCCGGCGACGTAGGCCTGGATCGCGTTGTCGTCGTAGACCCCGCCGAACTCCGCGAGGATCTTGGGGTGCTGCTCGGCCCCGATTTGCCGCTCTTCCTCCGGCGACATCAGCGTGAAGATCTGCTGGCCGGTGGCGGGATTGGTCGAGCATCCGCCGAGCCCGGTGGCGCCGAGCGCGACGCTGGCGGCGAGCAGCAGGGAGGCGATCCGGCGGGGAATTCCGACTGTCGGCTTCATCGGCGCGGCACGGTCTCCGGTTGTCATTCGACTCGAACGGCGTGAAGGGGATTTTCCGTCATTCTTCCAGGACTTCCAGCCCCTCGGGATGGGTAAGGTCGATCATCGGTCCGTTCAAGGGGAACACCCAGCCGCGGCCGCGCACCCGCTGCCCGGTCAGGTCGGCCAGATCGATGCCGGCGCGCGCGAAGGCCCGGCGGACGTCCGGCTTGGCGCGGAACGTGAAGTCGCGCCGCCAGTCTGCGCCGAAGTTCAGGTAGGCGGTGCCGCGAACGACCGCCGCGTCGACCACGCGGCCCTCGACGATCTGAACGCTGTCGAGGTCGCCCCAGGTCTCGGCCGGGTTGCGGACCCGGTAGAACCGCTGGCGCCAGATCCCGAGCCGGGCGGCGCGCGCGGTGCGCTCCAGGTCCAGCATCAGCCGGGCGCCGGTGGCGGTGCGCGGTTGGGTGTAGACTCGCGCCAGGCCGGCCATCAGCAGGGCTCCCTGCATCCACAGCCCGTCGTCGCGGACCACGTGGGCGAGGCTTCGGCCCCAGCGGTCCTCGCGGTCGTCCGGGTGCCACAGGGTGACGTCGTTCCCCAGCAGCGCCTGGCCGACCGCGGTCGCCGCCTCGGTGGCGAGCGGCCAGGCCGGACGGTCGCCGCGCGCCGCCTCGGGGGTCTGGATGCCGGCGAGGCGGACGGTGGTGCCGTCCTCCAGGCCGATGGTGCCACCGTCGCGGATCGCCGACACCCGTCCCGCCTTGCCCCGGTCCAGTCCGTCGGGGGCGGCGGGACCCGGGCGGGCACCGGCTGCCGTGGCCGGGCCGGCCAGGACCAGGCACGCCAGCCCCGCGCCCACCCGACGCCGGGTGATGCGGGGCTTGCCGTGGTCCAGTCGTTGTCGATCGAAGATCACATCTGAGACTACCAGCATCCGGCGAGCAATGCTGAGCCGGATGCCGTCCTCCCCAGAGGAGTGGTGGGCCGGACGGCGGGGAGGCGGCGCCGTCCGGCCCGATGCCGGATGCCGTGCGTCAGGCGCGGAGGCTGCGCAGCATCCAGGCGGCCTTGTCGTGGGTGGCCAGACGGCCGGTCAGCAGGTCGGCGGTGACGTCGTCGCCGGCGTTCCCGGCAGCCTCGATGCCGGCCTTCAGGGTCGCCCCGATGGCCTCGTTGCCGGCGGCGAGGTCGTCGATCATCGCCTTGGCGTCGATACCGTCCTGGGCGTCGGCGATCTTGCTGATCTCCTGGAACGCCCGCAGCCCGCCCGGCGCGGGCGCGCCCAGGGCGCGGATGCGCTCGGCCAGCTCGTCGACCGCCCCGAACGCGTCGGTGTACTGCTCCTCGAACAGGTTGTGCAGGCCGAAGAAGTTCGGGCCGACCACGTTCCAGTGGTAGTTCTGGGTCTTCAGGGCCAGGGCGAAGGTGTCGGCCAGGGCCTGTTCCAGCGCCTTGACGACGGGATCGGTGTTGCGGGTCATCGTGCCTCTCCTTTCGGTTTCCGTGGCCGACGCCGGCGGTCCGGCGCAACGGCTACGAGACAAAACATAGGTGTTCCGATACCGTTATCCAATCGATTGGTCCGCAGGTTTCGATAGGATTGATCTATGACATTCCGGGGTCTCTCGCTGCGGGATCTGGAGTACGTGGTGGCGGTCGCCGACCACGGGCATTTCGGCCGCGCGGCCGAGGCCTGCCGGGTCAGCCAGCCGTCGCTGTCGTCCGGGGTCCGCAAGGTCGAGGACGCCATCGGGGTCCGGGTGTTCGAGCGCACCAGCCGCCGGGTCATGCCGACCCGGGTCGGCGAGGAGGTGGTGCTGCGGGCGCGTACCGTGCTGGCCGCGGCGGCCCGGATGATGGACGCCGGGGTCGAGACGACGGCCCCGCTCGCCGGCCCGTTCGCGCTCGGGGCGATCGCCACCATCGGGCCCTACCTGTTCCCGCATGCGCTGGCGCCGTTGCGCGAGGCCTATCCCGAGCTGCTGCTGACGATCGAGGAGGGGCTGACCGAGCACCTGCTGACGCGTCTGCGCGAGGGCGCGCTGGACGCGGTCGTGCTGTCGCCGCCGATCGACGACCACGGCCTGGAGCTCATCCCGCTGTACCGCGAGCCGTTCCGCCTGGCGGTCGAGGCCAGCTCGCCGCTGGCGTCCGCCGCGTCCGTGCAGGTCGCGGACCTGGATCCGGCCGGCGCGGTGCTGCTCGAGGAGGGCCACTGCCTGCGCGACCAGGCGCTGTCGCTGTGCGGCGGCAGCGGGCACCGGCCGCGCCACACCGCGATGAGCCTGGAGACCCTGAAGGCGATGGTGGCGGCGGGCATTGGCTACAGCCTGGTGCCGGCCGGGGCGGTGCACGGCGAGACCGATCTCGGCGGGCTGGTTCGCTACCGGGTGCTGGCGGACGAGAAGATCGGGCGGACGGTTGCGCTGGCCTACCGGCGCTCGCGCGACCGGGTCGACGACGTCCGGCAGATGGCCGGCATCCTGCGCGAGCATCGCCCGCCTGGCACTTTCGCCATCGCGGGTCTTTGACAATACCCGGGCGCCGCCCGATAACGGCCCGGGGCGCCGCCCGAGACGGCAGCGGAACGACAGACGAGGATGCGGTGGCGCGCGACGACCTGTTTCCGGAGATACCGTTCCGCCGAAGCGGGTTTCTCGACGTCGGCGACGGCCACCGGCTGTACTGGGAGGAGAGCGGCAACCCGGCGGGCACCCCGGTGGTGTTCCTGCACGGCGGGCCCGGCTCCGGCACCTCGCCGGCGCAGCGCCGGTTCTTCGATCCGCAGGGGTGGCGGATCGTGCTGTTCGACCAGCGCGGGGCCGGCCGCTCGACGCCGCACGCCTCGGTGCAGGCCAACACCACGCCGCACCTGATCGCCGACATGGAGCGTCTGCGCGAGCACCTGGAGATCGATCGCTGGATGGTGTTCGGCGGCTCCTGGGGCTCGACCCTGGCGCTGGCCTACGGCCAGGCGCATCCGGAGCGCTGCCTGGGCTTCATGCTGCGCGGCATCTTCCTCGGCCGGCCGAGCGAGGTGGAGTGGTTCATGACCGGCATCCGGCTGCTGTATCCGGATGCCTGGCGGCGGTTCGCCGAGTTCCTGCCGGAGGCCGAACGCGGCGACCTCTTGAGCGCCTACAGCGCGCGGCTGTTCGACCTGCGTCCCGAGGTGCACCTGCCGGCGGCGCGCAGCTGGGCGCGCTACGAGGCGGCGTGCTCGGCGTTGGTGCCGGACCCGCGGCAGCTCGCCGACATGGAGAACGACCAGCACTCGCTGGCGCTGGCCCGGATCGAGGCGCACTACTTCGCCAACCGCCTGTTCCTGCCACCGCAGGGCCTGCTGGCCGGGATGGACCGGCTGGCCCGGCACCCGGCCGTGATCGTCCAGGGCCGCTACGACGTGATCTGCCCGATGGCCTCGGCCGACCTGCTGGCACGCTCGTGGACCGGCGCCGAGTTCGTGGTGGTTCCCGATGCCGGCCACGCCGCCATGGAGCCGGGCATCCGCCGCGCCCTGGTGCGTGCCACCGAGCGTCTGAAGGCGCTGGTCGCGGCGTAGGTCCAGCCCTCTTTGCCGGTCGCGCTCGTCGCCCCGTGGGTTCCGGCTCGGTCCGTCCCGCGGAGCGGGTCGTCCCGTCCGGAATGACGGCAAGAGGGGGGGGCACTTCGGACGACGCACGCTTCCCCAACCTGTCGTCATTCCGGACGGATGCGCCCCTATTGGCGCAGCCGAGCCGGAACCCACAGAGTGACGGACTGGCGCACCGCCTCCTACAGGACCTGGAACACCCGGTAGATCGGCCCGCTCGGCTCGCGCCGGCCGGTGGCGACGAAGACCGTCTTGTTCATCCAGGCGTACTTGCCGTCGGCGGCGGTCTCGAAGAACGGGGCGGTGCGGAAGTAGATCTGGCTCGGGTCGACCGGCTCGCCGGCCGCCAGCTTCGCCATGACGTCGGCCGGGCCGTGCCGCAGGCCCTTGTAGGTCATGTAGATCAGCGCGCCGTCGTCGGCCTGCATGGTCAGCCGCACGTCGAGCTGGGTGACCCCGTCGGTCCGGTTCAGGATCCAGTCGCCGCCGCCGTCGTGCACCGTGCCCTTCAGCTTCGGCCCCTCGAAGGTGCCGCCGGTGACCCGGGCGATCCGCCGGTCGCCGTACTGGGTGTCGCCGAGCGCGGTCAGCGGCATGGCGACGCCGAGGCGCATCTCCATCACGAACTCGGTCTGGATCTCTGACATCGATGTTTCCTCCTCAAGGTGTTGTTCGAACTGCCGGTTCGGCGGGCATGATCGGCTGACCGGCGATCAGGTGGCGGTCGAAGCCGGCGCCGACGAGCGCCCGGTAGGACACAAGAACGTCGTCGGGGATGTCGTCGGGCGCCTGGTGGCCAAGTTTGGGGTAGAGCAGGATGCGCTGGATATCGCCGACCATCTCGTCGACGACGTCCTCTGGCGCGAGCGGGTCGACGGCCTGCTCGGACCACGCCATGGCAGGGCCGTCGCAGATCGTGCGGATGCCGGGCCAGGCCCGCCGGAAGGTGAGGCGCGCCCGTCGCGTCGTATTGCGCTTGGTCACGACCGCGACGCGCTCCGCCTGCAGGCCGCGGGCTTCGATCAGTCGCCGGGTGCGGGTAGCGTTCTCGCCGAGGTTCGCGGCCTCGGGCTCCAGCAGGATCGCTTCCTCGGAGACGCCGGCGGCCAGCGCCCGGTCCCGGAACATCTCGGCCTCGGTCTGCGCGAGCACGCCGCGCGTCCAGTTGCCGAAGCCGCCCGTGAACACCACGAACGGTGCCAGCCCGTCGTGGTAGAGCCGGGCGCAGTGATCGGCGACGGCGGGCTGATAGCTGCCGAGGCCCACGATCAGGTCGACCGGCGCCGGGGGCGTCTCGCTGACGTCGTGATAGCGGAACAGCCGGTCCGCGTGGGCGCGGACGGCCGGACTGAGGACTCGTGTCATCGTCCGGCCGTCGTCCCGGTCACTCCACCGACCGCAGGAAGTCGAAGTCGACGCCGCCGTCGGCCTGCAGCACGTGGTCCATGTAGATCTTGCGGTAGCCGCGCTTGAACGTCGGCTGCACGGCCTCCGGGGTGGCGACGGCGCGGCGCTTCTCCAGCTCCGCCTCGTCGACCAGCAGGTCCAGCTTGCGGTCCTTGACCGACAGCCGGATGCGGTCGCCGGTGCGGACCAGGCCGAGCGGGCCGCCGTCGGCAGCCTCCGGCGTGACGTGCAGCACGATGGTGCCGAACGCCGTGCCGCTCATCCGGGCGTCGGAGATCCGCACCATGTCCTTCAGGCCCTGGCGCGCCAGCTTCTTCGGGATCGGCAGATAGCCGGCCTCCGGCATGGCGGCGGGGCTTTTCGGGCCGGCGTTCTGCAGTACCATGATGTCGTCCGCCTGGATGTCCAGGTCGGGGTCGTCGACCCGCGCCGCCATGTCCTCGAGCGACGAGAACACCACCGCCCGGCCCTCCTTCTCGAACAGCGTCGGGTCGGCGGCCGAGCGCTTCAGGATGGCGCCGCGCGGGGCCAGGCTGCCGAACAGCGCGACCAGCCCGCCCATCGGCTGGAACGGCTTGTCGAACGGCCGCACGATCTCGTGGTCGATATAGCCGGTGTGGGCCTCCAGCCGCTCGCCCAGGGTCTCGCCCGTGATGGTCATGGCGTCCAGGTGCAGCAGGTGCTTCAGCTCCTTCAGCACCCCGACCAGCCCGCCGGCGGCGAACAGGTCCTCCATGTAGTGGGCGCCGGTCGGCTTCAGGTCGACCAGCACCGGGGTCTCGTCGGACATGACGTTCAGCCGGTCCAGCGGCACCGGGATTCCGAGCCGGCCGGCGATCGCCGTCAGGTGCACGATGGCGTTGGTCGAGCCGCCGATCGCCAGCAGCACCCGCAGCGCGTTCTCGACCGACTTCGGCGTGATGATGTCGCGCGCCAGCAGCTTGTCCTTGCCCTTGGCGACGGCCAGTTGCATGGCCCGGGCACCGGAGGCCTCGGCGGCGCGCAGCCGGTCTGCGTGCACGGCCGGGATCGCCGCGGTGCCGGGCAGCATGATGCCGAGCGCCTCGCCGATGCAGGCCATGGTGCTGGCGGTGCCCATCACCGCGCAGGTGCCGGCCGTGGTCGCCAGGCTGCCTTCGATCCGGCGGATACCGGGCTCGTCGACCTCGCCGGCGCGGAACTTGGCCCAGAACCGGCGACAGTCGGTGCAGGCCCCCAGCCGCTCGCCGTCGTAGGGGGAGGTGAGCATCGGGCCGACCGCGACGTACACCACCGGCACGTCGGCGTTGGCCGCACCCATGAGCTGGGCCGGCAGGGTCTTGTCGCAGCCGCCGATCACCACGACCGCGTCCATCGGCTGGGCGCGGATCATCTCCTCCACGTCCATGCTCATCAGGTTGCGGTACATCAGCGAGGTCGGATTCAGGAAGGTCTCGCCGAGCGAGATCGTCGGGAACTCGATCGGCAGGCCGCCGGCCGCCAGCACGCCGCGCTTGGTGGCCTCGACCAGCTCCGGCATCAGCCGGTGGCAGTTGTTGTAGCCGCTGCCCGAGCTGCAGATGCCGACCACCGGCTTCGACAGCATCTCGCGGCTGTAGCCCATGGACGACGCCATCGAGCGGCGCAGGTACAGGCTGAACTCGTTGTCGCCGTAGTTGGTGAGCCCGCGGCCGAGGCCGAGGGGCGCGTTGTCGTCGGTCATGAGCGTTCCTCCTGGCGGCGATCCTAGGCGGTCGCAGGGCGCCGGGGGAAGCCCGGATGCCGGGGTCATTGGTGCCGGGTCGTCATATCAATCGTGATTCGCGCATCGCCCGAACGGGGGACGAACGCGAAGCGCCGCGCTCCTAACATCGATGGCGCGATGCGGTCTCGTGTATGATCGCGATGGTTGCGTCGGACGACCATTGGGAAACGGTGCGGAGCCCGCCGGCGGGCGGGAAGGGGGGCGACATGAGCAATTTCACGGCGATCGTGGATGTCTCGATCGGTATGAGTCTGATCTATCTGGGCGTGAGCCTGTATGTGACGATCATCAACGAGTTCATCGCGCAAAAGCTGCAGTTGCGCGGAAAACAACTCGCTGCGGACCTGCAGAAGCTGATCGACGAACCGAACCTCAAGTCGGCCCTGGCGGCGAACCCGGCGCTGGCGCCGTTTCTCACGCAGAACGGCAAGCCCGGGTCCTTTGTCGACCCCGACATCGTCGCGCGGGTGCTGCTCGGTGCTGCTCGGGGGGTCCAGACCGGAGTCACGAAGATGGACGAATTGATCGGCGCCATCAACGCGCTGCCGGATTCTGAGTTGAAGAAGCAGCTGCAGGCGCTCGCGCAGACCGCATCGGAGGACGTCGAGAAGTTCGTCGGCACGGTCAGCCACTGGGTTGACCAGTCCCTCACCATGATGGGCGAGGTCTACAAGCAGCGAATCAAGCTGATCAGCTTCTTGATCGGGCTGTTCGCCGCGGTCGCGTTCAACATCCAGACGCTGGATGTCGTCAGCTATCTCTACAAGAACAAGGAGGCCCGCGAGGCGATCGCCGCGGTCGCGGAGCAGTTCACCGACCAGGTCTCGAAGGACACGTTCAAGACGTGCATGGACTTGAAGCCGGAGGAGCGAGACGGGAAGACCGAATGCAAGCCGATCCTCGGGCTGGTCTCCGCGGTCGAGGGCGGCAACGAGACCTTCGGGAAGCTGCCGATCTTCTGGAAGGGCTGGGAGGATGCCGCCCGGCAGATCCTCCCGTTCCTTCAGAAGGGCGTGGTCTGGTACGAGGACTGGCGCTGGTTGCTGAACTGGGTGGGCTGGCTGATCACCGGCTTGGCCGTCTCCCTGGGTGCGCCGTTCTGGTTCGATCTGTTGAACAAGCTGGTGAACATCCGCCGCGGCGTTCAGCCCCGAAAGACGGGCTGAGCCGGCATCGTCCTCGGTCGGGCCGCCATCTCGCGAGGGTCGTGCATGCCTTCCTTCACGCCCCAGCGGATCAGCCGGACGTTGACCGGGTAGGCGGCCAGCAGGCCTGCGGTCAGCGAGACGATCAGGGAGGACCAGAACAGCGGCTGGCCCAGGGTCGCGGATCGGGCGAGCAGCAGGTCGACCCCGATCGCGACGATCTCCATCACGGTGATCGAGGCGGTCTCCGAGTAGAAGGCGTCGCGCAGGGCATCCGCCGGCGCGACGCCTTCCTGCATCAGCGGACCGACGGTCAGTGCGAAGCCGGCCACATAGGCCAGCACGAAGGTGGTTCCGACGACCCACCAGCTGCCGAGCGACAGCAGTCCGACGGTGACCAGGACGCCGACGATCTCGCCGAGGCCGCAGCCGGAGTAGCAGTGCGCGACCGACCGGCCTCCGCGCCGCCACACGCTGTCGCGTACGATCTGCTTGCGTCCGGTGATCCAGTAGAGCCACAGGCCGAGCGGCCCGCAATAGGCGACCGTGAAGATCCACACGAACCGCATCAGCCCGGCAATCTCCGGATTGTGGGTCCGCAGGTCGCGCAGCAGCCGCAGCACGCAGCCGGCCGTCAGCGCAAGCCAGAGGCCGACCAGCCACCACTGGTCCAGGACTGTTCGGATCTCGTTCATCCGTGTCGTATCTCCCGTTCCAGCAACGCGGAGGACCTGCCGGAGTTCCGAACGGGTGAGGGAGGGTGCCGACCTAGCTGGTGGGCCCCGGTGACGGGTACACCCGCTGCAGTTCCATCGCGTGGAACAGCGCCGCCTGGTCGCCGTGCTCCGGTCCGAAGTACAGGCCGAGCTCGGCGGCGAGGCGGAAGAACCCGGGGGCCGGCAGGCCGCCGCGCTTGGCCGACACCGCCACGGCGGCGAGCAGCGGTCGGCCGGCGGCGTGATCGGCGCGCATCAGCTCCTCGAGCGCGTGGGTGACCCGGTGGATCGCGCGCGGCGGGCCGAGCCCGGCCGCGGTCGCCAGTTCCAGGTAGGTCAGGGTCGCGCCGCGGCGCGCCGCATCCTCCAGGATCGGACGCAGGCGGTCGGCGAGGGCGGCGGAGTCGGTCACGGCATCTGGCGCTTTCGGCGACGGCTCGCTATAGGCGGGGGATGATCCTCGTCCGAAGCATCCTGTTCAACCTCCTGTTCTACAGCTTCACGCTGCTCGTGGGCGTGTTCGGCCTGCCGTCGTTCCTGTTCGGCCGCAAGGCGGTGCAGAAGGTCTCGCGGTTCTGGTCGGGCACGCTGGTGGCGATGGCCCGTATCGTCGCGGGCATCGACGTCGAGCTGCGCGGCACCGAGTACCTGCCGAAGGGCGGGGCGATCGTGGCCGCCAAACACCAGTCGGCGTGGGAGACCCTGTACTTCACCGAGCTGCTCGACCGGCCGGCGGCGGTCATGAAGCAGGAGCTGGTCAAGGTGCCGATCGTCGGCCCGTACATGCGGGCGATGGAGATGATCCCGGTCGACCGCAAGGCCGGCGCCAAGGCATTGCGGCAGATGGTCGAGGACGCCCGCGCGGCGGCGGCGACCGGCCGGGCGATCCTGATCTTCCCGCAGGGCACGAGGGTGGCGCCGGGGGCGAAGGCGCCGTACCACCCCGGCACCGCGGCGCTCTACGTGGGGCTCGGCCTGCCGGTGATCCCGGTCGCCCTGAACTCCGGGATGTACTGGTCGCGCAACGCGTTCTGGAAGCGGCCCGGCAGGATCGTGGTCGAGTTCCTGCCGCCGATCCCGCCCGGCCTCGACCGCAAGGCGTTCATGGCCCGGCTCGAGGAGACCCTGGAGACCGCGACCGACCGGCTCGAGGCCGAGGCGCGCGGCGAGTAGGGCTCAGCCGCCGAGGAAGCTGGAGAGCGCCCGGTCGGCGATGGCGCCGCAGACCTTGCGGCCGATCACGCCCTTGAGCTTGGAGAGGTCGAACGAGCCGCCGTCGCCGGCCTGCAGCAGGCCGGAAAGCCCGCTCATATAGCCGCTGTCCTGCGACGCCGCCGGCTGGCCGCCGACCTTGGCAAGCAGCCGGTCCTTGACCGTGGTCGCGGCGTCCGGCGCATAGCCCTGCTGCTGGCAGTAGGCCAGCGCCCCGGCGGTGTTCTGCGGGCTGGCCAGCGAGGTCGAGCCCGAGGTCAGCCCGCTCAGCAGCGAGCCGCCGGACGACGATGACGAGGATTGTCCCGAGAGCAGGCCGCCGCCGATCTTCGAGAGGTCGTTGAGGCTCTGGGCCGCGACCGGCGCGGATGCGACGGCCAGGAGCGCGGCGAGCACGGGAACGGCGATAAGCAGGGAGACGGGGGCACGGCGGACGATCATCTCGGTCTCCTGTCGGTCGGGACGCGGATCAGTATCGGCAGGCGGCCGGCATGGTCGGGCCGTCGCCGAGCAGGCTGGTCACCCGGAACGGCCGGGCCGGATCGCCCGGCTCGACGTCGACCACCGCCATGGCAGGCGGCGAGCTGAAGTCGCCCCAGGCGTTCAGCCGCCAGAACAACCGGTGACCGTCGGCGGAGTCGATCGGCTCCAGGCAGGCCGGATTGGTGTCGCCGTGCACCAGCAGCACCGGCCCGGCGAAGCCCAGGGCCTCGCCGATCAGCGCCCGGCAGGTCGGCGCGAACGGAGAGCTCGCCAGGCAGCGGGCCAGCGGATCGGCCGGGACCGGATTGCCGGGATCGACGTATTTCGGGTTGAACGGGTCGACCTGCATGGCGATCACCACGGCCTTCGCGCCGGCTTCCCGGGCGGCCCGGAAGGTCTCGGCCAGCCACACCCGGTTGGCCTGGTCGCGGGCGTCGGCGAGCGCCCGCGCCAGTTGCTTGTCGTCCAGCTCGACCTGGACGCGGCCGTTGGAGGTGCCGACCACGTGGATGGTCGCGAACTGCACGCCGCCGGTCGCCCACATGGCGTTCTCCGGTTGGCCGTCCTGGGCGCGCCAGCGCCATTGCGGGTCGATCCCCGGCGGCGCCACCTCGAAGTGGAGGCGGCGCATGGCGTCGAGACGGCCGAGCTCCGACACCGGGTGCGCCAGCTTCTTGCGGTCGCAGTCGGTCCAGTCGTTGTCGCCGGGCGTCAGGATCACCGGCTTGCGGAAGCCGTTGCGCCACATCGTGCGCTGGCGGACCTGCCACTGGTCGTCGCAGGCGGTCTCCGGCCGGCCGAGGTCGCCGACGCTGATCACGAACTCGACGCCGGCGTCGCCGGCCAGCCGCTCGGAGGCCGGCCCGTCCAGGAACGCCTGGTCGGCGTCGGTGTAGGGCATGTCGCCGTACACCGCGAAGCGCGGGCCACCGGCCAGGGCGGGCTGGGTAGCGGCGAGCAGGGCGAAGGCCGAGACGATCGTGGCGAGGCGTGCTGACACAGTCATCTCGGCTCCTCCCTTCGGATCTACGGTGCCGGCGATTACCCCGCCATCAGCCGGTCGACGATCGGCGCCACGCCGTCCTTCAGCGGGTCGACCACCGGCAGGCCGGTCTGCTCGGCGGTCTTGGCCTTGAACGCCGCCGCCTCGTCGGCCGAGACGTTCGAGGTGTTCAGGCTGACGCCGACGAACTTCACGCCCTCGTTCACCATCCTCGCCATGTGCAGGATGGTGTCCATGGCGGTCGGGATCTCCGGCACCGGATAGTCCGGCAGGCCGCGCATGTGCGGGCGGCCGATCTCGTGGCACATCACCAACGCGTCGGCCTGGGCGCCGTGGATCAGGCCGAGGGTCACGCCGGAATACGACACGTTGTACAGCGAGCCCTGGCCCTCGATCAGGTCCCAGTGGTCCTCGCTGTTGGCCGGCGCCAGGGTCTCGACGCAGCCGGAGATGAAGTCGGCGATCACCGCGTCGATCGAGGCGCCCTCGCCGGCGATGAAGATGCCGGTCTGGCCGGTCGCCCGGAAGTCGGCGTTCAGGCCGCGTGCCCGCATCTCCTTCTCGATCGCCAGCGTGGTGAACATCTTGCCGACCGACACGTCGGTGCCGACGGTCAGCAGCCGCTTGCCCGGGCGCGGCTTGCCGCTGGCGACCGGGTAGTCGCGGCTCGGGTGCCGGACGTCGAACAGCTTGCGGCCGTTGCGCTCGGCCGCGTCCTTCAGGGACGGGATCGCGGTGATCTTGGTGTGCAGGCCGGACGCTATGTCCATGCCGAGGCCGAGCGCCTTCACCAGCTCGACGATCCACGACTCGGGAATGAAGCCGCCACGGTTGGCGACGCCCAGGATGACCGTCTTGGCCCCCTTGGCGGCCGCCTCCTCGATGCTCACGTCGGGCAGGCCGAGGTCCGCCTTGCAGCCCGGCAGCCGGAACTGGCCGATGCACCACTCCGGGCGCCAGACCTTCACCCCGTTGGCGGTCTTCGCCGCCAACTGGTCGGGTGCGTCGCCCAGGAACAGAAGATACGGATGCTGGATCGTCGCCACGGATACCCCCTCGAGACGGAAAGACGCCGGTCGCGGAGCGGCCGGCTGACTGGGATGGCGGCGCGGCGCCGGGACCCCCGGTCGCGGCCGCGTTTCGGCGAGAAAATAGAACGGACCGCGGCCGAGCACCACCGGGAAGGCTCGCTTCAGAGGGCATGGCAGGCGCCCGCGTGCCGAGGGGATGGCACGCGGGCGCCGGACCCGGCCGGTGGCGGTCAGTACTGGCCGAGCTTCGGGTCGATCTGCCACACCTCGTTGACCAGCCGGTCGCCGCGGAAGGTCAGGACGTAGCGCACCGGCACCGTGGCCTTGCCGACGAACTTGACGTTGGCGGACACGGTCGCGCCGGCCGGGTTGGCGCTGGTACGCAGGTCGGCCACCTCGAGCTTCAGCTTGCCCTGGGCCTTGGTGAACTTCTGCCAGACGCCCATGATGTCGGCCCTGTTGCGGTACGTCCCGTCGAGCGGGCCGCCGACCCACTGGAACACCGCGTCGTCGGCATAGGGTGCGACGATCGACGCCACCTCGCTGTTGGCGATCGCGTTGAAGTGCGCCATCGCCCGGTCGCTCGGCGTTTCCGCCGCGGCCAGGGTGGCGCAACCGGCGGACAGCAAGGCTACGGCTGACAGCGGCAGCATTCGATGAAACATGGATCGATCCCCGTGAGTGATTGCAGACACGGGTATCTACGAAGGGCAGCCGGCTTTATTCCGAGGCTCCGCTGAATTCATTGGGAGCACGGAGAATTGCGTGGCCCAAGTCTGTCGTCGGGCGTGAACGCCAGCGCGTCGTCCGCCGTTTCAGAGCGGTTGCCTCAGGGCGTCTCGGAGGCCTTGGTGACGAAGCGATCGTAGTCGGCCGTGGTGAAGCGCATCGGCGTCCCCCGCACGGGATCCCAGAGTGTGCGGGAACCGCCGACGATATCGCCGAGATAGACGTGAATGCCGAGCGACGGGGTGCCGTCGGGGTTGGCGATCGCATGCACGTCTTCGCCGTCCAGCACCAGCACCTCGCCGGGGGCGAGCCGGGTGCGCGACGCCAGGGCGATGCCGTCGCCATCGCGCCGGTAGTGGCGGTGGACCTCGACGCCTTCCAGCATCGCGATGAGGGCATTCATGCCGTGGTCGTGCGGTGGGCCGGCGGTGTCCGGCGCCTGCCGGACGATAAACACGGACAGCCCCGGCTCGTTGTGCACCACGTAGTCCTCGCCGTCGAAGGCGGGGATCTCGGCAAGCGCGCGGGCCGGGTCGGCCCCGATCTCCGCCAGGGCCGTACGGACGGCCGATACCGGCTCCGGGCCAGACACCGCCCGGCGGCAGGTCTCGACCAGCTGACTGAGTAGCGTCTCACTCACGGGACGATCCTTTCCGCAGTTCTCCGCGTGCGGCGACCCGGACGGTGCCACGACCGATCAACCTGTAGAGCGTGAGCGGTTCCGGCTCAAGGACCGGTGCTCGCCGGCCTCTCCAGCACGCCGCTTCAGAGCGCGGAGAACTGCGAGCGGACGACCCGGGCGGCGGGCATGAGCTCGGTCTCGCTGAAGTCTCCCGATACGCCGAACCCGTTGGATCCGTCGCTCCAGTAGACGACCCCCGCCGCGGCGTCCCGGCGGTAGCGCATCGCGTGCTCGCCGTCCGCCGGCAGGTCCTTGGAGACGTACAGGACCAGACGACGGCCCTGCGCGTCCTCGTACATCAGCAGCGCCGCCGGCGTGTCGTTGCCGGCCATCAGCCGGCCGCCGACCAGCTCGAAGCCGAGCTCGGACAGCCGGGGGAGCCGGAACGTCATGCCCAGGCGGTTGGACAGCCAGGCCTTGAGGTGGTCCGAGTCGGCGGCCGAGACCTCGACCGGATGACGCTTCTCCGGCGCGTAGACCAGATAGGCGGCGGCGGCCCGGCCGGCGAGCTCGGCGGTGGCGGGCCGGTCGGCGGAGAGCCGGTCGTTGAGGAGCCAGCCACCGGCCAGCCCGATCAGCAGGCCGGCGACCGATGCTGCCGCCGCCAGCGTCGGGCGCGGCCGCCGGCGCCGGGCGACGTCCATGTGCGCGGCCGGGATCGGCTCGTCGAGGACGCCGTCGAGCGCCCGGTGCAGGGCCGCGTTGATCGCCCGGTAGTCCTCGACCTGGCGCGCCGCCGCCGGGTGCGCTGCGATGTAGGCCTCGACCTCGGCGGCGCGGGCGGGCGGCAGTTGGCCGTCGGCGTAGCCGTGCAGGTCGTCGGTGCTGATCGGTGGGGAGGGTTTGCGGGTCATTGGCGTATCACTTCACGCGGCGGATCGGCGCCGGTCGCCGTTCGGCCATGCCGAGGGTTTCGCGCAGGCGCTCGCGCGCCCGGTGCAGCCGCGACATCAGGGTGCCCAGGGGAATGCCGAGCACGTCCGCCGCGTCCTTGTAGCTGAGTTCCTCGATACCGACGAGGGTGACGACCGCCCGCTGGTCCTCCGGCAGCTCGTCGATCGCCGCCAATACCGCCCGGGTCTGCAGGCTGTCTTCCTGGCTGGCCCCGCCGGCGGCCGGCATGACCGCGTCGTCGAGCTCCACCAGCGGCGGACGGCTGACGCGATAGCGGACCGCGTTGACGTGCAGGTTGTGCATGATCGTGAACAGCCAGGGACGCAGGCGACGCTCCGGCTGCCAGAGGTGGAACCGGCTGAGTGCCCGCTCCAGGCAGTTCTGCACCAGGTCGTCGGCAATGTCGGGATCGCGCAGCAGCGCCCGGGCATACCGCCGCAGATGCGGGATCTCGGCGATCAGCAATGCGCGACGACTTCCCATGATCCGGCTCGGCTTTCCGCACTCGACGTTCTGGCGTCCCGACCATGTACACGGCGGGTGCGGGATTATTCCGAGCGCCCGGATGTTTTCGTCGAGCGGACGGTGCCCGTCAGTCGGCTGCCTTGTACACGCCGGCATCCTTCGCGACCCGCCGCCACTCCGCGAAGGTGTCCTGCCAGTAGCCGGCATAGGCCTTGAGGTCGAGGAACCCCTCGGCCGTGTCGTGCCGCTTCAGCAGCGCCTGGACGTCGGGGGCACCGAGTGCCGCGTCGAAGAGCTTGGCATAGTGCTGGGCCAGGTCGGGCTTGGCACCCTTCGGCAGCATCACGCCGCGGTCGATCGCAAAGGCCAGCTCGACCCCCTGCTCGCGCAGCGTCGGCACATCCGGCAGGTCGCCGATCCGGGTCGGGCCGGTGACGGCGATCGCCTTCAGCATACCGCCCGGCACCAGACGACGGGCGATCGCCTGGTTGACCTCGCCGATGTCCACGGTTCCGTCCAGCAAGGCCGAGAGCCGTTCCCGGGTGCCTTCCATGAACACCGGCCGGAAGGCGACCTTCGTCCGGTCCTCGATCAGCAGGATCAGGAAGTGACTGGCCAGCCCCTCGCTGCTGGCGGCCGAGACGCCGGTGCCGCCGCGGGCGGCATCCAGCATCTCCGACACGGTCGAGAATTCCGCCCCGGCTCGCGCCGCGAGCACCATCGGCGTGCGGGTCAGGCGGGCGACCGGGGTCAGGTCCTCCCAGTTCACCTTCGACTCGCCGGCGATGTAGCTGGTCATCAGGCTCTGGTGGACCGCCAGCAGGGTGCAGCCGTCCGGCCGTGCCTTGGCCGCCATCTCGGTCCCCCGCACACCGTCCTGCCCGCTGATGTTGACGACCTCGAGACGGGGCTTGGCGCCGGCCCGGTTGGCGGCGTCGGCGAGGGCGCGGAAGATCAGGTCGGTGCCGCTGCCGGCGCCCCACGGAACGATCAGACGCGCGCTCAGGCATGGCGGCTCCGCGCCGGCGGCCGGCGTCGCGACGGCGGCACAGAACGCCAGCAGGGACGCGGCCAGCAGTGTCGTCGCGGATCGCATGGTCGGCGGGTATCCTCCTGCACGCCTGGACTCACCCGCGGGCCGGGGCTAGGAACCCATCGTGGATCATCAACGTGTTATCGGCGAGGGCAAAGTGTCGGCACAACCTGCGGCAGGAAGTTTGACGGTCGCGGTCGGCGGCCTCGGGGCGATCGGGCTGGCGGTCGCGAAGGCGCTGGACGCGGGGCGTCTCGAGGGGCTTCGGCTGACCGCCGTGTCGGCCCGCGACGTCGCCAAGGCGCAGCGGGCGATGAGCGGTTTCGCAGCACCGGTGCCGGTGGTGCCGCTCGGCGAGCTGGCGGAGCACGCCGACGTGGTGGTGGAGTGCGTGCCGGCCGCCGCCTTCGCCGATGTCGCCGGTCCGACGGTGGAGCGCGGCAGGATCTTCATGCCGATCAGCGTCGGGGCGATGCTGCGGCACATGGATCTGGTCGACCGCGCGCGCCGGACCGGGGCCCGGATCATCGTTCCGACCGGGGCGCTGATCGGCCTGGACGCGGTGCGGGCCGCCGCCGAGGGCACGATCCGCGAGGTCAGGCTGGTCACCCGCAAGCCGCCGCTCGGCCTCGCCGGCGCGCCCTATCTGGTGGAGAACGGCATCGGGGTCGAGGGGCTGACCGAGGCCAAGCGGGTGTTCGAGGGCACGGCGCGCGAGGGGGCGGCCGGCTTCCCGGCCAACGTCAACGTCGCGGCGGCGCTGTCGCTGGCCGGCATCGGGCCGGACGCCACCCGCCTGGAGATCTGGGCGGACCCGGCGGTCACCCGCAACATGCACACCATCACGGTCGACGCCGACAGCGCGCGCTTCACCATGAGCATCGAGAACGTGCCGAGCGAGGAGAACCCGAAGACCGGGAAGATCACCGCGCTCAGCGTGATCGCGGCGCTGCGCCGGTTGACCGCCCCGCTGGTCGCCGGCACCTGAGCGGAGCGTGAGGGGGCTGTCGGCCCCGATCGCCCGGGCGGCGCGGTTCACGCCAGCAGGTTCAGCCCGAGCCCGCTGCCCTGCGGCAGGATCGATCCGATCTGGCTGGCGATCGCCGCCTGCGCGTTGTAGGTGCCGCCCTGCACCGAGACGCCCTGTGCCTCCAGGTCCTTCTGAACCAGGTAGCGCTCGATGAACTTCAGGGCCTCAGCCGTGTACTCGATCGGCTTGAGGAACTCGCTCGCCTCGCCGCCGTCGCCCTCCAGCAGGGTCCGTTCCTCGGTGATGACCGATTGCTGCACCTTCAGGGCATAGGTCTCGGCCTTGAGGTTGGCCTGGGCCCGTCCGGCGGTGAACAGCAGGTCGTTCAGGGCGGCGGTGCGCTGGTCGATGGTGCCGCCGGTCAGAACGGTGGTGGAGAACGCCTCGAGGTTGGCCTCGAAGTTGCCCTTGAAGCTGTCCTGGGAGTCCACGTAGATCGTCGAGCCGAGGGAATCGAGGGTCACGCGCAGGTCGTTGGCGGTCGGCGACAGCAGGTTGACCTTGTCGGACTGCGCTCCGTCGATCAGCGAATCCAGGTCGGACTGGATCTTGCGGATCTGGGCGTCCAGCGCGCCCCGCGGGTCCAGCGTGCTGAACGCGAAGTCCAGAACCTTCTGGTCGCGGGTCAGGTTGTCGACCGTGTCCTGCAGCGCGACCTTGTAGACGTCGTCGATGTCGGTCTGGAGCTGGGCCGCGTTGCCCGCCGTGATGGTACCGGGCAGGGCCGCCAGAATGTCGTTGGCGAGGTTGCCGCCCTCGGCATTGACCACCGTGCCGGTCTGCACGGTGTAGGTCGTGGAGCCGGCGGTCAGCAGGTTGTCCAGGTTCACCGTCGTGGTGCCGTCGGTGATCGAGCCGGCGTTCTGGATCAGGTCGGTCAGCTGTGCGACCCGGTCGGCGTACTCGGTGTTGATCGCCGTCAGGTCGGCGGCCGGGTCGGTGGCCTCGACCGCCAGCGCCCTGATGTTGTCGAGCACGCTGTCGATGGTCGTCGCCCGATCCAGCGCGTCGACCGTCGACTCGAAGCCGAGGGCCAGCTGGTCGGTGTTGAGCTCGGCTGCGAAGTCGACCGCGGCCAGCGCGTTGTTGATGCTGGCGACGTTGATCTGGGTCTGGAACTCGGCGGCGTCGAAGGCGGTCTTGGCCGAGTCGAAGTTGGCGTCGACCGCGTCCAGGTCGGTCGAGAGCGAGGCGAAGCTGGCGTTGGCGACGCCGTCGCGGAAGGTCTGCAGGTCGCTCAGGAAGCCGGCGAGATCGGTCGACTTGGTCACCACCTGGGTGCCGTCGGTGTCGACCGTGACCGCCAGCTGGCTGGGGGTGGTGTCGGTGCCGGCCGGCAGCGCCCCGCCGGTGCCGTTGCGCAGCAGGTTCTGCGTCGTCCCGCCGTTCGGATCGTAGAAGGTGGCGCCGCTGATGTAGCCGGTGTCGCCCAGGATCTTGTCGGCGATGGCGATGAAGTCGTCCTGGATCCCGGTCAGTTCGTCCGCGGTCCCGGCGTTGCGGGCCTTGCTGTACAGCGACTGCAGCTGGGTCAGCGCGTCGCGGGTATCGAGCACGGCGCCGTTGGCGGCCGCGACCAGGCCGCGCTGCTTCAGCAGGTCGGGGATCGCCGCCTGCTGGACCGTGATCTCGGCGGCGTTGACGCCGGCCGGGTCGGTGAACGAGGCGTAGTCCGCGTACTTGACCCGCAGGCCCTCGAGCTGGCTGACCAGCGTGTCGACGACGGTCTGGCTCTTGGTGATCGCGGCGTTGGTGTCGCCGATGCTGGTCAGGTCGGCGTTCAGGATCTCCAGGCGGGTCCGGGTGGTGCTGGTCGTCGACGTCGTCTTGAACGCGTCGAGGTTCAGCTTGGCGTCGATCAGCGAGGCCTGCTTCTGGACCGACTGGTTGGCGATCTGCGCCGGCAGATGCAGGGCGTCGGTGACGATCGTCCGCAGGGGCAGGTCGCCGAGGATCTCGTAGGAGCTGCCGACCGTACCGATCCGGCGCAGGAAGAACAGCGCATCGCGGAGCGCCGGGTTCTGGGCGCCCAGCGATCTCTCGAAGGCGTTGGTGAGGTACTTGTCGATGATCTGCGACTGCTTGTCGGAGATCTTGAGGTTCTTCACGCCGAACTGCGGCGTGTCGAGGAACTTGGCGATCTCGCCGAACCGGGTGTCGGCCAGTCGGTTGGCGAACGAGTTGATGTCGTTGGGGTCGCTGTTGAGGACGGCCTTCAGCTTCCCCGGGTTGTTGAGCTCGCTCTCCAGGCCGAAGGCCGAGAGCAGGAAGGTCAGCGCCTTGCGGTTCTTCAGCAGGTCGTCGACGGTATCGAGCTTGCCGACTTCCTTCTTGAACTCCTTGAGGTCGCGCTTGATGTCCTCGCGGTTGGCGAACGCCTGCCGCGCGGCGACCTGATCCCTCTGATAGTTCTTGAATCCGACCAGCGCGGAGATCGTCGGTGAACCCGTCGATCCGCTCAGGAGGCTCGACCCGCCTCCCAGAATACCCAGCGCCAGTTCCGCGTTCGACACGGCAAAGACTCCTGTTTCTGCCGCAGATCCCCGGATGCACGCGCACGCAAGGACCAGCCGTTTCTCGGCCACCGAGAACCATAAGCGATCCGGAGGCTCCCGGCAAACGATTCCGGGACCATCGGCCCCGCCGGGGCGTTATTGCTCCGTCCCGGCAATCCTTGCCCAGCAATCCGGCCCGCACCTATAGTGGCCGCCTTCCTCCATGCGAGAACCGCGCCAGCGAGAGCAACGATGTTCACCACGCGCCCTGAGATCCGCGGCACCTTCGGTGTCGTCACGTCAACCCATTGGGTGGCGTCCGCAGTCGGGATGGCCGCGCTGGAACGCGGTGGCAACGCCTTCGACGCCGCGGTCGCCTGCGGCTTCACCCTGCAGGTGGTCGAGCCGCACCTTAACGGCCCCGGCGGCGACCTGCCGGCGGTGTTCTACAGCAAGCGCGAGGACCGGGTCCGCGTGCTGTGCGCCCAGGGCCCGTCGCCGGCGGCGGCGACCATCGACGCCTACCGTGGCCTCGGCCTCGACCTGATACCCGGCAGCGGCTTCCTGGCGGCGGTGGTGCCGGGCGCGTTCGACGGCTGGCTGACCCTGCTGCGCGACTACGGCACCCAGTCGCTGCGCGAGGTCCTCGAGCCGGCGATCGGCTACGCCCGCAACGGCTACCCGGTGGTCGGCCGGATCACCGCCACCGTCGAGACCGTGCGCGAGCTGTTCGAGACCGAATGGCCGACCTCGGCGGCGGTCTATCTCAAGGGCGGCAAGCCGCCGCAGCCGGGCTCGCTGTTCGCCAACCCGGCGATGGCCGAGACCTATGCGCGTATCCTGACCGACGCCGAGGCCGGCGGCGGTTCGCGCGAGGCGGTGATCGACCGGGCCCGGGCGATCTGGGCGAAGGGCTGGGTGGCCCAGGCGATCCACGGTTTCGTCCACGCCGAGCCCCTGATGGACGTTTCGGGGCGCCGGCACCGCGGCCTGCTGACCGCCGACGACATGGCCGAGTGGCAGGCGAGCTACGAGGACCCGGCGACCTACGACTACGGCCGCTACCGGGTCTGCAAGGGCGGGCCGTGGAGCCAGGGGCCGACTTTGCTGCAGTCGCTGGCGATCCTGGACGGCATGGGGGTCGGCGATATGGATCCGACCGGCCCGGACTTCGTCCACACGGTCGTCGAGGCGATGAAGCTGGCATTCGCCGACCGCGAAGCATTCTACGGCGATCCGGATTTCGTCGACGTGCCGATGCAGACGCTGCTGTCGAAGGAGTACAATGACGGACGGCGTGCGCTGATCGGCGACCGCGCCTCGCTGGACCTGCGGCCGGGAACCGTCGCCGGCTACGATCGCTCGCTCGACGCGGCGCTCGGTGTCGACGCCTCGGTCGATCCGCGGGCGCTCGAGAGCATGGGGGTCGGCGAGCCGACGGTGTCGAAGAGCGGGGTGTCGTCGGGCGACACCGTGCACATGGACATCATCGACAACCAGGGGAACATGTTCAGCGCGACGCCGAGCGGCGGCTGGCTGCAGTCCTCGCCGATCATCCCGGAGCTCGGCTTCTGCCTCGGCAACCGCGCCCAGATGTTCTGGCTGGACGAGCGGTCGCCGTCGGCGCTGGCGCCGAAGAAGCGGCCGCGCACAACGCTGTCGCCGGGCTTCGCGCTGCGCGACGGCGAACCGTACCTGGCGTTCGGCACGCCGGGCGGCGACCAGCAGGACCAGTGGGCGCTGCTGCTGTTCCTGCACCATGCCGACCACGGCATGAACCTGCAGGAGGCGATCGATTGCCCGGCGTTCCACAGCGAGCACTTCCCGAGCTCGTTCTGGCCGCGCGGCCGCAAGCCCGGCCGGGTGGTGGTCGAGGGGCAGTTCCCGCAGGCGACGGTCGACGAGCTGACGGCGCGCGGGCACGACGTCCAGGTCGGCGAGAACTGGTCGGAAGGCCGACTGACCGCCGCGGCGAAGGACGGCGACATGCTGAAGGCGGCCGCCAACCCGCGGGGCATGCAGGGATACGCGGTCGGGCGGTGATCGAAGCAACCGAGGAGGCGTCGCCGGGCTCGGCGGCCGGGTGGCGCGGATGGGATGCCTGGTCTCTCGGAACAGGAGGCGCTCGAGCTGTTCGCGCGCTGCGTGGCCGAGGTCGTCGGCGAGCGCACCGAGGCCTACCGCGACATGCTGAGGGCGGTGGAGAGCGGGCAGGTCGTGGATCTGCTGCTGGCCCAGTCGTCCTTCGATTCGCTGAAGCCGGAGGCCCGGCGGCGGATCTCGGAGCTGGTGAAGGATCTGGTCGCCCAGCACATGGCGGGCGACATCGACGCGACGGATCCGGATGCCGTGTCGAGGGCGCCGGACTGAGCCGGGCGGATCACGACTTCGGCGGGAAGTATCCGATGGTCGCCAGGCCGTTGCTCAGGTACTCGCGAAGGTACAGCGCCATGTCGGGCGACAGTTCCACCAGCGCGATGCGGCCGTCCTCGCGACGGATCTTGAGCAGCAGCCCGTCCTCGGTCAGCTCGAGCGCGAACGAGGCAGCCTTCGGCGCCGCCCCCGGCTGGCGGTCGGCATCGGTCACGGCCGGCTGGGCCTTGACCATCTCCTTCCAGCTGTCGTCGGCGGGTTCGGCCATCGACAAGTCCGCTTTCTTCCGCAGGGCGTGGTCGCACGGGTTTCCGTCGGCTAAACCTAGGGCCACTTGTGTGCGATCTCAATCGATCGGCCGATCTGCGGGGACCCGCCCGTCATGAAGAAGCTCATTCTGTTCGTGCTGCTGCCGCTGCTGCTGCTGATCGGCGCCGGCCTGGGCGCGCTGGTGGCGGGCCTGGTGCCGGGGGTCGTGATCCCGGGGCTGGGCGTCGGCCAGCAGGCCGCGAACGAGGAGATGAAGAAGGAGGACCCGGGCGCGCCGCCGACCAGCATGCCCAGCCCGGTCGGGTCGAGCATCTACACGATGCCGGAGTTCGTCGTGAACCTGAAGACCAACCGGAGCTATCCGGTGTTCCTGCTGCTGAGCCTGGCGGTCGAGATGCGCGACGAGGGCGTGCGCCCGACCATGGCGGCGCAGGAGCCGCGGATCCGCGACGCCATGATCATTTACCTGAGCAGCCTGACGCCGAGCGACCTGAACGGCTACGACGGCATCCAGCGGGTTCGCGACAACGCCTGGAAGATCCTGCACAAGTTCGTGCCGGCCGAGGATCTGGTGAACGTCCAGATCGCCAAGCTGACCGTGAAGTGACCGCCCGACACCTGACTGCGACAACGCCCGAACGATGAGGACCCCGATGCCCCGAACTCTGTCCGTCGCCATGGAGAGCTGGCCGATCCGTGGCGTGTTCCGGATCTCGCGCGGCGCGCGAACCGAGGCGCAGGTCGTGGTCGCCACGATCCGCGACGGCGACGCCGTCGGACGCGGCGAGTGCGTGCCGTACCCGCGCTACGGCGAGAGCGTCGACAGCGTGATGGAGGAGATCCGCGGCGTGGCCGAGGCGATCGCCGGCGGCCTCGACCGCGAGGGGCTGCTGTCGGCGCTGCCCGCGGGGGCCGCCCGCAACGCCGTCGATTGCGCGCTGTGGGACCTGGAGGCCAAGCTGTCGGGGGTGCCGGCCTGGCAGGCCGCCGGGCTGGCGACGGCGCCCGGCACGGTGACGACGGTGTTCACGCTGTCGGTCGACACGCCGGAGGCGATGGGCGAGGCGGCCGCCCGCAACGCCGACCGGCCGCTGCTGAAGCTGAAGATGACCGGCGACGGCCTGGACCTCGACCGGGTCGCGCGGATCCACGCCAACGCGCCGAACGCGCGGCTGGTGGTCGACGCCAACGAAGCCTGGGACGTCGCCACCTACCGGGAGCTGGCGCCGAGGCTCGGCGCGCTGGCGGTCGAGATGATCGAGCAGCCGCTGCCCGCCAAGGACGATTCCGGGCTGCTCGGGCTGGAGCGCCCGGTGCCGGTGTGCGCCGACGAGAGCTGCCACGACACCGCCACCCTCGACGCGCTCGCCGGCAAGTACGACAAGATCAACATCAAGCTCGACAAGACCGGGGGCCTGACCGAGGCGCTGCGCCTGCGCGCCGAGGCCGAGCGTCGCGGCTTCGGCATCATGGTCGGCTGCATGATCGGGACCTCGCTCGGGATGGCACCGGGCATGCTGGTGGCGCAGGGCGTCGACCTGGTCGACCTGGACGCGCCGCTGCTGCTGGCGAAGGACCGCGAGCCCGGCATGCGCTATGACGGCAGCATCGTCCACCCGGCCGATACCGCATTGTGGGGCTGAGCATGGTTATCGAGATCAACGACCTCGTCGCCGGGCACTACGACCGCGTCTCGCTGGCCGATGCGCTGATCGCACGCCTGGCAGAGCACGGGATCGACCGTGGGTCGGTCACGCTGGAGCATCTGGCGGCCCTTGATCAGATGCACATCCGCGGCCACGAGGCCACGGTCGAGCTGCTCGACGCGATGGAGATCCGCAAGCGCTCGAAGGTGCTGGACCTCGGCGCCGGCATCGGCGGGCCGTCGCGGGTACTGGCCTCGCGTTACGACGCCCGGGTGACCGCGCTCGACCTGACGCCGGCCCTTTGCGAGGCGAACCGAGAGCTGAACAGGTTGGTCGGCCTGTCCCGCCGGATCGAGGTGGTCGAGGGCGACGCGTTGGCGCTGCCGTTCGAGGACGCCAGCTTCGACCGCGTGGTCTCGATCCACGCGTCGATGAATATCGAGCGCAAGCGGACGATGTACCGGGAGATCCGCCGGGTCCTGAAGCCGGGTGGCCTGTTCGGGTTCTACGACATCGTTGCCGGGGTGGCCGGCGAGCCCGACTATCCGCTGCCCTGGGCCAGTGACCGCCTGGTCAGCTTCCTGATGTCGCCGTCGGTGATGGTGAAGACCGCCGAGGAGGCCGGGCTGCGCACCCGGATGTTCCGCGACCTGACCAACGACTCGCGGGCCCACATGCTGCGTCAGCAGGAAACCACGGCCGCCCGCAAGGAGGCCGGGGAACGACCGCCGCTGCAGGCCGGCGACATCATCATGGGGCCGACCGCGGCCGACAAGCACCGCAACCTCCGCCGGGCCGTGAAGGAAGGCCGGGTCGGGGTCGTCATGGCGGTGTTCGAGAAGCCGCGGAAGTAGGGGGGCCGACCCTCTCCCCAAAAGAAAACGGAGCCGAGGGGGGCAATCCTCGGCTCCGAGTCTGGTCCACGATGGGACGGAGGATGTCGGGCGTGTGGGGGCACGCCACGGATTAACACAAGATAATAATTCAATATCGAGATTGCACGTAAAAAGTGTCTGCGTGCGAAATCCCGTTTCAACGCTCGACCTGCCCGGCGGCCGGGGCTATGTGACTCCGACCGTGATTGCCCGATTCCGGATTGCGAGGAGAGCGTTCCCATGGCGCAGCCGACCGAGGTGCCGTCCACGACGACCCCCGACGACGTGATCGAGGACATCCGCTCCGCGGTCCGCGACCTGTGCGCCCGCTTTCCCGGCCCCTACTGGCGCGAGAAGGACCGCGAGCGGGCCTATCCCACCGAGTTCGTGAAGGCGCTGACCGAGGCCGGCTATCTCGCGGTGCTGATCCCCGAGGAGTACGGCGGCAGCGGCCTCGGCATCCGGGCCGCCGCGGCGATCCTCGAGGAGATCCACAGGAGCGGCTGCAACGGCGCCGCCTGCCACGCCCAGATGTACATCATGGGCACCCTGCTGCGGCACGGCTCGGAGGAGCAGAAGCGCAAGTGGCTGCCGGGCATCGCCTCCGGCGAGCTGCGCCTGCAGGCGTTCGGCGTGACCGAGCCGACCAGCGGGACCGACACCCTGTCGCTGCGCACCACCGCCCGCAAGGACGGCAACGACCGTTACGTGGTCAACGGCCAGAAGATCTGGACCTCGCGCGCCGAGCACTCCGACCTGATGCTGCTGCTGGCCCGGACCACCCCGAAGGACCAGGTCGTCAAGCGCACCGACGGGCTGTCGGTGTTCGTGGTCGACATGCGCGAGGCGGTCGGCAACGGCCTGACCATCCGGCCGATCCGCACGATGGTGAACCACTGCACCACCGAGGTGTTCTTCGACGACATGGTGGTGCCGGCCGAGAACCTGATCGGCGAGGAGGGCAAGGGCTTCCGCTACATCATCGACGGCATGAACGCCGAGCGGCTGCTGATCTCGCACGAGAGCCTGGGCGACGCCCGCTGGTTCATCCGGACGGCGACCGAGTACGCCAAGTCGCGCGAGGTGTTCGGCCGGCCGATCGGCCAGAACCAGGCGGTCCAGTTCCCGATCGCGCGCGCCTATGCCGAGACCGAGGCGGCGGCGCTGATGGCCGAGAAGGGCGTGCAGCTGTTCGAGGCCGGCAAGCCGTGCGGGCCGGAGGCCAACATGGCCAAGATGCTGGCGTCCGAGGCCGCCTGGCACGCCGCCGAGATCTGCATGCAGGCGCATGGCGGCTTCGCGTTCGCCGAGGAGTACGACGTCGAGCGCAAGTTCCGCGAGGCCCGGCTCTACCAGATCGCGCCGATCTCGACGAACCTGATCCTGTCCTACGTGGCCGAGCACGTGCTCGGGCTGCCGCGGTCGTTCTGAGGCGCGTCGGATCGGAGAGGGCTTGCGGCGACACGCCGCACGCGGATTGCGGCCCACCGCGTCGATGTCACGGGAACGCGAGTTGAATCCCGGGGGCGTCGCCCCATCCTTGCGTGATGCAGCCCGTCCGAATCCTGGCCCTGGAGACAGCGGTCCCGCCGCATCGCGCCTCGCGTGACGAGGTGCGGGCGTTCGCCCGCGAGGTGTTCGCCGAAAGCCTCGCCGGCAACCGCGCGCTCGACCGGATCTTCGACACCAGCACCGTCGACGAGCGCTGGCTGGCCATGCCGGTCGACTGGTACCGCCAGCGGCACGGCTGGGCCGACCGGGCCGGCGCCTTCGAGGCGGCGGCGACCGCGCTCCTGACGGAGGTTGCCGGACGCGCCCTGGCGACCGCCGGCGTGTCGGCCGCGGAGGTCGACCATGTGCTGTGCATCTCCACCACCGGCTTCGCCGCCCCCAGCCTCGACGCCCGCCTGATCGGGCCGCTCGGCCTGCGGCCGGACGTCCGCCGCACGCCGGTGTTCGGCTGGGGCTGCGCCGGCGGGGTGATCGGGCTGGCGCGCGCCGCCGAGTTGGCGCGGGCCGAGCCGGACCGGGTGGTGCTGTGCCTGGTGGTCGAGTTGTGCAGCCTGGCGTTCCGGCCCGACCCGGAGCCGGTCAACGTGGTCGGCAGCGCGCTGTTCGGCGACGGCGCCGCGGCGATGGTGCTGCGGACCGGCCCGGACCCGGCGGACGGCCCGCGCATCGGGGCCACGGCCGAGCACACCTGGCCGGACTCGCTCGACGTCATGGGCTGGCGGTTCGACGACGTCGGTTTCGGCCTGGAGCTGCGGCGCGACCTGCCGGCGTTCCTGGCGGCCCGGCTGCGGCCGGTGGTCGAGCGGTTCCTGGCGCAGCACGGCCGGACGATCGACGATCTGGGCGGCGTGGTCGGCCATCCGGGCGGCCCCAAGGTGCTGGACGCGGTCGGCGAGTCGCTGGGCCTGGCCGGCAGCGCGCTCGACGACAGCCGGGCGGTGCTGACCCGGTACGGCAACGCCTCGGCGGCCGGGGTGCTGATGGTGTTCCGGCGCGTCCTCGACCGCGGCGCCCGGGGCTGCCACCTGATGTTGGCGCTCGGTCCCGGATTCACCGCCGCCCTCGACCTGCTGGAGCTGTAGCCATGGACCTGGATCCGGCCCGAGTCGTCATCGTGCTGGTCGCCGCCCAGCGGCTGGCCGAGTTGGTCGTCGCCCGCCGCAACACCGCCCGCCTGATGGCCGAGGGCGCGGTCGAGCTCGGCCGCGAGCACTATCCGCTGATCGTCGTCCTGCATGCCGCGTGGCTGGCGGTCCTGGCGGTGCTGGCCCCGGGGCCGGTCGGTGCCGGGTGGCTGGCGCTGTTCCTGCTGCTGCAGGCCGGACGGGTCTGGGTGCTGGCCAGCCTGGGTCGGTACTGGACCACCCGGATCATCACCTTGCCGACGGCGCCGCTGGTCCGGCGCGGGCCGTACCGCTGGATCCGGCATCCGAACTATCTGGTGGTCGCTCTGGAGATCCCGGTGCTGGCGCTGGCGTTCGGGCTGCCGTGGGCGGCGCTCGGATTCGGGGCCGCCAACGCGGCGATCCTGGCCTGGCGGATCCGGATCGAGGACCGGGCGCTGGCCGTCCGGCGCGGGATTGCTGCCGGTTGAGGCCCGGACCGCCCGCCCCTTGAACCGCCCGGAAGCACCGGGTATCGAGGGGTCGGGATGGACATTCGGGAACGGTGCCCGTGGCAGACCTTGCCCAGGACGTGAAGGCCCAGGACACGAGGCCCCGGGATACGGGAGCTGGGGCGCCGGCTGCGGCAGCCGCGCCGGCGCATGTGATCGTGGTCGGCTGCGAGAAGGGCGGCTCCGGCAAGTCGACGACGTCGATGCACCTGACCGTCGCCCTGCTGCGCCTCGGCTACAAGGTCGGGACGATCGACCTGGATGCCCGGCAGTGGACGCTGACCCGGTACCTGTCGAACCGGGCCGCCACCGTGCAGCGCGACCGCATGGCGCTGCCGATGCCGCGGCATTTCTTCCTGGCGCCGTCCGACAAGGTCAACCGGACCGAGGGGCAGGAGGAGGACCGGGCGCGGTTCGAGGCGATCCTGGGGCGCCTGACCGCCGAGGTCGACTACGTGGTGATCGACTGCGCCGGCACCGACAGCTTCCTCGCCCGGCTCGCCCACTCCTACGCCGACACCCTGGTGACGCCGGTCAACGACAGCTTCGTCGACCTGGACGTGGTCGCCCACGTCGACGGCCGGACCGGCGAGGTGCAGCGCCCCAGCGTGTACGCCGAGATGGTCTGGGAGCAGCGCAAGACGCGGGCCAAGCGCGACGGCGGCTCGATCGACTGGATCGTGATGCGCAACCGGCTTTCCAACCTCGACGCCAACAACAAGCGCGAGATGGGCGAGGTGCTGGAGAAGCTGGCCAAGCGGATCGGGTTCCGGCTCGCCCCCGGCTTCAGCGAGCGGGTGATCTTCCGCGAGCTGTTCCTGCAGGGCCTGACCATGCTCGACGTGTTCGACCAGTCGCACCAGGGCGGCGTCGCCAAGCCGCGGATGTCTCACGTCGCCGCCCGTCAGGAGGTGCGCGCCCTGATCAATTCGTTGCAGCTGCCGGAGCGCGCGCCGCGCCGGTCGTGACCGGTGCCAGGACGTCGACCAGCCGCTTCATTTCCTCCCGGTTGTGGGCCACGCAGGGGATCATGTCGTCGATCGCGCGGCGCGATTGCGCGGAGAGCACCCATCCCAGCGGCGGCGAGATCGACTCCTCGCGGTCGCAGCCGGACTTGCGCTCGACGTCCTCGGGGCGCGGCATCTTGAAGTGCAGCCACAGCGGCTCCTTGATGTGGCGGTCGCCCAGGCCGATCGATTCCGTCCACAGGCGGAGATCCTTGGCCGCCAGCACCCCGCGGGCGGTGCGGGCGGACAGAATGCCGCCGAGCGGTCCGTGGACGAAATTCCAGAGCCGGGAGAGCCAGCTCGTGCCGAACAGGCCGCCGGGGACCTCCGGGTCGGCGGTCCCGTCGGACAGCGTGTCGCCGATCGTCGGGTCGCTGGAGATCTGCACCACGATCGGCTGGATCGGGCGGGACGGCCGTTGCAGGCGGCTACGCTCGCGCAGATAGCTCACGAGATCGAGCAGCGTCTCGGCGCCGTAGTTCTCGAAGTAGCCGCCGTCGACCGCCATGCTGCGCCCGCGCGGCCATACTCCGCCCGGGCTGATCACCGGGAACCGCGCGCTGTTGTGGGCCGCCGTGCTGAGGCGCATGTCGGGGTGCTGTCCGCTCGTCGAAGGCGCGAGGTAGTCGTGCTGATCGAGTGCGTCGACGATGACGTCGGTCACGTGGCCCCGGCCGATTTCGTCGCGCAGCGCGGTGGTCGCGGCGATCATGCGCTGACCGGTGGTGCTGTTGGTGGCGTTCAGCAGGAGCCGCGGCGTCCACGGCTCGCCCGGCCCGGCCAGCGGGGTGAGTGCCGCGAGGCCGGTCCGCAGCCCGTCGGCGCCGGCCGGCGCGTGCAGGGCCCAGGCGGTCTCGAATGCGCGCTCCAGGATCGCGCCGCGTCCCTCCAGGACCGGCACCGGCAGGAAGCTCTGAAGCAGGTCCTGGTACATCAGCCCGGTGATCGCCGGGCCGAGAAAGTCCGCTGACAGGGCCTCGCGCAGCAGGGCGGTCTTCGGCGCCCCGGGACCGAGATCGCGCAGGGCCGCGGTGTAGAAGGCCGCGCCGACGCTTCCGCCGGACACGCCGCTGATCGCGAACAGGTGGTCGCTGAGCCGGGCCCCCGGTTGCCGGGCCCGAAGCTCGTCCTCGGCGGTGGCGAGAACGGTGGCGGTCCAGTAGGCGGCGCGGATGCCGCCGCCTGCAGTCGCCACCATCACGACCGGAACCGGCGTCTCGCCGTCGCCGGAGCGTCGGAGCAACGCCTCGAGGGCGTCCCAGGTCGCCGGCTTGGTTGCGGCCGGGCCGGGCAGGCTGCGGACGTCGTGGTTGTTGTTGAAGAAGCTGAAGGCCAGGGCGGCGACCGTCAGGATCGTGAGAACCGGGACGCCGCGGTCCCGCGTCCACCAGACCACGACGGACCCGATCGGCAGGATCGAGGCGAGGGCGATGAACAGCACGGCCGCGGAGCCGACCGCGAAGCCATAGCCCACGGGGGCGGCAAACGCCCAGGCACCCGTCGAGACGCTGAGCAGCAGGCCGCCGACGATCGTCGCCGGGCCGAGCAGCGCCATGTCGCCACCCGGGCCGGGCAGCCACGGCGCCAGCCAGTCGCGCATCGCGCGCCGCTTGACGACGAGGACCACGTAGACCGCCGTGGTGGCGACGTTGATCCAGGGAAACGGGCTGCGGACCCCGTGCGTTACGAACAGCGCGACCGTGGCCGCGGTCATGGCGGCAAGGCCCAGAACACGCGGATACCAGCGCACGAACCGGACGCCGCCGTCCGACGAGCCGGCCGCGATCTCGTGCTCGTGTTCGGTCAGCCGGTCGCGGAGCATGAAACGGGCCCAGAACCAGGACTGCCAGCCCCAGGCGAAGACCGCCAGAAAGAACAGCGCGCTTCGGAACGGATTCCCGGCGGCCAGGCTGCGCACGATGTCGGCGCCCTGTTCGGCACCGATCAGAAAGAATACGCCGAGCCCCAGGACACCCAGGTTGAAGCGGGTGTACTTCAGCGTCGCCACGATCAGCGACCAGTCCCAGCTTCCCTTGTCTGCTTTGCGCATCGGATTCACCCCTCCCGGTTGCGAGAGGCATGATTAATCATCCTAGGCGTGATCTCCGCGTGAATTCGGGCCGCCGCTCCGGTGCGCGGCGAGTTCCAGCTCGAAGTCCGCAGCGCGATAGCGACGGGCGCCGAGGGCACGGTAGAAGGCCAGGCCCTCGACGTTGTCGGGGTGGACCTGCCAGACCACCCAGGTCCCGCCACGCCGGCGGGCCGCCTCGGCGACCGCCGTCATCAGGGCCCGGCCGACGCCGCGGCGACGCGCAGACGGCTCGGCGTACAGGTCCATCAGCATCACGCCCGGCGTGCCACGCCCGACGTGGAAGCCGTCGTGGTACAGGGCGTAACCGACGACGCGCCCGCCCAGTTCCGCCACGACCCCGTCGAACCGGCGGTCGGGGCCGAACCCCCAGCGACGGACCGAGTCGGCGTCGAACGGCGGCGCCGCCACCCCCTCGTGGGCGGACAGCTCGCCGGCCATCCGGGCGACCGCCGCCGCGTCGTCGGGGGTCATCGGTCGAACGCTCACCGTCATGCAACTGGACCGTGGCAGTTGGAACGCCGCATCATGATCCCAATTCTAACCTCATCGGTCGCCACGACGGATCGCCATGTCGACACGACGAGATCGGATGCCCGCAGAACGCCCGGCCCGGGATGTATCGACCCGTTCCGAGGTGGACGCCTTCCTGGATGCGGTCCGGGCCATGCCGGCGCGACCCGGCGGATCCCGGCGCGGCCGGCTGGTGTTCGCCCTGGACGCCACGGCCAGCCGCCGGCCGACCTGGGACCGCGCCTGTCACATCCAGGCGGCGATGTTCCACGAGACGGCGGCGCTCGGCGGGCTGGACGTTCAGCTCGTGTTCTATCGGGGCTTCCGCGAGTGCAAGAGCTCGAAGTGGTACTCCGACCCGGATGCGCTCGGTCGGGTGATGACCCGGGTCGACTGCCTCGGCGGGCAGACCCAGATCGCCAAGGTGCTGAACCACGCCAAGGCCGAGACCGGGCGGCAGAAGGTCGACGCGCTGATCTTCGTCGGCGACGCCTTCGAGGAAGACATCGACGCGGTCTGCCACGCCGCCGGGGAACTGGGGGTGCTGGGCGTGCCGGTCTTCATGTTCCACGAGGGCGGCGACCCGATCGCCGGCGACGCGTTCCGGCAGATCGCCCGGCTGACCCGCGGCGCCTACTGCCCGTTCGACCTGTCCAGCGCCGACCGCCTGAAGGACCTGCTGGCGGCGGTCGCGGTCTACGCGACCGGCGGCCGCAAGGCGCTGGCCGATTTCGGCGCGAAGCGCGGCGAGACGGTCAAGCTGCTGACGAACCAGTTGGGACGCTGAGCCATGGCCTATGTCCTGATGGGGCTGTCGCTGGTGGTCGGTCTCGGCCTCATGGGCCGGTGGCTGCTGGACACCGAGCCCAAGGTGATCCTGAAGGTGGCGAAGTGGCTCGGGCTGGGGCTGCTGGCGCTTCTCGGGCTGTTCATCATGCTGCGCGGCCGCCTGGACTGGGTGCTGTACGCGGCGACCGTCATCCTGCCGTTCGCGATCCGTTGGGGCGGGGTGATGCGGGCGATCCGAAACGCCGCCAAGGCGGCGCGCGGCCCGACGCCCGGCCAGAGTTCCGGCGTGCGGACCCGGTTCCTGGCGATGAGCCTGGATCACGACACCGGGCAACTGGACGGCGAGGTGCTGGAGGGGCGGCTGGCCGGGCGACGGCTTTCGGAACTGAGCCCGGACGAGCTCGAATCCCTGCGCCGCGAGGTCGCCGACGACCCGTCGTCGGTGCAGGTGCTGGACGCCTGGATCGAGCGGACGGGGGCCGAGTCGGGCGCCGAGTCGGGCGCCGGTGACAAGGGGCGTGCCGAAGGGGCGTCGCGCCCGGCCGACGACGGCGCCATGACCCGGGCCCGGGCGCTCGAGATCCTCGGGCTGTCCGAGGGCGCTGCGGAAGACGAGATCCGCGACGCCCATCGCCGCCTGATGATGGCCAACCATCCCGACCGCGGCGGCTCGTCCTGGGTCGCCGCGCAGATCAACCGGGCCAAGGACACGCTGCTCGGCCGCCCGTGACTTGAGCCTGTGACGTCACCGCAGTTGCGCGCCCGGCAGGGTTCGGGCGATAACCCGCCGCAAATCGCCGCTTGTGCGGCTGTCGTGAGAGGATTCCATGCCCGTACCCGTGCGTAAGGCGATCTTCCCGGTCGGTGGCCTCGGGACCCGCTTCCTGCCGGCGACCAAGTCGATGCCGAAGGAGATGCTCACGGTCGTCGACAAGCCGCTCATCCAGTATGCCGTCGACGAGGCCCGAGAGGCCGGGATCGAGGAGCTGATCTTCATCACCGGCCGCGGCAAGACCGCCATCGAGGATCACTTCGACCACGCCTACGAGCTGCAGGACATGCTGGCGGCGCGCGGCAAGGAGGAGGCGCTGCGGCTGGTCAAGGAAACCATCCCGGCGCCCGGAATGCTCGCGTTCACCCGCCAGCAGGAGCCGCTCGGCCTCGGCCACGCGGTCTGGTGCGGCCGCAACTTCGTCGGCTCGGAGCCGGTGGCGGTGCTGCTGGCCGACGACCTGATCCTGTCGCCGAAGGGCTGTCTCAAGCAGATGGTCGAGGCCTACAACAAGGTCGGCGGCAACATGGTGGCGCTGATGGAGGTGTCGCGCGAGCAGACCTCCGCCTACGGTGTGGTGAGGCCGGGCGACATCACCGACCGGCTGGTCGAGGTACGCGGCCTGGTCGAGAAGCCGAAGCCCGAGGATGCGCCGTCGAACCTCGCGGTGATTGGCCGCTACATCCTGCAGCCTAAGGTGTTCGAGGACCTCGGGCGGATGGAGAAGGGCGCGGGCGGCGAAATCCAGCTCACCGACGCGCTGGCGCGCCAGCTCGGGCTGCAGCCGTTCAACGGCTACTTGTTCGAGGGCCGTCGGTTCGACTGCGGCAACAAGGTCGGCTTCCTGGAGGCCAACCTGGCGTTCGCGCTCAACCGCCAGGACATGCGCGACGACATCGTCTCGTTCCTGAAGAACTACATCTGACCGACCCGTCCGGACCCGGGCGGAACCAGGGAGACTATCCATGCGCATCGCGATGATCGGCACCGGCTATGTCGGCCTCGTCACCGGCGCGTGCTTCTCGGAGTTCGGCGTCGACGTCTGCTGCGTCGACAAGGACGCCGACAAGATCAGGCGGCTCAAGGCCGGCGAGATCCCGATCTTCGAGCCGGGGCTCGAGCAGCTGGTCGAGAGCAACGTGAAGGCCGGGCGGCTGTCGTTCACCACCGACCTGCGGGAGGGCATGGCCGGGGCCGACGCGGTGTTCATCGCGGTCGGCACCCCGAGCCGCCGCGGCGACGGCCATGCCGACCTGTCCTGCGTCTATGCCGCCGCCCGCGAGATTGCCGACACCATGGACGGCTATACGGTCGTCGTCACCAAGTCGACGGTGCCGGTCGGCACCGGCCGCGAGGTCGAGGCGATCATCCGCGAGCGCCGGCCGGACGCCGAGTTCGACGTGTGCTCGAACCCCGAGTTCCTGCGCGAGGGCGCCGCCATCAACGACTTCATGCGGCCGGACCGGGTGGTCATCGGCTGCGAGTCCGAGCGGGCCCAGGAGGTGATGCGGGGGCTGTACCGGCCACTCTACCTGATCGAGACGCCGATCGTGTTCACCTCGCTGGAGACCAGCGAGATGATCAAGTACGCGGCCAACACCTTCCTGGCGACTAAGATCACCTTCATCAACGAGATCGCCGACCTTTGCGAGAAGGTCGGGGCCGACGTGCACGACGTCGCCCGCGGCATCGGGCTGGACGGCCGCATCGGCCGCAAGTTCCTGCATCCGGGGCCCGGCTACGGCGGCTCCTGCTTCCCGAAGGACACGCTGGCCCTGGTCAAGACCGCCCAGGACTACGGCGCGCCGCTGCGCATCATCGAGACCGTGGTCGACGTCAACGACCGCCGCAAGCAGGCCATGGCCGACCGCATCGTCGCGGCCTGCGGCGGCTCGGTGGCCGGCAAGACCGTCGCGGTGCTCGGCCTGACCTTCAAGCCGAACACCGACGACATGCGCGACAGCCCGGCGCTCGACATCGTGCCGGCGCTGCGGGCGGTCGGCGCCACCGTCCGAGCCTACGACCCGGAAGGCATGGACGAGGCCGCCAAGCTGCTGGACGGTATCGAGTACCGGCAGAGCGCCTACGAGGCGATGGACGGCGCCGACGCGGTCGCCATCGTGACCGAGTGGAACGAGTTCCGCGCCCTCGACCTGGGTCGGATGAGGAAGCTGCTGAAGGCGCCGGTCGTGGTCGATCTTCGCAACGTCTACGACCCGAAGGACATGCGTGCCGCCGGGTTCGAGTACACCTGCGTCGGCCGCGGCACCGATCGGCCGGCGCGGGCCGCTTCGGAGGCCGCCCAATGATCGGCGCGCATCGCTTCGACCCGACCATCCTGCGCGAGTACGACGTCCGCGGCGTCGTCGGCAAGACCCTGTCGCCGGCCGACGCCGAGGCGCTCGGCCGGGCGTTCGGCACCTGCGTCGCCGCCGAGGGCGGCAAGCGGGTGGCGGTCGGCCGCGACGGCCGGCTGTCGTCGCCGGACATGGAGGCGGCGGTGGTGCGCGGCCTGCGGGCCGCCGGGATCGACGTGCTGCGGGTCGGCGGCTGCCCGACCCCGGCGCTGTACTTCGCGGTCTACCGGCTCAAGGCCGACGGCGGGATCATGATCACCGGGTCGCACAACCCGCCGGACTACAACGGTTTCAAGATGATGATCGGCACCCGGCCGTTCTTCGGGGCCGACATCCAGCGGCTCGGCCCGATCGCCGCCGAGGGCGCCTACGCCGAAGGCCAGGGCGGGGTCGAGGACGTCGACCTGCTCGGTGCCTACACCGACCGGCTGCTGGAGGACTACCGGCCGGGCCGGCCGCTGACCGTGGTCTGGGACTGCGGCAACGGCGCCACCGGACCAGTGGTCGAGGCGCTGGCGGCCCGCCTGCCGGGCACTCACAAGGTGCTGTTCCCCGAGGTCGACGGGACCTTCCCGAACCACCACCCCGACCCGACCGTGCCGGAGACCCTGGAGATCCTGCGCGAGGCGGTGGCCGAGGCCGAGGCCGACCTCGGGATCGCTTTCGACGGCGACGGCGACCGTCTCGGCGTCATCGACGAGAAGGGCCGGGTGCTGTGGGGCGACCAGCTGGTCGCCATCTACGCCACCGAGATCCTGGCCGAGAAGCCGGGCTCGACCATCATCGCCGACGTCAAGGCCAGCCAGGTGCTGTTCGACCGTATCGCGGAGCTCGGCGGCAAGCCGCTGATGTGGCGGACCGGCCATTCGCTGATCAAGACCAAGATGGCCGAGACCGGGGCGCCGCTGGCCGGCGAGATGAGCGGCCACCTGTTCTTCAAGGACCGCTACTACGGGTTCGACGACGCGCTGTACGCGGCGATCCGCCTGCTGTCGCTGCTGGCTCGGGCCGACCGGCCGGTGTCGGCGATGCGCGACGAGCTGCCGGACGTGGTGAACACCCCGGAGGTCCGCTTTCCGTGCTCGGAGGAACGCAAGTTCGCGGCGGTCGACGAGGTCAAGGCGGCACTGGCCGGCCGCAGCGACGTCGAGGTCAACGACGTCGACGGGGTGCGGGTATCGTCGGCCGACGGCTGGTGGCTGCTGCGGGCGTCGAACACCCAGGACGTGCTGGTGGCGCGCTGCGAGTCCAAGACCGAGGCCGGCCTGGAGCGACTGAAGGCCCAGCTTCGCGCGGCCCTCGACGCCATCGGGATCGCCGCTCCGGCCAGCTTCTGACCGCACGAGCCGGCTTCCCGGCTCGCCGTTCCATGCTAGCATGCGCCTGCCGTCCGGGAGACCGGATGGCAGCGTTCTCGGGGCGGGGTGGAAGTCCCCACCGGCGGTGATGGCGCCCGATACCGGGGCCTGAGCCCGCGAGCGCCCGTCGCCTCCCGGCGGCGGGGTCAGCAGATTCGGTGCGATTCCGAAGCCGACGGTCACAGTCCGGATGGAAGAGAACGGGTCTATCGGCGAGGGCACGTCCGTGCGCTCGTCGCATGTTCCCGTGCGCCCTGATTCTGGATCCAACCATGGAGCGAACCATGAATCAGAGCCTTGCCGAAAACACGCACACCGCCGGCCGCATCGCCTTCGTGCGATCCGCCTGGCACGAGGACCTGCTTGAAAACGCCTGGCGGGCGTTCACCGCCACCATGGCCGAGGGCGGCTGGCCTTCCGGCACCATCGACCTCATCCGGGTCCCGGGCGCCTTCGAGATCCCGCTGCGGGCCCGCCTGCTGGCCGACAGCGGTCGGTACAGGGCGGTGGTGGCCAGCGCCCTGGTGGTCGACGGCGGCATCTACCGCCACGAGTTCGTGGCCAATGCCGTGCTCGGCGGGCTGATGACCGTGCAGCTCGAGACCCGGGTGCCGGTGCTGTCGGCGGTGCTGACGCCGCACCACTTCCATGAGCATGCCGAGCACCGCGGGTTCTTCGCGGAGCACATGGCAGTGAAAGGGGCGGAAGTCGCCAGGGCCTGCCTGGACGTCCTGGCACCGCAGCCGGAGGCCCGGGCCGCCTGATCGGAGGTTACGCGGGGGCCGGTCGCGGTCCCCGCGTATTTCGGGCCCGCATTTGCCGGGTCAGTCCTTCGGGCCGGCGGCCAGTTCGATGTCGGATTGACCGGGGACCGGGACGCAGGGCATCTGCTGTCGCTTCAGGCTCAGGCAGGCCGAGCGGGCCTCCTGCTCGCTGAGGCCGAACAGCCGGGCGCGGTAGATCGTGCCGGTTCGGCGGTCGAGTGGCTCGACCGCGACGTCGGTGCCCGCCAGGAGGTCCGTGAGATGGCCGCGGGCCAGGGCGATCGAGCGCTGGGCCCGGATCGCGGTGGCATAGGCGCCGACCTGGATGCCCCACTCCACTCCTTCGTCGCGCGAGCCGGACTCGAACTGCGGCGCCGGAACCGGCAGCGGCGGCACCAGCGAGGCGGCCTCGGCGCTCACCCGTGCGCCGTTGTCCGCCGACGCGACCTGCACGTCGCGGTCCGGCCGGGGCGCCGGCAGCGGCGGGACGGCGATGTCCGCCACCCGGATGTCCGCCGCCTTCTTGAACCCGGAATCGAGGAGGCGCTTCATGTGACGGTCGCGGCGCGACCCGGTCTTGCCGCCGAACACCACGCCGATCAGCCGCCGCCCGTTGCGCTCGACCGAGGCGACGAGGTTGAAGCCGGAGGCGCCGATGTACCCGGTCTTGATGCCGTCGGTGCCGCGGTAGTGGCCGAGCAGCTTGTTGTGGTTGTTGTAGGACCGCCCCTTCCAGTCGAAGCTGCGGGTCGAGAAGTAGCCGTACTCCTGCGGGAAGTCGCGGCGGACCGCCAGGGCCAGCATCGCCATGTCGTAGGCGGTCGTCACCTGACGCGGGTCGTGCAGGCCGGATGCGTTGCGGAAGGTCGTGTTCCGCATGCCCAGCCGCCGGGCCCGCTCGGTCATCAGGCGGGCGAACTTGTACTCGGTTCCGCCGAGCGTCTCGGCGACCACCACGGCGACGTCGTTGGCGGACTTCGTCACCAGCGCCAGGATCGCGTCCTTGACGAGGATGGTGTCGCCGGCGCGCAGGCGCAGGTTGGACGGCGGCTGCGCCGCGGCATGGGCGGAGACCTTGAGCCGGTCGCCCAGCTTGACGCGGCCGTCCTCGAGCGCGTCGAACAGCAGGTAGAGGGTCATGATCTTGGTGAGCGACGCCGGGTGGCGCTCGGCCTTGGCATGGCGTTCGAAGAGAACCGTGCCGGTGTCGGCGTCGAGGATCAGGGCGGCGTACTTGCTCGCGGCATGAGCCGGCATCGCCGTCGCCAGCCAGATCAGCCCGAGCACAATAGTAACCAGGATCCGGACGCCGCGCCGCGTCATGACCATGTCCCCCGGATGCCGTCGTCGTTCACACTCCGCCGGCACCGGGATCCCGCCCCGCAACCCGACGAATGACCCGAATCGTAGACGCCGTCTCAGCATTTGTCCATAAGCAATTGATTTGTGTGTCATAGTCTCAGTTGGAGACTATCTGTCGAGGCGACGCTCTCAAGCTGACGCAGATGCGAAAGCGGGGAGTGGCAGGATTGGCCGTTCGGTCAGGATTTCTCGGGTGTTCCCGATTTTTGTGCGGTGCACAAATTTCCCCTTGACCCTGGCGACGGATTAACTATCTTCCGGGTCATGTTGCGCTGCACAAGCCGCAACCGACGAATTCCAAGGACGATGGAGCGAAACATGACCACGAAGAAGAGCACTGCGGCGGCGACGCCGGTCGATGCCGCGGTCACCGCGGGCAAGGAGACCCTCGAGCAGATGACCAAGATCGGCCAGGACGCTGCCCAGAAGAACATGGAGCAGGCGATGTCGATGGCGAAGGACAACGTCGAGAAGGCGTCGCAGACCCTGTTCAAGGGCTACGAGCAGGTCAACACCCTGGCCCAGGGCAACTACGAGGCGGTCTCGAAGTCGTTCGGGATCCTGTCGAAGGGGTTCGAGGACCTGTCGAAGGCCTGGATGGTCTACACCCAGGGCACCGTCGACTCCACGATGGCGTTCGGCAAGCAGGTGCTCGGCGCCAAGTCGCTGAACGAGGTCGTCGACCTGCAGAACACCTTCAGCAAGTCGGCCTTCGATTCGTTCGTGGCCGAGAGCACCAAGCTCTCCGAGATGTCGGTGAAGACCGCCAGCGAGGCGATCGAGCCGCTGAAGGCCCGGGTCGACGAGACCGTCGAGACCCTGAGCCGTCCGCTCGCTGCCTGAGCGGCACCGAACGCTTAGACGACTCCGCCGCGCAAGCGGCGGCGCGAAAAGGCCCGGCCGAATTCGGTCGGGCCTTTTTTGTTGCGCCTGCACACGCCATATACGGCTGACCGTCGCGAGTCGCCGGCGGTCCGGTCGGACCTGCGGCGGAGCGCCTCGGGTCCCCCCCTTTCGCGAGCCCTGGCAAATCTCATATGCTGGTCGCCAGTCGAGGTGGAGGACAACGATTCCCACACGAACCAACCCTTTGCGGATTGTTGCGATGAGCGACGACGATCGCGGTACCGGCGGCCGTCCCACCACGGGCGTGGTGGTCAAGACGCGCCCGAAGACCAAGAAGCCGTCGATGTACAAGGTCATCATGCTGAACGACGACTACACCCCGATGGAGTTCGTCGTTCACGTCATAGAAAGGTTTTTCGGAAAGAGTCGGGAGGAGGCGACCCGGATCATGCTGCACGTGCACCAGCGGGGCGTCGGCATCTGCGGGGTCTATACGTATGAGGTAGCCGAAACCAAGGTGACCCAGGTGATGGACTTCGCACGCCAGCATCAGCACCCGCTTCAGTGCACTCTGGAGAAAGATTGACATCATGCTCTCCAAGAACCTGGAACAGAGCCTGCACCGCGCCCTCGGCATCGCGAACGAGAAGCACCACGAGTACGCGACGCTCGAGCACCTGCTGTACGCGTTGACCGAGGACCAGGACGCGCTTGCCGTCCTCAAGGCCTGCGGCGTCGACGTCGACAAGCTGCGGCACGACCTGATGACCTACATCGACACCGAGCTGAACGGCCTGGTCGGCGCCTCGATGGAGGACGCCAAGCCGACCGCCGGCTTCCAGCGCGTGGTCCAGCGCGCGGTCATCCACGTCCAATCCTCCGGCCGCGAGGAGGTGACCGGCGCCAACGTCATGGTGGCGCTCCTGTCCGAGCGCGAGAGCCATGCCGTCTACTTCCTGCAGGAGCAGGAGATGACCCGGTTCGACGCGGTCAGCTACATCAGCCACGGCATCGCCAAGGTGCACGGCCAGACCGGCGGCGAGCAGCGCAAGCCGGTCGACGGCGCCGACGAGACCGCCAAGGCCGATCAGGTCAACAAGCAGGGCCACGAGGCGCTCGACGCCTATTGCGTCGACCTGAACAAGAAGGCGGCGTCCGGCAAGATCGACCCGCTGATCGGGCGCGAGGCCGAGGTCGAGCGCACCATCCAGATCCTGTGCCGGCGGACCAAGAACAACCCGCTGTTCGTCGGCGATCCGGGGGTCGGGAAGACCGCCATCGCCGAAGGACTGGCCAAGCGCATCGTCGACGGCGACGTCCCGGACGTGCTGATCGACGCCGTGATCTACGCCCTCGACATGGGGGCGCTGCTGGCCGGCACCCGCTACCGCGGCGACTTCGAGGAGCGCCTGAAGGCGGTGGTGAACGAGCTCGAGCAGAACCCGCAGGCGGTGCTGTTCATCGACGAGATCCACACCGTGATCGGCGCCGGGGCGACCTCCGGCGGTGCCATGGACGCCTCCAACCTGCTGAAGCCGGCGCTGCAGTCCGGCGGGCTGCGCTGCATCGGCTCGACCACCTACAAGGAGTACCGCGGCTATTTCGAGAAGGACCGGGCGCTGGTGCGGCGGTTCCAGAAGATCGACGTCAACGAGCCGTCGATCGACGACTCGATCAAGATCCTCAAGGGTCTCAAGCCGTACTACGAGAAGCACCACAACGTCCGCTACACGGCGGAGGCGCTGAAGACCGCGGTCGAGCTGTCGGCCAAGTACATCGGCGACCGCAAGCTGCCGGACAAGGCGATCGACGTGATCGACGAGGTGGGAGCGGCGCAGATGCTGCTGCCGGCCTCCAAGCGCCGCAAGACCATCGGCGTGAAGGAGGTCGAGGAGGTGGTGGCGAAGATCGCCCGGATCCCCCCGAAGAGCGTCTCGACCGACGACAAGACCGTGCTCGCCAACCTGGAGCGCGATCTGAAGACCGTGGTGTTCGGCCAGGACGCGGCGATCGCCTCGCTGTCGACCGCCATCAAGCTGGCGCGGGCCGGCCTGCGCGAGCCGGAGAAGCCGATCGGCAGCTACCTGTTCTCGGGCCCGACCGGCGTCGGCAAGACCGAGGTGGCGCGTCAGCTCGCCCACATCATGGGCGTCGAGCTGATCCGCTTCGACATGTCGGAGTACATGGAGCGGCACAGCGTCAGCCGGCTGATCGGCGCTCCGCCGGGCTATGTCGGCTTCGACCAGGGCGGCCTGCTGACCGACCAGATCGACCAGCACCCGCACTGCGTGCTGCTGCTCGACGAGATCGAGAAGGCGCATCCGGACCTGTTCAACGTGCTGCTGCAGGTCATGGACCACGGCAAGCTGACCGACCACAACGGCAAGACGGTCGATTTCCGCAACGTCATCCTGATCATGACCACCAACGCCGGTGCCGCCGACCTCGCCAAGGAGGCCATCGGCTTCGGGCGGACGGTGCGCGAGGGTGACGACACCGAGGCGATCAACCGGATGTTCACGCCGGAGTTCCGCAACCGGCTGGACGCCATCGTCGGCTTCAAGCCGCTGGCGCCGGAGACCATCGGCCGTGTGGTCGACAAGTTCGTCATGCAACTCGAGGCCCAGCTGGCCGACCGCGGCGTGTCGATCGAGCTGACCCCGGCGGCCCGCAACTGGCTCGGCGAGAAGGGCTACGACCGGCTGTACGGTGCCCGGCCGCTGTCGCGGATCATCCAGGAACACGTTAAGAAACCGCTGGCCGAGGAACTGCTGTTCGGCAAGCTGGTGAAGGGCGGCCTGGTGCGGGTCGACATGGTCGACGACGGCCTGGTGTTCGACATCGGCGAGGAGCCGAAGCCCCGCAAGCGCCCGTCCTCGGGCGGCGACGGGTCGGATGGCGGCCCCGACGGCGGCGGCTCGACCAAGGTTCCGGAACTCGTGGAATAACCCGGCAGCCTATCGCCGGGACGACGAAACGCAGCGGGCGGCCCCTCGGGGCCGCCCGCAAGCGTTTCGGCCTGACGCGGCAGCGTGGGTCGGTGGCGGTGTGGGTCGGTGGCGGCGCGCGGTCGTCAGCGCCGCTGGGAGCGCGCGTAGGCCGTGCCCCACTCGGCCTCCCAGTCCTTGCCCAGGAAGTCGACGACGTCGCCGCCCTCGCTGAAGAACTTGTTCGGCATCTGGAAGAACGCGACCATCAGCCCGCCCTCCGGGCACCAGGCGGCGTGCCGGCTGCCGGCGGGGCGGGCGACGTATTCGCCGGGGCCGACCGACAGGCCCTTCTCGGGGCCTTCCTTGTCCTCGAGGCGGCCCTCCAGCATGTAGGTCTGCTCGGTGAAGACGTGCTCGTGGTCGGGCAGGGTGGCGCCGGGCGCCATCCGCAGCAGCACCGTCAGCACGCCGGTCTGGCGATCGACGAACAGCGGCTTCATCTCGCAGCCCTCGAACGCCGTCTGGCGCCATTCCATGTGCTGCGGCCGGACGTGGATCGACTTCAGGTGCTCGGGGACCGTGTTCTGGTTCGCGCTCATGATTTTCCTCCCGCTGGCGTTCGGGAGAGAGTGCCCCTGCTTGCCGGGCCGACAAAGCCCGAATCGTGCCGGCACCCGCTTCCGGCCGATCCGCGATGGGGCCGGAAACACAAAAGCCCCGCCGGGGCGGGGCTCGTGCAAAGGTATCTTCCGGCCGCCTGGGCGGCCTGCAGCGTCAGCCTGCGATCAGGCGGCCTTCTTGAAGCCTTCGGTCGCCAGCGCGGACTCGAGGGCCCACGGATCGATACGAACGGCCTCGGCAACCACCGTCGAAACACCGGCGTGGTTGGCAGCCAGTCGCAGAACCATCTCGAGCCCGAGGCCCGTCTGCTCCGACGCCTCAAGCGGCGTCAGCACATGAGTGTCGCGCATGTTGCGACCTCCCTTCACATTCGTCGTTGCCGAAATGTCACGCGCCGGTCACGCGCAGTGACCAGTCGACATTATGCATATTGGGAATCGCGCGGTCGGGCGCAAGATCGGTGTGACCGATTCATTGCAGGTTTCGGGCATCTGTTGCACTGCAGCAACAGCGGCGGGTCAGCCGTCCTTGCGGAACGGCGACTCGGCCTCCAGCATCTGGCGCTCGCGGGTGACCTGGCGGCGTTCCCGGACCAGGAAGTCGGCGACCGGGTCGCGCAGGCGCGGGTCGGCGATCAGGTGGGCGCTGTAGGTCTCGACCGGCAGATAGCCGCGCTGCAGCTTGTGCGGGCCCTGGGCGCCGGCCTCGACCTTGGCCAGGCCGCGCTCGATGGCGAACTCGATGGCCTGATAGTAGCAGGCCTCGAAGTGCAGGAACCGGTAGTCCTCGGTGCAGCCCCAGTTGCGGCCGTACAGGGTGTCGTCGCCGATCAGGTTGAGGGCGCCGGCGACCGGCTCGCCGTCGCGCTCGACGACCACCAGCAGTATCCGCTCGGACAGCCGCTCGCCCAGCAGGGCGAAGAACCGGCGGTTCAGGTAGGGCGATCCCCACTTGCGGTCGGAGGTGTCGATGTAGAACCGGAAGAACGCGTCCCAGTGCCGGTCCTCGATGCCGCGCCCGATCAGCCGGCGGATGGTCAGGCCGCTCTCGGCGACCTCGCGGCGTTCCTTGCGGATCGCCTTGCGCTTGCGCGACGACAGGGCGGCCAGGAAGGCGTCGAAATCGGCATAGCCGGCGTTCGACCAGTGGTACTGCAGCCCGGTGCGCTGCAGGAAGCCGAACTCGCCGAACCGCTCCCACTGCTCGCGCGGCAGGAAGTTCACGTGCGCGGACGAGACCCCGAGCCGGTCGACCAGCCCGACCACGCCGCCGGCCAGCACCTCCTCGACCCGTGCGCGGTCGGCGCCCGGGCGCACCAGCATGCGGGGGCCGGGGACCGGGGTGAACGGCACCGCCGACAGCAGCTTCGGGAAGTACTGCCCGCCGGCCCGCTCGTAGGCGTCGGCCCAGCCCCAGTCGAACACGTACTCGCCGTAGGAGTGGCCCTTGAGATACAGCGGCATGGCGCCGACGACGCGGCCGTCCGCGTCCTCGACCACCAGGTGCCGGGGCAGCCAGCCGGTCTCCGCGGTGACCGCCCCGCTGTCCTCCAGCGCCGACAGGAAGGCGTGGCTCAGGAACGGGTTGGCGGTGCCGGCGCAGGCGTCCCAGTCGTCGGCGCCGACGTCGCCGATGCCGGGCAGCACCTTCACCGCCGCCTCGATCCCGCCGCCGGTGTCGTCACCGTCCGGCATGGTGTTTCCCCGGTACTGCTCGGGTCCCGGTGCCGCTCAGGCGATCTCGAACACCGCCTCGACCTCGACCGCGACGCCGCGCGGCAGGGCGTTGGTGCCGACCGCGAAGCGCGAATGCCGGCCCTTGTCGCCGAACACGTCGACCATCAGGTCGGACGCGCCGTTCACCACCTCCGGCTGCTCGGTGTAGCCGTCGACGCAGTTCACGAAGCCGCCCACCTTGACCACGCGCACGACCCGGTCGAGATCGCCGTCGCACGCCGCCTTGGCCTGGGCGATCAGGTTGATGGCGCAGATCCGGGCGATGCCCTTGGCCTGCTCGGTGGTCAGGTCCTTGCCGACCTTGCCGATCCCCTCGATCTTGCCGGCGACCAGCGGGATCTGGCCGGACACGAAGACCAGGTTTCCGGACTTCACGAACGGGATGTAGTTGGCGGCGGGGGCGGCGGGGGTCGGGATCTCGATGCCCAGTTCCTTCAGGCGTCCGTCGACGGTGCCGGCCATGGCGTCACTCCTGGTTCGGTGGATCGGTGTCTCGGGCGGAGCCTACCCGCCAGCAGGGGGCGACGCCAGCGGGGAACGGACCGGAATTGTGCCGGAAACGCCGGGCTGTGGTTCCGCAAAAAACCGGGTGCGCCACACTGGTCGGCGCACCCGATAGGTTGGACGACAGAGGATCGTCCTAGGAGCTTCACAGGGTGGAAGGAGTGACGGCGAGGGGACCCCGCCACTCCCGACTTTCCGTCGCCGGGGCAGCGACGGAACCGGGGCCGGCCGGGTCCGAAGCTCGAGAAGGGACGCGGCCAGCGAACGAAATGATCAGCAAAAATATTATATGATGAATTCGCGTTCTCTACAACATCTATCCCATTGTGGTGCTACAGACACTGGCAGTAGTGGACCAGAGCTGTCATGACGTCCTGCGAAAGGTGGCCCGGGAGAAGCAGAGCATGAACTTTCTCGCGATTTCCGGCAGTGCGCGTCGGGCGTCGACGAACACCGCCCTGCTCCGCGGGCTGGCCGAGGTCGCGTCGCCCGGCGATAGGGTGGAGGTGTTCGCGGAGGTTGGCGAGCTGCCGGTGTTCTCGCCGGATCGTGAAGGCGACAGGACGCCGCCCGCGGTCGCCGCGCTTGTCGAGCGGATCCGCCGGGTCGACGGCGTGATCGTCGCCAGCCCGGAATACGTGCGCTCGATCCCGGGCGGTCTGAAGAACGCGATCGACTGGCTGGTCTCCGGCGATGCGATCGTCGACAAGCCGGTGGCACTGCTGCACGCCTCGCATCGCGGCGACGATATGCTGGAGGCACTGCGGGCCGTGCTGGCCACCGTCACCGCGCGGTTCGAGCCCGACGTGTTCACGCGCTTCGATCTGATGGCGAAGTCGCCGGAGCAGGTGCGCGACGCGCTGCGCGATCCCGACGGTGCGGCGCGGCTCTCGGCCTTCCTCTCGGCCTTCGGGCAGGCGGTGCGTCGTTCGACGGGATGACGATCCGCGGCCGTCAGCCGCCGGTCGCGGCCTGGGCCTCCTCGCGGCTCTCGAAGACATGCGGGGCGACGCCGCGGGCCGACAGGGCGGCGCCCAGCTTCAGCCGCATGAAGGCGCTGGTGGTGTAGCGCCGAACCGTCTCGTAGCGGGCGGCCGAGACCCGGGCGCTCATGGTCGCCCAGGCGTCGAGCACCGGCTCGGCAACGATCACGTTGTCGTAGTTGACGACGGCGTGGACCTTGCGGCCGATGGCGCGGCAGCGGGCGTCGACCGCCTCCTCGACCTCGCGGACGTCGCCCGGCGTACGGATCGCCATGCCCTCGAAGTTCAGGAACAGGGTGTCGGTGGCGGCGTCGAACTGCAGGCGGTCGGCGATCGGCACGCCGACCAGCTCCGGTTCGATGCCCATCGGCGGCTCGCGGAACAGCCGTCCGTCCATCTCGGCGATCGTGCCGATCAGCGGCCGGAAGCCCATGCGGGCCAGCACGTCGCGCTCCAGGTCGATGCCGGGCGCCACCTCGATCAGCCGCAGCCCGTCCGGGTCGAGCCGGAACACCGCCCGCTCGGTGACGTACAGCACCGGTTGGCGGCGGGCGGCGGCACGCCCGCCGGCGAAGGTGATCTGCTGGACGGCCTCGACGAATTTCGGCGACCGGCCCTCGGTCACGATCCGCAGCTTGCCGTCCTCGATCGCGACCGCCAGCCCGCCGGCGGTGAAGGTGCCGACGAACACCAGGCGTCGGGCGTTCTGCGAGATGTTGATGAAGCCGCCGGCACCGGCCAGCTTGGGGCCGAACCGGCTGACGTTGACGTTGCCCTGGCCGTCGGTCTCGGCCATGCCCAGGCAGGCGAGGTCCAGGCCGCCGCCGTCGTAGAAGTCGAACTGCTGGTTCTGGTCGATCACCGCGTCGGTGTTGGCGGCGGCGCCGAAGTCGAGGCCGCTCGCCGGCAGCCCGCCGATCACCCCCGGCTCGGCGGTCAGCGTCAGGTACTTGAGGATCTTCTCCTCGGCGGCGACCGCCGCCACGCCCTCGGGCATGCCGATACCGAGGTTGACCACGGCGTTGGCCGCCAGCTCTAGGTGACCGACTCATAAAACCGCATCCAGATTCGAGAAGCGGCGAGTTTGACGAGGGCGAGGTAGTTGGCGTCGTGCTTTTCGTAGCGCGTGGCGACGGCCCGGAAGTGTT
>Ga0070728_10000790_pt1 | contig 55695 bp, 46 predicted proteins | sample tdDd471_FD_66723 | JGI IMG/M metagenome (GOLD analysis project Ga0070728, IMG submission 66723) | Marine sediment microbial communities from the Atlantic coast under amendment with organic carbon and nitrate - tdDd47.1 | ecosystem: Environmental > Aquatic > Marine > Coastal > Sediment | place... | reverse complement strand
CGTCGAGCGCCTCGCGCAGGGTGTTCACCGGGGCCGCGCTGACGTCCATGCCCTCGAACCACGCCATCCAGTCGGCGAGGGTGCGCTGCCGGAACGCGCCGCGCAGGAACTCGATGACCGGCGCCTGATGGGCCCCGGGGCCGCGCTCGCACAGCGGCACCAGGTCGAGGCGGTCGAGCCGGCCCAGCAGGTTGCGGACGAACTTGATCTCCTGGCCGCCGAGCACCAGGTGGCGGCCGTCGGCGGTGTCGTAGACTTGGTAGAACGCGCTGCCGCCGGTGGTGCGCTCGTGCTTCGGGTTCGGCTGCGGCAGCCCGGCCATCGCCGGACCCATGACGTTCGGCAGGCCAGCCAGGGTCGAGTGCTGCATGGAGACGTCGAGGCGGTCGCCGCGGCCGGTGGTCTCGCGCCGGAACAGCGCCATGACCACGCCGGCGAGCGCGTTGAGGGAGCTGAGGATATCGGCGGTGGCGAGGCCCGGCATGGCGGGAACGCCGTCGCGGCCGTGGGTGATGCTCAGCACGCCGGCATAGGCCTCGGTGGCGATGTCGTGGGCCGGGACGTCGCGGTACGGCCCGTCCTGGCCGAACGCACTGATCGAGCAGTAGACCAGCCGCGGGTTGCGGGCCGACAGGGTCTCCCAGTCGAAGCCGAGCCGCTGCATCACGCCGGGCCGATAGCTCTCGACGAACACGTCGGCGGCGTCGCAGAGGCGGTACAGCGCCGCGCGCCCGGCCTCGGACTTCAGGTCCAGCACCACGCTCTTCTTGCCGCGGTTGACGTTCTTGAAGAACACCGTGGTCGGGCCGTCGGCGACGCCGATTTGGCGGCCGGGATCGCCCTCGCCGGGCGGCTCCACCTTGATCACCTCGGCACCGTGGTCGGCCATCGCCATGGTCAGGTACGGCCCCGGCAGGAACACCGACAGGTCGACCACCTTCACGCCTTCGAGCTTCATGGGGTCCTCAAGCGTTGGAGCGGCGGGTGGGTCCCGGCTCTTCGCTTCGCTGCGGCCGGGATGAGGGAGGGGTGGAGAGTCAATCTATTCTCCCTCATCCCGGAACGGATCGCCGGAGGCGGAACGTATCCGGGACCCACGGAGCGACGGGCTCATCCGTCCTCCCCCAGCAGCGCCTCGGTATCACCGCCGAGCGGCGAGCATACGGTCTGCTGCGGCCGCTCGCCGTCGAACTTCAAGGGGTTGGCCAGCATCCGGAAGTCCGGGCGGGCCGGGTGCGGGACGTTGCGGACCATGCCGGCGGTCTCGACGAACGGGTTCGCGAAGGCCTGGGCGACGTCGTAGACCGGGGCCACCGGGACATGGCCGGTCAGCCGCTCCAGCCACTCGTCGGTGGTCCGGGTCCCGAAGGCGGCGTCGAGCTCGCGCTCCAGCCCGGCCCGGTTCTCCCGCCGCGCCGCCTGGTCGGCGAAGCACGGGTCGTGCTTCAGCTCCGGCCGGCCGATGCGGTCGGCCAGGATGCGCCAGGCGCGCTCGGTCATGCACATCACGTAGATCCAGCCGTCGCCGGTCCTGAAGGTCTGGACCGGCGCGATCGACAGGTGGCCGCTGCGATGGGTGCGGGTCGGTACCGCGCCGCCGTTCAGGTACCAGGTCGCCGGGTAGGACAGCTGGTGCAGGGCCACGTCGAACAGGCAGGTGTCGATGTCGCAGCCCTGGCCCGTAGTGCGCGCCCGCATCACCGCGCCCAGCAGGCCGACGATCCCGGTCATGCCGGTCATGAAGTCGATCATCGACAGCCCGAAGCGGGCAGGGGGGCCGTCCGGCTCGCCGGTCATGCTCATCAGCCCGGCCTCGGCCTGCATCAGGAAATCGTAACCGGGCCACGACTTGCGTTCGTTGTCGCGGCCATAGGCCGAGATGCTGAGGCAGACGATCGCCGGGTTCACGTCCTTCAGGCTGGCGTAGTCGAGGCCGAGCTTCTCCGGCTGGTCGCCGCGCAGGTTGTTGATCACCGCCTCGGCGCCGGCCGCCAGCCTGCGGAAGCCGGCCTGGCCCTCGGGCGTCTTCAGGTCGAGCGCCACGCTCTTCTTGTTGGAGCCCCAGGACTGGAAATAGACGCTGTCGTCGGGGCCGAGGAAGTGCGGGCCGACGCTGCGGCCGGCGTCGCCGCCGGTCGCCGGGTTCTCGACCTTGATGACCTCGGCGCCCATGTCGGCCAGATACATCGAGCCGTAGGGGCCGGCGCCGAACTGCTCGAGCGTCAGGACCCGCATGCCCTCCAGCGGGCGCGTTGCCGCGCTCACGACGGCAGCCCGCCCTGCTTGACCAGCTGCCGGGCGATGATGATGCGCTGCATCTCGTTGGTGCCCTCGCCGATGCACAGCAGCGGCGCGTCGCGGTACAGCCGCTCGATGTCGTACTCCTTGGAGTAGCCGTAGCCGCCGTGGATGCGCAGCGACTCGGTGGCGTTCTCTAGCGCCGCCTCGGTGGCGAACAGCTTGGCCATGCCGGCCTCCATGTCGCAGCGCTCGCCGCTGTCGAACTTGCGCGCGGCGTCGAGCACCAGCAGCCGGGCGGCGCGAGCCCGGGCCGCCATGTCGCCGAGCTTGAGCTGGATCGCCTGGTGCTCGGCGATCGGCTTGCCGAAGGTCTTTCGGATCTGAGCGTAGTCGAGGGCGAGCTGCAGGGCGCCCTCGGCGATGCCGACGCCGCGGGCCGCCACGTTGATGCGCCCGAGCGCCAGCCCGCCGGTGGCCTGGTAGAAGCCCTGGCCCTCGACCCCGCCGATCAGGTTGTCGGCCGGGATCCGGTAGTCGTCGAACACCAGCTCGCCGCTGTCGATCGACTTGTAGCCGAGCTTCTCCAGCTTGCGGCCGACCGTGAAGCCCTCCTGCTTGGGCGCGATGAACAGGCTCATGCCCTTGTGGCGCGGCTCGGCCTCGGGGTCGGTCTTGACCAGCAGGGCGAAGCACGAGCCCTCGATGCCGTTGGATATCCAGGTCTTGGTGCCGTTGATGACGTAGCCGTTGCCGTCGCGCCGGGCGGTCATCCGGATGCCCTGCAGGTCGGTACCGGCGTCGGGTTCGGTGAGTGCCAGCCCGCCGCGGACCTCGCCGGTCGCCAGCCTCGGCAGCCATGCCGCCTTCTGGTCCGGCGTGCCGAACTTCTCGATCGCCAGGGCCAGCATCAGGTGCGAGTTGAAGATGCCGGTGACCGCCATCCAGTCCTGCGAGATCCGGGCGACGATCTTGGCGTAGGTGCCGGCCGGCAGCCCGAGCCCGCCGTATTCCGGCGAGATCGTCGCGCCGAACAGGCCGAGCTCCTTCATCTGCTCGACCGTCGCTTCCGGATAGCGGTCGGCGTGGTCGTACTCCTTGGCGATCGGCCTGACGTCCTTCTCGACCCAGCGGTCGACGGTGGCGAGCAGCTGGGCCTCGTCCTCCGGGTCGATGCTGCGCCCCTGGAGCGTGTCAGACATCGGCGGGTCCTCCAAAATTTGTTCGGACAAATTTCCAGTGAGCGTGCGGTGGAGTCAACCGGCATGGCGACTGGGGGACCGGGGTCCCGGCTCTCTGCGACTTCGCCGCTGCGGCCGGGATGAGGTGAAGGGGGGACGCCGCCTTTCACCCTCATCCCGGACGGGCGCGCCCGCGCGACCGATCCGGGACCCACGGTGCGACGGGCAGCAGCCGAATGCACCGGTCCCTAGTCCTCGTCGCGGCGCAGGCGGATGGTGTAGGCGAAGCTGTCGCCGGGGTGCCAGTTGACCGCGACCATCATCGGCCCGCCGCTGGCGTCCAGGTAGCGCCGCACGATGCGCAGGGCCGGGGCGCCGGCACGAATGCCGAGCGCGCGAGCCGCGACCGGCGGCATGACGGCGGCAGTGATTTCCTGGACTGCCTCCTCGACCCGCTCGCCGGAGCGCGCCTCGATCTGGGCGTAGACCGGGCTTTCCTGCTGCCCGACGTCGCCGAGCAGCTCGGCGAACCGGGCGTGGACGTAGATCGTGACGTGACAAACCGTTCCGGACCGGTCGGCGGTCCGGCGGATGCCGGTCAGCCGCAGCCAGCGGGTGCCGGAGGGCCAGCGCAGGGTGGCGGCCTCGTCCTCGGACAGCACCGCCGTCTCGGCCCCGGTTATATCCAGAGTGGTGTCGCGGGTGTAGCTGAACAGCTCGCTCAGCGACCGGATGGTGTGGACATAGGCGACCGGCGGGGCGGCGGCGATCACCCGGCTGCCGGCGCCCTGCCGGCGCTCGATCAGGCCCTGATCGACCAGCAGCCGCAGCGCCTCGCGGACGGTGTGGCGGCTGACCCCGTGGCGCTCGCACAGCTCGACCTCGGTCGGCAGGCTCGAGCCGACCGGGTGGATGCCGTCGGCAATCTCAGTCCGCAGCGCCTGGGCGAGTCGCTGGTAGAGCGGCGGCGCGTCGGATCCGGGCGCTGACGAGGGCGGTGTCGACTGCATGATCCGACGCTATCATCGCCTATTGGTCCGGACAACGAAGCGTGCGGGGGCGGCGGGCGACGTGCGTCATGCGGTCCCGCAGGGTGGCGCCGCCGGCCGGTTCCCCCGATATTGCCGACGGGCATCCGATGGTTTCCGGACGGACCATGCTGAGAGTCGCGACCTACAACATCTGCAAGACCGTCGGCACCGACCTGCGGCGCCGGCCGGAACGGGTGCTGGCGGTGCTGCGCGAGCTCGATGCCGACGTGGTGGCGATCCAGGAGGTCGACCGGCGGTTCGGCGCCCGGGCCACGGCCCTGTCGCCGGAGGCGATCGAGCAGGAGACCCCGTACTTCCCGGTCCCGTTCGGGGTGCGTCCGGCCAGCCTGGGCTGGCACGGCAACGTGCTGCTGGCGCGCCGCGGCATCGAGGTCGAGGCGACCCGGCGGCTGGACCTGCCGGCACTGGAGCCGCGCGGGGCGGTGCTGGCCGACCTGCGGGTCGGCGGCCGGGCGTTCAGGTTCATCGGCATGCATCTCGGCCTCATCGGCCTGTGGCGGCGACGGCAGGCCCGGGCGGTGCTGCTGGCCCTGGAGGCACTCGAGCACAGCCTGCCGACGGTCATGATGGGCGACCTCAACGAGTGGAGCCTGGACGGCGGCTGCCTGCGGCTGTTCTCCAGGCACCACCACATCGCCTCGCCGGGGCCGACCTTCCACTCGCGCCGCCCGGTCGCCCCGCTCGACCGGATCATCACCAGCCTGGATCTCCGGGTCGAGGCGGCCGGTGTCCACGTTTCGCAGAAGGCGCGGGTCGCCTCCGATCATCTGCCGGTGTGGGCGGAGATCGTGCCGGCCGGTCCGGCGGCAGCGGCCGAGCGCCACAGGGTCGCGCAGGCGCGATGGATCTGACGCCGTCCATGGGCCGGCTCGAACGCCTGTGCCGCCGTTACGCGCCGGACGGCGGGCGCTCCGGCTTCACCCTGGTTTCGACCGGGCTCGAGGCGTTCCTGACCCTGCACGGCCTGACCGTGGCGGCCGAGCGCACCCTGGACGTCCAGTATTACCTCTGGGAGAACGACGGCAGCGGCCGGCGGCTGCTGGCGGCGCTGCTGGATGCCGCCGACCGCGGGGTGCGGGTGCGGCTGCTGCTGGACGACATCGGCGCGCCGAGCAGCGATCCGGAACTGGCCAGGCTCGACGCGTATCCGAATGTCGAGGTCCGGCTCTACAACCCGTTCCCGCGCCGGTTCGGCCTGATCCTCGGGGTGCTGTTCCAGTCCCGCCGGGTCAGCCGGCGGATGCACAACAAGGCGTTCGTCGCCGACCGGGCGGCGGCCGTAGTCGGCGGCCGCAACGTCGGCGATCGCTACTTCGAGTTCGACGCGCACGCCAACTTCCGGGATCTCGACCTGTTCGCCGCGGGTCCGGTGGTCGAGCAGGTGGCGGCGTCGTTCGACGCGTTCTGGGACAGCGAGTGGAGCCGGCCGATCGGCGTGATCGACCGCGGCCGCTGGCGATTGGCCGACGTGCGCAGCACGGTCCGGCGCGGCCTGCGCCGCCGCCTCCAGCGCGAGGGCAAGGGGCCGTATCCGGCCAGCGAAGGGCTGCGGCGACGCTCGTACCGGGCCCTGGTCGAGCAACGCTTCGCCAACCTGATCGTCGCCGAGGACGCTGCGGTCCTGGTCGACCGGCCGGACAAGCCGAGGAGCGGCGAGCCGCGGCTGCTGGAGACGCTGCTGGCACGGCTCGACCGGTCGCCCGAGGCGGAGCTTCTGCTGGAGTCCGCGTACTTCGTGCCCGCCCGCCGAGGCGTTGCGCTGTTCAGCCGGCTGGCGCGCAGCGGCGTGGCGGTCCGGGTCCTGACCAACTCCGCCGGATCGGGCGAGGTGGCGGTCGCCCACGCGGCATATCGGAAGTACCGGCGGCCGCTGCTGCGGGTCGGTGTCGAGCTGTACGAGCTGCGGGCCGATGCCGGCGCCGGGGCCTGGCAGCTGAACCTGCACACCAAGGCCGCGGTGATCGACCGTCGCGAGGTGTTCGTCGGGTCCCTGAACGTCGACCCGCGCTCGGCGGTGCTGAACACCGAGATCGCGCTGCTGGTCCGCAGCCCGGCGCTGGCGGCCCGGGTCGCCGCGTTCATCGAGGACGGCATGGGGCCGGCCAAGGCGTACCGCCCCGTGCTCGACGCCGGCCGGCTCGGCTGGCAGGTCGCCGGCGACCCGAATGTGCACCGGGCCGAGCCCGGGGTGTCACTCTGGCGGCTCACGCTGCTCCGGCTGCTGGCGTTGCTGCCGCTCGACCGGGTGGTCTGAGCCGCGCTCGCCTGAGACGCCGGATCATGCGAGCGTGACCCGGTGGCGAGGACCGACCGTCCTCGAACAGGGCCGGGGGGACAGATGGCCGAGACGATCGAAAAGTCGGTGCCGCGCGCGTGCATTGCTCGGCTGCTCGCGATCCTGAGCGGGCTTGCGGTGCTGTCGATGGCCGCGCAACCCGGAGCGCAGGCGGCGACCGGCGAGCGACGGCCGGTCGTCGGGCTGGTCCTGAGCGGCGGCGGGGCGCTGGGCGCCACCCATATCGGCGTTCTCAAGGTCCTCGAGGAATTGAACGTCCCGGTGGACATCATCACCGGAACCAGTATGGGCTCGATCGTCGGCGGGCTGTATGCCCTCGGCCTCGACGCACACGAGCTCGAGTCCCTGGTCGCGAGCGTCGACTGGGCGAAGACGTTCGAGGACAACCCGCCACGGGACGCGCTGCCGATCCGGCGCAAGCAGGAGGACTACGGGTTCCTGCTGGATCTCAAGCTCGGCGTGAAGGATGGCGGCCTCAGCCTGCCGGCCGGGCTGATCCAGGGTCAGCGGCTCACTCTCATGCTTCGGGAACTGACGGTGCGGGCTCACCGCGTCAGCGACTTCGACGACCTGCCGATCCGATTCCGGGCGGTCGCCGCCGACCTCGAGAGCGGCGAGCAGGTGATCCTCGGGAGCGGCAATCTGGCGACCGCGATGCGCGCGAGCATGTCGGTGCCGCCGGTGCTGCCGCCGCTCGAGATCGACGGTCGGCTGCTCGTGGACGGCGGCGTCGCCAACAACCTGCCGATGGACGTCGCCCGGGCCATGGGCGCCGAGGTCCTGATCGTCGTCGACATCCCGACGGTCCTCAAGAAGCGCGACCAGCTGACGACCAGCCTGGACATCGCCGGCCAGATGCTGAGCGTGCTGATCCAGCAGAACTCGCTCATTCAGCTCGCCGGCCTGGAGCCGCAGGACATCCTGATCCAGCCGGACCTCGGGACCCGGGGGTCCGCCGACTTCGACCGGATCCTGGAGATGATCCCGCCGGGCGAGGTGGCGGCCCGCAAGCAGACCGATCGGCTGCGCGCCTTAGCGCTCGACCACGAGACCTATGTCGCCGAACGGACCGAGCGTGACATCGGCCCGGTGCAGGCGCCGGTGATCGCGTTCGTCGACATCGACAACCGCACGACGCTTTCGGACCGGCGGCTGCGTGCCGGCATCCGCCAGGAGATCGGCAAGCCGTTGGACGTCAAGCAGATCGAGGAGGATTTCAGCCTGCTCTACGGAACCGGCCACTACGAGCAGGTCGACTACCGGCTCGTGGATCGCGACGGTCGGACCGGACTGCAGGTCACGGCGACCGAGAAGGCGTGGGCGAAGGACTATCTGCGCCTCGGTCTCGGGCTGGAGAGCGACGCCGACGGCGACAGCTCATACGTGATCGGCGCCGGGTTGACCCTGACCGCCCTGAACGCCTACGGCGCCGAGTCCCGCACCGAGGTCGCGTTCGGCGACAGTCAGCGCCTGGTTACAGACTTCTATCAGCCGCTGCAGCCGGAGACCGGCTTCTACGTTCTCCCCTCGCTGTCGTACACCCGCACCGACCTTCGGGCGAACGGCGCGGATGGCTCGGCCAGCGAGTTCCGGACGACGAAGGGCGAGGCGACGTTGGCGCTGGGGTACGAGTGGGGCAGCGACCTCGACAGCCGGTTCGGCGTCCGGTTCGGCGCGGGGGACGTCGACCGTCGCACCGGCACGGCCTCGTCGGGCACCGACGGCTCGTTCCGCATCGGCTCGTTCGACCTGCGGCTCGTTCACGATACCCTCGACGACGTGCAGTTCCCGAACCGCGGCACTCTGGCGTTTCTGAATCTCGGCATGTCCCGCCCGGAGCTCGGCGCCGACGACGAGTACAGCCGCCTCGATGCGACCCTGCTCAAGGCCTACACCTGGAACGCCGACACGATCGTGCTCGGGGCCGGCGGCGGAACTGCGTTGAGCGGCAGCCTGCCGACATACGACCGGCTGCGCGTCGGCGGGCTGTTCGACCTGTCGGGCTACGCGCGCGACGAGCTCTCGACCGAGAACCTGCTGCGCGGCAAGTTCCTGTACATGCGTCGGCTGACCGAGCGCGCACCGCTGTTCTTCGACCTGCCGGTCTATGCCGGGGCCTCGATCGAGGGCGCGCAACTGGACAGCGCGCTGGAGGATACCGACTTTGCCCGCAGCGCCTTCGGCGCCAGCGTGTTCGTCGGCGCCGACACGCCGGTCGGGCCGGGCTATCTCGCCGTCGGGCAGGGAGATGGCGGTCGGACCGCCGGCTACCTCTACTTCGGCAAGCTGTTCTGAGGCGGCCCCGCCGGCTCAGATGTGCAGGGCGTGGCCGAGCGCCCGCATCGCCGCCTCGGGGATTGCCTCGCTCTGGGTCGGGTGAGCGTGGATGGTCGCCGCCAGGTCCTCCAGCCGGCAGCCCATCTCCAGCGCCAGGCCGAACGAGGCCGACAGCTCCGACACCCCGGCGCCGACCGCCTGCAGGCCGAGGACGAGGTGGTTGTCGGCGCGCGCGACCACCCGAACGAAGCCTTCCTCGGCCTCCATGGTCATCGCCCGGCCGTTGGCCTGGAACGGGAACGAGGCGGTCTTGATCTCGGTGCCGGCGGCGCGCGCCCGGTCGGGCGACAGGCCGACGCTGACGATCTCCGGGTCGGTGAAGCAGACCGCCGGGATCGCCACCTTGTCCCAGGCCCGCTTCTCGCCGGCGATGACCTCGGCGACCATCTCGCCCTGGGCCATCGCCCGGTGTGCCAGCATCGGCTCGCCGGTGACGTCGCCGATGGCGTAGACGCCGCGCATCGAGGTGCGGCAGCGGTCGTCGACGGCGACGAACGGCCCGTTCATGTCGAGCGCCAGTTCCTCGCGCCCCCAGCCGCCGGTCAGCGGCTTGCGGCCGACGGTCACCAGCACCTTGTCGGCCGGCAGGCGCAGCTCGCCGCCGTCGGCGGTCTCGACCAGCAGGGCCCCCTCCGCGCCATCTGGTCCGCCCGCCATCCCGCGGGCCTTCGCGCCGAGATGCAGCTCGATCCCGAGCTCGCGCAGGCGGTGGCCGACCGGCCGGGTCAGCTCGGAATCGTACAGCGGCAGGATCCGGTCGGTCGCCTCGACCACCGTCACCTCCGACCCGAGCTTGCGGAACGCGATCCCGAGCTCCAGTCCGATATAGCCGGCGCCGACAACCGCCAGGCGTTCCGGTGGGCTGTCCAGGGCCAGCGCCTCGGTCGACGAGATGACGCGGCCGCCGAACGGCAGCGACGGCAGCTCGACCGGCTCCGAGCCGGTGGCGATGATCACGTGCTCGGCGCGGATCACCTGGGTGCCGAGTGCGGTGTCGACGGCGACGGTCTTGCCGTCGCGGAACCGGGCCCAGCCCTCGACGGTCTTGACCCGGGACTTCTTGAGCAGACCTGCGACGCCGTTGGTCAGGCGGTTGACGATGCCGTCCTTCCAGTCGCGGCAGGCCACGAGGTCGAACTCGGGCGCCGCCACCTTGATGCCCGGCGTGCGCTTGCCGGCCGCGACCTCGCGGAGCTTGAAGTACTCGTCGGCGGCATGGATCAGCGCCTTCGACGGGATGCAGCCGACGTTCAGGCAGGTGCCGCCCGGCCGCCTGGCCTCGACAACGACGGTGTCGAGGCCGAGCTGTCCGGCCCGGATCGCCGCGACATAGCCGCCCGGGCCGGCCCCGACCACCAGCACCTGGCACGTGATGTCCTTCATGGGCGTGTCCTCGCTGCGCTTGACCGGGTGGGGCGGCTTGTGGGTCCCGGATCTCCGCGGCTTCGCCGCTGCGTCCGGGATGAGGTCCGATAGGGGCAAGCTACCCCCTCATCCCGGACGGCCCGCGCCAGCGGGCCGATCCGGGATCCGTGAAGCGACGGGCATCGGCCGACGGCTGGCATCGCCACCCCCTCACATGAAGATCATCGCCGGGGTCTCGAGCAGGGTCTTGATCTTCTGCACGAACACCGCGGCGTCCCAGCCGTCGATCACCCGGTGATCGAAGCTGGACGACAGGTTCATCATCTTGCGCGGGACGAACTGGCTGCCGTCCCACACCGGCCGGACCTGAATCTTGTTGACCCCGACGATCGCCACCTCCGGGTGGTTGATCACCGGCGTGGTCACCAGCCCGCCCATGGCGCCGAGCGAGGTGATGGTGATGGTCGAGCCGGTCAGCTCGTCGCGGCTGGCGGAGCCGGCCTTGGCGGCGTCGCTCAGCCGGTTCAACTCGGTGGCGCAGCCCCAGACGTCGCGCGCCTCGGCGTGCTTGACCACCGGCACCACCAGCCCGGTCGGGGTCTGGGCGGCGATCCCGATGTGGACGCCGCCGTACTGGTGGATGATCCCGGCCTCGTCGTCGAAATGCGCGTTGATCGCCGGCTGCTCGGCGATCGCCTTGACCATGGCGCGCATCAGGAACGGCAGGACGGTCAGGCGCGGCTGGCCGTCGTGCTTCTGCCGGTTGAGCTGGGCACGCAGCTCCTCCAGCGCCGTGACGTCGACCTCGTCGACATAGGTGATGTGCGCGATCCGGCTCTTCGACAGCGCCATCTTCTCGGCGATCCGGCGGCGCAGGCCGATCACCTTGACCTCGGTGACCGAGCTGTCGGGCCGCAGCCCGGGGCCGGGAGCCGCCGTCGGGCCGGCTTCCAGGAAGGCGTCCAGGTCCTCGTGGGTGATCCGGCCGGCCGGGCCGCTGCCGCGCACCTGGCGCAGGTCGACTCCGGCCTCGCGTGCCCGTCCGCGTACCGCCGGCGAGGCCAGCGGCTTGTCGCCCTCGCGCCGCGGCGCGCCGGACGTGGTTGGTGATCGAGGGGCCGGCGACCGGGCGGCGCGCGGTGCCGGCGCGGCGGCCGGCGGTTTCGGCGGCGGGGCGGGCTCGGTCGCTGGTGTCTCGGCCGCTGGCGCCTCGGCCGCGGCCGGTTTATCCACCGGTCTCTCGGCCGCCGGGGCCGATCCCGCCGCCACGTTGCCCTCGCCGGAGACCTCCAGGCGGACCAGCGGCGAGCCGACCGCGATCTGCTCGCCGATCTCGGCGCCCAGCCAGATGACCGTGCCCTCGACCGGGGAAGGGATCTCGACGGCGGCCTTGTCGGTCATGACGCTGGCCAGGACCGCGTCCTCCCGGACCACGTCGCCGACCGCGACGTTCCACTCGACCAGCTCGGCCTCGGCCACGCCCTCGCCGACGTCGGGCAGCTTGATGACGTACTCGCCCATCTCCGCTCTCCCCCTCAGCTTTCCATGGCCAGCAGAAGCGCTTCGCCGACCCTTTTCGGCCCCGGGAAGTAGTCCCACTCCTGGGCGTGCGGGTAGGGGGTGTCCCAGCCGGTGACCCGGGCGATCGGCCGCTCCAGGGAGTAGAAGCAATGCTCCTGCACCAGCGCGCACAGCTCGGCGCCGAAGCCGGAGGTCAGGGTGGCCTCGTGCACCACCACGCAGCGACCGGTCTTGCCGACCGACGCCACGATGGCGTCGAGGTCGAGCGGCAGCAGGGTGCGCAGGTCGATCACCTCGGCGTCGACCCCGGTCTCCTCGGCTGCCGCCTCGGCGACGTGCACCATGGTGCCGTAGGCCAGGACCGTGACGGCGGATCCGGGACGCCGAACCTCGGCCTTGCCCAGCGGGACCACGTAGTGGCCCTCGGGCACGTCGCCGAGCGGGTGCTTCGACCACGGCGTCACCGGCCGGTCGTGGTGGCCGTCGAACGGCCCGTTGTACAGCCGCTTCGGCTCCAGGAAGATCACCGGGTCGTCGTCCTCGATCGAGGCGATCAGCAGACCCTTGGCGTCGAACGGGTTCGACGGCACCACGACCTTCAGCCCCGAGACATGGGTGAACAGCGCTTCCGGGCTCTGGCTGTGGGTCTGGCCGCCGAAGATGCCGCCGCCGGTCGGCATGCGGATGGTCAGCGGGGCGGTGAAGTCGCCGTTCGAGCGGTAGCGCAGCCGCGCCGCCTCCGAGACGATCTGGTCGTAGCCCGGGTAGACGTAGTCGGCGAACTGGATCTCGACGCAGGGGCGCAGGCCGTAGGCGGCCATGCCGATGGCGGCGCCGACGATCCCGGACTCGCTGATCGGGGCGTCGAAGCAGCGTGCCCGCCCGAACTCCCGCTGCAGGCCCTGGGTGCAGCGGAACACCCCGCCGAAGTAGCCGACGTCCTCGCCGAACACCACCACGTTCGGGTCGTCGGCCATCTTGACGTGCATGGCGTCGCGAATGGCCTCGATCATGGTCATGCGCGGCATGGTCAGACCCCCGCCTGCTGGCGCTGGCGACGCAGGTGCGGCGGCATCTCCTTGTAGACGCCCTCGAACATGTCGCGGACCGACGGCTTGCCGCCGGAGTGCAGGGTGCCGTGGCGCTCGGCCTCCTTCTGGGCCGCCAGCACCTCGGCCTCGACCTCGGCGGCGTACTGGGCGTGGCGCTCGTCCGACCAGGCGCCCTTGGCGATCAGGTGGTTCTTGAGCCGCTCGATCGGGTCGCCGAGCGGCCAGGCGTCGGACTCCTCCTTCGGGCGGTAGGCCGACGGGTCGTCGGAGGTGGAGTGGGCGGCGACCCGGTAGGTGACGTACTCCACCAGGGTCGGTCCCAGGTTGCGGCGCGCCCGCTCGATCGCCCACCGGGCGACGGCGTAGACCGCCAGGTAGTCGTTGCCGTCGACCCGCAGTGACGGGATGCCGAAGCCGTGGCCGCGCGCCGCGAAGGTGCCGGAGCCGCCCTTGGCGATGCCCTGGAAGGTCGAGATGGCCCACTGGTTGTTGACGATGTTCAGCACCACCGGGGCCTTGTAGGTCGAGGCGAACACCAGGGCGGCGTGGAAGTCGGACTCGGCGGTCGAGCCGTCGCCGATCCAGCCGGCGGCGATCCTGGTGTCGCCCTTGATCGCCGAGGCCATCGCCCAGCCGACCGCCTGGATGTACTGGGTCCCGAGGTTGCCGGAGATCGAGAAGAACCCGTGGTCCTTGGACGAGTACATGATCGGCAGCTGGCGGCCGTGCAGCGGGTCGCGCTCGTTCGAGTAGATCTGGCACATCATGTCGACCAGCGGGTAGCCGCCGGCGACCAGCAGCCCTTGCTGGCGGTAGGTCGGGAAGTTCATGTCGCCCGGCGACAGCGCGTGCTGGAACGCGCAGGCGATCGCCTCTTCGCCCAGGCACTGCATGTAGAACGAGGTCTTGCCCTGGCGCTGGGCCATCAGCATGCGGGCGTCGAACGCCCGCACCTTCATCATGTCGCGCAGGCCCTGCAGCGCCTGCTCGTCGGTCAGGGCGCCGGCCCACGGCCCGACCGCCTCGGCGTTGCGGTTGAGCACCCGGATGATGGTGTAGCCGAGGTCGCGGATGTCCTCCGGCGCGGCGTCGACCTCGGGCCGGCGTACGGTGCCGGCGCGCGGGATGGTGACGCCGCTGAAGTCGGGCCTGCCGCCCGGCCTGACCTCGGGTTCCGGGACCTGAAGGCTGAGGGGCTGGGTGTCGCTCATGGGCGGGCTTCCTCTCCTCGCCGGGCGCCGGCTTCGTTCGGCGGCCGGGTCTCGATCAACAGCACTAAAGTATCCATCTGGTGCCTTCTGTCGAGACGGTCAGGGCACCTTCCGTAGCGTCAAAACAGGCCAAAAATTGGACAAAAACACACTCCCGATAGCGTCGGGCAATATTTTGATTCGGATAATGGACCGGCGTTTGCGCTTGTTTCGCCGGCCACGCCGTCCGGGTATCGAATGTGCGCGAGGAACCGCCGTACGGCTTGACCGACGGCCCGACGCACGCCAGCTATCCGGCATGACGTTCGACGAGTTCTGGCCGCGCTACCTGCGTCAGCACAGCCGCCCCGCCACCCGGCGAACTCACGTGCTGGGCACCACGGTGGGCGTGTTCCTGCTGGTCGGCGCGGTCCTGAACGGCGACTGGCGGCTGGCGGTCGCCGCGCTGGTCGTCGGCTACGGTGCCGCCTGGCTCAGCCACGCCTTCATCGAGCGGAACCGGCCGGAGACGTTCTCGCACCCGCTGTGGTCGCTGCTCGGCGATCTCCGGATGACTTGGCTGTTCCTGACCGGCGCCCTGGACCGCGAGCTCGACCGCTACGGCATCGGCTGAGGCGACGATGCCGCGTCAGCGCCGGGGCACCGTCGGCTCCGGCGCGGAGCGGGCCTGGGCGGCCAGCCGGACCGGTGCGTTGGCGGCGCCGAAACCCTGGTAGGCGCGGCCCCCATAGGCGCGGCGTTGGACGATCTCGAAGAAGAACCGGTCGGCGAAGGTGCGGGTGTAGATCTGGAAGTACTCGCCGTCGCCGTCGCGGTCGTACAGCACGTCGTGGTCGCGCAACTCGGCCACCAGCTCCGGGTCGAGGCCGAAGCGGACGTCGATGTCGTCGTAGTAGTTGTCGGGGATCGGCAGCGGCTCGAGGCCGCCCGCCTTCATCGCCCGGACGGTCGCGAAGATGTCTGCGCTCTCGAACGCGACGTGCTGGGTGCCGGCGCCGAAGAATTCCGACAGGAAGCGGCCGGACTGGGTCTTGGCGCTCTGCGAGCTGTTGAGCACCACCCGGACGTCGCCGCCCGGCGCGTGCAGCGCCTGGCTGCGCACCAGCCCGCCGGGATCGGTGATGTCGACCTGGGCCTCCTTCTCGAAGTCGAGCAGAGCGGTATAGGTGAGAACCCAGGTCAACATTTCCTCATAACTCATTGACTGAGCGATATGATCAATTCGGTTCAGTCCGATCTCGCCGGTACCGCCGGGGTCGTCCGAGAGCGTGAAGTCGACCGACCAGATGTCGGCCAGCGGACCGGTCGGCCCGACGAAGTAGATCAGGCTGCCGCCGACCCCGCGGATCGCCGGGATCTCCAGTTCGCCGCTGCCGACCGCCTGGGTGAAGGACGGCACCAGCAGTTCCTTCGCGCGCGCCATCGCGCCCTCGACGTCGGACACCCGCAGCGCCACCGCGCACACCGACGGGCCGTGGACGATGTAGGAGGAGTGGGCGAAGCCTTCCTTGTCGGCGTTGATGACCAGGTTGACCGCGCCCTGTCGCCAGAGCTCGACCGACTTCGAGCGGTGGGTGCCGGCCTTGCGGAACCCGAGGCCGCCGAGGAAGCCGCGCAGCTGGGCGGCGGTGTCCTCGTCGACCGCGAACTCGATGAACTCGACGCCGAGCGGCGCGGGCCGGGCCGGCATCGCCGGCTTGCGGCCGCGCGGGTTGGTCTTCGAGCGCGCCACCTGGTCCATCAGGAACACCAGGCCGCGCTTGCCGTCGGCCGCGGTCTGGCGCGGCGATCCGGCGCGGAACTGGTCGTTGAATATCTCCAGCGACAGCATGCCGTCGTAGCCGGTGGCGTCGAGCGCCTGCATGAAGTCGACCAGCGGGTAGTCGCCCTGGCCGGGCATGCAGCGGAAGTGCCGGCTGAGCTGCAGCAGGTCCATGTCCAGCTTCGGGGCGTCGGCGACCTGGACCAGCACGATGCGGTCGCCGGGGATCGAGCGGATGCTCTCGACCGGCACGCCGCGGGCGATGGTGTGGTAGGTGTCGAGGATCAGCCCGACGTTCGGGTGGTCGGCCCGGCGCACGATCTCCCAGGCGTCGCGGTGGTCGCTGACGTGCCGGCCCCAGGCCAGCGCCTCGTAACCGATGGTCAGGCCGCGTTTCTTCGCCCGCTCGCCGAGCTCGCGCAGATCGGCGGCCGCCCGGTCGATGCCGCCGAGCGAGATCGGCGAGACGTTGGAGCAGACCAGCAGCAGCCTGGTGCCGAGCTCCTCCATGACGTCGAACTTGCGCTCGGCGCGGGCGAAGGCGCGGGCGCGTTCCGGGTCCGGCAGGCCCTCGAAGTCGCGGAACGGCTGGAAGGCGACGCAGGCGAGGCCGAGGTCGCTGACCATTCGGCCGACGTCGCGCGGGCCGCCGTCGAAGGTCAGGAAGTCGTTCTCGAAGATCTCGACCCCGTCGAAGCCGGCCGCCGCGATCGCCGCCAGCTTTTCCTCGAGGTCGCCGCTCAGCGATACCGTTGCGATCGAGGTTTTCATGCCGTCCACCTTCCGTCTAGGGCGGAAAGCGTCAGGTTCCGCCGGTCCTGAGGTGCTCGCATCGCATGGCCCGCTCCCCTGGCGGGGCGGCCGATGCGTGTCGTGCGACGGTGCCACTGTCGCATCCGGAGCTGGAGTCCGTTTGCACGGCAGCGACCCGGGTAGCAGATTCGAGTGATTCCAAAGCTAACGTCAAATACGAAGAATTCCGATTGCATAACATGATGTTATGTCGGTGCCGGATGGCTCTCCGTCACCGCCCGCATCTCCTCGCGCAGCATGGCCAGGAAATCCTCGGCGTAGGTCGACAGCGGCCCGTCGTTGCGGTGCGCGGCATAGGTCTCGAAGCCGGTGTCCTCGTCGATCTCCAGGCAGGCGATCCCCGGCACCTTGCCGTGCGCCACGGTGAACTGGTCGACCACCGCGATCCCCAGGCCGCTGGCCACCAGGCTGCAGACCGTCGAGCCGAAGCGGGCCCGGATGGTCGTGTCGTAGGGCAGGCCGCGGCGCGCGAAGATCCCCGCCATGATCGACCCGAACGGGTCGTTCGGGTCGATGCCGATCAGCGGGTAACGGACGATCTCGTCGGGCGACACCGAGATCCGGTCCGAAAGCGGGTGACCCTGCGGCACGACGCACAGCAGGCGGCCGCGGGCCAGCGGCTCGAAGGTCACGATCGGATGGTCGAAGCGGTAGCTCATGGCCACCACCTCGCCCTTGCCGAGCAGCAGGTAGTCGACCGCGTCCTCGACCTTCAGGATGTTGATGTCGATGCGGAGCTGCGGATACCGGCCGCGCAGCCGCGCCATCGCGCGCGGCACCATGACGTTGGCGATGCTCGGGACCGAGCCGAGGCTGAGCTCCTTGGTCTCGCCGCGCTTCATGCGGTCGATCGCGGTCTGCAGGTCCTCGACCTTTTTGTAGACGGTGTCGATCAGGTCGAAGACGTCGCGGGCCTCCGGCGTCGGGTCGTAGCGGCCGTGGCGGCGGATGAACAGCCTGAAGCCGAGGGTGTCCTCGGTGTATTTCATCAGCCGGCTGATGCCGGGGGCGGAGACGTTCAGCAGGCGGGCGGCCCCGGCGATGGTGCCGGTCACCATCACCGCCCGGATGACCTCGATCTGGCGCAGGGTGATCATCGCCGCAGTATCGCTTCCCGGTGGCGGGGTCGGAAGGGGGACGACGCCCGTCGATGTGTGGGTCCCGGTTCGGGCTGCGCCCGCCCGGGATGACGTCAAGTAAGGGAGGGCAACCGTCTCCTTCCTTCTGACGTCATCCCGGACGCCGCGCATGCGGCGAGCCGGGACCCACGACGCGACGGGTGCCCGCTACCGCACCCGGATGCGGGCCTGGGCGGACAGGCCGTCGGCGTCGATCACCGTCACGGTGGCGAAGCCGATTCCGTCCGGGCTCCAGGCGGCGTCGCGGCGGTGCGGCGGGGCCGGGACCGGCCGGCCGTCGACCAGCCAGATCAGCGGCCGTCGGCCGCCCTTGGCCTGCAGGGCGATCGGCCGGTCCGAGGGGCGCTCGATCTCGCTGCCGTCGCGCGGATAGGCGATCCGCACCGGGTCGCCGACCGGGGCGGAAGGCCTCGGGGGGAAATAGGCCAGTGCCGGCGGCAGCGGCCGGGCCGACGGCGGAACAGCGTCGCCCGATGGGGCGGGAGCTGCCAGTCGGGTGGCGGCGGGCAGGATGTCGAACACCTCGAACAGCAGCGGGGCCGCGGACCGGGCGCCGTAGTGGCCGGGGCGCGGCGTGCCGTCCGGGCGGCCGACCCAGACCCCGGCGACCCGGCCGTTCGCGGCGCCGATCGCCCAGGCGTCGCGGAAGCCGTAGGAGGTTCCGGTCTTCCAGGCGACCGGCCCGCTGCGCCGTCCGGCCGAATAGGTCGGATGCGGCACGCCCTCCAGGATGCGTGCGACCTCCCAGGCGGCGCTGGCCGACAGCAGCGGCCTGGACCGCTCGACGGCCGGGGCGTCGTCGGCCAGCACGGTCAGCGGTCGCACCCGCCCGTCGCCGTCGAGTGCGGTGTACAGGCCGACCAGATCCTCGAGCGTCGTACCGACGCCGCCGAGGATGACCGCCAGACCCGGCCGTTCGGCGGCGTGCGGCAGCTCGATCCGGGCGCCGGCCGTGTCGAGCCGGTTCACGAACCTCGCAGGACCGTAACGGTCGAGGATGCCGACCGCCGGCACGTTCAGCGACAGCCGCAGCGCGTCGGCCGCCGGCAACTCGCCGAGATGCACCGGCGCGAAGTTGGCGGGGGCGTAGCCGCCGATGCTGATCGGCGCGTCGGTGACGATCGATCGCGGGTCGAGGAAGCCGTCGTCGAAGGCGAGGCCGTACAGGAACGGCTTCAGGGTCGATCCCGGCGACCGCACCGCCCGGGTCATGTCGACCTGCCCGGATCGCCGGGTCGAGAAGAAGTCGGGGGATCCGAGATGCGCGAGCACGGCCCCGGACGCGGCGTCGGCGACCACCACGGCGACGCCGGTCTCGGGATCCAGGGTCTCGGCCCAGCGTTCCGCCATGCCCTCGATCCGGCGCTGCAGGTCGCCGTCCAGGGAGGTGCGGACCACCGCGGTCCCGTCGGTCGCGGCCCCATTTGCGGCGGCTTGGGCGAGCCGGCGGGCGAGATGAGGCGCGTGCATCGGCATCGGCCGGCGGCCGGACGGCACCGGGTCGCGCTCGGCTTCCGCCACCACGCTCTCGGCGATCACGCCGGCCGCGGCGGCCCGCTCGAGGATGCGGTCGCGGGCCCGGCGGGCGGCCTCCGGGTGCCGGTCCGGGCGCAGCCGCTCGGGTGCCTGCGGGATCGCCACCAGCAGCGCCGCCTCGGCCGGGGTGAGGGCGGACGGCTCGTGGCCGAAATAGGCGAGCGAGGCGGCCCGCACCCCCTCGATGTTGCCGCCGTAGGGCGCGAGCGTGAGGTACAGGGCGAGGATCTCGTCCTTGCTCCGGCGGCTCTCCAGGATCAGCGCCCGCAGCGCCTCGACCGCCTTGGCGCCGAGGGTCCGCGGCTGCGGGTCGAGCAGGCGGACCGTCTGCATGGTCAGCGTCGAGGCGCCCGACACCACGCGGCCGCTGGCGATCATCTGGCCGAGCGCGCGGGCGACCGCCAGCGGGTCGACGCCCCGGTGCTCCCGGAACCGCTTGTCCTCGACGGCGGTCAGCATCGCCAGGTACTGCGGCTCGATGTGCGCCGGGTCGGCCGGCAGGCGCCAGGATCCGTCGGCCGACAGGAACACCCTGAGAGCCCGGCCGTCCCGGTCGGCGACCGTGAGCGAAGGGTCGACGGCGCGGTCGAGCGGCCGGGTCAGGCTCTGCCACGCCGCCGGCGGCGCCATGACGGCCGGAAGCGCGACCGCCAGCAGCGCGATCAGCGCCACTCCCAGAATGCCGGCACGCCGCCGCATTCGGCTACTTCCCCGCGGTCGCGGCGACCACGGTGACTTTCCCGACCGTGCCGCGGGCGAACCGGAACGGCTGGTACATGTCCTCGACATAGGGCGCCGGGGCCACGTAGCTGCCGCGGGTCACCGCGCGCACGATGTAGGCGGCGGTGAAGGTGCCCTGCCGGTCGGACAGGTCGTAGGCCGCGATGAACCGGTCGTCGCGCATCTCCACGTGCCGGGCCTCGGTCAGCTCCGGCAGCCAGGAGAAGTCGCCGGTGTCGCCGCCGTTGCGCAGCCGGGTGTTCTCGATCTCCAGCCCGGCCGGCAGCAGGTCGACCAGCAGCGCCTGGTGCTCGCGGGCGGTGTCGCTGCTGCCGTTCAGCAGCACCACGTAGCGCTCGCCCTGGACCAGATCGGCGCCGTCGGCCAGCGGCGTGCCGTCGAGGGCGCGGATCGTCCGTTCCACCGTGAAGCCGGCGGCCTCGGGCGGCAGCGGCGCGGTCGGCACGCCGGTGCTGGACACCGCGATCCGCACGGTCTCGCCGCCGCGGTTCGAGAGCACGTAGCCGCGCTCGAGTTGTTCCTGCGACGGGAACGCCGCGATCGGTCGGGTCTGCGGCCCGGTCAGCCGTCCGTCGATCTCGGCGGTGACCGCCTGCTGGCGCTCGATCATCGCCTTGGCCGCCAGCACCAGCCAGCTCATCTCCTGGGTGCTGAGCCAGCGCCGTTTGGCCGCCAGGTCGGCGACCTGGTCGGCGAGGCCGGCGATCGTCTTCGGGTCGCCGCCGGTCTCGGTCAGCACCGTCAGCCGCAGGGCGGCGTCGCGCAGCCGGGTCCCGTAGTCGTGCCGCCACCAGTCCCGCGCCGGGATGTCGGTGTCGGCCAGCAGCCTGGTCGCGCGCTCGGTCTCGCCGAGCCGGGCGAGGGTGGCCGCCAGATGGCCGCGGGCGCCGTAGGTCAGCCGGCCGGCCCGGTTGTCGGCGAGGTAGCGGGCGGCGCCGACGATGTCGGTCCGTCCGGCCTTCGCCAGGACGTACAGGGCGTACGGCCGGGCGACCGAGTCGGCGGTCCATTGCGCCTGCTCGACGATCCCGGACTTCAGCCAGTCCAGGCCCTGGTCGTAGGCGCCGTCGGGAACCGTCAGCCCGGCCTCCCGTGCGCGGGTGAGGAAGTCGAGCGCGTAGGCCGACAGCCACGGTTCGGCCGGCCCGTAGGCGTCCCACAGCGAGAACGCGCCGTCGGAGCGCTGCATGTTGAGGATCCGCCAGATCGCCTTCTGCACCCGGTCGCGCAGCTCGGCGGCGTCCTCGCCCTGTCCGGCATAGGCCGCGAGGTCGTCGACGTACAGCAGCGGCATCGCGGTGCTGACGGTCTGCTCGAGGCAGCCGTAGGGATAGCGGTACAGCGCGCCCAGCAGGTGCGGCAGGTCGAAGGTCGGTGCGGTGCCGATCGTCACGCCGGTGCGCACGGTCTCCGGGCGCAGGCCGGCCGATAGCGCCGGGTCGAGGCGCAGCATGCTGCCGGGGGCCAGCCACACGGTGCGCCGCTCGGTCTGGACGGTCTGCGCCGGCCGCACGGTCAGGGCGAAGCGGCGCTGCAGCGACACGTTGCTGGGGCCGGTCAGCGACAGCGCCACCTGCGCCACGCCGGTACCGGTGGCTTCCAGCCGCACGCTGCGGTCGGCCTTGCCGCCGGTCTCCAGCGCCACCGTCTGCTCGGCGCCGTCGCGCAGCGCGACCGGCCCGTCGGCGGTCACGGTCACCCGGTAGTCGCCGGCGGCGCCGGTCAGGTTGTGCAGCTCAAGCGTCAGGTCGGCGACGTCGCCGGGCGCCAGGAAGCGCGGCCGCGACAGCTCCGCGACCACCGGCGGGCGCACCGGCAACGGCGCGTCGGCATGGCCGAGCTTGTCGGCCGAGAACGCCACCGCCATCAGCCGCAGCTCGCCGTTGAAGTCCGGGATGTCCAGCGGCACCTCGACCCGTCCACCGGGGCCGACGGCGACCAGGCCGGAGAACAGCGCCACGGTCTCGTAGGCATCGGCGGTCAGTCCGGCGTTCTGGTCGGCCATGGCGTCGCCGCCGGAGCGCAGCTCGCCGACCCGGTCGTAGGCACCGTCGATCAGCCGGCCGTACAGGTCGCGCATGTCGATCGGCAGCCGGCGCTTGCCGAAGTAGTGGGTCTCCGGATCGGGGGTCTTGTAGCCGGTCAGCGCCAGCACCCCGCGGTCGACCGCCGCCAGGGTCAGCCACGCCTTCTCGCCGACGGCGAGGCCGGACACCGCGACCGGCACGATCAGCCGGCGCTCTGGCGTCGTTTCGGCCGGCGCCAGGATCGAGACGCCGAGCTGGCGGTCGCCGCGGTCGAGTTTCAGCCAGGTCAGGCCGATCGCCCGGCCCGGGGCCGGCGGCGCGTCGGACCTGGCCCCATCGGACTTGGCCGCGTCGGGGCGACCCGGGCGCAGCAGCGTGACGGCGACATAGGCGCCGGCCGCACCCCAGTTTCCGTCGACCGGCAGGGCGAACTCGGCGCCCTCGGCCGGCACCGTCACCCGCCGGGTCGACAGCACCGTGTCGCCGAGCACGGTGACCAGCGCCTCGCCGGCATAGGGCGGCTCGATGAACACCTTCGCGATGTCGCCGGGACGGTAGCCGTCGCGGTCGAGGCTGACCTTGACCTTGTCGGGGGCGGACGCGACCGACGGTCCGGCCCGCCAGCCGGCGCTGAACCGGATGCTGGAGGCGGCTCCGGTCGCGGCGTCGTACACCTCGAAGCGGTACCAGCCCCAGTCGACCGGCACGGTCATCGCCTGCGGGCCGGAAGCCGCCGTCTCGAGCGTGCCGGAGTCGACCCGCCGGTTGCTGACCGTGGTCTCGACCTCCCAGTTGCCGTTCACGCGGACCCAGTCGTAGTGGTGGATCTCGCGGATCAGCTCCCAGTTCAGGGTCTTGCCCGCGACCGGCCGGCCGTCGGGGTCGAGGGCGATCACCTGAAACCCGGCATCGGATTCCTCCGACACCGTGCCGTCGGTGAAGCCGGGGCGGACCCCGATGGCGAGCGCCGCGCCGCGGACCTTCAGGTCGAGCGATCGGGTCACGCCGCGCCCGCCCGGCTCCAGCAGGGTCGAGCGCACGCGGGCCAGCAGCGGCAGGGTGGTGTCGCCGGTCGCCGGCAACTCGGCCGCGACCGTGCCCTTGCCATCGGCGTCGGTGCGGCCCTCGGGAAGCTCGGCCCGGACCGCCGACCATTGCTCGGTCGCCAGGCCGAAGGCGTAGTCCTTCCAGTCGGGATACGGCTCCGGGTCGGTCGTCACCACCAGCTCGGACGTGACCCGCAGGCCGGCGGCCGGCGCGCCGAACAGGAAGCGGCCGTCGAGCGCGACCTCGACGGTCTCGCCGGCGCCGATGCCGTCGGTGGCGGCGGTCAGCTCGAGGTCGAGCCGCTCGGGCACGAAGTCCTCGACCGAGAACGGCATCTCGGCTACCGGGGCGGCCTTCGGGTCGGTATACAGCAGTGCCGTCCAGCGCCCGGTCGGGGCCGATTTCGGCAGGTCGACGTCGCTCTGGTAGGCGCCGGCGTCGCGAGCCGCCAGCACCAGCCGGCGGAAGTCCTGGCCGTCCGGTCGGACGACCGCCAGGGTCAGCGGCATGTTCCCGACGGCGCGCGCCTGGGCATCCCGCAGCAGGGCGGCGAGGTGCACGGTCTCGCCCGGCCGGAAGATGTCGCGGTCGGCCCACAGGAAGCCGTCGAGCGGCCCCGGCGGGGTGCGGCCGGCGACGCCGCGGTCGGACAGGTCGAAGGCCGGGCCGGTCAGCCGCAGCACCGTGAAGTCGTGGTTCGGGCCGTAGGCGAGCAGGGCGGTCGCCTCGTTGCCGCCGCGGCCGCGCAGCAGCCCGCCGGGGAAGTCGACGCGCCCGGCGGCGTCGGTGGTGGCGCGGCCGAGGATCTTGTTGTTGCGGGCCAGCAGCACGGTGTCGACGCCGGCGACCGGTGCCGCATCGTCCAGGCCGTTCACGAACGCGGTCAGCCCGTCGCCGCCGGTGAAGGTGGTCAGCCCCAGGTTCGACACCACCAGCCACTGGGTCGCCAGGGTGGTCCAGGGCTCGTCGGGTCCGTTCGCGGCCTGTGCGGTGACCACGTGCACGCCCGGCACCGAGCGGTCGACGATCTGGTCGATCGGGATGCCGGTGCGGACCCGCTGGTTGCGCGCCCCCGGCGTCTTCAGCGTGCCCTCCCAGACCAGCTCGCCGTCGGTGCGCTCGATCTGCTCGGCCCACCAGCCGTTCATCGAGCGGCTGAAGTCGCCCTCGGCCAGCTCGTCGATCAGGTTGCGGTCGACGATGCGCAGGACCCGCAGCTTCACCTCGTCGACGTTGACCGTGGTGACCGGCAGCGCGGTCTCGCCGGCCTGGGCCAGCACGTAGCCGCCGCCGGCGAACCCGACCGACGCCGGCGCGTCGGGAATCGCGAGGTCGACCGTGGCGGCGGATGCGGTCTTGCCGCCGTCGCCAGCGGGCACGCCGGGGCGCACCGTCACCGAGTACCGCGAGCCCCAGGCGAGGCCACCGAGGCACAGCGAGCCGTCCTGCACCCGAACGTCGAGCTGCGCCTTCGGCGCCACCGCGACGTAGTCCTCCGGGAAGCTGCCCGGCGGGAACGCCACCGGCGCGCTGAAGTCCAGGCAGACCGTCGGGCTGCTGCCGTCGAGCAGGTAGCGCTCCTTGGCGAAGCCGAGATCGGCGGCGGCCGCCGGTCCGGCCGCCAGCGCCATGGCCGCGGCGAGCGAAACGGGCAGCAGGGCGGCAAGACGGGGGGTCTGGAACATGGCAGCCTCCGGCGGGTCGGTACGCGGTCGCCCGCCGAGGCAATCGGCAGGCCGGCCGGATCATCCACGACACTCGTGGCGAAAGCATGCCCACTTTGCGGGCGGAAGGGGACTCCGGTGTGGGGGACGGATGTTTATGGCAAGCGGGTACGCCCGTCGCCCCGTGGGTCCCGGCTCGGCCGCGCCGAGGGCGACGCGTCCGTCCGGAATGACGTCATTGGAGGAGGCATGATCCGCTGGGCGGGACACGCGTCACCCATTCTTTGACGTCATTCCGGACCGGGTCGCCGGAGGCGGGACGGAGCCGGAACCCACCCGCTGCCGAGTCGTCCGGCGCCGGCTCAGTCAGGCAGCCCGACCGGCCCGATCTCCCCGTAGACGTCGCCCGGCCCCGGGTTGCCCGGCGCCGTCCGGCCGCCGAAATGGGTCATCACGCCCCACACCGCGTTCAGCGCGGTCTGCACCGCACCCTCGACCCAGGCCGGGGTCCAGGACACGTCGTCGCCGGCCAGGAAGATGCCGCGCTGCTCCGGGGCCAGGTCCTGCTGCACGAAGTGGCCGTACATACGGTGGTTGTAGCGGTAGTGGCCGGGCAGGGCGCCCTTGAAGGCGCCGAGGAAGTTCGGGTCGCTCTCCCACGACACGGTGACCGGGTCGCCGACGATATGGTCGCGGATCGCCACGTCCGGGTAGATCTTGGCGAGCGCCGACAGCGCCAGCTCGACCCGCTTCTCGACCGGGTGCGGCAGCATCTTCAGGGCGTCGCTCATCCACGAGTAGGTCAGGCAGATCACGCCGGGCCGGTCCGGGCCGTTGTCGAACAGGTAGGTGCCGCGGGTCAGCCGGTCGGTCAGGGTCATGCTCATGCGGTCGCGGCCCGTGGTCGGGTCCCTGTCCTTCCAGAACGGCCGGTCGACCATCACGAAGGTCTTGGACGACTGCATGTAGCGGGTGCGGTCGAGCGCCATCCACATCGGCTGCGAGAACAGCGATTCCTCGCAGTCGATGGCGGTGGTCAGCAGCCAGGACTGGCAGGTCGCGACCACCGCGTCGAAGCTCTGGGTGCGGCCCCAGCGGTCGGTCACCGCGAACTTGCCGCCGGCGTGCCGGGCGATCCGCGCGACGCCCGGCCGCGGTGCGCCGCCGTGCAGCGACGCCAGGCTGGTGCCGCGCGGCCAGTGGATCAGGCGGTCGGGAGAGCGTCGCCACAGCCCTTGCGGCACCCGTTCGACGCCGCCGACCACGAGGCGCTGGTTCTCGTCGCAGCCGGTCAGCACGACCCGCAGGATCTCCAGCATCGAGTTCGGGAAGTCGCTGTCCCAGCCGCCGGTGCCGAAGCCGACCTGGCCGAACACCTCGCGGTGCCGGAATGGCAGGGCCTTGAACGCCGAGGACGAGGCGACGAAGTCGTAGAACGTCCGCTCGTCCCACTGCGCCACCAGCGGGTCCCAGATCTCCTTCAGCCGCTTCACGTCGCGGGCCCGCAGCGCCGCCTGCAGGGCCGGGAAGTCGGCGCCTTCCGCCAGCGCGGCGGTCCAGGCGTCGGCGACCTCGCGGAACATCGCCGGCAGATCGTCCAGGGTCTCGGCGTAGAAGGTCTCGCCCTCCAGGTCGATCACCGTGCTGCCGGCGGCCGGGGTCAGCGGGTTCGGGAACGGCCGGGACTCGACGCCGACCCGGTCGGCGTAGTGCCAGAACGCGGTCGAGGATTCCGGGAACCGCATGCCGCCGAGCTCGGCGACCACGCCGTCGGCGCCCTCGAAGGGCTGCGAGCGCAGCCGGCCGCCGAGCTGGCCGGACTCGAAGATCACCGGGCGCAGGCCGAGCTTCATCAGCTCGTAGCCGGCGATCAGCCCGGCGATGCCGGCGCCGACGATCGCCACCTCGGCGCCGTGCCGGTCGGCCGGGATGCTGCCGAGGCCGGCCGGATGCGCCAGCCAGTCGTCGAACGGGAACGGGAAGTCCGGGCCGAAGACGGTGACGGGGCCGAGGTCGCTGCCGGCGGTCATGGGGTTCCTCGTTGGGTCATCGGTACAGCTCCGGCCGCCGGTCGCGCAGATAGGTCAGCGTCGACCGGACCGCGTCGAGGCGGGCGCGGTCCAGGTCGGCGACCAGCAGCGTCTCGCCGGCGCCGGCGCGCGCCAGGTCGGTTCCGTCCGGCGCGCAGATGCAGGACAGGCCGCAATAGCCGAAGTCCGCCTCGCGGCCGACGTAGTTGGCGTAGGCGACGAACACCGTGTTCTCCTCGGCCCGGGCCGGGACCAGCCGGGTCGCCACGCTGTCGAACGGCGCCATGTTGGCGGTCGGCACCAGGATCGCCTCGGCGCCGGCCACCGCGAGGGCGCGTGCGACCTCCGGGAACTCGATGTCGTAGCAGATCGCCAGCCCGACCATCAGCCCGCCGACTTCGACCACCGGCGAGAGGGCGTCGCCGGCCCGGAACTGGGCGCGGTCGACGTCGCCGAACAGGTGGGTCTTGCGGTAGACCGCCAGGGTCGCGCCTTCCGCGTCGAGCAGCCGGACGCTGTTGTAGACCGCGTCGCCGTCGCGCTCCGGCCAGCCGTACAGCAGCGCGATGCCGTGACGGCGGGCCACGGCGTCGGCTTCCCGCGCGGTGGGGCCGTCGGCCGGCTCGGCCAGGCGCGCGACGGTTTCGCGACCGATGGCATAGCCGGTCAGGAACATCTCGGGCGTGACCAGGAGGTCGGCCCCGGCCGCCGCGGCGCGGGACGCGGCGGCGTCGAGCCGGGCGAGGCCTTCGGCGATGTCCGGCGCGCCGGGCTCGCATTGCAGGAGAGCGATCCGCATGTCGCATCTCATAGCGCGCGGCGCCCGCCGGTTCCACCGCCGCGGCGGGAGGCCGCAGGGTAAACGCCTTGTTGTGGTGGGTTCGGCGGATTAATCAGCATGGCAACGATTTCGGGGCAGGGGAGAGCCGACATGAGCATGACGGCGGAACAGCAGGTGGACGAGGCACGCGACGCCGATCTCGTGGCGGTCCTCGAGGCGCTCGGCGGCGGCGACCTGACCCGGCGGCCGGCCGGAAGCGACCCGCTGTCCCTGGCCGTCGGCCGCCTCGCCGAGACGCTGGAGGCCGACCGCAGCCGCGACCTGGATTGCGCGGTCCACCTGGCGATCGACATGAACGAGGCGGCGATCGCGGCCGCCCGCATCCTGTCCTCGGCGCGCGACATCGACGGCCGGGCCCAGTCGATCGCCGCCGCGACCGAGGAGCTGGTGGCGTCGGTCGCGCAGATCAGCGAGACCAGCGACGCCGCCGCCGCCGGGGCCGAGGAGATGCGCTCGACCGTGCAGCACAGCGTCGGAGCGGTGCGCAACGCGGTCGAGACCATGGGGAAGATCGCCCGCACCGTCGAGGCGGCGACCGCCAAGGTCGACGCCCTGAACGCCGCATCGGAGGAGATCGGCGGCATCGTCCAGTCGATCGACGCGATCGCCAAGCAGACCAACCTGCTGGCCCTGAACGCCACCATCGAGGCCGCCCGTGCAGGCGAGGCCGGCAAGGGCTTCGCGGTGGTGGCCGGCGAGGTCAAGGCGCTGTCGCAGCAGACCGCCGAGGCGACCAACGTGATCCGCCAGCGCATCGCCGCGCTGCGCGGGGAGATCGCCGGGATCGTCGCCTCGATGGCCGAGGGCGGCGAGGCGGTCACCACCGGTCGCAGCGTCATGGACGAGCTGGACGCCGACATGGCGCAGGTCGGCGGCGGCATCGACTCGGTGGCCCAGCACATGGGCGAGATCGCCGGCATCCTGTCGGACCAGCGCGCCGCCACCGGCGAGGTGTCGGAGGGGATTTCCGGGATCGCCGGCCTGACCGCCGACAACGTCCATCAGGTCGACCGGCTGGCCGACGTCATGGCGGTCAGCCAGAAGGGCATCGGCCAGCAGCTCGGCGGCCTCGCCAAGCAGGCGTTCCCGGACAAGGTGGTGCGCCTGGCCAAGGCCGACCACGTCATCTGGAAGAAGCGGCTGGTCGACATGGCGGTCGGCCGCGAGCAGCTTCGCGCCGAGGAACTGTCCGACCATCACTCCTGCCGGCTCGGCAAGTGGTACTATGGCGACGCCTCGACCCCGGTGCGCGGGCGGCCGTCGTTCCGGGCTCTCGAGGAGCCGCATCGCCTGGTGCACGAGCACGGCAAGCGTGCCGCCGCGCTGTTCCACGACGGCAAGCTGGACGAGGCGCTGGCCGCCATCGAGCTGGTCGAGACCGCCTCGGCCGACGTGGTCCGCCTGCTCGACGACCTTAGGGGCTGACCGGAGGGAAGGGAGCCATGGCCGGGATCGTCGACGCGCATCAGCATTTCTGGCGGCTGGCGCGCGGCGACTACGACTGGCTGACCCGGGACCTGGCCCCGCTCTACCGCGACTTCATGCCGGCCGACCTGCTGCCGGTGATGCGGGCGAACGGCGTCGACGGCACGGTGCTGGTGCAGGCGGCGCCGACCGAGGCCGAGACCCGGTTCCTGCTCGACATTGCCGACGCCCATCCGTTCGTGCGCGGGGTCGTCGGCTGGACCGAGTTCGAGGGGCCGGACGCGCCCGACCGCATCGCCGCCTTGGCGGCGCATCCCCGGCTGGTCGGGCTGCGGCCGATGGTGCAGGACCTCGGCGACGACGACTGGCTGCTGCGCGACGAGCTGACGCCGGCGTTCCGGGCGATCGTCGAGCACGACTTGGCGTTCGACGCCCTGGTGCTGCCGCGCCACCTGCCGCGGCTGGCGGCGTTGCGCGACCGGCATCCCGACCTGCGCATCGTGGTCGACCACGGGGCCAAGCCGGCGATCCGCGAGCGGCTGTTCGAGGCCTGGGCCGACGACATCGCGGCGATCGCGGCCGACGGCCGTTCTGTATGCAAGCTGTCCGGTCTGGCGACCGAGGCGGGGCCGGACTGGACCCCCGACCGGCTGCGCCCCTATGTCGAGCATATGCTCGAATGCTTCGGTCCGCGGCGCCTGATCTTCGGCAGCGACTGGCCGGTGCTGACCCTCGTCGGGTCATATGACGACTGGGTTTCCGCGGTGCGCGGCTACCTCGCGCCGCTGCCGGCGGACGACCGTGCGGCGGTGCTCGGCGGCAACGCGGTGCGGGCCTATCGTCTGGACCGCTGAGCGGCCCGCTAGGCTCTCTCTGTATACAGCCAATCCAAGGTATCCCAGCGTCAACCGGGTTGCGGCCCCTTGACACCCCCGGTTCAGCCGATACGGTTCCGTCCTGTATACAGATCGGACGCAACCGCGGGGCGGATACCATGAGCCAGTCGCTGGACGCGTTGCTGAGGCTGCGCGACCTGATCCTGAACGGCGACCTCGCCCCCGGCGAGCGGGTGTCGGAGCTGCCGCTGGTCGAGCGCCTCGGGGTCTCGCGCACGCCGGTGCGACTGGCGCTGGTCAAGCTCGAGCACGAGGGCCTGCTGGAGGCGCTGCGCGGCGGCGGCTACGTGGTCAAGGCGTTCGGCTACGACGAGATCGTCGACGCCATCGAGCTGCGCGGCGTGCTGGAGGGCACCGCGGCCAGGCTGGCGAGCGAGCGGCTCGGCCGCCGCTCCGAGCTCGACGCCCTGCGCACCTGCCTGCGCCAGCTCGACTCGGTGGTCAGCCCGGCCTCCGGTCCGGAGGGCTTCAACTCCTACGTGGCGCTGAACGAGCGCTTCCACCGGCTGCTGCTCGGCCTCGCCAAGAGTGCCGCGCTGGAGCGCGCCATCGACCACGCCACCTCGCTGCCGTTCGCGTCGCCCTCGGCGTTCTTCTTCGCCCAGTCCGAGCTGCCGCGCTCGCGCGAGATGCTTATCGTGGCGCAGGACCAGCACCGCACCATCCTGGAGGCGATCGAGAACCGCGAGGGCGCGCGCGCCGAGGCGCTGGCCCGCGAGCACGCGCGGCTGGCCCGCCGCAACCTCGACCTGGCGCGCGCCGACCGCAGCCTGCTGGAGGGCGTGCCCGGCGCCGCCCTGATCAGACTCAGGGACGCGGTGTGACGGGCGATGCCGTCTGACCCGCACCCCGAACCGATCGCTTCGAACGACAACCACGAAGAAGACTCCGGAGGAGACCGCACCATGAACGCCCCGTTCCGCTTCGACCACGTCGGCAGCCTGCTGCGCCCGGCCAGGCTGCAGGACGCCCGTGCCCGCGCCATGGACGGCAAGTGCACCGCGGCCGAGCTGCGCGCGGTCGAGGACGAGTGCATCCGCGACGTGGTCCGGCGCCAGGAGGAGGTCGGCCTGCAGGCGATCACCGACGGCGAGTACCGCCGCACCTTCTTCCACACCGACTTCCTGCAGCAGCTCGGCGGCGTGACCATCGAGGAGGGCGAGTTCAAGGCCGCCTTCCGCAAGGACGACGGCACCCGGGTCGGCTTCAAGCCGCCGACCATGCACGTGACCGGCAAGATCACCCACGAGAAGTCGATCCAGGGCGCCGACTTCGATTTCCTGAAGGGCTGCACCACGAAGACCCCGAAGGTGACGATCCCGTCGCCGTCGATGCTGCACTTCCGCGGCGGCCGCAAGGCGATCGACGAGAGCGTCTATCCGAGCCTCGACGAGTTCTACGCCGACCTGTCGGCCGCCTATGCCGACGAGATCGCCGACCTGGCAAAGCGCGGCTGCCGCTACCTGCAGATGGACGACACCAACCTGGCCTATCTGTGCGACGACGAGATCCGCGAGAGCACGCGGGCCCGCGGCGACGACCCGGACGACCTGACCCACGTCTACTGCCGGCTGTTCAACGAGGCGATCGAGGGCCGGCCGTCGGACATGGCGGTGTGCGTGCACCTGTGCCGCGGCAACTTCAAGAGCGCCTGGGTCGCCCAGGGCGGCTACGAGCCGGTCGCCGAGATCCTGTTCAACGAGATGAAGATCGACGGCTTCTTCCTGGAGTACGACGACCAGCGCTCCGGCGACTTCGCACCGCTGCGGTTCGTGCCGAAGGGCAAGAAGGTGGTGCTCGGCCTGATGACCACCAAGAAGCCGGAGCTCGAGAGCAAGGCGGCGCTGATCGCCCGCATCGAGGAGGCGGCGAAGTACGTGCCGCTCGACCAGCTCTGCGTCAGCCCGCAGTGCGGGTTCTCGTCGACCGCCCACGGCAACGACCTGACCGAGGACGACCAGTGGCGCAAGCTGGCGCTGCTGAAGGAGGTCGCCGACGAGGTTTGGGGCTAATAAGGGGAGAGGGACCCTGCCCCGCGGCCACCCGCTGCCTCGCGAGGGGTAGTGGGTGGGTGACCGTCAAGAGACGCGCGGCGATCGGTCGTCCTGAGAACTGGCGTCTGCTTCCAAGACGCCGCGACCCGAACGCCGGCGTTGCCTCACCCCAGCTCCTCCAACAACTCCGGATGCCGGTCCAGCAGGCGGAACAGATTGACCACCGCCGGCAGCGGCACCGCCTCGCCACGCTCGTAGCGGGAGAAGGCGTTGTGGCCGCCGCCGGTCAGGCGCGCCGCGGCCGCCTGGGTCAGGCCGAGCTTGCGGCGGATGCGGCGGATCTCGTGGCGCTGGCGCTCGCGGTGGCGGAGCACGAGATCGTCGCCGGCCTCGGCGTAGCGGCGGGCGCTGTCGGGGTCGAACTCGACCTCGCCGCAGTCCGGGCAGCGCCAGCCCGACAGGGCCTCGACGGTCGCGGTCATGCCCTCGTGCTCGACCGTGAAGGTCTCGCCGTCGAAGCGGGTCATCCGTGCGGCGCTATCGCAGGTCAGGCAGGTCCGCGGCATGGTCACTTCTCCTTGAACTGGATCACCGGGGCGCCGTCGCGCAGGGTGACCTTGATGTAGGTGTCTTTCCGGACCGGCGTGGCCGCGTGATAGACGTCCTGCCAGACCCGGTGGTCGGCGTATGTGGTCATCGACTTGTAGAACTCGCGCCGGGTCAGCGACGCGATCACTGCCAGCATCTCGGCCGTGGTCAGGCCCATCGCCCGGCCACCGTCGAGCGCGGTCCTGGTGAACGCCGCCGCGCCGAGCCGGGCGACGTCGGCCTGGATCCGGGCCAGGGGATAGTGGGGCGTCCGCTTCTCCACGGGAGATAATTACCCTGAAGGGGTAATTCAAGCAACCCGGTTACCGCCGCACTCCCTCCACCAGCACCGCCGCCCGCACCGGCTCCACGCCCCACCACGCCATGCGGTCGAGCGCCTCGGCGGGGACCGGCAGGTCGAAGCGGTCGGTGTCGGTCTCGCGGTCGGGCGGCTCGACCCAGGGGTCGTCGACGGCGTAGGTGCCGCCCGCATCCGCGTTACCGCCTGCATTCTCCGCCGCGTGGCCGTGCACCAGCACCCAGTGCGGGATCGCCTCGCCGTGGAACATCATCTGGTCGATCAGCACGATGGCGCTGCCGCCGGCCGAGAGCGTCGCCGCCAGGTCGGCGTGGGTCCACTCGCGGATCTCGGCGGCGATGCCGCGGGCCGCGGCCTCGTCGCGGAACCCGGCCTGCACGAAGCGCATCAGCTCGAGCTGCGGCTCCTCGTAGGCGCGGCCGGTGAAGAACGGGCCGGCGCTGCTGGTCACCACCCGCACGCCGAGGCCGATCCGCGCCGCCGTGCAGGCGACGCCGAACGGGTCGCAGCCGCCGGGGCCGCGCGGCGCGTGCACCGTGGTCGCCTGGCGCCACAGCTCGATCTCGGTGCGGCGGTCGACCGGAGCGTCCGGGACCAACCGGCGGCGCGCCAGCATCAGCGCCACGGCGCCGCAGGTGAAGCCGGTGGTCTGGGCGTAGTAGGGCTGGGTGCGGGGAACAGTGCCGTCGGCCCGCCACTCGAAGCGGGCGACCGGACGGGGCTGGGCGGCATGCACGGCCGCCGCGATCGGATGGAAGCCGGCGGCGAGCAGGGCGCGGGCGGCCGGATCGTCCGGCGCCAGCTCGGCCCGGACCACGGTACAGCCGGCGGCGGCCGCGGCCTCGACGAAGGCGGACGCAGCATCGGCTACCCGGGCCGGCGGTCCCTCGATCGCCAGGATGCGGGCGAGCCGGCTGGCGCTACGCACCACGCCGCATACCGTGACGCCGCCCACGGCGGCCTCGAGCCGCCGCAGCCGGCCGTCTTCCGGCAGGCCGAGGCTGTCCATGCTGCACGCTCCAGGCGGGCCAACGTCCGCGTCACGCCCCCGGCCGCCAGTAGAGGCCCGGCCCGGCGACTCGGCAAGGGGCGTACTCGGCTATCCTCGTCCCAGTACCTCCCGCACGAACTCCCGCCCGAGCCGGCCGGTCTCCTCCGGCCGCTCCAGGGCCGGCAGGTGGCGGCAGCCCGGCAGCTCGACGTAGCGGGCCGCCGGCATGCTGCTCGCCAGCGTCCGGCCGACCGTCGCCGGCACGAACCGATCGTCGGCACCCCACAGCAGCAGGGTCGGTACGTCCAGACGGGCCAGCGCGGCCCGGTGGTCGGAGCGGCGGGCGGCAGCCTCGTTCTGCCGGGCGAAGCGCTCCGGCCCCTCGGCACGGGCGAGTTCCAGGAACCGTCGTCGCGCCGCATCGGCTTCCGGCGCGACGATGATGCCGGCCCATTCCGCCAGCAGTGGCTCCAGCCCTTCGGCCCGCACCCGCGCGCTCATCGCCAGGGCCTCGTCCGGGTCGGTGTGCGGCCTCGGGTTGCAGTTCATCAGCCACAGCCCGGCGATGCGCTCGGGCGCGGTCGCGGCAATCTCGATCGCCAGCCCGCCGCCGTAGGCGGTGCCGGCCAGCAGGAAGCGCGATGGGGCGGCCGCCAGCACCTTGGCGGCGCTGGCCGCCAGGCTCGGCTCGTCCAGCACCATGACGCGGACCTCGACGAGATCTGCCAGGGCTGCGGCCTGGGCGTCATAGAACCCAGCGGCGCACGGCATCGCCGGCAGCATGATCAGGACCGGACGGTCGGTCGCGGGTGCGGTCATGACGGTCCCCTCCTCAGTACATCGTGCATCACCGCTGCCCCAGGATCACCTCGGCCAGGGCGTCGCAGGCCGGGCGGCGGGAGGCGGCGCTGCGGACCAGCACCACCTCCAGGTCGCCGATCGGCGGCATCCCGTGACGCTCGTCCAGCACCTGGACCGTCGGCGGCGCCGAGCAGCGGGCCAGCGCGGCGATCGCCAGATCGGCCTCGACCATCGCCAGCAGGCCGAGCAGGCTCGGGCTCGAATGGGCGGCGCGGTAGGCGAGGCCGGCCCGCTCCAGCGCCTCGACCGCGCATACCCGGGCCGGGCTATGCGGCTCGTACAGCGCCACCGGCAGCGGCGAGCGCCTGAAGACGTCCGACCCCGGCGCCGCCACCCACACCATCGGCTCGACCCGAACCAGGTCGCCGTCGACCCCGCGCTTGCGCGACACGAAGGCCAGGTCGACCGTTCCGGCCTCCAGCATCGGCAACAGCACAGTGGTCTGGGCGCACACCACCTCGACCTCGACCTTCGGGAACAGCGCCCCGAACCGCCCGAGCGGCCCCGGCAGCAGCGACAGCGCGTAGTCATCGGGCGCGGCCACCACCACCTTGCCGGTGACGTCCGGCCGGCGCACCGCCTCGACCGCCTCGTCGTGCAGCCGCAGCAGGCGGCGGGCATAGCCCAGCAGCACTTCGGCGTCCGGGGTCGCGCGCACGTTGCGGGTGTCGCGCTCGAACAGCCGGGCGCCCAGGGTCTCCTCCAGCTTGCGGACCTGCATCGACACCGCCCCCGGCGAGCGGTGCACGGCCGCGGCCGCCTTGGCGAAGCTGCCGGTGTCCAGCACGGCGACGAAGGTGCGCAGCAGGTCGAGATCGAGGCGCGGATCCATCTGTTCAGACTTTCTGAATAAACTCCTCAGTTCAATTCGTTTGTGTGAATTGTCGGTCGGCCGATGATCGCGGGGTCCCGCTGGAGGCCGCCATGTCCGCGTCGTCGCCCGCCTTTCTCGCCGCTCCCGCCGGTTCCGGTCGCACCGCCGCGGTGCGGCTCGCCGCCGGCAACCTGCTGCTCGGCACCCTCGGCGTGTTCATCGTCGAGAGCGGCCAGGGCGCGGTCACCGTCGCGTTCTACCGCTGCCTGGTCGGGGCGGTGGCGATGGCCCTGTATTGCCGCGTGGCCGGCGTGCCGGTACTGACCGGCCTCGACCGCCGGGGCTTGGCGCTGGCCGTGCTGACCGGTGCCCTGATGGCCGGCAACTGGGTGCTGTTCGCCGGCGCCGTCGTCCACATCGGGATCGCGCTCGCCACCATCGTGTTCCACGTCCAGCCGTTCCTGGTGGTGCTGCTGGGCGCGCTGGTGTTCGGCGAGCGGCTGACCCCGGCCCGGCTGGCCTGGGTGGCACTGGCCTTCGCCGGCTTGCTGGCGGCAATCGGGGTCCCTGGGGCTGGTCCCGAGATCCTGTCGTCCGGCGAGGCCTACGGCTGGGGCATCGCCTGCGCGCTCGGCGGCGCGTTCCTGTACGCGTGGGTGACGCTGCTCGCCCGTCGCCTGACCGCGGTGAAGGGGCCGGCGCTGACCCTGCTGCAGTGCCTGGTCGGGGTGCCGCTGCTGGCGCTGCTCGGCCCGACCGCGCCGACGGCGCTCGGCGACGCCTGGCCCTGGCTGGCCGGCATCGGGCTGGTCCACACCGGGCTGGTCTATGCGCTGATCTACGGCGCGCTGCCCGGCCTCGCGACGCCGGTGATCGCCGTGCTGACCTTCCTGTATCCGGCCAGCGCCGTGCTCGTCGACGGGCTGATGTACGGGCACTTCGTCGACCTGGCGCAGGCCGGCGGGCTGGTGCTGATCGTGGCCGCCGGCCTCGGCGTCACCCTCGGCCGGTCGCCGCTGCGACCGAGTCTGCCGCGACCGAGCCGCTAGCGGCTGTTCTCCAGCCAGCGCGCCACCCGGTGGGCCGGGCTGCCGGGCCGCGGCGGCCGGTCCGACCACAGCCGGAGCCCGCGCTCCAGCCGGACCCGCCGGTCGAACGGCGCGACCAGGTCGCCGCGCCGCAGATGCGCCGCCACCAGCGCCTGGTGCCCGATCAGCACGCCGGCGCCGTTCACCGTCTCCTCGACCGCCAGCGCGTACAGCGAGAACACCGGGCCGCGCGGCACGAACGCCACGCCGGGCATGGCCTCGGCCGCCCAGACCGCCCAGTCGTCGGACCAGGTCGCATCCGACAGGCACGGCACATCCGCCAGGTCCTCGGGCCGGGTCAGCCGGGCCGCCAGCGCCGGGGCGCAGACCGGGAAGATCACGTCGTCTTCGAGCCGGCCGGCCGGCGCGGCGTCGTAGAACAGGCTGAGGTCGTAGGGCGCGCGCTTGAGGTTCGGCGGGGTCTCCATGGCGGTGATCGAGATCGCGATCTCCGGCGCCGCCGCCCGCAGCGCCGGCAGCCGCGGCGACAGCCAGAGCTGGGCGATCGACGGCAGGGTGGCGATGTGCACGGTCCGGGGTGCCGCTTCGCGGCGCAGGGTCTGCACCGCCGCGCCGAGGGCGTCGAACGCCGCGACGAACTCCGGCAGCACCCGCCGGCCGAGCGCGGTCAGCCGGACCCCGCGGGTCGTGCGGTCGAACAGCGCAGCACCGAGGGCGGTCTCCAGGGTCTTCACATGCGCGGTGACCGCGCCCGGGGTCACGCCGAGCTCGGCGGCGGCGGCCGAGAACCCGCCGAGCCGGGCGGCGGCCTCGAAGGCCCTGAGCGCGGTCAGCGGCAGGTCCTTGGGACGGGGCGGGGAGACGGCCATGGCGACTCAGTTTTTCTGAGCCTAGGAATCCAGAAAACTGATTTGCCGGCAAGCCGCACCGCTGGTTCCCTTGCAGCGGACAAGCCCTTGCATCGAACTGGGAGGACGCCATGCAGCATCTCGCCCGCCGCCCCTGGGTTCCCGCCCGTTGCGAGGAGCTCGTGCAGTCGATCGCCGGCCGCACCGCCGAGCAGCCCTCGGCCGAGGTCGACGACCGGATCGAGGCGCTGATCCGGCACAACCTGGAGATCCACGACCGCGACTGCTTCAACCTGAACCCGGCCACCAACGTGATGAACCCGGCCGCCGAGGCGGCGTTGTCGCGCGGGCTCGGCAGCCGTCCGTCGCTCGGCTATCCGGGCGACAAGTACGAGATGGGTCTGGAGGCGATCGAGGAGATCGAGGTCATCGCCGCCGAGCTGGCGGCCGAGGTGTTCGGCGCGAAATACGCCGAGATCCGGGTCGGCTCGGGCGCGCTCGCCAACCTTTACGGCTTCATGGCGCTGACCAAGCCGGGCGACGCCATCATCGCGCCGCCGGCCACGGTCGGCGGTCACGTCACCCACCACGCCGACGGCTGCGCCGGGCTGTACGGCCTTCAGACGCACCCCGCGCCGGTCAACGCCGACGGCTACACCGTCGATCTCGACGGCCTGCGGGCGCTGGCCAAGCAGGTCCGGCCCAAGCTGATCACCGTCGGTGGCAGCCTGAACCTGTTCCCGCACCCGGTGCGCGAGGTCCGGGCGATCGCCGACGAGGTCGGCGCCAAGGTGCTGTTCGACGCCGCCCACCAGTGCGGGATCATCGCCGGCGGGGTGTGGGCCAACCCGCTCGCCGAGGGCGCGCACCTGATGACCATGAGCACCTACAAGAGCCTGGGCGGCCCGGCCGGCGGCCTGATCGTGACCGACGATTCCGGCATTGCCGAGCGGCTCGACGCCATCGCGTTCCCGGGCATGACCGCCAACTTCGACGCCGCCAAGTCGGCGGCGCTGGCGATCTCCCTGCTGGACTGGCGCGAGTACGGCGCCGCCTACGCCCGGGCCATGGTCGACCTGTCGGCGGCGCTCGGCACGGCGCTCCAGGAGCTCGGCCTGCCGGTGTTCGCGGCCGAGCGCGGGATCACCAAGTCGCACCAGTTCGCGGTCGAGGCGGCGGCGTTCGGTGGCGGCCAGACGGCGTCCAAGACCCTGCGCAAGAGCGGGTTCCTGGCCTGCGGCATCGGGCTGCCGATCGCCGAGGTGGCGGGCGATTTGAACGGGCTGCGGATCGGCACGCCGGAGCTGGTACGCCGCGGCGTGACCCCGGCCGACGCGCCGGAGATCGCCGCCCTGATCGCCGAGAGCCTGCGGGCCAACGCACCCGAGACCGTCGCCCCGCGAACCGCCGCGCTGCGGGCCAGGTTCACCGGGCTGCACTACGTGCGGCAGTGACCGCTAAGCGGGTCCGGTGACGACGACGAGCACCGGCGTCGGGTTGTAGCCGTTGCAGGGGTTGTGCATCTGCGGGCAGGCCGACAGCACCACCAGGGTGTCGGATTCGGCCAGCAGCTCGACGTGGCTGCCGGGCGGCGAGACGTCGGGTGCTACCCCGAGCGCGCCGTCGGCGGCGATCGGCACGTGCATGAAGAAGTTCACGTTGCCGACGATGGCGCCGCGGTCGAGCCCGTGCTTCGCCAGCTCGGCCTCGAAGTTGGCGTAGCAGCTGTGGGTGTTGGCGACGCCGTAGCGCAGCCGGTTGTTGGCCTCGCTGCAGCAGCCGTAGATGGTGTCGTGCCGGCCGAGGCTGTCGGCGACGACCCGCAGCAACGGCTTGCCGCTGTCGGCGTACAGCACCGTGCCGAGCCCGATGAAGGCCGAGCCCTGGACCTTGACGGTGTTGGTGGCGTTGTAGCGGTCGCGCGGGTCGTGCGCATCGTAGCACAGGAAGTCGACCGCCTGCTGACCTTCCAGGTCGACGATCCGCAGGGTTGCGCCGGCCCGGACCACGTGGCTCCAGCCGGTGGTGGCGGGGACGACATGGTTGAGGAGGGTTCGCATGGCGGTCATGGCATACTTTAGCGCGCTGTGTCGGGCCGTGTCGTGGCTCGTGCGGCGCATGGCCGTCTCGGATGGGCGTAGGTCCCGGATCTCCGCGGCTCCGCCGCTGCGTCCGGGATGAGGCGGTTGAGGAGGGCTACTTTCAATCCTCATCCCGGCCGAAGAGCCGGGACCCGTCTCCGACGTGGTTCACCGTCCTCCAATAGGCCACATTCGCTTCCGCCCCTCAGCCGGATACCCTCCCGATCGCCTTGCCGAGCAGCTCGACGCCGAGGTCGATCTCGTCGTCGGTCACGGTCAGCGACGGGGCGATGCGCATGGTGCCGCCGGAGCTGCCGGCCCGTACGATGTTGGCGGACAGGCCGAGCTCCAGCGTCGCGTCGGTGACGGCGTCGGAGATCTCGGCCGCGGTCCGGCCGCCGTGGTCGGTGAACTCCAGCCCGCGCAGCAGGCCGCGGCCGCGGACGTCGCCGATGCAGGGGTGCCGCTCCTGCAGGGCGTGCAGGCCGGCGGCGAGGCGCTCGCCCGAGATTCGGGCGCGCTCCGCCAGGCCGTCGCGCTGAACCACCTCCAGGACCTTGAGGCCGACGGCGGCCGGCAGCGGGTCGTTGACGTGGGTGGTGTAGAACAGGAAGTCGCGCTTCTCGGCCTCGTCGGCGATCGCGTCCGAGGTCATCACCGCCGACAGCGGCAGGCCGGCGCCGAGGGTCTTGGACAGGGTCAGGATGTCCGGCACCACGCCGTCGCGCTCGAACGCGAACATCCGGCCGGTACGGCCGATGCCGGTCTGCGCCTCGTCCAGGATCAGCAGCATGCCGCGCGCCTCGCAGTGCGCCTTCAGCGCGGCGAGATAGCCCGGCGGCAGGTCGATCACCCCGCCCGAACTCAGGATCGGCTCGGCGATGAAGGCGGCGAGGTTGCCGGTGCACTGGCGGTCCAGCAGGTCGAAGGAATCGTCCAGCTCCCGGCGCCAGTCGACGCCCGGGAAGCGCGGCCGGTAGGCGTTCGGGGCCGGGATCGCGTAGGAGCCGGGCATCAGCGGGCCGATGCCGCGCCGACCGGCCTTGTAGGTCGCCGAGGCGGCCGCCCCGGTCATGCCGTGCCAGGACTGGGCGAAGCCGACGACCTCCCACTTGCCGGTCACCAGCTTGGCGATCCGGATCGCCGCCTCGTTGGCCTCGCCGCCGGTCGACAGCAGGATCGAGCGCGGCAGGGCCGGCACCAGCCCGGCAAGGGCCTCGGCGAGGTCGACCACCGGGGCCGAGATCATCGAGGAGAACAGGTGGTCGAGCCGGCCGACCCAGTCGTTGACCGTCGCGGCGATCTCCGGATGGCAGTGGCCGAGGATCGCGCTCATCTGCCCGGAGGTGAAGTCGAGCACGCGGCGGCCGTCGGCGTCGTACAGGAAGCTGCCCTCGGCGCGCACCGGCACGAACGGCACGAAGTCGCCGCCGTAGCGCATCAGGTGCCGGTTGGCCCGGGCCCAGAAGCTGTCGTTGGTTCGGATCGCGGCGTCGTCCATGGCAGCCTCCCTCGGCCTGTTCGTCATCATCAGGCGGCCAGGGCCGGGATCTCCGCAAGCGCAAAGAACTCGCTGGACAGGTGAGGTGGCTTCACCATTCTGTCGCCATGACCGGATCCGCTCTGCCGCCCAGCCTGCCATTGCGCGCGCTCGTGGTGTTCGAGGCGGCCGCCCGCCGGGGCAGCTTCCGCGCCGCCGCCGACGAGCTCGGGTTGACGCCGTCGGCGGTCAGCCACCAGGTCCGGTCGCTGGAGGTAGGGCTCGGCATCGCGTTGTTCGAGCGGGTCGGGCGCGGCGTCGAGCTGTCGGACGACGGCCGAGAGTTCTTCGCCGGCATTCGCGACGGGTTCGAGCAGCTGCGGCGAACGACCGAGCGGATGGCCCGGCGCGGCCGCGGCCGCCGCACCGAGGTGGTGCGGGTGCAGACCCCGCCGTCGTTCGCCGGGCGCTGGCTGCTGCCGCGGCTGCCGGCGCTGCTGGCGGCCAATCCCGGCCTGGACATCCGGGTGAACGCCGAGCGCGACCGACATCCCGGCGACGCCGGGTTCGACCTGACCATCGTCTACGGCGACGCGCGCAGCCGGGCGCGGACGGCCGAGCCGTTGCTCGACGAGTCGCTGCAGCCGCTGTGCGCGCCGGCCCTGGCGGCCGGGATCCGCACGCCGGCCGACCTGCTGGAACGGCCGCTGATCGGGACGCGCGGCAACGGCCTGTCGTGGGCGGAGTGGTTCCGCCGCCACGGGGTCGAGGTGCTGCGGACCGGTCCGGCGATGGAACTCGACCCGTCCGACGTGGCGATCGATGCGGCGGTGAAGGGTCTCGGGGTCGTGCTTGAAAGCGATGTCCTGACCGAGGAGGAGCGGGCGGACGGACGCCTGGTGGCGCCGCTGCCGGACCATGCCGTCTCGACCGCCGCCTACTGGCTGCTGCCGGCCGGGGATGCCGGGGACCGGGCGGCCGTCGCTCTGGTCCGGGGCTGGCTGCTGGCCGCGGCCGGTCGCTGATATTCCCAATTCCGCTGGTTCGGCCCATTATCCATCTGTTCTGGTGATGGAGCCGGTCATGGATGCCTCCGACCTCCGGGTGTTCGAAGCGGTCGCCAGGCTCGGCGGGATGAGCCGGGCGGCGGCCGAGCTGAACACCGTGCAGTCGAACGTCACCGCCCGCATCCGCGGGCTCGAGGAGGAGCTCGGCGAGCCGTTGTTCCGGCGCCACAGCCGGGGCGTCGAGCCGACCGAGGCGGGCAGGCGCCTGCTGCCCTACGCCGGGCGGGTCGCGGCCCTGCTGGCCGAGGCGGCGGCGGCGGTCCGGGACGACGGCACGCCGCGCGGCACCCTGGTCGTCGGCTCGCTGGAGACCACGGCGGCCCTGCACCTGTCGCCGGTGCTGGCCGGCTATGCCCGGGCGTTCCCGGAGGTCGACCTGACCCTGCGCACCGGCACCACCGCCGAGATGATCGCGGCGGTGCTCGACCGCCAGGTCGAGGGCGCCTTCGTGTGCGGGCCGGTCGACCATCCCGACCTCGAGGAGGAGCCGGTGTTCCGCGAGGATCTCGCGGTCCTGACGGCGCCGTCGGTGCGCTCGACCGGGACGCTGGCCGGGGCGCTGGCCGGGCGCCGCGACCTGCGGATCGTGGTGTTGCGGGCCGGCTGCTCCTACCGGCAGCGGCTCGAGGAGATTCTGGCGGCGCGCGGCGCCGTCGGCTACCGGCGGCTGGAGTTCGGGACCCTGGAGGCGATCCTCGGCGCGGTCGCGGCCGGGCTCGGCGTCACCTTGCTGCCGAAGAGCCTGATCGGCCCGGTCTGGGGCGACGGTCGGGTCGCGGTGCACGAGCTGCCGGCGGCCGAGGGCCGGGTCGAGACCGTGTTTGTGCGCCGTACCGACGCGCGGACCTCGAGCGCGCTGTCGGCGTTCCTGGAGCGCGCGCGGCCGGCGCAGCGGGCCGCCGCGGCGGAGTAGCCCGGCTATCGCTTTCAGCGATGGCCGCCATCACGACAATCCGTTTCCGGTGACGCTTCGTGCTTCCTAGGTTTGTCGGGTCGAGACAGCCGAAGGAGCGGTTCATGCCCGTCCGCACTCCCCTGATGCAGGTGCTGGGGATCGAGCACCCGGTGATCCAGGCGCCGATGGCCGGCGGCGGCGACACCCCGGCCATGGTCGCCGCCGTCGCCGAGGCCGGCGGGATCGGCTTCGTCGGCGCGCAGTATCTCGGCCTCGACCAGATCGGCGAGGCGGCCCGGACCATCCGCGCGCGCACCAACCGGGCGTTCGGGGTCAACCTGTTCGCCCCACAGCCCGCACCGCGGGTGCCGGACGACCTGCGGCCGGCCCTGGACCGGGTGGCGCCGTTCTTCGCCGAGCTCGGGCTGGAGCGGCCGGACGCGCCGACGGCACCCGCCGACGGCTTCGAGGACCGGCTGGAAGCGGTGCTGGAGACCGGCGCCTCGGTGCTCAGCTTCACCCTCGGGCTTCTGCCGGACAGCGCCGTGCAGGCCGCCAAGGCCCGCGGCATGACGGTGGTCGGCACCGCCACCACGGTCGACGAGGCGGTGGCGCTGGAACGCTCCGGTGTCGACGCGATCGTGGCCCAGGGCGGCGAGGCCGGCGGCCACCGGGGCACGTTCCTCGGCGACCTCGATTGCGGCGTGGTCGGCACCATGGCGCTGGTCCCGCAGGTGATCGACGCGGTGTCGGTGCCGGTGATCGCATCGGGCGGCATCATGGACGGGCGGGGGATCGCCGCCGCCCTGGTGCTTGGGGCGCAGGCCGTGCAGATGGGAACGGCGTTCCTGACCTGCGCCGAGGCCGGCGTGCCGGAGGCCTACAAGGCCGCGATCCTGGGCGCCGCGGAGCACCGCACGCGGGTGACCCGGGCGTTCTCGGGCCGGCCGGCCCGCGGCATCGTCAACCGGTTCATGGACGGCGTGGAGCGCGGGGCCGGGCCGGACGGCATCCTGGACTTCCCGCTGCAGAACGTGCTGACGCGCCCGATGCGCACCGCCGCCGGCAGGCAGGGCAGGGCCGACTACCTGTCGCTGTGGGCCGGCCAGGGGGTGCGGATGGCGCGCCGGACCACCGCGTCGGAACTGATGGCGGCGCTGGCGGCGGAGACCGAGGCGGCGCTGTCGCGGAACGCCTGCGGCTGATACGGGGTTTCGGTCGACGCGGTCGGTGCCTATTCTCTGGGCATGACCGATCTCCTTTCCTCCGACGCCGGCGCGAAGCCGGCGTCGTCGTCCCGGCGTCGCGGCCGCGTCGGCGAGCGCAACCGCCGACGCATCCTGACGGCTGCCGAGCGGGTGTTCGCCCGGACCGGATATCAGGGTGCGACGCTCGATGAAATTGCAAGAGAATCAGTGCTTCCGAAGGCAAATCTGCTCTACTACTTCAAGAGCAAGGAAGCGCTGTACCATGCCGTCATCACCGACATCCTCGAGGTCTGGCTGGGCGCGCTCGGCGAGATCAGCGTCGACGACGATCCGGTCGAGGCGCTGACCGGCTACATCGAGCGCAAGATGACGCTGTCGCGCGAGCGGCCGGAAGGGTCGCGTGTGTTCGCCATGGAGATCATCACCGGGGCGCCGGTCATCGGCGACTACCTGCGCGGCACCCTGCGCGACTGGGTCGAGCGCCAGGGCGCGGTGTTCCGGGTCTGGCAGAGCCGCGGCATGATGGCCGACCTGCCGCCGGAGCACGTGTTCTTCGCGATCTGGGCGATGACCCAGACCTATGCCGACTTCGCGCCGCAGGTGACCGCCGTGCTGGCGGTGGACCGGCTCGAGGAGAGCGACTTCCGGGTCGCCGTCGGCACCGTGACGGCGCTGGTGCTGCGCGGCCTCGGGGTGCTGCCGCAACCTGCCGGCCGAGTCGCGGCCCGCCCGAAGGCCTGACGGCACGGCGAAGGCCCGACGCAGGGGCGCAGGCCGGTCGCGGGAAGGGGTGCGCTCGCTTCCTCTTGCCAGCCCGGGGAAGGGCGGACATTTTCGGCCTGTTCCGACATCCCTGAAAGGCCGCCCCGATGGAGCACCCGAACACGGTCGTGGTCGACCATCCGCTGATCCGGCACAAGCTGACGATCATGCGCGAGGCGACGACGACGACTTCCAAGTTCCGCATGCTGCTGCGCGAGATCAGCCTGCTGCTGGCCTACGAGGTCCTGCGCGACCTCGAATGCACCACGATCGAGATCGACACTCCGCTGGAGCGCATGCAAGCGCCCAAGCTGGAGGGCAAGAAGCTGTGCTTCGTGTCGATCCTGCGCGCCGGCAACGGCCTGCTCGACGGCATGCTCGACCTGGTGCCGTCGGCCCGCGTCGGCCATGTCGGCCTGTACCGCGATCCGAAGTCGCTGGAGCCGGTCGAGTACTACATGAAGCTGCCCGAGCACATCGGCGACCGGCTCTGCATCACCGTCGACCCGATGCTGGCGACCGGGAACTCCGCCGCGGCCGCCGTGCAGCGCCTCAAGGACGCCGGCGCGACCCGCATCAAGTTCGTGTGCCTGCTGGCGGCGCCCGAGGGCATCGCCACCTTCACCAAGGCGCATCCCGACGTGCCGGTCTACACCGCCGCCATCGACCGCGAGCTGAACGACCACGGCTACATCATGCCGGGCCTCGGCGACGCCGGCGACCGGATGTACGGCACAAAGTAGCGGGCTCAACCGCGGGCGAGCGGCCCGTGTCGGCGTGCCAGGGCACCGGCCGCCACCGCGAGCCCGGCCGCCAGCACCCACCAGGCCGGCCGGATCCCGGCGTCGAAGTCGAACTGCGCCTGCGCGACCACCATCGGCGGGGCGTGGAAGGAGATGGAGATGCCGACGACCTCGCCGGCGGCGGTCAGGAACGCCGCAGCCACTGCCAGCAGCGCCAGCCCGGCCGGCGCCGGATCGCCGAGCCGCCAGCGCCACAGCCGGTACGCCATCAGCCAGACGAACAGCCCGCTGAACAGGATCGGCTCGGTCACGTCGGCCTTGGTCTGCATGAAGAAGTGCACCAGGGCGAGGATCGTGATCGGGTAGACCAGCTTGTGCAGGGATTGCCAGCGACGCCCGCCCAGCCGGCGCACCATGCCGTCGGTCGAGGTGGCCGCCAGGGCGGCGAGGCCGAGCAGTGCCACGAAGCCGATCGTCAGGTAGATCCGCAGCACGATCTCGCTGGTCACCTTGGCCAGGTTCCAGTCCAGTTCGCCGGCGTACAGCACGAGATGCAGGACGGTCGCGACGAAGGCGGTGACCCCGACCAGGCGGCGCACGGAGTACAGGGCGTTCCAGCGCAGGGTCCGGCGCAGCGGCGTCACCGTCAGCGAGGCCATCAGGAACACCACCGTCCACCAGCCGACCCGGTGGATCGCCAGGTTCCAGGGCCGCGCGCCGAGGTCGCCGGCGATGGCATCGGCCAGCAACAGGGCGGCCGGAACCAGCAGGGCTGCGAAGGCCGCCAGCTTGAGCGCCGAGAACCGTCCGGCGCCGTCGGTCCAGGGCAACCAGCGCTGCATCGGCCGGCGTCCCGCCGGGCCGCGCCTGGGCGGCCTGGGAGCGGCCGTTTCCCGCTCGGTCGTGCCGGTCGCCATCGACATGCGGTCGTCTCCTCGTGGTTGCGGCCTCTACAATGACCCAGGCGACCATCTGGTTTCAGCGCGCCTTCAAATGAACCATCCGGGGCCCACCTTGCCTGCGGTTTGTGCAACGCAGCACGCACAATCCCGTGACTCCGTTCCCTGAAACCCGGGTTTCGGCGGATTTGCGCAAGGGGTGCCGGCTGGACTCGATCTTGCTAACCTCGGAGTCCTTTCTCGGACTATCGAGCGTCCTGCCCTTCCTCTCGACCGGGCGGAGGGCGCGGGCGATGGCATCAATAAGGAGGATTTCGGGGATGGCTTGGACACGGAACCGAGTGGCATCGGCGATCGTCGGTGCCGCGCTTACCGTCGCGAGCGGACCGGCGTTCGCGGTCGACTGGATCATGGCCTCCGGCTATTCGGAGGACAACTTCCACACCAAGAACATCCGGATGTTCATCGAGGAGGTGGAGAAGAACACCAGCGTCAAGATCAACCTCAACTCCAACGACTCGCTGATCAAGCTGGACGCCATCAAGACGGCCGTGCAGCGCGGGCAGGTCCCGATCGGCGAAATCCGGCTGGGCGTCTACGGCAACGAGGATCCGATGTACATCCTCGCGGGGCTGCCGTTCATCGCCTCGACCTATTCCGAGGCGTGGATGCTGAAGGACCTCCAGAAGGGGTACTTCGACAAGAAGTTCGCCAAGGACGGCATGCGGATCCTGTACTACACGCCGTGGCCGGGGCAGGGCTTCTACACCAAGTTCCCGGTGACCTCGACGGAGGACTTCAAGGGCAAGAAGCTCCGGATCTACTCGACGGCCACCCAGAAGATGGGCGAGATGCTGGGCTTCAACGCCACCATCCTGCCGTTCGCCGAGATCCCGCAGGCGTTCTCCACCGGCCTGATCGAGGCGCTGTTCACCAGCCCGCAGACCGGCATCGACATCCAGGCGTGGGACAACACCAAGTACTTCACCTACGCCGGGGCGATCCTGTCGAAGAACGCGGTGATCGTCAGCGAGCGCTACTTCTCGGCGCTGTCGGATGCCGACAAGGCGGCCATGCTCAAGGCGGCCGCCAATGCCGAGCTGCGCGGCTGGGAGATGAGTGCCCAGATCACCGCCGACCAGATGAAGGTGCTCGAGAAGAACGGCATGACCACGAGCAGGGCCCCGGCCCAGGTCATCGACGCCATGAAGAAGATCGGTGCGGTGATGATGGACGACTGGCGCAAGACCGCCAGCCCGGAAGCGGCTGCGGTGCTCGACAGCTATCTCGCCCTGCAGTGACGCCGTTGCTGTAACGAGGTTGCAGTGACTCTGCCGACCCCCGGTCGCCGGCAACGGCGGCCGGGGCCGTCAGCCTTCAAACCTGATCGGTGACCGCCGTGCGACGCGCACTCGACACCCTCTATCTCTGGAGCGGCTACGTGGCCGCCGTGTTCCTGGTGGCGATCGCCGTCACCATCATCGCCCAGATCGTCGGCCGGTTCTTCGGCGTCGCGATCGACTCGACCGAGAGCGCAGGCTTCAGCATGGCCGCGGCGACGTTCCTGGGACTCGCCCATACCTTCAAGCAAGGGGCGCACATCCGCGTCAGCCTGTTCGTCGGGTTGGCGAAGGGGCGGTTCCGGCAGGCGCTGGAGCTGTGGTCGGTCGGCTTCGGGGCGGCCGGCATGGCGTACTTCTCCTACTGGGCGGTCGACCTGGTCTACTATTCCTACGTCTTTCACGAGATCAGCCCCGGGCTGCTGGCCGTGCCGTTCTGGATCCCCAGGCTGGCGATGGCGCTCGGCGGGTCGATCCTGACCATCGCGCTGGTCGACGAGTTCATCCGAATCCTGACGGGCGCCGTGCCGTCCTACGAGGCCAACGCCGAGACCGTCCTGTCCGGCCAGGGAGACGACTGATGGACGCGGGCGCGATTTCCCTGATCCTGTTCGGCGCCATGCTGGCGCTGCTTGCGAGCGGCCTGTGGGTGGCGCCGGCGCTGCTGACGGTCGGCTTCATCGCCCTCGAGTTCTTCTCGCCGGCGCCGGCGGGGTCGCTGCTCGCGACCACCGTCTGGGACGCCAGTTGGAACTGGGCGCTGACGGCGCTGCCGCTGTTCGTGTGGATGGGCGAGATCCTGTTCCGTACCCGGCTCTCCTCGGACATGTTCAACGGCCTCGCACCCTGGCTGTCACGGCTGCCGGGCGGGCTGTTCCACGTCAACATCGTGGGCTGCGGCGTGATGGCCGCGGTCGCCGGGTCGAGTGCGGTGACCTGCGCCACGGTCGGGCGGATGAGCATCCCCGAGCTCAAGAAGCGGGGTTACGACGAGGCGCTGTCGATCGGCACGCTGGCCGGATCCGGCACCCTCGGCCTGCTGATCCCGCCGTCGATCATGCTGATCGTCTACGGGGTGATCGCCCAGCAGTCGATCTCGCGCATGTTCATCGCCGGCGTGCTGCCGGGCATCGTGATCATCGGGATCTTCATGGCCTACGTGATGATCCGCACCACCATCGATCCTTCGCTGGCGCCGAAGGAGACCGAGCGCACGACCCTGCGCGAGAAGCTCTGGGCGTCGCGCCTGCTGATTCCGGTGATGCTGCTGATCTTCGTGGTGATCGGCTCGATCTACGGCGGCTTCGCGACCCCGACCGAGGCCGCGACGGTCGGCGTGATCGGCGCCCTGGTCCTGGCCTGGTGGTCGAGGTCGCTGTCCTGGGCCTCGTTCATGGAGAGCCTGATGGGGGCGGTGCGCACCTCGTGCATGATCGCCTTCATCCTGGCCGGCGCCGCCTTCCTGTCGATCGCCATGGGCTTCACCGGCGTCCCGCGGGTGCTGGCCAGCTACGTCGACGCCATGCACCTGTCGCCGACCATGCTGCTGGTGGTGCTGACCATCCTGTACATCTTCCTCGGCTGCTTCCTGGACGGGGTGTCGATGATGGTGCTGACGGCCGCCGTCGTGCTGCCGATGGTCAAGGATGCCGGCATCGACCTGGTGTGGTTCGGCATCTTCACGGTGATCGTCGTCGAGATGGCGCAGATCACCCCGCCGGTCGGGTTCAACCTGTTCGTGCTGCAGGGCATGACCGGGCGCGACATCCTGCAGGTGACGAAGGCCTCGATCCCGTTCTTCTTCCTGATGCTGCTGGGCATCGTGGTGATCACCGCGGTGCCGGAACTGGCGCTCTGGCCGGTGCAGTGGATGGTCGCCGGACGATGAGCGCCCGATGACCACCACGGCGGTGCGGCGGGTCCTGCTGGTCAACCCGAACTCCAACGCCGCGGCGACCGGGCGGATGGTCGCTGCGGCACGGGATGCCGCGCCCGACTGGCTGCGGGTCGAGGGCTACACCACGGCGGCGTCGCCGGCGCTGATCGTCGACGATGCCGGTGCCGAGGCGTCCGAAGCCGCCGTGACCGTGGCGGCTGGCCGCGATTTCGGCGACGCCGACGGCGTCATCGTGTCGGCCTACATCGACCCCGCGATCGACCGGGTGCGGGCGGCGCTGGCGGTGCCGGTGGTCGGGATCGGCGAGGCGTCGATGCGGGCGGCCGCCGCGGTCGGGCGGTTCTCGGTGGCGATGACCACGCCCGGGCTGGTCGACTGGGTCCGACGCTACGCCGGTCGCCTGGGGCTGGCCGACCGCCTGGCCTCGATCCCCTGCACTGACGACGAGCCGCACGCCCTGATGGCCGACCCGGACCGGGTACTGGCGGCGCTCGACGGGCTGATCCGCCGGGCGGTCGCCGAGGACGGTGCCGAGGCCGTGGTGATCGGCGGCGGCCCGCTGGCCGATGCCGCCCGGACCCTGGCGGCGACCTCGCCGGTCCCGCTGATCGCTCCGGTGCCGGCGGCGGTGCGGGAGATGGCGGCACGGCTGACCGGGGAGGATGGTCGATGAGCGGCGAGCGCGACCTGCGCGGCTACGGCGCCGGGCGGCCGGATCCGCAATGGCCGGCCGACGCCCGGCTGGCGGTGTCGTTCGTGGTCAACGTCGAGGAGGGCGCCGAGCTGTCGGTCAGCCTCGGCGACGAGCGCAACGAGGCGACATACGAGATCGTCGAGGAAGTGGCGGGCGCGCCCGACCCCTGCAAGGACACCCATTTCGACTACGGCACCCGGGCCGGATACTGGCGGATCATGGAGCTGTTCGACCGCTACAGCATGCCGGCGACCATGAACTGCTGCGCCCGCGCCCTGACCCTGTCGCCGTGGCTGGCCCAGGATTCGGTGGCGCGCGGCCACGAGATCGCCTGCCATTCCTACCGCTGGGAGCGGCATGCCGGCATGGCCGAGGAGCACGAGCGTGCGGTGATCGCGCGCTGCGTGACCGAGATCCGCGAGGCTGCCGGGGTCCGGCCGATCGGCTGGCACACCCGCTCGGCGCCGAGCCCGAACACCCGGCGGCTGCTGGTCGAGGAGGGTGGCTTCCTCTACGACAGCGACGCCTACAACGACGACCTGCCCTACGTCGCGACGGTCGAGGGCCGGCCGCACGTGGTGCTGCCCTACGCCTTCGACACCAACGACATGCGGTTCCAGCGCCAGGGCGGCTTCACCTTCGCCGACGATTTCGCGCGCTACTGTACCGATGCCATCGACTGGCTGTGGGAGGAGGGCGGCCGCGAGCCTAAGATGCTGTCGATCGGCCTGCACCTGCGGATCATCGGCCGGCCCGGCCGGATCGCCGGGCTCGACAAGGTGATGGCGCACATCGCGGACAAGGGGCGGATCTGGGTCGCCCGCCGCGACCGGATCGCCCGGCACTGGCGGGCCGTCGCCGGGCTGCCGGCCTGGGAGGATTAGGAGGCTGGCTCCGCTTCCAGCCGAGGTAGACGAGGACCGGGCCGACCACGAACGGGAGCCAGAACCAGTAGAACGCTTCTCCGGTCAGCCACTGGATCGATGGCTTGCTGTTGCTGGTCGACCAGGCGGCGGCCATGCCGTTCAGGTAGACCCAGAAGAGCGGAGCACCGCAGGAGACGACGGCGCCGAGGGCTATGAGAATGGTCTTCATTCGATAGCTATCCGGTTCGGCCGTCCGGAAATCCATCGGTCTCGACCCGGGCCCGGCCTGTCACGGACGTAAATCCGATCGGCTCTCGCCAAGGCCGGGGCTGCGGGCGGCGGGGCTGTCCGCGGCGCTCGCCACACCATGCTCGACGACAGCGACATCTCGTCGACCCGCCATGCCGGCGGCTTCGTCCGCGGCGTCCTCGCCGGCATCACCGGGCTGACCGAGCTGTTCGTCTCCGGCGGTGCCGAGCACCAGGGGCCGGGGGGCGGCGGGCCGTGCGCGGTGATCTACCGCCGCGGATAACCGCTCTCAGACACTGTCGGCGACTTTCAGGATGTTCGGGTGAATGTTCATTTGAACGTCACACAAGCATGACGTGGCTGTCATGTGTCAGGATTACCCCTCGGCCGTCCGGCGCCTCTGCGGCGCGGGGACGGGGGAGGGGCAGCACGGCCGTGCAAGTGACGACCGAAAGACAGGCGGAGATCGCCGAACGGGTTCGCCAGAGCGGCTTCCAGTCGGTCGCCGATCTGGCCCGGCACTTCGGCGTGACGACCCAGACCATTCGTCGCGACATCAACGAGCTGAGCGAGACCGGGGTCCTGAAGCGCCGGCACGGCGGCGTGGAACTGCCGGTCCCGACCGACAACATCGGCTTCGGCGAGCGCGAGATCCTGAACCTGGCGGCCAAGGAGCGCATCGCCCGGGTCGTCGAGTCGTACATTCCGCACGGCTCCAGCCTGGCGATCAGTATCGGAACCACGCCGGCCCTGACGGTGCGCCATCTGACCGGCCGTCGCGGCCTGACCATCGTCACCAACAATCTGATGGCCGCGGTCAACGCCTGCACGCTGCCCTCGGTCGGGGTGCACGTTCCCGGCGGCGCCGTCCGCCCGGGGGCGCGCGACATCCTGGGCCCCGAGGTCGAGGCGTTCTTCGAGCGCTTCAAGGTCGACATCGGCCTGTACGGCGTCGGCGGCGTCGACGACAGCGGCGAGCTGCTGGACTTCAGCCGCGAGGAGGTCCAGGTCCGCGAGACCATCCGGCGGAACTGCCGCCGCGCCTTACTGGTGCTCGACGCCAGCAAGTTCGGCCGGGCCGCCCATGTCCGCGGCGGTCGGGTCTCCGACGCCGACATCGTGTTCTGCGACCGCGAGCCGCCGGCCGGCATCCTGGGAGAGATCGAGGCCGCCGGCGGCGCGTTCGTGCTCTGTGGCGAGGAGGCCCGGCGATGACGACGGAAGCGCAGGGTGTCGGCATCGAGGTGCGCGGCCTGCGCAAGGCATGGGGCGAGTCGGTGGCGGTCGACGGCATCGACTTCGCCGCACCGGCCGGCGAGTTCACCGTGCTGCTCGGCCCGTCGGGCTGCGGCAAGTCGACGACGCTTCGCCTGATCGCCGGGTTGGAGGAGGCGACCGCCGGCACGGTGTCCATCGGCGGCGTCGACGTCACGCGGCGGCCGCCGAACGACCGCCAGATCGCCATGGTGTTCCAGTCCTACGCCCTGTTTCCGCATCTGAACGTGGCCGAGAACATCCTGTTCGGCCTCAAGGTGCGCCGGGTGCCCCGTGCCGAGCGCGCCGCCCGGCTGGAGCGCACGGCCGCGCTGCTCGGCCTCGATCGCCTGCTCGACCGCCGACCCAGCCAGATCTCTGGCGGTCAGCAGCAGCGGGTGGCGCTGGGGCGGGCGATCATCGCCGAGAAGCCGATCTGCCTGATGGACGAGCCGCTCTCGAACCTGGACGCCAAGCTGCGCCACGAGATGCGTATCGAGCTGAAAGCGCTGCAGCGCAAGCTCGGCATCACCATGGTCTACGTCACCCACGACCAGGTCGAGGCGATCGCCATGGCCGACCGGATCGTGGTGCTGAACGCCGGCCGGATCGAGCAGTGCGCCGACCCGCGCACCCTGTACGAACGGCCGGCCAGCGTGTTCACCGCGCGCTTCATCGGCACGCCGCCCATGAACATCCTGGACCTCGACGCCACCTCGGACGGCTGGCTTGTCGCCGGCGACGGCACCCCGCTGCCGATCGGCGAGACGCGCCCGGTCGCGGGGCGCTACCGGCTCGGCGTTCGCCCGGAGGACATCGGCTTCGCCGCAGACCGGGGGATCCCCGCGACGGTCGAGCAGGTCGAGTACCTCGGCGCCGACCTGCTGGTGGACTGCCGGATCGCCGACCAGCGCCTGGTCGCCCGCCTCGCGAACCGCCACGCCGTGCGCGTCGGCGAGCGCGTTCTCCTGACCTGGCCTCCCGAGCGTCAGCACCTGTTCGACGCCGCGACCGGCACCCGGATCGACCCGGCCGGAACGACCGGCCGATGACACAAGAGGGCCGTGCCGTCCGCCCCGCGCAACGGTGCAAGGCCCCCGAACCCAGAACGACCACCCCAGAACGACCACCCTTCAGAGGAGCGGAGTGACATGAACCTGATGAAGACAGTGACGACGACCCTGGGCGCCGCCGCGCTCTCGGCGTCGATGGCCAGCGCCGCGCAGGCGGTCGAGCTGCAGTTCTTCTTCCCCGTCGCCGTCGGCGGCAAGGCGGCCGAGACCATCCAGGGGCTGACCGACGAGTACGCCGCCGGCCATCCCGGCGTGAAGATCGACGCGGTCTACGCCGGCAGCTACCAGGACACCATCACCAAAACCCTGACGGCCGTGCGCGGCGGCACCCCGCCGCAGCTATCGGTGATCCTGTCGGTCGACATGTTCACCCTGATCGAGGAGGACGCGATCATCCCGTTCGACTCGATGGTGAAGACCGACGCCGACAAGGCGTGGCTGACCTCGTTCTACCCGGCGTTCATGCAGAACAGCATGACCGGCGGCAAGACCTACGGCATCCCGTTCCAGCGCTCGACCCCGGTGCTGTACTGGAACAAGGAAGCCTTCAAGGCGGCCGGCCTGGACCCGAACACCCCGCCGGCGACCTGGACCGAGATGGTCGAGTTCGGCAAGAAGCTGACCAAGCGCGATGCCGCCGGCAACGTCCAGCAGTGGGGCGTGCGGATCCCGAGCTCCGGCTTCCCGTACTGGCTGTTCCAGGGCCTGACCACCGAGAACGACGTGATCCTGGCCAATGACGCCGGCAACAAGACCAACTTCGACGACCCGAAGGTGGTCGAGGCGCTGCAGTTCCTGGTCGACCTGTCGACCAAGTACAAGGTCATGCAGCCGGGCATCGTCGAGTGGGGCAGCACGCCGAAGGCGTTCTTCGAAGGCCAGACCGCGATGATGTGGACCACCACCGGCAACCTGACCAACGTGCGCAAGAACGCGCCGTTCGACTTCGGCGTGGCCATGCTGCCGGCCAACAAGCGCCGCGGCGCCCCGACCGGCGGCGGCAACTTCTACATCTTCAAGGACTCCACCGACGAGCAGAAGGCCGCGTCCTTCGAGTTCATCAAGTGGATCACCGCGCCCGAGCAGGCGGCGAAGTGGACGATCGCGACCGGCTACGTCGCGCCGCGCCCGGACGCCTGGGAAACCCCGGCGATGAAGGCCTATGTCGCCGACTTCCCGCCGGCCCTGGTGGCCCGCGACCAGCTGCAGTACGCGGTGGCCGAGCTGGCGACCTACCAGAACCAGCGCATCACCACGATCTTCAACGACGCGCTGGAGGCCGCCATCGTCGGTAAGAAGACCCCGGCCGACGCCTTGAAGGAGGCGCAGGCCCAGGCCGACCGCATCCTGAAGGCCTATCGCTGAGACCGACGCCACCGGCCGGCATGCCCGGCCGGTGGCGCCCCTGTCGCCGAGCTTGGGTACGTACGGGGCCCGCGTCAGCGGGTGGCTCCGGGAACCACGGCGCGACGGGGATTGGCCACCCTTCCGAAGCCTCGCGCGCTCGCGGAAGACATGAAACGTGAGACCGTCGTCGGAGGAAGCGTGA
>Ga0070728_10000778_pt1 | contig 56258 bp, 46 predicted proteins | sample tdDd471_FD_66723 | JGI IMG/M metagenome (GOLD analysis project Ga0070728, IMG submission 66723) | Marine sediment microbial communities from the Atlantic coast under amendment with organic carbon and nitrate - tdDd47.1 | ecosystem: Environmental > Aquatic > Marine > Coastal > Sediment | place... | reverse complement strand
GTTCCGTCAACCTCAGGATCGAGGGTTGCAAATACTGTTGATCCACTCACTGTAGCGTTACATTCGACTGCAATGGCATCGGCACAAAAGTCGTTGGGTTCGGTTTGTGCATTGAGTAATAATGGAAATAAGAATAAACCAAATACCAGAAGCCTGGTAATAAAAGCATAGTTGTTTTTTTTCATGATAAATGAAATTAAATAAATAATTGATTGTTTTAGGATTGCTCAAATATATGCTTGCATTCAAGTGAAAACAAGTTATCACGGTTCTTTAACAGTTAATTAACACAATACAATCAGGTATTTACCGGTTATACGTTTCGGATTGTGCGTTTATGCGGGTTTCGGGTTGTGACCAAAATTTAAATATCTTTGCTAAAATTATAAAAACAATGAGAAAAACTAGCTTTACATTACTTGCAATCATTCTGGTTGCTTTCTACACACTCCCTGCAACAGCGCAAATCAAGGGAGATGATTTACTTGGTGTGTGGCTCAACGAAGACAAAGATGCCCACACGAAAATTGAAAACCGGGATGGAAAATATTTCGGAAATATTGTCTGGCTGAAAACGCCCATCGACGAAGAAACCGGAAAAGCCAAACTGGATGATGAAAATCCCGACGAGGAACTCCAGAAACGTCCTGTAATGGGGCTTGAATTGCTCACCGGGTTTGAATTTGATGATGATGAGTGGGAAGATGGTGACATATACGACCCCAAAAGCGGCAAAACATACAGTTGCTGGATGAAATTTACCGATGATACCAAAAATGAATTAAAAGTCCGTGGGTTTATAGGCGTATCGCTTCTCGGACGTACTACCTACTGGACAAGGGTGGAATAAGCAATCCCGAACTAATTGTTTCTTCAGTTATTTTGTGAAGCTTTACTTTTTCCTCAGAAGACAGTTTATTTACATCAATGGCCGGGTGTATTTTCAGGGTTACCCTTGTTGGAGTAATCACTCCTGTTTCCTCAAGAATTTTATAGGTTCCATTGATGGTCAGTGGTACAGTATAAGATTCTGCTCCGGAAACCAATTTAAAGGCACCTGGTTTAAATTTACCCATTTCAGGACTAAGACTTCTGGTACCCTCAGGGAAGATAACCATGGCATGGCCATTTTGGATTTGCCTGATTGACCGTTCAATTGTTTTGATAGAACTGCGTGGATTACTGCGATCAATCAATACACAGTTCATTGCTCTCATCCAGATATTTATAATTGGCACCCTGCCTAACTCCTTTTTTGCAATAAATCCCACCGTCCTTGGAATATAACCGGTAATGAGCGGAATATCCATAAGGCCCTGGTGATTGCTTACGAAACAAATCTTATCTGAGTCCGGCAAATTTTCGATACCAATTACCTTTACCCTGACTCCCATTACAAAGAAAAAAAGCTGAGCATAGTTTGTAGCAATATGACTTAGATACCGAAAAGCTGATTTCTTGGAACCCAATAAAAACATAAACAGGGCCGGGATCATCAAAACCGTTGATATCATTACAGAGATGAAAGTATATAAAAGGGCCAGTATATTTTTGATGTTTATCTTCATGGGAATTGCTTCCTGCTTTTCTGCTTAAACAGATGCACAAATGTAAATATTATCTATGATCAATAAATTGTAAAACTTTTTAGCCTGATCATTTGAGATAATCAACCATAAGTTTAGCGGTAGTTTCGGAAGCACCACTCCCACCAAGTTTTTCTTTCAACCCTTTGTAATCACGGAAAATTCTTATCCTGTTATCCTCATCAAGGATACTGTCGAACTCCTGCTTTAAACGTGCAGTATTCATTTCAGCCTGGATGAGTTCTTCTACTATTTTTCGATCCATAATCAGGTTCACCAACGAAATATACTTTATATGAACCAAGCGTTTCGCGATCTGGTATGAGAAATTGCTTCCTTTGTAGCACACCACTTCAGGTACATTCATCAGCGCTGTTTCAAGGGTGGCTGTGCCAGAAGTTACCAGGGCAGCATGTGATTTATCCAAAAGGTCATGTGTGCTGTCGAAAATCAACCTGATGTCAGATTTACCAATTATGGAACTATAAAAATGCTCGGGGAGCGAGGGAGCGCCGGCAATTATAAACTGAAACTGTAGGTAATCAGGAACGATGGACAACATGACTTCCAGCATTTTGCTCACTTCCTGTTTGCGGCTACCGGGCAATAATGCAACCAGCGGACGTGAATCGAGCTTATACATTGCTCTAAACTCATCAACTGCGGTCAGTTTTGTTTTTTCATTATTGATTGAATCCAGCAAAGGATGCCCTACGAAATCAACCTCAACACCATACTGTTTGTAAAAATCCTTTTCGAAAGGAAGAATAACAAACATCCGGTCAACATACTTCCTGATTGTTTTTACTCTGTTCTTTTTCCACGCCCAGATTTGGGGAGAGATGTAGTAGAAAACTTTCAATCCATGTTCATGTGCAAATTTTGCCATCCTCAAGTTAAAACCAGGGTAATCCACAAGTATCAATACATCCGGCTGATAATTCAAAATATCCTTTTTAGCAAGGCTGATATTTTTGAGGATAGTCCATAAATTTAACAATACTTCGGCAAAACCCATAAAGGCCAGATCACGATAGTGCTTCACCAGAACAGCTCCCTGTTTCTCCATTAAATCACCACCCCAGCAACGGAACTCAGCTTGGTTGTCAAGTTTTTTGAGCTGTAACATCAGGTTGGAGGCATGCAGATCCCCTGAAGCTTCCCCGGCAATGATGTAGTATTTCATATGCCTGAGGATTCAAGAATAAAATAAACGATTACATACAAGAATGTTACAACGACGATACTTTTCCCGGTTTTTACCAATTTATAATTCACCAAATAAAGCCGCATAAACAATAAATTGACGATGAGCGCCAGCAGGTAGAGTTTTTCTATTGCAAATGATCTGAAGTGAAAAAGGTTCCCTAAAAGGTCGAATCCATAAAATAGCACAAACAAAAAAGTGATTGGTGAAACCACACCAAGAAATGCCCCGAAGGCATAGGAATCTTTTTTAAATATTTTTTGGATTAATTTCATTTAAAAACAGATGACAATGAGGTTTGCCGCAAAGTTAGAAATTAATTATTCTTCAGACACTGTCTTATTAACCTTTGATTTTGGTTTTAAATCATACCCTTCCAGCAACTTTTTGGCTTCATAATCCGTAAAATCGAAATTCATAGGTACAACCGCCACATAGTTGTGGGCAATGGCCCAGGTGTCGGTACCATTTACATGGTCCGGGTTACTGAATACGCCGGTGATCCAGTAGTAATCCCGTCCACGGGGGTCAACGCGTTCATCAAATTCTTCAACCCACGTGCCCATCGACTGGCGGCAAATTTTAACACCCCGAATTCTTTTTGTACCCCTTGCCGGCATGTTAACATTCAGACAAATGCCTTTAGGCAGGCCTTTCTCAAGAACATCCCTGGCAATACTTTCCACATATTCTTCGGTATGTGAAAGATCTGCAGCATGTGAGTAATCGCTGATTGAAAATCCAATGGCGGGAATTTTATCAATGGCAGCCTCAAAAACCGCCGCCATAGTACCTGAATATATCACATTTATGGAGGCATTTGAACCATGGTTGATTCCGGATACAAGTAAATCAGGCTGGCGCCTCAAAACGACCTGTCGCCCTAGTTTTACACAATCAACCGGGGTGCCGTTGCAACCATATTCCCGGTAGCCATCCTCTTCCGCTAATTTCCTTACCCTTAATGGACTTGAAACGGTAATAGCATGTCCCTGTGCCGATCTTGGTCTGTCTGGTGCAACAACTACCACATCGCCAATCCTGCGCATAACATTAATCAGGGTTCGTATGCCCGGTGCATTGATACCATCATCGTTGGTGACCATTATTGTTGGCCGTGTATTCTGTACTTCCTTCATATCATTATTTTAAATCTTAGTAACTCCGGCAGAGATAATATATTTCATCACTTCGGTAGCCGAAGCATCAATTTTTGTAATATTTTTTTCCGGTACGATAAACAGGTTTCCCGACCAGGCATATGAGTGTGGCAGGTAAACCGCAATCTTGTTTTCTTTAATCCCCAATTGACTGAGGTCATCATTGGTGATAAATCCTATCTTTTCCAGGGAGCCATCCGCACTTACTTTTACCAGTACCGGCTGGTTGAACCTTTTTTTCTGCCCGACAAAAGCTGACAACAGGTCTTTAACAGAAGTATAAATTATTTTAATCAGTGGTGCCCTGCTGATCAATTGGTCGAATTTGTAGGCAATGGGCCTGAATAAAAATGACGAACCCAAAAATCCCACCAGTGTAATCACAAGCAAAATCATTAAAAGTCCCAGGCCGGGAATATTAACACCAATGTATCGCTCGATGTATTCATAAAGCAATCCATCTAACCAGATAAAAGTTATGTAAATGGCATAGATCGTTATTGCGATCGGGCCGATGTAAAGTAATCCCTGGAAGAAATAATTCAGCAATCGTTTCGACATATTAGCTGGTAATAGTTTTTACAAAAATAGGACTTGCAATTTAACAATCGGAAAGGGAAAATGTTAAAAAAACTGGAGAAAATACATGTTAAGAGAGCAGAGGTAGATTACAGTTTGCATAACTAACGAATTAGGATATTTATCACTAAAGGCTGGTAGCTTGTTCTAAAAATTTTTCAACTCTTCGTAAACCCTTGCGGTGGGCAATCCAACAACGTTAAAATAAGAGCCTTCAATCTTTTCAATTCCGATGTACCCTATCCACTCCTGTATGCCATAACTTCCTGCCTTATCGAAAGGTTTGTAACGATCCACATAATATTCAATCTCTAACCTGCTTAACTCCTTAAAATAAACATCTGTTGATACGAAGAAACTTTTTGATTTTTCTGCCGACCGAAGGCAGATTCCGGTGATTACTTCATGCTTTTTACCCGAAAGTTTTTCTATCATTTCGATAGCCTGCAACCTACCGGCAGGTTTATTTAATATTTCATTTCTCAGGCAAACGATCGTGTCAGCTGTGATTAAAAGTTCATTTTCCCCAATTTCTTCAGGGTCAAAAGCATTGGCCTTTTTCTCGCACAGGTAGAGTGCAACCTGCTCTTTTTTCAAATCTACTGGAAAACTTTCATCTACTGATTTAGTGCGAACTTCATATTTAATCCCCATTTCTTTGAGCAATAACTGCCTCCTGGGAGATTTTGAAGCAAGAACTATTTTGTATTTATCAGAAATATTCAATGGCCAAATTATTTTAGCATCCCTTTCACATCATCCAAACTTCCATCATTTGGTGCTGCTTGCAATTCAAGTATTTCACACATCAGAGGATAAAGGCTCACATTAGGGAAAACCGGTTGTGAATAGTTATTTTTGAAAACTGGTCCGGTTCCATAAAAAATGGCATGCATGTCTATATTCCTGTTGTCAAAACCATGAGAACCTCCAAAATATGAACCCTTCTTGTCGTAGAAAAGACTCCAGGAGCTATCAGCTACCGCCACAAAATCAAGGGTGCGTGGGTTATTGCCATAATGCAGGCGCTCGGGTAAATCACCTGAAGACCATGCGCTGATATGCTCTATTTCTGAAAGTTTTTTATTGATTTTATTTTCATATCCCGCCTTGGCCTTAATGGTCCAGATGGGATTATTCCCCTGAATTTCATCAACCCATTCTTCAGGAACGAAATCATTTAGCATCACATACCTATCATCGGATGTGCCACACATTCCGTGGTCGGATGTCACTATAAAATTAATTTGATCGGCAATGGGAAGTTGCTCAATTTTGTAGAGAAATACACCAAGTAAACTGTCGAGATACTCTATTGTTTCAATGGTTTTCTGACCCTCGGGCCCGGAATGATGCCCTTCGCTGTCGGGTTCATCAAAGTACCACATTACCAGATGTGGCCGCTCAGGCTCTGGCAGTTTCAACCATGAAATTACCGTGTCGATCCGGTTTTCATAAGGCATGTTGTGCTCATATGTTTTCCATATGGATGGCCTGACTCCTTTGATTTTAGCTTCTGATCCTACCCAAAACAACGAAGCTGATTTTACACCCTGCATTTCGGCAGTTACCCATATGGGTTCGCCACCATAAAAGCTGCCATCTTCAACTGCTTCTCGGTCGCTGACCTTATAATATCTCTTGGCTTCCGGGTCGAAAAACGAATTCAAAACAATACCGTGATGATCCGGATAAAGCCCTGTGGCAAGGGTATAGTGGTTGGGAAATGTTTTTGTAGGGAAGGAAGGAACCATCGCTTTGGCCTTAACACCCAGCTTTTCAATTTTATCAAAATTTGGAGTATTGGCATGATCTGTATAGTCCCACCTGAATCCATCCATAGATAAGACAATAAGGTATGGCTTTGTGTTTTCTTTCGAATTTTGTTGGTTACAGGAAGTCAGAAATCCAGTAAAAAGAATAAAGAAAAGAAAGAATTGAAGAATACTGATGGTTAGTTTAGGCCTCATGAAGAGCAGATATTTATTTTCCTTATTGATTGCGGTAAAAATAGTACTTTTTTTTTCTTAGTTTTGAAATCAAAAGAGTATGGCATACACACCTGCAAAAATCATATCTGTTCAAAACATCAGCAAAGCCTTTGGCAAAACAAAAGCTTTAGAGAATGCCTCTTTTGATGTTGATCAGGGTGAGATATTTGGTTTCCTTGGCCCCAACGGTGCCGGAAAAACCACTACTATCCGCATGCTTCTGGATTTGTTGCGGCCGGATTCAGGGAACATCAGCTTGTTTGGTAAAAACATTTCAAGTCATTCGATAGAGATCAGGCAGCAATGTGGATATTTACCAGGTGAATTTACAGCCTACAATAACCTTACAGGTATTGAATTTCTAAACCTTATTAAAAACATCCGCAAACCCAAAACAGATGATTGCCAATCATTATTTACTCAGTTCGGACTAACTGAACACGACCTGAACCGGAGAATAAAATACCTCTCGCATGGAACCATTCAAAAAATAGGAATCATCCAGGCATTCTTCCACAGTCCATCCCTTCTTATTTTAGATGAACCTACAACCGGCCTTGATCCGCTGATGCAGGAAGTGTTTTACCAATTGGTTTTCGAGGAAAAGAAAAAAGGCAATACAGTTTTTCTCTCTTCACACAACCTTGCTGAAGTGGAAAAACTTTGCTCCAGGGTTGCAATCATCAGGAAAGGCAGAATTGTTAGCATTAAACCCATGGATGAGCTGAAAGAAAGGCTGGGCAGAACAATTAATATAAAGCTTAAAGAACCCATTGAAAACCTCGAAATCAAAGGCACCAAAGTAATCCAGGAAAACGGACTCGAAGTTTCCCTTCGACAGGAAGGAGAATTATCCGGTGTGTTAGAACAACTCGCCAAATTGCCTGTGGCAGATATTTCCATTTCAAAACCGGAGTTAGAAGAAGTTTTTATTGAGTTTTACAAGGATGACAACGATGAAAAAATTTAGCTACACTCATTATATCCAAAGGGCAAACAGGGGTAATACACTGTTTAGCATGATCTTTATTACCCTGTTCCAGTTTATGATCCTCTTCCTGGTAAATACTTTCGATATCCAATCGATGACTACAGCAATTCTCAGCCAGTTGCCCGAAAAACTCAGGATCTTTCTTAACGACAGTTTCTTTAATATGCTGACATTTAAAGGTGCAGCGGCTTTCGGGTTTAACCATCCCATCGTACTGGTTTTACTGGCATTCATTGCGATCAGTCTACCTGTCAGGCATATTTCGCACGAAATCGAAAATGGCACAATGGAAGTCCTGCTTTCATTCCCGGTCAAACGCGAAAAAATTATTTTTAAACTTTGGATTTCAAGCCTGGTGATAATACTAATGATCATTCTTACTGCAGCAATAGGTACTTTTTTGGCTATCCATATTTTTCATTCACTTTCAAACGAGATAATTATTAAAATCCTGATGATTGCCTGCAACCTCTGGCTGCTTTTCGGGCTGATTATGAGCTATACTCTGCTTTTCTCAACCTTTGGTAAAAGAGGAAATTTTGCTGCAAACACAAGTTCAATGCTTACACTGGTTTTTTACCTTGTATTCTTTTTAAGCCAGATTTGGGACCTCATTAAATTTTCGCGGCCATTGAATATTTTCAACTATTTTCAACCTCAGAAAACGATGACCGGCAACACGCATTTTGTATCTGATGTATTGGTTTTAGCTACAGCATGTATAGTTTGTCTTTTGATTGCAATGTGGCAATTCAAACGCCGGGATATCCCTTAAGCGTTGGACGTTGGGCGTTGAGCGTTATTGAATTTATTGCATGAAATAAAGTTATTCGCTTTTTAATGTTTGAATGGATTGAGAAATAAAATTTACAACTGCCCCAACTCCCTAAATTTTAATATGAGTATTTTTGGCGATATCATTTTCATTTTGCACTTAGTTGCGGATGATGACAAAAAATTCTATTGAAAAAAACTATCATATCATACCAGGTAATTATTTCGGGTCTTGTGCAAGGAGTTGGTTTTAGGCCATTTATATACAGGATAGCTCATGATAATGGGATCAGCGGTTGGGTTGAAAACAACATCCGTGGTGTTACCATCGAAGCTGAAGCTGAAAAGACAAGCCTTGAAAACTTTATTGCTGACATACGGAAAGAGGCACCACCAGCATCTGATATTGAAGAGGTCAGGGTTGACGAAATTCCGGTTAAGCACTTCACTTCATTTGTGATAAAAAAAAGCCATGACGATTCAAGTGGAATAACCGAGATCAGCCCCGATATTGCCATTTGCGAAGATTGTATCAACGATTTAAAACACCAGGCTCACCGTATTGCCTACCCTTTTACCAATTGTACCAACTGTGGGCCTAGGTTTACAATTATCAAAGATCTCCCCTACGACCGGCATAAAACCACCATGGACATATTTGATATGTGTGACGTCTGCCAAAAGGAATATATCAATGTGCTTGATCGCAGATTTCATGCGCAGCCTGTTGCTTGTAACAATTGTGGACCAGAATATGGGTTGATTTCCGAGAACGAGAGTTATACTCGTTTCGACAAAATCCTGGATAAAACCGCTGAACTGGTCGAATCGGGAAAAATTATTGCCATCAAAGGCATGGGTGGCTATCATTTGATGTGTGATGCAATGAATGAGGAATCCGTCGCAAACTTACGTTCAAGAAAGCTGCGTGAGGGCAAACCTTTTGCAGTGATGTTTAAGGATTTGGACGAGTTGCGAAGATATGCCCTGATTAATGAATCGGAAAGAGAATTATTGACCTCATGGCGACGGCCAATCGTTTTAATAAAATGTAAAACCGAACTTGCTCCCTCAGTAAATAATGCCTTCCACAGGATTGGCGTTATGCTGCCATACATGCCATTTCATCATCAATTAATGGATAGGCTTAACATTCCTGCTATCGTTTTAACCAGCGGGAATCACTCTGATGAACCAATCATTCTTGACAATGAAACAGCTAGAAAAAACCTTTCGGCAATAGCGGATGCCTTTTTGGTTTACAACCGGGATATTTTTAACCGCGTAGACGATTCTGTAAGTTTTGTAGCAAGCGAAAAACCACGTTTAATAAGGCGTTCCCGCGGATACGTTCCCACGCCAATCAGAACACAACTAAATATTGATGGAGTTTTTGCCGCGGGTGCAGAACTGGTTAATTGTTTTGCCATCGGTAAAGAAAATCAAGCCCTGCTCAGCCAGCACATTGGCGACCTTCAAAATTTTGAGACTTACGAATTTTACGAGGAAACTGTAGAAAAATACAAAAAGCTGTTCCGCCTTAAAACAGATATTGTAGCTGTAGATATGCACCCCGATTACTTTTCTACCCGTTTTGGAAAAAAATTGGGATTAAAGACCATTGAAATCCAACATCACCATGCCCACATTGCTTCGTGCATGACTGAACATGGCCTGGATGAAAAAACAATCGGAGTCAGTTTTGATGGTACAGGTTACGGTGATGATGGACATATTTGGGGCGGGGAATTTTTAGTTTGCGACCTGAAAAATTACGAAAGGATCACTCACTTTGAATATATGCCGATGCCCGGAGGCGACCAGGTAACCAAAGAGCCATGGCGAACAGCAGTTTCGTATTTAAATGCTTACTTCGGTAAAGATTTATCAGACCTTGATCTGGATTTTTTACAAAATATTCCTAAAATAAAAATCGAGCTCATCCTCGAATCGATCAACAAAAAAATCAATGCTCCTTTGAGTTCTAGCTGTGGTCGTCTGTTCGATGCAGTAAGTGCTTTGATCAATCTTTGTCCCGTTTCAAAATTCCATGCGGAAGCACCGATGCGGCTTGAAAGTATTGCTAAGCCTGAAATCCGGGAATCCTATCCTTTTGATGCTGGTCAAACCATCAGTTTTAAAAGTACATTCATGGCAATTATTGATGATCTCAAAAAGCAGGTTCATCCTGGCATTATCTCAGCAAAGTTCCACAATACTATGATTAATGTTATCTTTGCCACAGTTTTAGAAGTCCGACAGAAGACTGGAATAAACAAGGTTGTATTGTCTGGCGGTTCTTTCCAAAACGTTATTTTATTGGAAGAAACTGAAAGAAAATTAACAGAAAATCATTTCGAGGTGTTTTCCCACGAAAAGGTACCATCCAATGATGGAGGAATCGCCCTGGGACAACTGGCCATCGCATCAAAAAGAAGGGAGTTAAAATGTGTTTAAGTGTACCTGCACAGGTTATTTCGATTGAAGGTGAACTTGCCAAAGTATCGGTTGGAGGAACAATCATGAATGCCAATTTGAATTTAGTGGAAGATATAAAGATTGGAGACTATATTTTACTTCATACCGGTTTTGCCCTGCAAAAAATTGACGAGAAAGAAGCGCAGGAAACCCTCAAAATCTTTGAAGAGTTTGATGAGTTGAATGAACAACTCGACCAGGAAGAGCAGAAAACCGGACAGAGGATTACTTAGAGTTGAAAAGTTCGATGTTAAGAGTTCCGATAAGCACCTAACGCTAAACACCTAACGCTAAACTACAAACGCTAAACGAATTGCTCTCATGCCACAAATCACCCTTGAATACACTGACAACATAAAAATCAGCAGGGATTTTAATTTTCTATTTTCAGAAATTCACCAACACATAAACAGAATCCTTGACATCAATCCTTTAAATTGCAAAAGCAGGGCTTTAGAGTTGAGCAACTATTTTATAGCGGATGGTGAGATTTCACATGCCTTTGCCCATCTGCAGATACAAACGCTCAACAGGCATAATCCTGAAAAATTAAAAATCCTTGGAGAATCAGTGTTTAAGGAGCTTACAGACTTTTTTAAAGACCAGGTTGCCGGCCTTTTGTTTCAGCCGTCTGTAGAAATAGCAGAAATGAAACAGGATTTATATTTTAAATGGCCAGCAGAAAAGATTAAAGGATTTCAATAAGACATTGCGATTTGCAACCCGGAACTGGCTGAATGTATCCTACAATTTCAAAAGATCGTCTACACCCTACTCAACAAGCATAACTTTTGTTGTAACCGTGCCCGATTGGGTACGCAGCAAGACATGATAAACTCCAGATTTTAGGTTAAGTTGTGCAGCGTTAATCTGTTCAACATATTTACCCGGTACAAATTTTTCTTCATCTATTATTGTTATTAAAAGGTCAGAAGTTGCACCATAAAGTTGTAGAGAGACAATGGATGGTTTTGTTAGTTTAAACGAAATAAAGGAACTTTCCAAAAATGGGTTTGGGCTGCTGATCAACTCCACTTCTGGCAAGCCACTTTGTTCTGCATAGCCAATCATGGCCGGATCAACAATTGCTCCCATAAGGGTGCTTACGCCTTCATCCATCCGGTTCCATACCGGGAATACAACATTATTTTGGGCTGCAAGCGCAATATAGTGGCCAAAAAAAACAGAGCTGAAGGGGATGAACGGTTCATCGCTGACTTTAAAGTTACTGAAGCTTTCGCCCCCATCCTCTGAAGCGGCCATAAAAACATCAGTGTTAGTATTCACATAATTTCTCCTATCAAAAAATACCAGCCAAAGTTTTCCGGTCAACTGATCAACAGTAACAAAAGGAAAAAACTGGTGACGGCCCGGCGGATCGTTATTTACACGAATCGGATCGGACCAGTTTATTCCACCATCGGTTGATTTTACAATAAATATGTCAGCATCATTGTATCCATTTCTTTTGTCAGCCCAACATATGTACAAGTTCCCGTTGTGCGGCCCGCCGCTTCTGTCGCAACATGTTACCGGGAAGGAAACACCAAGGTCTACTGCTGGTATATTATAAATCCAGTTTATGTGTTCTCCGGTTATATTTACATCAGCAGGCAACCAGGTTTCACCCATATCCAAAGAACGGTCAAACATCAATCCAGCAGGCCCCCACCACGACACGTACACTTCACCATTTGGACCGGTAGTCGGATACGATCCATGCATTGAGTTTGGTCCTCCCTGGGCATCACCCTTTTCATCACTGATCCTGATTGGCTCAGACCATGATTCACCGGCATCAGCCGATACTGAGAGATAAATACATGATGAATCATTTGGATTGGCGCTACCCCACTCATCAAAATAGGTCCATGATAAATAAATGCGATCATTCACAGGATCATATGCAGCCCATTCTTTATCAACATCATGCTCTCCATCAAAAGCAACTGAAGTCTTCCTACTCCAGGATGCATTGATGTTTTCCTTCCGCTGACAAACAACCCTGTTAATTACATTGGGTAAATGGATGTAATAATATTTCCCATCATCATCGACCAAAACGCAGGGGTCAGCCTGCACACCCCATTGCGACTGCAAAGTTCCATGGGACCAACTGTAACCACCGTTAACCGAGGTATAATAATTATTGGACATGGCACCTACCAAAATTTCATCAGGATTGGCAGGGTTGATTACCACTGAAGGCTCGGTGGGAACTCCACCACCAATTGGAGGTCCAACTACAATATTCTGATGTTGAGAAAATATGGAAAGGTTTATAGCAAGGGATAACAACAGGGTACTTGTCAGGTATTTCATTTGTTTATGTGATTAAGGAATAAATTTATTTCCGGGTTACATTCACTAAAATACATCAAGAGTATCGGTTTAGCCACAATAAATTGACCAATGGATAATATGACTTGATGATTCACTTGCCAGGTAAGAAAAAATCAAATCCACCACAATTGATCTGGCACAAAACAAAATCTATTTTAGTCTATCAATAGCAAACTCCAATTGTTTGTCCCTACCGGATTGGATATCTTCGGCAGTTTGCACTACACGGATATCCGGAGGCACTCCCTGCCATTCAAAGGTCTGCCCATCGTATCTTTCAAAATAGCCTGTTCCAATATAAATTACCTTTCCACTTGGCAAGGTATAAGCACCACGTTGGTTTTGGGGTTCGCTGTTTGATGCCACACCCCCGCCTCCGGTTGTATCGCCAACAGCGGTCACCTGTGGCAATTGTTTTAGTATTTCTGTACACAACTCCCCAGCGCTGAAGGTCGATCCATTGATCAATACCACAACAGGATTGATATAAATAAATGAGCCTGAGGGCTGAAAAGGTGATAAATCAATTTGCTCGCCAAGCATATAAAATGTTGGAGCCTCGAGGGGTTCGGTTATAAAACGACTGACAACAGCTGTTACATTTTGAAATGACCCACCCCGTTTTTGTCGGATATCTATAATCAATCCCTTAGTCTGTTTCACATATTCCAGAACTGCAGGAAACTCATCAGCCAGGTAGGAGTCATGAAAATCAGAAATAAAAACATAACCCACATTTCCAGGCAAAATTTCGTATTCCATGCTGCTGCTTGCAGTAAGTTGCAGGGGCTTATCGAAATACTTCCGCACCACAAAAGGGCTGTAGGCATGCCTGTCCTTAAAATGCCTTTGGGGATAAAAAGGATATACCTGTCCACCACCATCAGTACGGTAATAGGTATGGCCATCCTTCAGTTCAGCCAACAAATCGTGCAACACAAAATAAAATTCATCACCTTTTGCAGCTGCAGCACGTGGATGATAAATGTCATAAATCGAATCCCAGTTGATATTTTTAAACTCAAGAAAAGGATAAACATTATCTATTCTTGTCCAGGCAGAATCAAAATCTTCCAAATTCTGGTTTGATTCAGCAGGTTCGATCAGCAAATCCTCGCAACCATTAAACACCACTGCAAGACCAACGAAAAACAGACACATCCTTATTCTTGTAATTTGCATCCGGTTAGAATTTATAGGTCAATCCAATAAAAAAATTATTTGAAGCAGAAATGAGCGGATCCCAGGCATTGATACTGGTAAGTTGAAATTTGTATCCAACTACAGTTGAAAAGCACCTGTAAAATTTGTAGCGGATACCCAGATCAAAATTTGAATTCAAACCAGAAAACATGGTCAGCAGTTTGGTTTGCAATTGGTCGTCTTCTTCACTATCAACCGAGCGTACACCCAATGAAATGACGGTCATATCAAGGGAAGATTCGATCTGAAATTTATGCGATAAAGAATAGATCGCCTCCAGGCTTATCCCAACTGAAAACATCAAAGCATTCGACCTGGCATAATCAAAACCCGAAACAGCAATTTTAGGCTTGTTTTCGTAATAGAAAATTTCAGTGTTGGGGCCTAAATACAAAAAAAGCTTTTGCGGATTAAGCGTTTTTTTTTGTATTGGGTACAAAAAACCCTGTCCCAGGGTAAATTGTGTAATGTTAGTTTGGACATTGTTGTTTTTAATGTCATCAGCATTCCTGTACTCAAAGTTTAATTTATAAAAATAATTATTATGACCCCTGGCCCAGCCAAGATAAATCATAGGTAAGGCACCCGAATATTTTTCTTTGGAAATGTATTGATCTTTAACTGAATAAAATCCGAAACCAAAACCAGCGTGAATACCTGAGGGAAAGATATACCGAGACAATTCCGAATCCTGTGCATGAAGATCTTGCCCTGCACTCAATATTAAAAACGCAACCAGGGCAATTGTAACAACCCATTTATTGGTTTTGGTAAAAACTTTCATACAGTATTATACCGATACTTCCAGGGTTTTTATCTCCCGATTCGAAAGAGCATTAAATCACAGGAATGCTACCGTACTCCATCACTCCATTATTCCATAATTCCAGTGCTTCTATTCCTGCAAAGTTCCGCTCTTGATCTTATCCTCCATATCCAGGCCTGAGACCACTTCGATGTTGATTCCATCGGAAAGGCCGGTTTCGATATAGCGTTTTTCGAAAACCTGGGGCTCAGTTTCAACTTCAACATAGGTTGAATCATTTTCGAATTTTAAAAGACTTTCCTGGATGGCCATCACCGAATCTACTCGTTCAAGTACAATATCAGCATTTGCTGAGTACCCGGCACGTACAAATGAATTTTCATCTAACGAAACCGCAGCTTTAATTTCAAACTGGATAGCACCATTTTCTTCAACCCCTTTAGGCGAAATATGCTCAAGCAATGCGCTGAATTTTAAATCTTCGATGGCTCCGATAGATAGGATCAGGTCCATCCCTTCACTGATCTTACCCACTTCAGTCTCATCCACTTTGCCTTCAAATACCATCTCACCCATATCGGCAATATTAGCTATCGTGGTACCGTCGTTAAAAGTATTTGATTCAATTACCGAATTACCCTCTTTTACAGGCACATCCAGCACCATTCCGTCAATGGTCGACCGGATCAGCGTATTGGTTGTTTCTCCGGTTGATTTAGTTTGCCCTTCTTTAATCAGCTGCAAATTATTTTCCGCGGCTTCCTGTTCCTGTTGTGCCTGATTATAGGCGATTTCTGCATCCTGGAATTCAGCTGCAGCAATCACATCGTTGTCGAACAGTTCTTTTTGGCGCTTATAATCTGATTCAGCATCACGCATCATAATCTGGGCCTGCTTTACACGTGATTCGGCATTGTTAAGGCTCACCATGTTTGGTATGATCCTGACTTTAGCGATTAAATCACCCTTTGCAACCATATCTCCGGCTTCGACATACATTTTATCGATAATACCAGAAACCTGTGGTTTGATGGCTATTTCTTTCCTTGGAACCACCGATCCGGTAGCTACTGTTTTCTTAATTATACTTTCGGTAAAAGGTGTTGTTGTTTGATATACAACAGGCTTGGCCTGTGATTTTTGGTACAGGAAGAAGATTGTATATACAAACACTCCCAATATAACAATTCCGAAAAAGATTTTAAAAAAGGTTTTCATCGTAATATGTTTTTTGTTGTTTTCAAATATTCATTTTAAATCATTCTTACATTCAATCATTATCGCATTCAACCCTTTCCCCACTACTCGTCCCTCAAAGCGTCAATCGGTTTGATACTTACAGCGCGTCTTGCAGGAATTAATCCTGCAACAGCCCCGCTAACAACCAATACCAACAATGCTTTCATAGCTACACTAAAATCAACCGATGGGTTGCTGAACATGTCAGAAGAAGCCTGCATTTGAACCAGGGCATAATTCACAAGTTCTATTATTCCTACTCCGATCACCAAGCCAACATATCCCGCCATAGCTGTTAAAAATACAGATTCGATAATCACCTGTGTAATGATAGCTGCCGGTGTGGCACCAATTGCCCTTTGTATACCGATTTCCTGGGTACGCTCCTTTACAATGATCATCATAATGTTACTAACACCAACGATGCCTGCCAATAGAGTCCCTATCCCAACTATCCAGATCAATCCATTGATGCCCCTGAAAAGGTTTGTCATTTTTCTGAATTCTTCCTCAACATTAGCCGAACCGATAGCCCTGTCGTCTGAAGGGGCAATACTGTGTCTTTGCTTCAATAGTTCTTTGGCTTTTTCCTCGATCACAGAAACACTAACATCAGGTTTAGCAGTGATTGCATACCAACCAACCATATCTCCACGGTTGTATGTCAGCTGTAGAGTAGTAAAAGGCATGCAAACCTGTTGATTTTCATGCTCAGCCTGCCTGTCCTGTTTTTTAGACCTGAATAAACCAACAATTTTAAAATACACTCCTGATATTTTTAAATACTGGCCTATAGGCTCCTCACCAGGTTCAAACATCTCCTGATATACCCGCTCTCCAATAACGACATTTTTTCTTTTTTGCTCAATGTCGAGATCATTGACATAACGCCCTTTGATAATTTCCACCGGATCGATCATATTATAATCGGGATAGTCGCCCTGGATTCTGAAATTACCCGTACGCTCACCGCGGATAACGTTGTTATCTCCTGTTCTGCTGTAGCCATTGATTCTCGGCGCGATATATTCTATCTCAGGAATGTTATCAATCAAAGCCTGGGTATCATTGTTCTTAAAATGATAAAATCTACCACGGGGAAAACCTTTGTAGGGCTCTGTGGTTCTTTGAGTCCACATAAACATGCTGTTTGTTGCCATATCCCCAAAACCGGAATTCACACCATTTCTTAATCCTGTTCCGGAGCCGAGCATAATAATCAACATGAAGATGCCCCAGAAAACACCAAAAGCAGTAAAAAAAGTGCGAAGTTTGTTCTTCTTCAATGTACTGAATATTTCCTGCCAACTATCCGGATCAAAGAATCTCATGGTTGTTCGTTTTGCGTTTAAATTTTAGCGTTCTGTGCTCTGTTTCACCACTATCCTGTTATTGTCTTCTTATTGTTACAATTACAATGTTTCAATTTTCAAAGGCTCATTATCAATTTGAATTACTCATCCCTAAGCGCCTCCACAGGTTTTACTGCTGCAGCTTTTCGCGCAGGAACAAAACCAGCAATTGCTCCTGAAATTATCAGGATAATTGTGGCTCCGATAGCTATATCAAAGTTCACTTCAGGGTTTGCAAAATAATCAGCCGGCGGTAAAGCCATGGATACAATTTCCAGAAGCCCAACCCCCATCACAAGTCCAATATATCCTGCGAAAGCAGTAATAAGTACCGATTCCTGAAGAATGAGGCTGATGATTGATATAGGCGTAGCGCCCATCGACTTGCGAATACCTATCTCTTTGGTGCGGTCTTTAACAACGATCATCATGATATTGCTAACACCAACAATACCAGCTATAATTGTCCCAATACCGATAATCCAAATAAACAGCCTGATACCTGCAAACAAATCCATAAATTGTTGAAATTGCTCAATGGAATTATAGGTAAACAATGCCCTGGGATCTTTAGAATCAAACTTGTATTTTTGTGCGAGTAAGGTTTTGGCATCTTCTAAAACAACCTGACTTTCTTCACTGTTAGCATCATCGAGCATAAGGCATACGTTGCGAATGTAATTACCCATATTAAAAACCCGCTGTGCTGTAGATACAGGAATATATACTCTGGATACATCACGGTCACCCCCAGGATCATCAAAATGGCCCACAACCTTGAAGGGGACACCATTGATCTTTACATATTTCCCAAGGGGATCTTCACCCTTAAAAAGCGCATCTTTCACATTCTTCCCCAATGAAACAACTTTTCGATATTCTTCAACATCATTGTCGTTGATATAGCGGCTACCTTCCGCAAGATTCAAGGATTCAACATAATAATACTCAGGTGTAATGGCAAAAATGTCAAATGCGCCAAACTCAGTTCCGTATGATATTGTCTGTCCACCAAAAACGTAAGTTCTGGACGAAGCCATGTCTACTTCCTCCATATTATCCAACATAACGCGATCATCATTTTCAAACCTGATAAACCTTCCCGGTTTCAAGCCCTTATAGGGCATGCTGGTTACACCACTGTTGATTGAAATATAATTCACTGCATCACCTTCAAATTCCTTTTTCACGCCATTTTCCAAACCATAGCCTGAACCCAGCAAAACGATCAGCATGAAGATACCCCATGCCACACTGAATCCCGTCAAGAAAGTGCGTAACTTGTTTTTCTTGATGGTACTTAATATTTCCTGCCATTTATCCAGATCGAACATATGCGTTTAGCTTGCCAGTGATTCGTGATAATGATGTGATTTCCCGTTTTTAACGTTCGATTCTATGATACCATCCTTCAGTCGGATAATTCGATTTGTCCGATGCGCGATATCATTTTCGTGGGTCACAATCAGAATAGTAATACCAGTATCATTGATCTCTTTCAGTATATCCATCACTTCCTGGGATGTTTGAGAGTCGAGCGCTCCGGTTGGCTCATCGGCCAAAATGATATGAGGGTTTGCCACCAATGCCCTTGCAATAGCGATACGTTGTTTTTGCCCACCAGAGAGTTCGTTGGGCAAATGATCGGCCCATTCCTTTAATCCCATTCTATCCAGAAATTCCATGGCTTTGATGTTACGCTTCTTCCTGCTCAACTTTTGATAATAGAGTGGAAGTGCAACATTTTCCATGGCATTTTTAAAGGAAATAAGATTGAATGATTGAAAAACGAAACCAACATATTTATTCCTGAGATGGGCAGCTTTGGTTTCGTTAAGGCCTTTCATCTCAGTTCCGTTCAGGAAGTATTTTCCGTCGTCGAGGTTATCGAGCAAGCCTATAATGTTCAAAAGTGTTGATTTTCCTGATCCGGATGATCCCATAATGGATACCATTTCACCAGGTTCTATTTCAAGATCAATGCCTTTGAGAACATGCAATTTATTGGCGCCCATTGCATAGGATTTATGAATATTCTGAAGTTTTAAGATACTCATAGAGATTTATTTCTTTTAATATTGGGTTGGTGCTTTGAAATTAAAAAACCAATGAAATCACTTTTTATGCCAATCTGTATAAGTATTTTCTTACCAGCAACTTAAGACAATGTCAACTCAACCTACCATGAGCGAATGTTCGATTATGTACACAGCCTGTGCGATTACGATCTATTCAGTACCATAGTCCATAAAACAAATGCGTCTAATTTTTTATTTTTTGTAATATGCAGATGTTTAACACTTTTATAAAGAATGACTATGTCTTGATAAAAAACATTCATCTTTGTGTTCCTTAGTGTTATCTTTGAGAAGTACTGTGTAATAGCTGTTACGCAAAGTTGCACAGAGAATTCACAAAGTTTTACAAAGCTAGTAACGTCAGTTCGAAATAAGGGACATAACAAAACACTGACAACCAATGAATAATATTTCATTTCTAAATTTGGAAAACTGGAAGGATGCCCGCCTTGCAGGAGAGGCAGGGAAAACTGGACGAAAATATCGGTTATAATGCCTCATTTTCCAACTTTCCATGTCTAAATAGATTCAAAATGCTCATGCTTTCAAACAATTAGCTATTTTCTTATATCGAATTCAGGTTAGTAAGATAAGTTTGCCCTGCCCTAGTCAGTTAAAAGGAGATTTTATCCTGTAAACCCAGTTATATTTGTCGAGGTTTTAAAAACTAAAATCGAAAAATATCAATAAGGGCGTCATTTCGCTATTCGTATTTCAGTGCATCAATAGGATTTGAATTTGCAGCTTTTAATGCTTGATAAACAACAGTAACAAGAGCAATAACAAATGAAGCAACAGCTGCCAACGGGAAGATATACCATTCGTGAATAATATTTATTCTGAACGCAAAAGCCTGTAACCACTGTTCAAGGAAATAGTATGTTACGGGCCATGCGATAATATTTGCAAACAAAATCCAGAGGGTGAAATCCCTTACCATCATAAAGGTGAGGTTTGCCGTTGAAGCACCAAAAGTTTTCCTTACCCCAATTTCCTTCGTGCGCTGTTCAGCCATAAACGAGGCAAGGCCAAACAACCCAAGGCAGGCTATAAAAATAGCAATGATAGAAAAATATATAAACAACTTGCCAATTCGTTGTTCAGCATTGTACAGGTCATCATACGACTGGTCAAGAAAAGTATAATCAAAGGGGAACTCAGGAGCAATGTCTGACCATTTCTTACCTATCTGCTCTATACTGTTGGATAAATTAGCTGATTGTACTTTAATGGCTATATTTCTGCAATCGGTTTCCTGAAGGTAAAATGCAAAAGGCTCAATTTTATCGTGAAGAGACTCGAAATGAAAATCCCTGACGATGCCAATAACATGAAAAGCGAACTCATTCCCCGGATCGCCGGGTTTGAGCTTTTTACCCAGTGCCTCATCTCCCCATCCTAATTTTTTCCAAAGTGTCTCATTCAATATTAAAGCAGCGGTGTCACTGGCATAATCAGCCGAAAAATTCCTTCCGAGAATCAATTCCATCCCCATGGTTTCGATGTAATTGTAATCTATCCCCGAATTAAAAACCAACCAGGGTTCGGTTTCATTTTCACCTTCCGGAAAATAGGCTGTTCCATCAGTCTCACCTGCAAGGCTTGAAGTGGAGGCAGCAGCAATGACAACTTCCGGCAATGACATTAACTCGTTGACAATGATATTGGCTTTCTCATTCAACCGATCATTCCTAAGTTGGATTTGCATCACATGCTCCTTATCAAAACCCAGTCTTTTGCTTTTTACAAAATCAAGCTGCTTGTATATTAAACCCGTGCCGATGATGAGAATAATTGAGATTGTGAATTGAAAAATAACCAGAATGTTCCGAAGGATTTGATTCCTGTTTCCTTTTGTAGCTCCACCCTTCAATACACTGGCAGGTTGAAAGGCTGACAAATAAAATGCAGGGTAACTTCCTGCCAGGAGGCCAACAATCAATGCTAGAAAAAAGTAAAATCCAACAAAGCCAGGCTTGGAGAGTATTTGCACACTCAAATCCTGCCCAAGCAAATCGTTGAATACCGGGAACGCAAATTCAACCAGTAAAACTGCAATGAGTAAAGCAAGGAAGCTAACAATAACGCTTTCGGCTAAAAACTGCCCAACTATTTGAGCACGGTATCCACCATGTACTTTTCTGATGCCTACCTCCTTGGCCCGTCGGGCGGAACGGGCAGTGGTAAGGTTCATAAAATTTATACAGGCTATGATGAGTATAAACAAAGCTATGGCCATAAAAGTATAGACATACGAAATATCACTGTTAGGTGATATTTCCGCCATCAGGTTTGAATTCAGGTGGATACTTTCGATAAGTTGCAGGTAGGAATTGAATTCAAGCTGAACATCCTGAAAAGTTTCAGGTGCCTCGCCCGATTGTTCAATCAGTTTGGTCATGATGTATTTCTCGATCTTTTGCTCGAAAGCATTAACATCGACATTTTCATGAAGTTTTAAATAGGTGTAAAAACCAAGCGACCCCCATGAACTGGCATTTCGGTTGGGCATCATTTTTTTTATTGATGCCCATGATAGCAAAACTGAAAACCTAAAATGCGCATTCAGAGGCGGATCTTCAACAACAGCTGTAACTTTAAAACTAAACTGGTCGTTCAATTGAATCATCCTGCCAATAGGATTTTCATTTTGAAAATATTTTGTGGCAATAGTTTGTGTAAGAACAATAGAAAAAGGTTCGTATAAGGAAGTGCTCAAATCGCCAATCAATGGGTTGAAATCAAAAATCTGGAAAAACATGGAGTCTGCAAAACAAACTTCCTTTTCATAAAATACATGTTCACCCCTGCGAAACAAAGCCTGCTGTCTCATTTGATCCAGGCAAACTGATGATTCAACTTCAGGGAAATCATTTTTCAATGATGCAGCCATTGGAGCAGGTGTAACAGCCACCTCAAAAAAGTCTCCGGACATCCTGCCATTAACCGCTACCCTGTAAATCCGCTCATGGTCCTCATGAAATTTATCAAAACTCAGTTCATGGTAAATATAGAGCATGATCAGGATGCTGGCTGCCATTCCTATGGCAAGCCCAATGATATTGATCAATGAAAATCCTTTGTTTACAAACAGGCTTCGCAATGCAATCTTAATGTAATTTTTCAGCATGAGTTATCCGGATGTTTGTTTTTCGATATGGTCTCAGAATCTGTTTATGGAAGTTATTGAAAAAACTGCTACCACCTGACTTTTCAAATTCATTTGATGAGGCTTGGGATTAACATGATTTATGCCAACGAAGTTAAGCTTTTATTTTTAAGACACTTACGCATCATAAAGAATTACCTCTAAAACTGAAGTGTCCGGTAACTGACAAATATTGTTCGGTTTTGGTCAGAAACAAGATTTTGCCTGAGTGTAAGTGAATTAATTAAAAGGGAGCTTTAGCAAGTGATTCCATCCATCAATGGAACCAGCCAACTTTTCGACAGGTTAAGTAAACTTCTTAATGGAGTTGTCCTATTTAAAATCACCTGGGCGAACGGTAATTTTTTCCCCTACTTTAGCATTATGCTTATAGTGCTGTTTTCCATAAATAAAACTTATCGAACCATCTTTACCAGGAAAGATTTCTGTTTTTGTCAGGCTTTTTCCAGCCCACGTAATATTGATGGTGTGATTTCCCCTTGCCTTCAAACCCATCACTTCACCATTCGGCCAGGCATCGGGCAAGGCAGGTAATAAATGAATTACATCATTATGACTCTGCAAAAGCATTTCAGCAATACCGGCTGTACCACCAAAGTTGCCGTCAATTTGGAAGGGAGGATGCGCATCAAACAAATTGGGATAAGTTCCTCCTCCATGGTATTTGGTTTCCGGGTTGGGATCGCAAAAGGTCAAATGACTTTTCAACATTTGGTGGGCATGGTTCCCATCCATCAGACGTGCCCAAAGATTGATTTTCCATGCCTTACTCCATCCGGTGCCACCATCACCCCGCAATTCTAATGACCGTTTGCATGCTTTGGATAAATCAGGAGTTTTGGCAGGGCTGATCTGGTTTCCGGGATACAAACCAAACAGATGCGAAACATGCCTGTGACGCGGATCTGCATCTTCCCAATCGTGATACCATTCCTGCAAGTTTTCTTTTTTTCCAACCGTGTAGGGTGGAAGCTTTTCGATCGTGGATTCAATCAGGGTAACCCATTCCTGATCTAACTCTAAGGTATTTGCAGCAGTAATGGTATTTTCAAGGTGCTCACGGATCATTGCCATGTCGGCTGTGGAGCCATACAAAACTGCACCGTTGTAGCCATCATCATTTTTATAAATATTTTCGGGAGATGTGGATGGGGCGGTAACCAAATATCCATCCGGACCTACAACCAGGTAATCCATGCAAAATTTCGCAGCGCCTTTCATTAAAGGATAAGCATAGTCCATTAAGAAAATTGTATCATTCGTAAAATTAAAGTGTTCCCAAAGATGTGTACAGTACCATGGCCCTGCCATCGACCAGTTGGCCCAAACGGGGTGGCCTTTACCAAAATCACCAACCGGGTTAGTCATGGCCCAGATGTCGGAATTGTGCGAACAACACCAGCCCTCACAATTATAGTACGTCCTGGCTGTTACAGTTCCACTTTTTTCTATTTCACCAATAAAGTTAAGCAAAGGTTTATGTAGCTCAGAGAGATTACAAACTTCGGCAGGCCAGTAATTCATTTCAGCATTTATATTTGTAGTATAATTGCTACTCCATGGTGGACGCAAATGCGGATTCCAGATTCCCTGCAAATTCATTGGTGGACTGTCGGGCCGGGATGCACTGATCATCAGGTATCGGCCAAATTGAAAGTAAAGTGCTTCCAAATCCGGATCATCAGAGCCCTTTGTGTACTCCAACAATCGATCATCCGTGGGCTTTATTATGGGCTCACCCAAATACAGACTCACACGATTAAACAAATTCTCAAAATCGTTAATATGATCTTGCTTCAAAGCATCATACCCCTTTTCTGCTGCTTTTCTCAAAAAATCTTCACACAACTCGGATTCATCGACACCTTCGATTCCAGGTTCTTTATCATACCCGTTAAAACTGGTTGTCATCGAAACGAGAATAATGACCTCCCCCTTACCTTTAACAGACAAAACACTATCTGATCGTGGAATTACATTTTCAGAAAGTACTTTTGCCCGCAACTGAAAGCGCATTCCTTTTAGCGAATCATATACAATTGCATTCTTCATCTCACCACGGTAGCTGGGCTCGGCATGAACAGGCGCTCTGCCACTCATCACCAGTTGGCTGCCGTCAATTTGTATGGTATGTTGTAAAAGGCTTCCCGAGCTTAATTCGAAATTCAGCCCGTCGGGATCTGATGTCTCTAGATGGATAACCATAACCCTATCGGGGTATGAAACAAATATTTCACGGCTATAATGTTCTCCATGAATATCAAATTCAACCTTAGCAATTCCATTTCTCAGATCCAATTCACGTTTGTAATTTAACACTTCCTGTATCCCAAAATCCAGATTAAGATCACCCAGTGGGGCGAAGGATTCTGAAAATTTACCCTGCAGACTTCGCGTGAGTCGATCAGCTAGTTCGTAATCCTCATTGAACAGAGCTTCCCTGATTGCAGGCAAATTTCTGTAGGCTTCCGGATTCATGTATGGATCAAAAGGGCCACCCGACCAAAGAGTTGCTTCGTTGAGCATGATCCTTTCTTTTTCGACACCTCCAAAAACCATTGCCCCGATGTGGCCATTTCCCTGGGGCAGCGCTTCCTCAAAGTATTGGGCAGGCTGGTTGTACCAGATCTTTCTTTCGGGATATTGCTTTTCATTGCATCCGATACTAGTGATCAAGCAGATTACGACTATCACATAAAAAAACCTTGCTTTTAACATCGGATAAGAAATAGGTAAAAAGGTTAGAAAATTTCCCTGAGTTTCTCTTCAACTTCATTCAAAGTTGGATTCAAATCGAAGACCAGGGTTGGTTTCATGTAATGAAGTTCATGCTCACTTTTAAATCGCTCTTCACCACCGCCGGTTATATTGAGCATCGTTACAGCATCCTTATCTATCTTTCCTTCATTTGCATGATCTATCAAAGATGCTGTAGCAACTGCAGCTGCAGGATGGATATCGATTCCTTCAAGTTCCTGAAATAGTTTATTTGCTTTGCGCGCTTTATCGTTACTGATGGTCAATACATCGCCACCAGCATCCATCATTGCATCAAACAAGCCTCCGGCAAGTGCCCATGGTGGCCTGCGGTTGGATAAAACCTTTGCATCAATCTGTTCTACTTCCCTTCGTGCTTCATCATCATCAAACGGAAGCAAATCCCTCGATTTAACCTTCCAGGCATTGTACATGGGAACAAAGGGTTCGTTCTGCGAAAGCATCAGTTTCATTTTGTGGTTTCCAAACCTGTCATCTTCAATCAATCGCAGGTTGGCCTCCCAGGCAGCAATGGCCCCTGTTCCGCTTCCAACAGCCTGAAAATAATAGTCAGGAATTCTACCAATAAAAGTAGTTGCTGACAATACGGTAGTTCCCATTCCATCACGGCGAGCAACATTTTTTGCACCACCTTCCGGAACAAACCCATCCAATTGAGCAGCAAGATTAGACAAATGGATTGCATCAAAATAATCACCACCTGATCGGGAAACAATCAGTTTTACGTTTTCGTTGATGGGTTCATCAAACCACAGCGCATTAATGTTATCTTCGGGTACACAAAGTAATAATGGTATTTTGTTATCTGAACAAACCCTTGCAAAAGCGCGGGCTGTATTTCCTGCAGAAGCAACTACCAGAATTTTATCGTGATGAGGATCAAGACGTGCACAAACCGAATAGGCCTCAGTTTCTTTGAAAGAGCATGTCCGCATTTTAATTCCTTTTTCAGGAAAATATCCACTAAAGGTGATATACAGATTTGATAATCCCAGCGCATTGGCAAGCCCAGTACTTTTATAGGTCAGCGGTGCTGAGGAACCTTTCAGGTAATCCCGTACGGGAAGCCAGTCGGCAAATTTATACAGGCCATAATCATCACCTTTAACATCCAGTTGCTTTTGTTGGTAGATCGCTCTGATCAGCCCGGGCTTTTCCTTTCCCGGGGCTTCAAGCATCCAACCCGTATCTTTAAATGTTTTATCCGTAACGAGAGATTGAAGTGTATATTCGGTGTGTGCCATTGTCGATTTTTATTTAATTTTTCAGGGGGCAAAAGTATAAAATATGTTCAATTCTGGTATGATTGTGATGTCCAACAAATGATTAAAAAGGACACAGATTGTACTGATTTTACAGGAATGACGTTAAAACCAAAAAACCTAACAGGTTTTCAAAACCTGTTAGGTTTAATAACAACAATCCTATAAGCGGGATTCTGTTCCCCATATGTACGGAGTTCTGTCATTTATCTAAATTACACCTCACGGTGTAACTCTAACGGCCGACCCCTCGCGGGTTTCAGCGGGTCGCTACTATCCCAATCCCGATAGCTATCGGGACAGGACCGCGATGTACATGGCCTTTCAACCCATAAGGTTTACCCTCACGGTATGTTGCCATGCCGTGACGTGAGCCCTTACCTCACATTTTCACCCTTACCACGCCCAGGGCGTGGCGGTTATTTTCTGCGGCACTTGCTGTTACCTGAATGTTCCCATTCCGGCACCTTCCCGTTAGGAAGTATGGCACCCTGTGTTGCCCCGACTTTCCTCCCCCCGCCTAATGCGGGGAGCGACAGAAAGAACTGTTGTTGGGCACAAAGTTAGTTTATAAATAGAGAATAGAGGTAGGAAGTATTGAGTTCAATTTTCATCTCAAGTGACAAATGCGAAACGCACAACACTGAACGTGTTGTCTACCAGAGAAACCCGTCGTCGTTCATCCACTTGCCCTGAACTTTCATTACCTGTTCAAGGATATCCCTTACACAACCATCGCCTCCGTTGGAATGAGAAATATAATGTGATAATGATTTGATCTCTTCTGCAGCATCGGCCGGGCAAACCGCTACCCCAACCTCCTTCATAATCTGGTAATCCGGGATATCATCTCCCATAAAAAGGACTTCATTACGGCTAAGGCTATGCTTTTCCAAATATTTATTATACACCTTTATTTTATGCTCCACGCGAATATAAACATCCGTCATGCCCAGTTTCTCAAGCCTGACTTTTATTGAATCGGAAGTACCACCCGAAATCACCGCAATACGATAACCCTTTTTAATGGCAAGCTGCAGGGCATAGCCATCCTTAACATTGGCAGTTCTTAATTGATCACCATTTTCAAGCAGGAGGATTTTGCCCTCAGTAAAAACACCGTCATAATCAAAAATAAGTGTTGTAATATTTTTTAAAAGTTCCTTGTAATTTCTTACTACCATGATCTTTTTTCAGGTTTTAGTTTGTCTTAGGTACGGTCGTTTATAGTATCCCGGAAGTTTGCACTTCGTGCGTCATTTTAATGGTGAAGTTTTATATTTCGTTGATTTATTTGCTGCAATTAACTGATGCTACCAATGACCATCACTGATAACTTTGCTTATAATTTTATACACAACCAATTTTACAGGGTCATTTTTTAAGTCTTGTATATGTTTTTCGATAATCTTCATATCACCTCTACTGGCCGGTCCTGTTTGTGCATCACCAGGTGAATTGGTTTTAACTTTGCTTGCTGTTTCCCTGATTAACGGCTGAAGGATATCGAACGAAATATTTTCTTTTTCCAAAATTTCGTCAGCAAGTTTATACATGTAATTGGTAAAATTTGATGCAAATATTGCTGCAATATGAACAGAGCGCCGTTGTGATGAATTAATTCGTCTGACATCATTCGAAATTAACCTACCCAAATCAAAAAGTTCGTTGCAAGTATCTTCACCAGAGGATTCAACACAAATGGGAATATCTGAAAAATCAATATTCTTGGCTTTTGAAAAAGTTTGTAGCGGATAAAAAACTCCGTATTGTGATGAGGCATTCTGCAATACCTTCATGTCTACCGAACCGGATGTATGCACAATCAGGCGATCATGAAAGTTAACAGCATCGACTATTCCAGGAATTTCATCGTCAGGAACTGCAAGAACATATAAGTCTGCATCATCCATTAATTGATCCGAATTTATTATTGGAGTTGAATCAATCTTCCCGGCAAGAAGTTCAGCTGATTCCTTTGATCGACTTAAAACCTGGAGGATGTTTATTCCCTTTTCGTGAAGTACTCTTCCCAATTGGCTTGCAAGGTTTCCTGCACCTATCAATACAATATTATTGATTGGCATCTTAGCTAAACTTTAATGATTTGAGTAGTGAAATCGTCTTTATCGGATCATCGCTTGAAAATACTGTATTCCCGGCAACCAGTACATTGGCTCCAGCCCCGGCAAGCCTTGGAGCATTTTCAATTGTTACACCTCCATCAATTTCAATAAGGGCGTTTGATGATTTCCTCAATATCAAATTTTTGAGTTCAGAAATCTTGTTGTAGGTATTCTCTATAAACTTCTGCCCTCCATATCCTGGGTTCACCGACATCAGCAAAACCAAATCCAAATCTGATATAATATCTTCGAGAAGATGAACAGGAGTGTGAGGATTTAATACTACTCCCGCTTTCATTTCAAGCTCCTTGATCCTTGCAATGGTCCTATGCAGATGAGTACAGGCCTCGTAATGAACAGTCAATATATCTGCACCATGTTTTTTAAATTGCTCCAGATATCTATCGGGTTCAACAATCATCAGGTGTACATCCAGTGGCTTTTGAGACAGCTTTTGAATATGCTTCAGCACCGGAAATCCAAACGAAATATTTGGTACAAACACACCATCCATGATATCAATATGAAACCAATCGGCACCACTTTGGTTAACCATTTGAATATCAACTTTCAAATCAGAGAAATCTGCAGACAATATTGAAGGAGCAATTAATAAACTCATAGTAAACTTTTTGGCAAAAATATAAAAAAGTGAATGGTAAATAGTGAAGAGTGGATTGTTATTGGTGAATAACTGTTCTATCCAAGGTAGGTTTTAAGTATCCTGCACCTTGAAGTTTGCTTTAACCTTTTGATGCCCTTTTCTTTTATCTGGCGTGCCCGTTCGCGGGTGAGATCAAAGTATTCCCCAATTTCTTCAAGGGTCATAGGGTGTTTTCCATTCAAACCATAATACAGCCTGATAACCTCAGCCTCGCGTGTGGAAAGTGTTGATATAGCCCGTTCGATTTCATTTCTCAAGGATTCATGGAGCAAACCTTTTTCAGGTGTTGGCCCATCTTCACTACGCATTAAATCCAACATAGTATTGTCTTCGTCCTGCATTAAAGGAGCATCAACAGACAAGTGCCTACCCGAATTTTTTAGAATTTCTTTAACGTCTCTAAGAGATAATTCTAACTTATTGGCAATCTCTTCAGGTTGGGGTGACCTGCCAAGCTCTTGTTCAAGACGAATTGAGGCCTTATTCAATTTATTGAGAGCACCAATTTTATTGAGTGGCAAACGTACAATTCGCGCCTGTTCGGCCAAAGCTTGTAAAATTGACTGTCGTATCCACCAAACGGCGTACGAAATAAACTTAAAACCCCGGGTTTCATCAAATCGTTTTGCTGCCTTCATCAGGCCGAGGTTGCCTTCGTTAATCAAATCCGGAAGGCTTAATCCCTGGTTTTGATATTGCTTAGAGACAGAAACAACAAAGCGTAGATTTGCCTTTGTAAGTTTTTCAAGTGCAATGTTATCACCTTGCTTAATTCGTTGAGCCAGGGCTACTTCCTGTTCGGCTGTAATTAACTCTACCCTGCCGATTTCCTGAAGGTATTTATCAAGTGACGCAATATCCCTGTTGGTGACTTGCTTGGTAATTTTAAGCTGACGCATGCATACATTTTTGGTTTTGGAAGTCTCCGAAGGTAATAATAAATTACAAAATGGTTACAATCCGTTGTTACATACCTGATCATAACCCGGTCAACCCTACAAATTTAGTAAAAGTTTTTTAATTGGGATTGCGCCAAACAAAAAGCCTGAAAAGCTTCTGGTGACTAATCACCTAAAAACCTATCAGGCTTAAAATATGTTTAAAGAAAATTTTAATGCTTAGTAGCGGGGCTTGTTGCCGTCACCTCTCGAATCTCTTCCCCGGTCGTCATTCCTGCGACGATCATCATTCCTGCGACGGTCATCATTTCTTCTTGGGCGGTCGTCATGTCTGCGACGGTCGTCACCTTCCTGGCGTGGAGGTCGTGGTAACAATACTTTACGCGAAAGTTTAAGTTTGCCGGTTTTGGTATCCACCTCAATAAGTTTCACTTCAACCTCCTGGCCAACTTTCAATACATCTTCAACGTTAGCAACACGCGCCCATTCGATTTCAGAAACGTGCAATAAGCCTTCTTTTCCCGGCATAATTTCAACAAACGCACCGAAAGTGGTAATGTTTTTCACGGTTCCTTTATAAACTTCACCAACTTCAGGAATAGCTATAATGGCTTTAATCCTGTCCTGGGCTGCTTCGATCGAACTTTTATCAACGGCTACAATATCAACGATACCCTCTTCATCAACCTCAGTAATAACAATGGTACAATTGGTTTCGGCCTGGATATCCTGAATGATTTTTCCACCAGGGCCAATAATAGCGCCGATGAATTCTTTTGGCACTTTAATTTGTACAATTCTGGGAACGTGTGGTTTGTAATCTTCGTTGGGCTGACTGATGGTTTTTTCCATTTCATCCAAGATGTGTAGTCTGCCGGCGCGGGCCTGGGCTAGTGCTTCTTCAAGTATTTGATAAGCAAGGCCATCAACTTTAATATCCATCTGGCAAGCAGTAATACCATCGCGTGTTCCTGTAACTTTAAAGTCCATGTCACCAAGGTGATCTTCATCACCAAGGATATCGGAAAGTACGGCGTATTTACCTGATTTGCTATCGGCAATCAATCCCATCGCAATGCCTGAAACAGGCTTGGAAATCTTAACACCGGCATCCATCAACGCCAATGTTCCACCACAAACTGATGCCATAGATGATGAGCCATTCGACTCAAGGATATCGGAAACAATACGTACAGTATATGGATTATCAGCTCCCTCGGGCATCACAAATTTGAGTGCCCTCATAGCCAGGTTTCCATGGCCAATTTCACGACGACTAGTACCACGATTCGGACGGGCTTCGCCAGTTGAAAATGCAGGGAAGTTATAATGCAGCAGGAAGTTGTTCTTTCCTTCAAAAATTGCACCGTCAATCATTTGCTCATCCATCTTGGTACCTAAAGTAACAGTTACCATTGATTGGGTTTCGCCACGTGTAAAAAGAGCAGAACCATGTGCAGAAGGCAAATAGTCAACAGCTGTCCAAATTGGGCGAATCTCATCCAATTGACGCTTATCGATACGGGTGCGCTCATCCAAAACGAAGTTTCTTACTGCTTCTTTTTCGATATCGTGATAATACCTGCCTATCATTTCAGCTTTTTCCTCAGCTTCTTCTTCGGGCAAAGTTTCAATAAAATCTACTTTAATTTGCTTGAACATATCTGTCCGCTCAGCTTTTGCAGTTCCCTGTTTTGCAACAGCGTAAACTTTGTCGTAAAGTTCATCGTGCATCCTTTGCTTCAATTCGGCATCGTTCATCTCATGATCATATTCACGCTTTTCCTTTGCTTTTTCAACCATCGAAGCCAACTCAAGTTGTGCATCGCATTGCATTTTGATAACATCGTGGGCATATTTCATCGCTTCCAGCATATCTGCTTCAGAAACTTCTTTCATCTCGCCTTCAACCATCATGATATTTTCTTTGGTAGCAGCTACCATCATATCCAGATCAGCTTCAGCAATTTGATCAATCGGAGGATTAATTTTCCATTCACCTCCTATACGTGCCACCCTGCATTCAGAAATCGGCCCCATAAAAGGGATATCTGAAACTGCCAGTGCGGCAGATGCAGCCAATGCTGCCAGTGCATCCGGGGTGGTATTTAAATCACCTGATATCAGGTTAATTATAACCTGTGTATCGGCATGGTAATCATCCGGAAAAAGTGGACGCAGTGCGCGATCCACCAACCTTGCAATCAGAATTTCATATTCTGAAGGACGTGCTTCACGTTTAAAAAATCCGCCGGGAAATCTTCCGGTGGATGCATATTTTTCCTGATATTCAACTGTAAGAGGCATAAAATCTACACCTTCACGTGCCTCTTTGCCCGAAACAACTGTCGCCAGTAACATGGTATTTCCCTGCTTAACAACTACAGCACCATCAGCTTGACGGGCTAAACGACCAGTTTCGATGGATATCTCTGATCCATCAGGCATTTCGAACTTCTTAATAATTGCGTTATTCGCCATTTCTCTACTTATTTATTCTTATTACTCTATTTCAATGTTATATAAACACAAAAAAGGCAATTCAAAACAAATTGCCTTTTTAAACAAAATATCTTCTATATTTCTTAATATTATTTCCTGAGTCCCAATTCTTTAATTATAGCCCTGTAGCGCTCAATCTCTGTGTTTTTAAGATAATCGAGTAACTTCCTTCTTTTACCTACCAAAAGAACCAACGAACGACGTGTTACGAGGTCTTTCTTATTATTTTTCAAATGTCCGGTTAAATGCTGAATCCGGAAAGTAAAAAGGGCTATCTGGCCTTCTGAAGAACCTGAGTCAAATTCTGACTTGCCGTGCTTCTTAAAAAAATCTTTTTTAATCTCTGAAGTTAAGTACATATGCTTTTTATCTTTGACTTTTCTTAAAATGGGGTGCAAAAATACACTTAATATTTTATTTAGCAAATAATTTTTAAATCATTTTTTCTTTAGTGTAATGATTACCAACAATTATCTCTTCTCCTTGACCAAGCCTTTGCGGTATGCTGCAAGCAACATCTCAAGATCTGTAATTTGCTGCCTCAACACTTTACCATTATCAGTACCCGCAACAGTTTTACGTCTGGGGTTTTGCTCGAGATAGGTAATATTTGAAAGGATATCGCTTTCATGCTCAATTGCTTTTTGCCGTGATTCAAAAGCTTCGTGGGCCACCAGGAGCAAGCCGTAGGAATTATATATTAATGTATAGCCTGATATTCCTGTAACTTTCTGGTATGCTTTCGACATTCCTCCATCAATGACCAGCAATTTTCCATTGGCTTTAATGGGGCTTTCGCCTTTATTAACTTTTACCGGAACATGGCCATTAACAATGTGGGCTGTTTCAGGGTCCAGTTCAAATTCACTGAGTATTGATTTGCAAACATCCTCGTCGTTATTCAATACAAAATAGGCGTTTTTTTCTTCCTTGTGTGTCGTTTTATCTTCAATGAAGTATCTTTCGAAGGTGGCCATTTTCTTTTTCCCGAACAAAGGCGATTCGGGGCCGCACCACAAATACCACATATGATCCTGAGCCTCGGCATCAGGCCTTTTGTCGTTGCGGGTGAAAAATGCTTTCCTGGCATAAACATCAAACCTGTCTACCAACTCCTTGCCCCCAACTTTTTTTCCCCCGATTTTCATTGGACTGAAACTACCATCCTCATTCATAGGCACACAGCCATGCAATAAAAGATTGTTATTGTATCTCAAATACATGCCGCCCTTGGCAAACAAAAAGTTCACATGCTTCCTAAGCCTTTCACTGTTTTTAAATGAGCTGCGAAGGCGATCCATTACTTCATTTTCTTCGCTAGTAAGTTCGTAAGGATTTTTGGGATCGATGGTGGGGAAATGTTTATCCAACAATTCATGCTCTTTGCCATTGATAACGATTAAACCCTTCTTGTAATTGATACAATGAAGCAAATTCCTATCATCCATTTCAAACTGAGGGTTTCTTTTAATAATCTCCGTTTCCAGCTTAAATTGTATTACAGAAATCGCTTTTTGCATTTTCCGAAGCATACTGATCTCCTTTGAGTTCAGCCCTGCTCCCTCTGAAATTTTTGGCTGGAAACGATCACAGGGATCATCTTTGTAGGCTTCCATCGCAAAAGTTGCAAGGGGTAACAAACTGATGCCATAACCATCTTCTATGGTATTCAGGTTCATATACCTGGCCGAAATCCTGACAAGGTTGGCAATTACTGCTTTAATACCAGCAGCAGCACCCATCCAAATAATATCGTGGTTTCCCCATTGAATATCAGCAGCATGATAATCTATCAACCTATCCATCACTTTCTCGGGGCTTGGACCACGGTCGAATATGTCGCCGACAATATGCAACCTATCAACAGACAATGTTTGGATCAGGTTACAGATCGCGACAATAAATTCGCCAGCCCGCTCAATGCGGATGATGGTATCGATAATACCGCTGTAATATTTTTCTTTGTTTTGCGCAGTTGGGCTTTCATGAAGTAGTTCCTCGATAATGTAAGCAAAATCCTGAGGTAAAGCTTTACGCACTTTCGAACGGCTGTATTTAGAGGCGGTTGCACGGGTAACATCAATCAATCGCTGCAAAGTAACAGCATACCACTCTTCGATATTTGACTCACGCTTTTGAATGAGGGCAAGTTTTTGTTTGGGATAATAAATCAGAGTAGCCAATTCATCTTTTACAAACTTCCTTAAAGTATTTTTAAATACATCCTCAATCTTTTGCCTGATCACCCCTGAACCATTGCGCAGCACATGGCTGAATATATCATACTCACCATGTATGTCAGAAAGGAAATGCTCGGTGCCCTTTGGCAATCTAAGGATGGCCTCAAGGTTGATGATCTCGCTACTGGCCGACTGAACAGTTGGAAACTTATCAGCGAGAAGGTTCAAATATTTTAATTCTTTAGAAATCTGCCTGGAAGTAAATTTTTTACCAATGGAAGTTTCCTTTTTCCTCATATAATTTAGGTATTGATTTTTGAAATTGGCTGCAAAAGTATTTTAAAATGAGCGCATTCAAGCGGACTTCAATCTTAAGAAATGTTAAGGTTAATTTCTGGATAAATCAACTTTTTGTAGTCAGGGAGCGATAATTTCGATTCAAAAGCACCATCGAAACTATAAATAATAGTATCCAAAACAAACCCGAAACCAGTGGACCCAGCCCAAATAGCATTGTTGGTAGGTTGTTGGGATTGAAACTTCCGGAGGCAACAGCAGGGAAGATGGTTTGAACAAAAGGATGAAGTGATTCGGTTGGAATGGAATAAAGCACTGTCAGTTTTGCCAGGAAAGCTCCCAACAATCCAAAAACAGTTAAAGCCCAGAATACCGGTTTTGAGATTTCATATTTTGAAACTTGCAGAATTCCTTCGTACAATAACAATATTGCAATGGGAAACAGCAAGCGCGGCCCATATGTCCAGCCGCCCCACCAGCCAAAATATCCCGATACCACTAGAAAATAGATTATTGATATCCACGTAAGATAATGACTTGCAATTGATTTTAAGGATTGATTTCGCAAAACGACAAACAATGCTATCAGCAGAAATGGAACATAAAAAAATAAACCTTTATAATTGCTGAAACTCAAACCCCACAATGACTCCAAAGTTGGAAGGCTGAATCCATAATTGGAGTGTAAATTCTGGAACGTATGGAACTTATAAAGCATGGTAAATGGCGATCCGGTAAAATAATAGTTGTATCCCAGTATAAAAAATATTGCCGGTAAAGTTCCCAGTCCAAAATAAAAACCTTTTATAAAACTTTTTTGCCTTACCCACACATGGATTGCCCAGATAGGAAAAACGAGTGCAATAGTATATTCGGATAAAAAGGCCAACCCGGCGAATAATCCGGCCAGTAAAAATTTTGATCTCTTCAGGTAAATGTATGCAATTAATAGCAGCAAGCCCGACATCATGTGGGTAAAATAAGTGCCGGCGAAAACGAATATGAACGATCCGTAAAAAGGCATGCAGACCAATAATACCGATTCAATCCCCGATTTGTTTTTTCTAATTCCAATCAGTGATAGCAAGAGAAAAATTACAAATGGTATGCTACCACAAAGTAAGTCGCCCAATACGTAAACTCCAGGGCCATAAAAACTGCCATCAACTGGCTGAATTACTCCCAACCATTTAAGAAACCCAAAAAAAGGAAGTACAATCATGGTAGGCAAAGGCGCCTTGTCGGTATAATAGTGTCCGTCGATATAGGCTTTGTCGAGAATAAGTTCGTGGTATTTATCAATCTGGAAATTTCCCTGCTCGAAATACGAAACTATCGGTAATGCCCTGGACGTAGTATTGGAATTATTCCACGTATCCACAAAATAGAAACTCAGTAAAAGGTTAACCAGGAAAAAAACGATGTAGAATTTTTTCATCATAAAAAGTTATTGGCCGCTAAATTAATTGAATTGTGGGAATAAGTAGCACTACCCGGCAATTCAGGCAGGGTAAAAGCATCACAATTTCTATTAGAGAAAAGTTTTACCCAGTACACAATTAATATAACCAAACTCTGGTGGATGGCTCAAATTAATCATCAAAATCAATCTCTTTTATATACATTTGCCAATTGCATCAGATAATGACATAAAACGATAATTATTAACATTAAATTCAATAAAACCCATTAAAAATACAAGTTATGGCACAAGAAGAAATTAATTTCAAGAAGGTTGTCCCGATTGCAATTGTTGTAGTCGTAGTCATCGTACTCATTGCCTTTGGAAGCAGAATGACTGTTACCATTGAAGCCGGCCATGCCGGAGTACTTTTCAAAACTTTTGGTGGTGGACTGGAAACCGAACGAACCTATGGTGAAGGATTTCACTTTATTGCACCCTGGAACCGGATGTACGTTTACGAAACCAGGCAACAGGAAGTTGCTGAGGATATGAATGTTTTGTCGTCAAATGGTTTAGAGATCAGTGTTGATGTTTCTGTGTGGTACCAGCCAATGTACTCTGAGATAGGTTTCCTGCATGGGACCATTGGAACAAATTACCTGCAACGGGTAGTAATCCCCAGCCTCCGCTCTGCAGCACGTAGTGTAATCGGACGTTACACTCCGGAAGAAATTTACTCAACTAAAAGAGATGTAATTCAGGATGAAATATTTGCGGAAACCATTGAGACGCTGCAGAATAAACATGTGCAGGTCAACAAGGTACTGATCCGATCCATCATCCTACCTACAACCATTAAGCAGGCCATCGAAAGCAAACTTAAGCAGGAGCAGGAATCACTCGAATATGAATTTAAATTGCAAAAAGCGAAAAAAGAAGCTGAGCGCCAGAAAATAGATGCCGAAGGTAAGGCAACTGCAAACAAGATTTTAAGCGCCAGTTTGACTGATAAAATCCTGAAAGAAAAGGGCATTGAAGCTACACTTAAATTAGCCAATTCACCCAACTCGAAGGTTATCGTTATTGGTAGTGGAGAGAGCGGGATGCCCATCATTTTAAATGAAGGGAAATAATTGCATTAGACTATCATAGTTTGGCGTTTAAGATTACCTCAGAAGGTTAAGCTAAGGCATATTGTATGTTAAAAATCATTGAAGCTCCGCGTGATGCAATGCAGGGTATAGGTGAATTTATCCCAACCAGGCAAAAAGCAAAACTGATAAACGATTTGCTCAAGGTTGGTTTTGATACCATTGATTTTGGAAGTTTTGTTTCGCCCCGGGCTATCCCACAGCTAAAAGATACAGCTAAAGTTTTGTCGTTACTTGATATGGCAAACACATCAACCAATCTGATGGCAATAGTTGGCAACCAGAAAGGTGGTGATATTGCAGTCACCTTTGATGAAATTACATATATTGGGTTTCCATTTTCTTTTTCCGAGACATTTCTAAAAAAGAATATCAACACAACCGTAAAAGATGCAATAAAAGTTATTGACGGCCTTCAGAACATTTGCCTGAAAAGAAATAAAAAATTGGTGGTGTACCTGGCAATGGCTTTCGGAACACCTTATGCTGAACCCTGGAGCGTAGAATTGGTGATTCATTGGGCAAAATATTTAGAAGACCGCGATATCGAAATAATTCCCCTTTCTGATATTATTGCCAGCGCTACTCCAAAAATGATAGCTGATGTTTTCAGGCAATTATCAAGCGAAATAACCAAAGCCGAAACTGGCCTCCACCTGCATACATTGGCCCACAACTGGTACGATAAAGTGGATGCGGCATACAATAATGGGTGCCGCAGGTTCGATGGTGTAATTAACGGTGTGGGTGGTTGCCCGATGACCGGATACGAACTGGTAGGAAATCTGGACACCAAATGGCTGGTAGAATATTTTGATGAAAATAATATCGCGGTTAACATCAACAGGAAAGCGTTTGAAGAAGCAACGTTAACTGCTTCGGAAACCTACCCGGCATAACCAGTAGAAGTATTGCTCATTATTGAGTGATTAAACTTTTAGTTCAGCTATAATCATTTATCGACAGCCTTCTATCTAAGGCCGAAAATGTATAAGCATTTATGAGATGCTCTTTTTCAACTCGTGTTGCTTATACCGTTTTTAGTTTATTTTTGCAGCCATCAACCCATTATGGCAAACTTTATTGAAATAAAAAACAAGAAGGCTTCTTACCAGTTTTTTCTGGTTGAGCAATTTACTGCAGGTATTCAACTAACCGGCACCGAGATCAAATCTATTCGTGCAGGCAAAGCCAATATTGCAGATGCGTTTTGCGCTTTTGTCGGAAATGAACTTTTTGTTAAGGAATTACACATTGCAATTTATACGCAGGGCACCATTTATAACCATGAACCCAAACGCGACCGGAAACTTTTACTTACAAAACGTGAGCTCAAAAAACTTCAAAGTAAGGTAAAAGAAAAAGGATTCACAATTATTGCAACCTTGCTGTTTGTGAATGAAAAAGGCCTGGCAAAACTGAACATTGCCCTGGCACGAGGAAAACATTTTTACGATAAACGACATACCATTAAACAGAAAGACATGAAACGCGACCTGGATCGAAGGGATTTGTAATTGGCATGTAGTTTGGTAAAATAAGGCACACATAAATCGAGTTATTCTATAATCTAAATACTTAAATTTGTTACAAATGATCAAATTCTTACAATACACGACTGTGATTATTCTGATCCTGATTATTTCAAAACCAGCTTTATCCCAGGATCAGGCAAAAATAAAATGGTACAGCATCGAAGAAGCAGCAAAGCTGACTAAAAAGAAAAAGAAAAAAATTTTTGTGGATCTATACACAGACTGGTGTGGATGGTGTAAAAAAATGGACTCCAATACTTTTACCGACCCGGTGATTGTCGAATACATGAACGAAAACTTTTATCCGGTTAAGCTGGATGCCGAAACCAGCGACACCATAACCATTAACGGACAACAATTTATTAACCCAAAACCCGGAACAAGAAGGTCGTCGCATCAATTGGCTATCGCACTATTGAATGGCAAAATGTCCTATCCATCATTTGCTTTTTTAGACGATGAAGTAAAACTCATCACGGTTTTGCCCGGTTACAACCCACCTGAAAAACTTGAGCCCGTACTCCACTACATTGCCGAAGGTGCTTACAAAAAAGAAAGCTACCAGGATTTTTTTTCCAGTTTTAAGGGAAGTTTTGGAGAGTAGATTTACAGCTCTTGATGATTCGCATCCCTGGTTTAACTGTTCAAGTTTGGTTTCAACACATTTTCCATTCTTTTAAAATGAATTTGTTCATTAGAAACGAGATTTATAGGCTATGCTTGGCTCAATGAAATAAGCTTTTCCATTACCTTGATCGTTATTGAATATATCATTCCAACCATAAAGAATAGCTTACACCACAGGGCAACAAAACCTTATTAATCCAGCCTTGCAATCCTGGAAACATTTCCGTATCCAAATACCTAAATCCTTATATTAAAAGGGATTCGGAGCGTTAAAATTTGTTAAACCATTTTTCGACCTGCCTCTAAACAATCTAAAATTGCTTTTTTTGCACTCCGAAAAATTAAATGTAGAATTATGGATATAGTTGTTGAAAATCTTACTAAAGTTTATGGCGCCCAACGTGCCGTTGATGACATTACCTTCAGGGTAAAAACCGGAGAGGTTTTGGGATTTCTAGGCCCTAATGGCGCAGGAAAGACCACAACCATGAAAGCCATTACAACCTACCTTAATCCTACCAAAGGTGATATTCATGTTGGAGAATTCTCCATCCATGAAAAACCTGAAGAAATTAAAAAACGAATTGGTTACCTGCCCGAAAGCAATCCGCTTTACCAGGATATGGCCATTATTGATTATCTCAAATTCGTTGCAAGGCTTCAGGGTATTGAGTCATCAAAAGCTGGGGAGAAAATCAGGGAGATGGTTGATGTTTGTGGCCTTGAAGGAGAAAAACACAAAAAGATCAGTGAGCTGTCGAAAGGCTACCGCCAGCGTGTTGGCCTTGCCCAGGCACTCATCCACGATCCCGATGTATTGATTCTTGATGAGCCAACATCCGGGCTCGACCCAAACCAAATTGTTGAAATCCGTGAGCTGATCAAAAATATCGGCCGCGAAAAAACCGTCATCCTCAGTTCTCACATCCTTGCCGAAGTGGAAGCCACCTGCGACAGGATCATGATCATCAACAAGGGTAAAATAGTAGCCGATGGATCTTCAGAGGAATTAAGAAAACATGCACAGGGCAAAGAAATCCTGCGTGTAAAAATTGAAGAGGCCAAAGTTGACGAAGCCTTTGAAAAAGTTGGTGAATTGGACACTGTTGAATTGGTTGATTTCATCAATAAAGGTGAAAACCTGTTTGAGGTACAAAGCAAAAAAGATCAGAATTCAAGGAAAGCAATCTTTAACCTTTGCGTAAAAAATGGGTGGGTACTCACCGAAATGAGTCCGATCGAAACCAAACTGGAAGATATTTTCCGCGAACTCACACTGAGTTAGGAGAAATGAATATTGAAAAATCTTTTACAGAATTTTCAAAAATTGATTTATTTCTGATATCTCAGTTGGATGAACAAAAATTTAAAATTCAAAATTTAACTTTCAAAATTTAAAATTACCATAGTTATGAGACAAATTTGGGTAATAAGCAGACGGGAGTTGCAATCGTTTTTCGATTCGCTGACAGCGTATATTATGCTGATTGCATTCCTTGGGTTTAGTGGATTTTTTACCTGGCTATTTGGTTCTGATATTTTCTTCGTTAAGCAGGCAAGCCTTCAGGCATTTTTTGGTGTTGCATACTGGACCCTTTTCTTTTTCATTCCAGCATTAACCATGCGTCAGTTTGCTGAAGAAAACAAAACCGGTACCATCGAACTTTTATTAACACGACCAATCAATGACTGGCAGGTAGTTTTTGGAAAATTCTTTGCCACACTGTTGTTAATAGTCATTGCCTTGCTGTTTACATTACCGTATTATATCACGGTAGCAAATCTGGGCAACATCGACCATGGTGCCGTTATCACCGGGTACCTGGGGCTCATCTTTATGAGCGCTGCATATATCAGCATCGGGATCTTTACCAGTAGTATTTCTAATAATCAAATCATTGGCTTTTTACTTGCATTAGCCATTGGCATTATGTTTCAGTTTTTATTCTCACTCATTGCCGGTGCCGCAGGTGGTTTGATTAGCGAAGTCCTCTATTATTTAAGCATTAGCACCCACTTCGAATCCATTTCAAGAGGTGTGATCGATAGCAGGGACATCATCTTTTTCTTCTCGCTGATATTCCTTGGGCTGGTAAGCACTGAAGCAGTATTACAGAAAAAAAGGAATTAATCTAAAAATCACTGAAAAAACACTGGAAAATGAAAAAAAGAAAATCCATAGCATCACAGTTGATTTTAATCGTGGTCGCCCTGGTATTGCTCAATGTATTATCTGACCGTTTTTTTGTACGCCTTGATTTTACTGAAGACAAAATCTATACTTTAAGCAATGCTACCGAAGATATTCTGGAATCGCTGGATGAACCCGTAACGGTTACAGCATATTTTACCAAAGGTAACCAACCGGAAATAGAAAAAACTAGGAAAGACTTTAAGGATCTCCTTATCGAGTTTTCGAGCATTTCGGGTGGCATGGTTAATTATGAATTTATAGATCCTACCAAGGATGAGCAAACCGAACAGGCAGCCATGCAATCAGGTATTCAGCCCCTTATATTAAATGTAAGGGAAAAAGACCAGGTAAAACAACAAAAGGTATATCTTGGTGCAAAGATTCAAATGGGCGAGCAAACCGATATTATCCCGGTAATTCAGCCAGGAGCAGCCATGGAGTACGCCCTATCGTCAGCCATTAAAAAGATCTCTGTAATTGATAAACCCCTTGTTGGTTTTATCCAGGGACAGGGCGAACCGGCTATAAGTTCATACCAGCAAGCATTGCAACAACTACAGGTTTTATACAATGTACAACCTGTTAATCTTACAGATACCGTTAATAATCTTTCAAGTTTTAAAACCCTTGCTATCGTAGCTCCGGCCGATTCTTTTTCTGATACTCAACTCAGAAAACTGGATGAGTACCTGTCGAATGGTGGAAACCTGTTTTTGGCATACAACCATGTTGAAGGGGATTTCCAGAGCATGAGAGGAACTGTTGTAAACAGCAACCTTGCCACCTGGCTGGCTGAAAAGGGCCTTTCGGTGGAAAATAATTTTGTAATCGATCAGAGTGCAGGGACAGTTGGTGTGAGGCAACAAACCGGGTTTATGACCTTTACCCGTCAGATACCCTTCTATTACTGGCCCATGCTTAAAGAATTCCCTACAGAATTCCCGATCACGAAAGGACTGGAGCAGGTTATTTTGCAATTTGCCAGTTCAATTAATTTCGCCGGCGATACCAGCCTTCAATTTATTCCTTTCCTGCAAAGTTCACGAAAATCAGGTACTCTTTCTACGCCTACCTATTTTAACCTTCAGAAAGAGTGGGGCGATAATGATTTCCCACTGTCAAACCTGACAATTGGTGCAGTTTTGCAAGGACCCATAGTTGGGAACAATGATTCGAAAATTGTGCTGATAACCGATGGGGATTTTGCCATCAATGGCGAAGGTCAGAATGCACAACAACAACGACCGGATAATGTAAGCTTGCTGGTTAATTCCATCGATTGGTTATCCGACGATACAGGGTTGATCGACCTGCGAACAAAGGAAGTTACTTCGCGCCCACTTGAAGAAATGGATGAAGGAAAGAGATCACTATTGAAATGGTTAAACTTCCTTTTACCGATTATCCTTGTTCTTGTCTATGGCGTTATCAGGATGCAAATAAGAAGAAACAAACGAATTAAAAGAATGGAGGCAGGATATGTTTCATAAATTGAATGTTAAAACACTGATAATTATTCTGATCGTTCTTGCAGCGGTCATCATCATCATCGATATGATGGGTGACAAGGAACGCTCATTCAGAAGTGAAATTGTTGAAGTAGACACTGCCAATGTTACATCTATTCACATAAGCATTCCTGCTGAACAAGTTGAAATCATTCTTTCGAGAACGGGTGGTAATACTGATTGGGAAGTGATGTCGGAAGGCAATAGATATCCCGCAGATATAAATATTGTCAGGAATATTTTGGCTCAGCTAAATGATATCACAGCCGAACGCGTAGCTGCAACGAGTAGAGATAAATGGGATCAGTTTGAAGTTTCCGATTCCACTGGCACAAGAGTTATATTAAAGGATGGGAAAAAGGAACTTGCCGACCTGTATGTTGGTAAATTCTCATACGCACAACCCCCTCAGGGTAGTCAACAAAATCCTTATCAGCAACAGCGCGGAAAAATGACATCTTTTGTAAGGCTAGAAGATGAAAATGAGGTTTATGCCGTAGATGGTTTCCTGAAAATGTCGTACCAAAATGATGTAAATTCATACAGGAATAAAAGCCTGGTAACCGTCAATAAGAATGATATTTCCAGCCTTGTATTCAATTATCCGGAAGGTTATAATTTCAGCCTAACTAAAAATAATGAACATTGGTTGATTGATGGACAAATGGCCGACTCTGCCAGTGTAGCTGGTTATCTAAATAAAATATACAGACTGACGAGTTCAAATTTTGTTGATCCTTCGACTGTTAAAACAAGTGATGCCACTTTTAACCTGAGAATTGAAGGAAATAATTTCACACCCATCGAATTGAAGGCCTACCCTTCAGATACTACCATTCAATATGTGGTTATCTCATCTGTCAACCCGGGTGCAGAATTCGATGGTTCCAAATCGAAACTATTTGAAAACACCTTCATTGCAGGACCTGATTTCTTACCTGACATGGAATAAATTAACACCCATTCGTATAAGTGAATTAGCAATTTACTAATCACTAAGAACGCCCCACCTACTTAGAATAATCTAAACATAGTGAGGCGTTTTTTGCTTTACGTATATTACTTTTTTTTGTTTTAATGTTTATACATAAAGGTAAATTTCGTAATTAAATATTTTAAAATCTTGTTAAAATAAGAAAAATGCCTTTGAAAACTTGAATTTATTGAGTATAATTGCAAATGATTTTGTCTGAAAAATACCCCAAATACTTCCAGGGAATATATTTAACTTGAATGAAATTAATTAAAACATTGAAATTTAAATCATTAATTAAATCTGAGATCATATGAAAACCTTTACGAAATTCTTTTTTCTTGCGGCACTGCTGGTATTTACATCATCACTGATCGCACAGCAAAACATGGTTAACCAAACCGGAACAACAAAAATCGACAAAATGGAGTTGATTCAGCAGATGCATGGCCCTACCGTGCGTGTTCCACATCAGCTTGAAGGTATGTCACGTGCAGTTGGCGATGATTGCACCGATCCGATTATAATTCCGACCATCCCATACAGTGATGCAAACCAAACCACCGGAAGAGGAAACACCTATGATCAAACATGTTTGAATGATTTTGATGGCGGTGAAGATATTATATATGAATTGACACTTGTATCCGGAATGTTGCTTTATTTTGAATTGGATCCAGAAGATACAGAACATACAGGAATGGCCCTTTCCGACGATTGTAGTTTCCAGGGTGTTTGCTATGGCATTGCCTACGACCTTACTGGTGGAGGCGCCAGCCCAATTGGCTTTACACTTGATCTTGATCCCGGAGTTTATTACATCATAATTGATACCTGGCCGGACCCTACTTCAATCGATAACTTTACCCTTAACATTACTGAAGTCACTTCTGTTGCAAATGATGACTGTGCCAACGCAATTGCCATAGGAGAGGTTACGGATATGCCGTTTTCAACTGAATTGGCTACTACCGATGGCCCGGCAACCGGATGTGATGGCTCTCTAATTGGTGCCAATATCTGGTACGATTATACACCCACATTCACGGGTAATGCTGTCATAAGCTTGTGTGGAAGCGAATACGACACCCAACTTGTTATTTGGGATGGTGCTGCATGCCCCCCAACTGTGGAACTTGATTGTAATGACGATGGTTGTGGTGATGATTTACAATCCATACTTGTAATTCCGGTAGTTCAGGGCAATGTTTATAAACTTGAAATTGGTGGATGGGAAGGTGATTCCGGTGAAGGTGTACTTTCCATATACCAGGATATTATTTGTGATATTCCTTGCCCTCCAGGCTCTATTCCTGAAGAAGAAGCTTGCTTTGATGATATCAATGGTGGATGCAACATGCCCGTTCCTGCCTTTACAAGTATTCTGGATGGTGAAACAATTTGTGGTAATCTATGGTCTGAATTCGGAATCAGGGATACTGATTGGTTCGAGGTTGTACTTACAAGTCCTGCAAACGTTCGTCTTAACGTAACCACCGAGAACCATACAGTTTTTGGCTTTGTAGGCCAGCTTGAACTCGGGGTAGCAGGTTGTGATAATATAACTTCATTTTTGAGTAACTATGAAATTTTATTACCTTGCACTGACGGTTTTGTAGAAAATGCATTCCTTCCGGCAGGTACTTATTACCTGATGGTTGCACCCAATGATTATTACAATTTCCCATGCCCCGGATTTGATTATTTTGCAACACTTACAATTACTGATATTGAAACAGGCTTTATTCACGCTGAAGTATTAGGTAGCGACGTGGCTGTTGGAATTGAGGGCGTTAAGGTTACTGCCGGGGCCTACTATTCTAAAACCACAAATGCATCAGGCCTTTGCCTTATAGAAATTCCTGTAGGATCATACAGTGCAACTGCCGATGGATTTGATGTGAGCTACACCTCAGTAACAAAAAATGATATTGTTGTTACTGAAGGAAATGTAACAGATGTTCAGTTTGTTCTTGATCCGCTTACTGCACCTGTACTTTTAACCGCAGTTCCCGATGTTGAAGAAGTTGCATTATCATGGGATCCCATAGCTCCGCCAAAGGGTGAAAGAACACTGATGGGTGAAATATTACTGAATAATGAGTATACTCCCGGAACAACGATGGACATGGAATTTACATTAGTAATCTATTCACCAGATTTTGAATGGGGAGAATATTGTGAAATTGTTTTCCCTCCTGAATTTTTACCCGTAAGCGCCAGTGACCTGCCCGGACTATTCCCAGGGCTTGATGATATAGAAGCAACCATTGATGGCCAAAGAGTTTATTGGGAAGAAACCGATAACTATTTCTACAGTTCAGCTATACCTGAAGAAATTGATTTTACAGTAGAAGTTGCTGTGGATGGTGGTGCAGCCGGCCCATACATGCTCGACTATTTAGTTGAAGGCGATGATTTTGGACTTAATCCACACTTTTTCGAAGGGTTTGTTACAGCCTACCAGTTTGGCGGAACCTATGTTCCTACCTATAATGTTTACCGTCAATTAGGCAGTGCCAAAGAGTATATTTGGATAGCCAAAGGAGTTATCGGGACAAATTATATTGATGAAATATATCCGGGAGGCGATGAGTGGTGCTACTATGTTACTCAAATTCTTGCCAATGGGGAAGAATCACCCGCTTCTAATATTTTGTGCGCAACGCCTTTGGTTCGCCCCGGATCAATATGCGAAGATGCAATTGATTATGGTCAGGTGAACGATCCTGCTTTGGCAAATGCATTGGTGCGTGAGGACGATGTGCGTTGGTTTGAATTTGACGTTCCTTACACCATGGACATTATTGTTGAAGTTTGCAATTCGGATTTCAATACTCAATTGGCGATTTACGAAGATTGCGCTGATTTTGACGGAATGCTTCCATTGGATGACATTTTCCTCCATGGTGCAATCGCCTATAACGATAATGATGACCATTGTTATCCCGGATCAACACAATCAGCACTATTATTCGAGTATTTCCCTGGCGGAACCTATTATGCTGCCGTTTATGGTCAGGACGGTGAATTTGGAAACCTTGAGATACTCATTCAACAGGTTCAATTCCACCATATCCGTGATAACTGGAGTGGTGTATCAATTTACATGGAACCTGAAGGAAGTTCAAATATTGAAGATGTATTTAGTGTTTATGAATCTGATATGATCATCACTGTTCAACAAAATCCTTATGGCATTTGGTGGCCACCACAAAACATCAATACACTTGGCAACATAACTACCGAAATTGGATACAAATCCAAAATGCTTATGGAAAGCTACACTATGATCTTCGGAACAGAAGTAGCAAACAAAACAGTTGATCTTCCTGAAGGAGCAAGCTATTTGCCTATCAAGGTAACTGTACCAGTACTTGCAGATGATGTTGCCACTGCACTTGGCGACGACATGTTGTTGATATTTGACATCAACACCAACAATCTTATCTGGCCGGGAGGTGGTTTGAATACACTTGATTGGCTCTATCCAGATTATGGATATCTGATCAGTATGGTTAATGCAGCATCTTATACCTTTGACATGCCTACTACAGCACCGGCACCAGGCCCACCACCACAACCCGAGCAAATGAGGGTAGATGGATGGAATGATGTTGTCAACACAGGAATAGTTCATTTCATTTCGATTACTACAGACGCACAGAAAAACTTTAATGCCGGCGATTTTGTAGGTGTATTTAATTCTGATGGAAACTGTGTTGGTGTTTCTGAATATACTAGTGATGGTAACATGTTCCTCCCGGCATACGGCGACGATGAAACCAGTGAAGCCAAAGATGGTATGTTAGCAGGTGAAAACATGACATATAAATTGAACAGGAATGGTGTCGTTTACCAGCTTACAGCTACCTATAGCATGGGAATGCCAAATAATGACGGATCATTTGCTATCAATGGTATGTCACAGATCGTTGAATTTAAACTCGGCCCAACAGCAATTGGTGAAGCCGAATTATCATCACTCAGTATTTATCCAAATCCATCAACCGGACTGTTTAATATTGAAGGCGTTAGTAATACTGTTGATATGGTAGTAAGCAATGCACATGGCCAGCTTATTTACAAGCGGTCAATAGGTGAAAATACAATGCTCGACCTGTCATCTCAACCAAAAGGCATCTATTTCATCGAATTCAGATCAGAGAATTCAGTGAAGATTGAAAAAGTTGTACTTAAGTAATATATGATCTTAATAAAAAAAACCTGCCCTATTTCTAGGGCGGGTTTTTTTATTTAAATCCAGCTTAATCATTATGGGAATGGACCTGAATTATTTCCCCGACATCCAGCTTGGTGATATTGCCTTTAATCGTGAAGAGAGCAAACACATTATCCGTGTTTTGCGAAGAAAAAAGGGAGATGAGATTTTCCTGACAAATGGGAAAGGTAATCGGTTTAAAGGGATCATTACCAATGACAATCCTACTGCCTGCCAGGCTGAAATCATTGAAAGTAACTATATTCCAAAACCAAGGAATTTTTATCTTCATATTGCAATTGCACCTACAAAAAACATGAGCAGGTTCGAGTGGTTCCTTGAAAAGGCAATCGAAATTGGAATTGATGAAATTACACCTGTTAAATGTGATCATTCCGAGAGGGTTACTTTAAAAATGGATAGGTTGGAAAAGATTATGGTTTCAGCCATAAAACAATCTCAGCAGTTGTGGTTGCCCAAACTCAATCAACTTACACCTTTGCACGACCTCATTGCCTCTGAATTTAAGGGCTTGAAATGTATTGCATATGTTGACCCGGAGAACAAAACAAGTTTGAAATCTGCATTTCAACACAATCATGATACTATGATCCTGATTGGTCCGGAAGGAGATTTTAGCGAGCTTGAATTGCAATCATCGATTTTAGCTGGATATACACCAATAAGTTTGGGTGAAAACCGTTTAAGAACCGAAACTGCAGCCATTGTTGCCTGCCATACTATAAACCTGTTGAATCAATGACCCGTATGATAAATATTAAAAATACCTTTTTACTGACTCTCCTGACAATGCTTTTTCTATCAGCAGTACCGCCCAGTGGCAGCGTGCAGATTGCATTGTTAAAATACAATGGCGGTGGCGACTGGTATGCCAATCCAACTTCACTACCAAATCTGATTTCTTTTTGCAATAAAAACCTGGGCACCAGCATCAACCCTGAACCAGCTACAGTAGAGGTAGGTAGTTCTGATATTTACAACTATCCATTTACCCATATGACGGGACACGGAAACGTGGTCTTCACCACGCAGGAAGCCAAGAATTTAAGAAATTACTTGCTGGCGGGGGGCTTTCTGCACATCGATGATAACTATGGTATGGACAAATTTGTAAGGCCACAAATGAAAAAAGTATTCCCTGAACTGGATTTTGTAGAATTGCCTTTCAATCATCCTGTATACCACCAAAAATATGAATTTAAAAATGGATTGCCCAAGGTACACTTGCACGATGACAAGCCGCCACAAGGCTTCGGCTTAATATACGAAGGCCGTTTGGTTTGTTTTTATTCCTACGAATGCGATCTGGGAGATGGTTGGGAAGATTGGGATGTACACAAAGATTCTGAAGAAACCAGGACAAAAGCACTGAAAATGGGGGCAAATCTCATCCAGTATGTTTTTACCGGACAACAAAATTAAACCGCTTCAAATCCTCTTGCTACATAGTAGGCTGCCTTATCAAAAAACAACATCATTCTTCGTTCCAGTTCCAGGGTCATATAAATATCAATGGTTTTGGTCCACATTTGTTGGGATAACGCAAATTCCCAGATATGCTTTCGTGTAAGGCTTAAAGCACTGATCACCTCACTCATATCAAAGCCTTCATTTCTCCTGTCTTCCCCTAGCTGTCTGTAAAAACTTCTAATGTCATCATTGGAATAATAGCCTCCAAGCCATTTTCCAAATTGCTCCATCACAACCCTGTTTCGGTGAATTGAAGCTTCCGGTGCAAATTGCGCATAGGTAGGTGTTGATTTATTCGTTCTTACATCTTCCAGCCATCGGAGTGAAATCACTTCAGCATTCTGTTCAACAAGCCTGATGAGTTTATCAGAAAGAAATTTATCTTTTATAGATTTTGATTTTTTGCCTTCAAGTGAGAGGGTAAATGAATCAGCAATAGCCCAAAACTCATACTTAGAGCTTATATAAGTATCCACTGCTTTTGTATTCGATTTAAATGCCAGGTTGGGCATTTCATTGACAGGAAAAAATTTCAAATCAACAGCATCATCTCCAGCTATTGCATCACCACTACACCATTCAACTTCATATGTAATAAAAAAAAGATCACCATAAAATGAATCATGATTGGAGTCCACATCAATTAATCCAATTATTTTACCTTGCACACCTGCTTCCTCCTCCAGTTCGCGAAGAGCTGCATCCTCTATGCTTTCACCGGTTTCTGCAAAACCGGAAGGCAGGCACCATTCTCCTTTATGCGGATCATTTTTTCGTTTAACAAGTAATATTGATCTCTCCCTGGCCACAATTGAAGAGACCACCGGAAGAGGATTATCATAAAAATACAATTCACATGGTATGCAATAATCCCTGATTACACCCTCTTCGGGTTTCTTTGTAAGTGCCTCGCTACAGAAAGGACAGAAAACCCGCTTATTTCTCATTTCATTCTACCCTTCATTAATGGTACATTACAGGAAAATATGATATCATTTTTTGAAATACTAAGCTGTTGATCTTCTTTCATTACTTCCTTGAAGGAATCGAGAACTAGGCTAATAAACTCTTCTTTCTCTGGTCCGGTTTCAGGAATAAAAAATGAAGGCTTGAATCTAAGGTATGCTTCTAACTCGGCAATGTCATTTCTGGTAAAGACCAGAGAGTTTGGATGTTTTTCCGTTTGAATGCTTCCAAACCAGGGCTTAAGCAGGCCTATACCATTTTCCGCAGAAAACTTTTCAATTAAAGTCTCATATGGCAATTCATCAGTTTGGTTGAAATTAAAATCGGAAAGCACTCCTTTTACCAGCAATCCCAACTCCCGAAGGTGATATCTGCTGTGGGTAATGGTAATGAAAGTCCCATTATCTTTCAGTATCCTGGATATCTGTGGTAGAATTTCAGGAAAGAAATACAATGCATAACTGCAGAGAATCAAATCAATAGTGTTTGATTTAATCCTCCTGATAGAGGTGATACATTCTCCAATAAATTCACCCATTATTTCGGCATGTCTGCAGGAATCAAGGTAGGAATCCCTGTAGCCGGGATGACAATCGATGCCGGTTATTTTTGCTTCAGGGACTGTTCTACCTTTAAGCATTCTTGTAAAGAAACCAAAGCCACATCCAAGGTCCAAAATAGTTTTTACATTGGAAAAACCAAATCCCTTCAAAGCAGATTCCCTGATGTCACCAGCATTCGTTGTACGATTGCGTATAATCCCATTAATCTTCTGATGCATTTCAACATCCCGGAACACTTCAGCTAAATCTTTACTTGCCTGATCAATCATAATCAAAGTAGAATAATGCGGAAACCCGAATTAAGATTCGCATAAAGGTAATTATTTTCTTTTGAAATGATACTGACTAAACAGGTACTGACTTGAAGTCAGAGCCTGATTTGTATTGAACCGGGTTTACACCCAGATATTCTATACCTTCAACGCATCAATCTGCTCCTGTAAAACCTTAATTTTATTTTCTGCATCGGATTGCTTTTTCTGTTCGTTTTCAACGACAGCAGCTGGGGCACCTTTGACAAAACGATCGTTGGATAGTTTTTTCATCACCGTATTAAGGAATCCGTTGGTATACTTCAGTTCTTCCTCAAGCTTTTTTATTTCGGCTTCAACATCTATTGAATCACCCAGGGGAATATAGAACTCGGTAGATTTTACCATGAACGATATCGCGTTTTCAATCTTTTCATCCACATACTCAACGCCCGAAAGGTTGCACAATTTGGCCACCAGCCCATCGAAGGTGGTATCAGGAACTTCATCATGATTCTTCTTTACAAAGAAATCGAGTTGCTCTTTTTGCGGAATATTCTTTTTGGCTCGTACCCCTCTGATAGCAATGATCGCGTCTTTAGCAAAATTGAATTGCTCCAGCACTTTATGATGAATACGTTTTCTTTCCGGCCATGAGGCAATCATAATGTTATCATCATCTCCCCTTTCCCTGAGCAAATGCCAGATCTCCTCTGTAAGGAAAGGCATGAACGGGTGCAATATCTTCATCAGGTTTTCGAAAAGCTCGATTGTATGTTCAAGTGTTTTCTTATCGATGGGTTGCTGATAGGCGGGCTTGATCATCTCAAGGTACCATGAGCAGAAATCATCCCAAATCAGTTTGTAAGTAGCCATCAAAGCATCCGAAATGCGGTATTTGGCATATTGATCATCAATCACTTTCAGGGTCTCATTCAGCCTGGTGTCAAACCATTCAATAGCCACTTTGCTGGTATTGGGCTGTTTCAGACTTTCATCAACATCCCACATATTGACAAGTCGCAGTGCATTCCAGATTTTGTTACTGAAATTCCTGCCCTGTTCGCAAAGCACCTCATCAAATGGCAGGTCGTTGCCCGCTGGCGAGGTGAGCAACATGCCAACTCTTGCCCCATCGGCACCATACTTTTTCATCAGCTCAATCGGGTCGGGAGAATTGCCAAGTGATTTCGACATTTTCCTGCCTTGCTTGTCGCGAACAATACCTGTGAGGTATACATTTTTAAAAGGGATATCATTCCTGTATTCTTTGCCTGCCATAATCATCCGGGCCACCCAGAAGAAAAGAATTTCGGGCGCTGTTACCAGGTCGTTGGTTGGGTAATAATAATTGATATCGGGATTGTCGGGATTGCGAATACCATCAAAAACAGAGATTGGCCACAACCAGGATGAAAACCATGTATCGAGAACATCTTCATCTTGCTTGAGGTCTCCAATTTTTAAACCAGCCAACTCTGGATAACTCTCCTTAGCTTTTTGATAAGCTTCTTCTGCTGATTTGGCAACCACCATTTCCTTGTTGGGAAGATAATAAACCGGAATGCGCTGACCCCACCAAAGTTGCCTCGAAATACACCAGTCGCGGACGTTCTCCATCCAATGACGGTAGGTATTTTTAAACTTTTTTGGATGAAACCGGATGGTATCATCCATAACCATATCAAGCGCCGGTTTTGCCAATTCCGGCATTTTCAGAAACCACTGAAGTGACAGCTTAGGTTCGATGGCAACATGGGTTCTTTCTGAATAGCCAACCTTATTTTTATAATCCTCTAACTTCACTAAATTACCAGCGGCATCAAGATCTTTGACGATCTTTTTGCGAACCATATCACGGTCTTCGCCTATATAAAGTTCTGCCGATTCATTCAGGGTACCGTTGTCGTTAAAAATATCAATGGTATCCAATTTATGGCGAATACCAATCTCGTAGTCGTTGATATCGTGAGCAGGAGTTATTTTCAAACAACCGGTACCAAATTCCATATCCACGTATTCATCTTCAATAATTGGCACAGAACGGTTGACCAGTGGTACTAAAACGCGTTTTCCACGTAAATCCCTGAAACGGTCGTCATTGGGATTAATGCAAACTGCTGTATCTCCAAGTATTGTTTCGGGGCGGGTTGTGGCAATGGTTACCCATTCATCATCTGCACCCTCAACTTTGTAGCGCAGGTAATACAGTTTAGAATCTTCCTCACGGTGAATTACCTCTTCATCAGAAAGTGCCGTCAATGCACTGGGGTCCCAGTTTACCATGCGTACTCCACGATAAATCAATCCTTTGTTGTACAAATCGATAAATACATCAATCACCGATTCATACATACTTTCATCCATGGTGAATTTTGTGCGTTCCCAATCGCAGGAAGCACCCAGCTTTTTCAATTGCTCAAGGATGATGCCTCCATGTTTTTCTTTCCATTCCCAGGCATGCTCCAGAAACTCATCGCGTGAAAGATCACTTTTATCAATTCCATCTTCCTTCAATTTTGCAACAACTTTGGCTTCGGTGGCAATGGAGGCGTGGTCGGTACCCGGCAGCCAAAGTGCATTTTTTCCCTGCATTCTGGCACGGCGAACCAACACATCCTGCAAAGTATTGTTAAGAATATGACCCATGTGCAATACGCCGGTAACATTTGGTGGTGGGATCACAATACAATAGGGCTCTCTGTCGTCGGGAACAGACCTGAAATAATCTTTATCCATCCAGTGCTTATACCATTTGTCCTCGGTTTGTGAAGGGTCGTATTTTGAAGGAATTTGCATTTTATCGGAGTTTTTATCTGATTTTTTAAGAAGCTGCAAAAATATAAATTATGATCTGACAATCAAGAATTGATTTTAAACAAAAAACGGCTGGCTTTTAATGGCCAACCGTTTCAATAAATTTTTGGTTCTATTATTTTAGTAGTTCAGCCATTTTTCTTCCAATGTCAGCCGGTGATTCCACCACATGAATACCACACTTACGCATGATTTTTTTCTTGGCGTCAGCGGTATCTTCAGTTCCGCCAATGATTGCACCTGCGTGGCCCATTGTCCTTCCTTTGGGGGCAGTTGCTCCGGCAATAAATCCAACCACCGGTTTGTTGCCATGCTTTTTAATATAATATGCAGCATCAGCTTCCATAGTTCCTCCAATTTCACCTATCATTACAATGCCTTCAGTTTTTGGGTCATTCATCAACAACTCTACAGCTTCTTTTGTGGTAGTACCAATAATAGGATCTCCTCCTATACCAATGGCTGTAGTTTGTCCGAGGCCAACCTTGGTCAACTGATCTACAGCTTCATATGTCAGCGTTCCTGAGCGTGACACAATACCTACTTTGCCTGGCATATGTATAAATCCCGGCTGAATACCAACCTTGGCTTCACCAGGTGTAATCACACCAGGACAATTTGGCCCAACCAACCGGGTGTCTTTTGATTGGAGGTATTCTTTCACCTGAACCATATCTTTGGTAGGTATTCCCTCGGTGATGCAGATGATCACCTTGATGCCGGCTTCAGCAGCTTCCATAATGGCATCGGCAGCAAAAGCCGGTGGAACAAAAATTACAGAAATATCTGCACCAGCTTCTTTAACGGATTCTTCGACAGTATTGAAAACTGGTAGATTTAAATGACGCTGACCACCTTTCCCTGGTGTTACGCCACCTACTACATTGGTGCCATAAGCAATCATTTGACCTGCGTGGAAGGTTCCTTCGTT
>Ga0070728_10000777_pt1 | contig 56316 bp, 63 predicted proteins | sample tdDd471_FD_66723 | JGI IMG/M metagenome (GOLD analysis project Ga0070728, IMG submission 66723) | Marine sediment microbial communities from the Atlantic coast under amendment with organic carbon and nitrate - tdDd47.1 | ecosystem: Environmental > Aquatic > Marine > Coastal > Sediment | place... | reverse complement strand
GGGCGCGGGTTTCCATGGCGGTGAATTCGGCGCGCGCTTCGTCGACCACCTTGGCCAGCCCGGCCGTTTCCAGCTTCCGGCTGAACCGGGCGAAGTCCTCGTCCCAGCCGACCTTCGCGCCGAGCAGGCCGGCGTTCCACATGCCCGCGGAATCCATCAGCTCGAGGTAGGGGATTTTCTGGTCGGCGGCCCGCGCCATCGCCTCGGCCAGCATGTCGCCGCCGCGTCCGTCGCCGGCAGCGCTGAAGCGGGCGAAGGTGGCGAAGAACTGGTCGTGGCCGGAGACCTCGCGCAGCGCGTAGTTGCGGGTCGACAGCGCGTCGATCAGCCGGTTGTAGGCATCGCCCGACTTCATCGCCTCGGCCATCGCCGGCTTTCCGGCCGTGGCGTCGCAGGGTGCCGGGGCGATGGTCTGGGTCGCGACGATCAGGCAGCGCCCGTCGGCGACCGCCCAGGCGATGAAGTTCTCGGCGTAGATCGTGCCGCTCAGATGGTTGTGCAGGTCGCCGCCCTTCGGCATGGCGCGCAGGAAGGCCGTCAGGTCGGCCGGGCGTACCGCCTTCAGCCGCTCGAAGCGCTCGGCGGTGGCGGCCGCGTCGCTGTCCGGTGCGGGCGCAGGCGGCTCCATGGTGGCGCAGGCGGCAAGCGTCAGGCCGACGAGCAGCCCGGCCAGGCCGCGATAGATCCGGTGCATGGTTTCCCCCGCGCTCGCGCTCGATGAGTGGCCAGCATCTGGTGTATCATGCCGGCGTTGCACGCATGAAGGCTGCAGCCGTGAAAATCGGACCACTCCTCAGACGCGCCCGGGCCCTGCGCCGCTGGAAGCAGCAGGCGGTCGCCGACCTGGCCGGGGTCGCGCAGACCACCGTGTCGCGCTGGGAGGCCGGCGCGATCGAGCCGTCGCCCGAGCAGCTTCGCCGACTCGGCCCGATTCTCACGCCGGTCGCCGATCTGGCGCGCGACAGCGGGCTGAAGCGGCTGGTGGTGTCGTCGCCGCTGCCGGTGCATCTGGTCTGCGACCTGACGCACCGGCTGCTGGCGGCCTCGCCGGCCCGCGAGGTCGAGTGGACGGTGTCGGCGTCCGAGCTGCACGGCGAGCCGCTGTTCCGATTCGCCACCGACGAGATCCGCGAGGCCGAGAGCCGGCTCGACGACATCGGCTGGTTCGCCGACGCCACCACCGGCGCGGTGCTGTGGATTCGCGGCGGCGACCGGCCCGGCCCGATCCGCATGATGACCGGCTATTGCGTGTGGGAGCGGCTGACCCTGAACGACGGCAGCCCGGTCCGGCTGGTCACCACCCTGCCGGACGGCGTCGCGCCCGAGGCCGGCCTGACCCGCCTGTTCGACGGCGAGCCGCAGCACCCCTGATCAGAGGCCTCGGGCCGGAATAACTTATGCGTGGCCGCACCGGCGGGCGTGGCGCTAGCGTCCGCGCCATGCTGAGACACCACAGACAGAGAAGTGACACCGGGCCGGCCGAAGCCCTCGGCGGGTTCCTGGCGACGTTGCAGCCGGCCGGTGCGGCGTCGGCCGGTGCGGCGTCGGCCTGGGCAGCGTCCGACCGTGCCTGGCGGACCGCCCTGGCGGCCATGCTGGCGGCCCGCCACCTGGAGCGGCCGGTCGACCTGACGCGGGTGCTGGAGATGGCGCTGGTCCGGGCCCTGCCGGGATCGACGGCGACGATCCGCGACGCCCTCGACCCCGACAACGGCCTGCACGTCCAGGCGCTGCTGCTGGAACTTGAGACCGCGGGTACCTCCGAGGCCCGGCTGGTGCATGCGCTCGATGCCCTGCTGGACGGCCGCGAGCCGGTGTGCCGCGATCGGTTCCTGCGCAGCCTCGCGGCCGCCGTGGCCCCGGACGACGGGGCCTGCGCCGCCACCGGTTGACGGTGCCGGTTGACGCCGCCGGAACCGGGGTCGATCCTCCCGGCCCAACCCGGCGGAGAGGCATTCATGAGCGGCAGCACCTTCGGCACTTCGGCCTATGGCGGGGCCGGCTGGCAGGGACGCACCCGGACCCATCGCCAGGAGATCGGCGACCTGTGGGCGGCGTCCGGCATCGACAGCGAGTACGGCCGGCTGCGCTCGGTGCTGCTGCACCGGCCCGGCGGCGAGCTGGCGGCCGCTCTCGACGATCCCGATTCCGTGCAGATGCTGGCGCCGCTCGACATCGGCCGGGCCGGCGAGCAGCACGACGCCATGGCCGAGGCCTATCGCGCCGCCGGCGTGGCGGTCGAATACGTCGAGCCGTCCGGCCAGCCGACCCCGAACCAGATGTTCTGCGCCGACCTGTTCGTGATGACGCCCGAGGGCGCGATCCTGGCGCGGCCGGCCTCGACCGTGCGGGCCGGCGAGGAGCGCTGGGTGGCGCGCCGGCTCGCCGACATGGGCGTGCCGATCCTGCGGACCCTGACCGGCAACGCGGTGTTCGAGGGCGCCGACCTGATGTGGGTCGACCCGGAGACGGTGATGATCGGCCTCGGGCTGCGCACCAACGAGGACGCGGCGTCGCAGATCGCCGCGGTGCTGGAGGAGGTCGGCATCGAGGCCCTGGCGGTCGACATGCCGTACGGCACCATGCACTTCATGGGCATGCTGCGGATCGTCGACGAGGACCTGGCGATCTGCTGGCCGCGCCGCACCCCGTTCGCCGCGGTGCGGGCGCTGCAGGAGCGCGGCCACGACATCGTCTGGCTGCCGGACGAGGACGACAACGTGCTCAACCGGGCGCTCAACGTGGTGACCCTGGGCCCGCGCAAGATCCTGATGCTGGCCGGCTATCCCTCTGTGCAGAAGGTCTACGAGGCCGCCGGCATCGAATGCGTGACGGTCGACGGCTCGGAACTGGTCAAGGCCGCCGGGGCGATCGGCTGCCTGACCGGGGTGGTCAGCCGCGACCCCGTCGCCTGACGCGCACCGGAACCGGGGCCATCCGGATGGCGTCTTGCTGGTCTCGGACCAGGGCGGCGACCGAGACGATGATCCCGCCTCCGACCGATATCCCGATCCAGCCGCCGACGATCCAGAGAGCGAGGTCCATCGTGGGGTCCTTTCCCGGTCGTGCCCGATACGGGGATGATCCGGCCGCGAAGGTTAAGATTCCGTAGCCGCCGATGGGGCGATATCCGGGCCGACATCCGCGGCGCCTTCGATGATCCGGCGGTGCCGCCGGATCGCCGGGGCCAGGTGGTCTATCAGCGTGCGCACCCGGGCGGTGCGTCGCAGGTCGCGGTGATACAGCAGCCAGATGCTCTTGCCGTCCAGGGTGCCGGTGCCGGGCACCCGGACCACGGCCGGCTCGGCCTCGCCCAGGAAGCAGGGCAGCAGCGCCAGCCCGAGGCCTTCCTTGCAGGCCTCCAGCTGCAGCAGGTTGGAGAACAGCCGGTGGCGGACCGGCAGGTCGGGAAACGGGGTGTCCCGGGTCCAGGACGGGGAGGGCAGGCCCTCGCCCCAGCCGATCCAGGCGTGACGCCCGGGATCGAGGCCGTCGCGCGCCGTCTCCAGGTACGCTGGCGCCGCATAGATCCCCTTGCGGTAGCGGATCACCCGCCGGCCGACCAGGTCGTCGGTCACCTCGTCGGCCATGCGGATCGCCACGTCGGCCTCGCGACGTGCCAGGTCCGAGTAGCTGTGCGAGGCGTCGACCTCGAGCTCGATGCCCGGATGCGCCTTGGCGAAGCCGACCAGCTCGGCCGCCAGGAACGACCGCAGCATGGCCGGCGGGACGCTGAGGCGGACCAGCCCGCGCGGGCTGTCGTCGCGACCGCCGACCCGGCGCTGCACCGCCAGCAGCTCGGATTCGACGCGTTCGGCGGCGCCGAGCAGGTCCTCGCCGGTCTGCGAGGCGACCAGGCCCTCCGGCCGGCGGTCGAACAGCCGGGTGTGCAGGCTGTCCTCCAGCCCGGCGAGCCGCCGGGTCACGGTGGCGTGGTTGACGCCGAGGGCGCGGGCCGCCCCGCGTAGGGTTCCGGCCCGGTGCACCGCCAGGAAGACCCGCAGATCGTCCCAGTCGATGGATGAATATCGATCCGTCATGGTGCGAAATTACATTCTGTCGGATGGAAATCGAACCGCCTAGCGTGACGGGCATTCGAAACCAACCCGTGGCGTTCCCGATGCACGATCGATCGGTTCTCCTGGTCCCTGGGCTCGGCGGATCGTCCGCAGGGCACTGGCAGGCCCTGTGGGCGGGGCGGAACTCCGGATTCGAGATCGTCGAGCAGGCGGATTGGGACGCGCCGGAACCCGAAGTCTGGGCCGATGCCCTGAACCGGGCGGTCGAGCGGGCCGGTCGGCCGGTCGTCCTGGTCGCCCACAGCCTGGGCTGTGCGCTGGTAGCCCGATGGGCGGGCACGGCCGACGAGAAGCTGATCGGGGCGGTCGCCGGTGCGCTGCTGGTAGCACCGGCCGACGTCGACGCTCGCGATCGCACCCCGGACGTCGTGCGCGGCTTTGCGCCGATGCCGCTGGATCCGCTGCCGTTTCCGAGCGTGGTGGTGGCGAGCCGCGACGATCCCTACGTCGCCAGCGATCGGGCGAAGGTGTTCGCGGCCCGCTGGGGTTCGACGTTCCGTGACGTCGGCGCGTGCGGCCACATCAACACCGACTCGGGTCACGGCCCTTGGCCCGAGGGCCGGGCGATCCTGGACGACTTTCTGATGCGCGTATCCGAGTACTCCTGACCCCCTGCACCCGAAGGCGACCCCGATGGCCGGCATCCATTCCTCAATCCTCGAACGGATCGGCGACACCCCGCTGATCGAGCTGCGCAACCTCGTCCCCGAGGGCAGCGCCCGCATCCTGGTCAAGCTGGAGAGCGAGAACCCGACCGGCAGCATGAAGGACCGCATGGTGCTGGCGATGATCGAGGCGGCCGAGCGCGACGGCCGGCTGAAGCCGGGCGGCCGGGTGATCGAGTACACCGGCGGCAGCACCGGCGTGTCGCTCGCCCTGGTCTGCGCGGTCAAGCGCTATCCGATCAGCATCGTGACCTCGGACGCGTTCAGCGCGGAGAAGCGCAACCACATGGCCGCCCTCGGCGCCGAGCTCACCCTGGTGCGCAGCGCCGGCGGCGGCATGGATGCGGCGCTGACCCGCAACATGATCGAGGCGGCGCGCCGGATCACCGAGCGGACCGGCGGGTTCTGGACCGACCAGCTCAACAACGCCGACCAGTTGTCGGCCTATCACCGCATGGGCGCGGAGATCTGGCAGCAGACCGGTGGCCGGGTCGACGCCTTCGTGCAGAGCACCGGCACCGCGGCCTCGGCGCGCGGGGTGTCGGAGGCGCTGCGGGCGCACCGGGCCGACATCCTGACGGTCGCCGTCGAGCCGTCGGAATCCGCCGTGCTGTCCGGTGGGCCGAGCGGTGTGCACCGGATCGAGGGCGTCGGCGCCGGCTTCGTGGTGCCGCTGTGGGATCCTGCTCCGATCGCCGAGATCGCGACGGTGTCGACCGACGAGGCGATGGCGATGGCGCGCCGGTTGGCGGCCGCCGAGGGGCTGTTCGCCGGCACCTCGACCGGCGCCAACCTGGTGGCTGCGCTCGAGGTCGCCAAGCGGCTCGGTCCGAAGGCGACGGTGGTTACCGTGCTGTGCGACTCCGGCATAAAGTACCTCAGCACCGCGCTCTACAAGGACGGGGCGGCGACCGTGCGCGAATGGGACGGCAGACACGAACAGGACGGGGAACGCACATGACGGGAAACAGGCCAAGCTTCGCGGTCGTCGGTGCCGGCGGCGTCGGCGGTTACTTCGGCGGTCGGCTGGCGCAGGCCGGCTTCGAGACGGCGATCCTGGCCCGCGGCGCCCACCTGGAGGCGATCCGGCGTTCCGGCCTGCGGGTCGAGCAGCCCGACGGCGGCTTCACGGTTCAGGTCCAGGCGTCCGACGACCCGGCGCAGATCGGGCCGGTCGACTTCGTGCTGTTCGCCGTGAAGCTGTGGGACACCGAGACCGCGGCCGAGGCGTGCCGGCCGCTGATCGGGCCCGACACTGCGGTGGTGTCGCTGCAGAACGGCGTCGATTCCGAACCGACCCTGGCCCGCGTCCTCGGCGGCGACCACGTCGCGGGCGGCGTCGCGGAGATCTCCGCCGCCATCACCGCGCCCGGCACCGTCACCCGGTTCAGCCCGTTCCAGCGTATCCGGGCCGGCGAACTGCATCCGACGGACTCGGACAGGCTGGACCGGCTGGCCGGCGCTTGCCAGGCCGCCGGGATCGATTTCAACCGGCCGACCGACATCGTCGCCGCGATCTGGATGAAGTTCGTGTTCCTGGTCGGTCTCAGCGCCCTGACCGCGCTGACCCGCCGGCCGATCGGCCCGGTGCGCGAGGACCCGGATACCCGGGCGCTGCTGCGGGCGGTCATGCAGGAGGCGTTCGAGGTCGGGCGGGCCAAGGGGGTGGCCCTGGCGGACGACACGATCGATACCCGGATGGCCTTCGTCGACACGCTGCCGGCCGAGATGCGGGCGTCGATGGCGATGGACCTCGAGCAGGGGCGGCGTCTGGAACTGCCCTGGCTGTCGGGCGCAGTGTCGCGGCTGGGGCGGGAACTCGGCGTCGCGACGCCGGCGAACGACTTCGTCGTGACGGCTCTCAAGCTGCTCTGATACCGGGCTGCTCTGATACCGGGCTGCTCTGATACCGGAGCGCGGTTGATGTGGCTCCGGGCATTCTCTCCGTAGATTGACGTCGTGGTTCGATCGCCCCACGCCGAACGTGATAGTGTCGGCGTCAGCAAGTCATGCGAGCCGGAGTGATCTGTCCTCCGATGAACTGCGCGGTCTGGCGCGTCGGGACCGCGGCCTGATGACCCGCCGCCGAGGATCCGGTCCGGTTCGCAGGACTGCGCGCCCGCGCTGCGCGATCCGAAGATGTACAAGTATTGATTACGCAGAGGGGCCATTCGGGCTACCTTAGGGGTACGGCTCGGCATGATCGGGGGGCGTGCTTTGTGCGAGAAGAGACCGTGGACCCTGCTGGCGTGGCTCGCTGCGTCGCTCCTCCTGGCGTCATGTACCCAGGGAGTGCCGTTCAGCTATGAGCCCCAGATCGTCAAGGGGTTGACCGAAACTGACGAGATGGTCGTCAAGCTGGCGATCAATCTGAGATCCCAGTTACCCCAAGCTTGCGCACAGACGCCGCGACCGGACGGAATCGACTGCTGGCTGAACGAGCCGGATGCCCGGGAGCGGATGGAGGAGTACACGAACCTTTCGGCAAAGCTCCAGGCGCTCAGAACCCTCGCAGCGGCGCGACCGATCCGGACGTCCTTCATCGACAAGGCGGACCCGTTCATTCAGGGCGCGCAGGTCGATTTCACGGACAGGGTCACCACGACGCTCGACGCGGTGGTTCCCTTCAAGGTCGTCAGAGAAAGGATCAAAAGCGCCACCGGACGCTGCGCGCCCGGCGACCCGCCCGGCGATCGGACAAGTCAGTACTCTGTGGCGGCAATCGACAATGCAATCTTCTATCTGGATGCCTTTTGGAGATGCAACAAGACCCCGCAGAACGACTCCAGGTTGACGGAAGGATTGAGCCGGACAGGTTTGGATCTGTACGAAGACTTCATCCGTGACCAGTTGCGCTGGGCCATCCTGCTGGAGCAGCAGGTCAAGACCCAGTGACGGCCAGCGTGCAGACGCCGATATCGGGGAGCAGTGCGATGAGTTTCAATGTGGAGCAGACGGCGGCCGCCATGGCGGGCGCAGCGATCGACGTGCTTCGCGGCGACCTGGGCGACGAGGGTCGCCGTGCGCAGATGCGGAGTGTGTTCGAGGTTACGCTGAAGCGCATCCGGATTGCCGTGGACGGCTTCATCGCCGGCGATTTCGGGGACCGGGAGGACGAAAGTGCCCAGGACGAGCTGCTCGCCTGGATCAGGGCGTCGATCCAGCTCATGATGGAGAACTTCAAGCGGATCTACGAGACCATCAAGATTGCGGTCCGCAAGGCGTGGGATGCCGCCATGGCCGTGCTCGAAGGCGCGATCGAGACCGCGATCGGCGCGGTCGTTCCGTTCGATCTGCCGAGGCTGCCCGGCCTGGCCTGATCCGACCGACCCGGACGGGCCCGAGGAGCCGCGTCGCGCCGGTCTGGCCGTCTCACCGCAAGCGCTTCCCGTCGTTCCCCGTCCTCGACGCCTGTTGCCACGCCCGGATCGAACTGGTCAACCAACCCGGCCGAACTGAACTTGCTTGCTCTGCGCTTGCCTCTTCGTCGTGACGGCCCTCGAGCTGCTCTGAAGCGAACGGTTCCGCTGGCTGGCGTCACTTCGGCGGGGTGTCGTTGGCCCGGCCCAGCAGGCCGATCATCGGCGAGGCGATCAGCGAGACGACGAACCAGCCGCCGAGGAGCCACAAGGCGATGTCCATGGCGGATCCTCCGCTGTTGCCATCGTCCCGCTCTCCGTTCCCACCAACGATGCTATTGAGGTTTCCATATTACAATCAATAGGCATGATTTGCCGCCAAACCAGTGGTAACCCGGCAATTATTGCCGACCTTGCGCGGCGGAACTCCAGGTCACCTTCTCGAGCCCGGCGAACCCGCGCCAGCGCTCGATCTCTGCGTCGACCCGGGCCATGCGGGCCTTGGCGGGACGCACCCCCGGCTCCAGCCAGAAGCCCCGGACCTCGAGCTCGCCACGGTCGCGGTGCGCCTTCAGCTCGATGCGCCCGATCAGGCGGTCGCGCTCCAGAATCGGCAGGACGTAGTAGCCCCAGACTCGCTTGGCGGCCGGCACGAACGCCTCGAACCGGTAGTCGAAGCCGAAGAACCGCTGGGCCCGGTCGCGGTCCCGGATCATCGGGTCGAACGGCGACAGGAACCGGACCCGGGCCTGCGGCTCCGGCGCTCCGCGGACCAGGTCGAGCACGTCCGGCCGGGCGTACACCTCTCGGATCGAGCCGTCGGCGTGCTCGATCTCGATCCGGCGCAGAACGTCGGCACCGGCCTCGGCGCACCAGGCCTTGGCCTCGTCCGGGGTGACGGCCTCGAAGAACGCCGCGATCTCGGAATGGGTGGCGACGCCGAGCCGTGCGATCGCCTCCCGGCAGGTCCAGTCGACGGTTTCCGCGTGGCTCGGCTCGGGGACCCGGTGCTCGTCCGGGATCACGCGTTCGGCCAGGTCGTACAGCTTGGAGAAGCCGCGCCGCGCGGTGACCGCGAGCTCGCCGGTGTGCCAGAGGTATTCGAGCGCCGCCTTCGACGGCGTCCAGCCCCACCATGTCCCGCGTTCCTCGGCATCGTCCGGCGTCACGTCGCGCGACCCGACCGGGCCGTCGTCGCGGACCCGGCGGCGGATCTCGTCGAGCACCTCGTCCTGCCTGCCGTTGAACCGCTCGACCCAGTGACGGCTGCCGGCGATGCGCTCGGCCCGCCGGGCGAACCGGTGCTTCCAGTGAGGGTAGAAGCGGGTCGGGATGATCGAGGCGTCGTGGGTCCAGTGCTCGAACAGCGACCGCCGCTTCTCAAGCAGGTGCTTGAGCTGCGGCTTGCGGTAGCCGTTGGCGCGGGTGAACAGGATGTGGTGATGCGCCTGCTCCAGGGTCGAGATGGTGTCGACCTGCACGAACCCGAGGCGCTCGATCAGGGCGTCGAGGCCGTCGCGGGTCAGCGGCCCGGACGGCGATTCCGAGAGCGCGTGGCGCTCCAGAAACAGGCGGCGCAGGTCGGTGTTGCTCAACCGGTCGGTCATGGTCGTCGTTTCCGCTTCCACGCTATGCTGGTCGAAATCCGGCAGGGGAGAATAGCGATGCCAGTTCAGAAGCTCGACCACGTCAACGTCCGGACCTCCGATCTGCCGGGCATGATCGACTTCTACCGGCGGGTGATGGGGATGAAGCTGGGCGCCCGGCCGGGTTTCGACTTTCCCGGCGCGTGGCTGTACGTCGGCGACCAGGCGGTGGTGCACCTGATCGAGACCGTCGACTCGCCGCCGGATTACCGGCCGGACCAGCGACTCGAGCACTTCGCGCTGAGCGCGACCGGGCTCGCCGACTTCCTGGCCCACCTGCGGGCGCACAAGGTCGCCTACTACTGCCGGGTGCTGCCGGATTTCGACATCCGGCAGGTCAACCTGCACGATTCCGACGGCAACCACCTGCACGTCGACTTCCCGCCCGACGAGGACGCCGACCTGTCGGACTACGACGGCTCGTGACGGTTCCGGCCATGGACGGCGGGGTCATGGACGGCCGGGTCGGCCCGTCCTAGCATCGGGTTACGTCACGACACCCCGGAGGCCGTCATGTCCGTCACTTCGCTCGCCCAGCCCGCCGCCAAGCGCCCGAAGACCCGATCGCCGGAAGAGCAGACGATCCGCGAGGAGCTGGCCGCGGTCTACCGGATCTTCGGTACGCTGGGGATGGACGACCTGATCTACACCCACATCTCGGCGCGGGTGCCGGGTCCCGAGCACCACTTCCTGATCAACCCGTTCGGGCTGATGTACGAGGAGGTGACGGCCTCGAACCTCGTGAAGATCGACCTCGAGGGCAACATCGTCGAGGACAGCGGCCACCCGATCAACTACGCCGGCTTCATCATCCACGGCGCGATCCACGAGATGGCGCCGAACGCCCACTGCGTGATCCACCTGCACACCGATTCCGGCGTCGCGGTGTCGTGCCAGCGTGAGGGGCTGCTGGACGCCTCGCAGTTCGCCATGTTCCTGCCGGGCGGCATCGCCTACCACGACTACGAGGGGCTGGCGCTCGACGAGGACGAGAAGCCGCGGCTGATCGCCGACCTGGGCAACCGCAAGGCGATGATCCTGCGCAACCACGGCACCCTCACGGTCGGCGAGACCGTCGCCGAGGCGTTCTTCCACATGTACAACCTGGAGCGCGCCTGCCGGGTGCAGGTGCTGGCGCAGGCCGGCGGCCAGGCGGAGGTGCTGCGCATCCCGACGGCGATCGTCGACAAGACCCGCTCGCAGAAGCCGGTCGGCACCCGGTTCGGCGGCTACGGCCAGGTCGAGCTGGCGGCCTGGATGCGCAAGCTCGACCGACTGGGCGTGCCGTTCAGGGACTGAAGCCCGGGTTCGTTCACGGCGACGATTGCCCGGGGTCCAGATAGATTGCCAGGAAGATCTGGTCGACCGGGCCGTCGCTGCGGCTCCGCATCGGCAGCAGCAGTCGGATGGCGTTGCGGAACTCGCGCTGATAGATGCGGGTGATGTGCAGGCTGGGGCGGCCGGTCCTGACGGTGTCTCGCATGATCGGCACCAGTTCGGTCCCGAACCGGGTGTCGACGTCGCTCACCCGGCGGCCGGTCCAGTCCTCGCCGGTCATCTGGCTGATCCGCGTGCCTTCCAGCCGGACCCGGAAGTCGCTGCCGCCGTCGATCGTCTCGTACACGCTGATATGCCCGAGCCAGGGGCGAAGCTCGAAGACGTCGAGCGTCTCGCGGTCCGGCGGGACGCCGTCGGCACAGGCCTTCGTCCACGTCGCCAGCAAGGCAGCGGCGCGCGGATCGGCGGACGGCGGCAGGGTTTTCACCTCGCGGTCGCGACGGTCGGTCACGGGGCCTTCCTTCGGTAGCGGTGGGCGAGCCGCGCGCCGGTCGATGACCTGAAAGCCGCGGCTCCTGGCGAAACGAAGTACGGGTCGATCCCCGCCCGCCCGGCACGGGGCCTCGCGCCGGACGAACGCCAGGGTATGCTCCGAGTGTCCATTCAACAACGGCGGTCATCATGGCGCGACGCATCCTGGTCCTGAACCCGAACGTCACCGAGGCGATCACCACGACCATGGTGGAGGAGGCGCGGCGGGTCGCCTCCGCCGACACCGAGATCGTGCCGGCGACCGCGCGGTTCGGTACGCAGTACATCGAGAACCGGGTCGAGGCTGCGATCGCCGGCCACGCCGTGCTCGACGCCCTCGCCGGGCAGGCGCCCGGCTGCGACGCCGCGATCGTCGCCGCCTTCGGCGATCCCGGCGTGTTCGCCGCCAAGGAGATGCTGGAGATCCCGGTGATCGGGATTTCCGAGGCGGCGTTCCTGACCGCCTACACGCTCGGGCGGCGCTACGCGATCGTCTGCCTGACGCCGCGGCTGGGGGTGTGGTACCGCGAGTGCGCCGAGGAGCACGGGCTGGACGGCCGGCTGGTGGCGGTTCGGCCGCTCGACGTGCCGCCGTCGGACATAACCGCCGCCAAGGAGCAGACCGGGCGCAAGCTGGTCGAGGCCTGCCACGAGGTCGTCGACCGGCACGGTGCCGAGGTCGTGATCATGGGCGGCGGGCCGATCGCCGGGCTGGCGCGGACGGTCGCGCACGAGATCCCGGTGCCGGTGCTCGACGGCGTGTCCTGCGCCGTGCGGCTGGCCGAGGCGCTGGTCGACCTGGCGCCGCGCCCGGCGGAGCGGGGCAGCTTCGCCCGGCCGCCCGCCAAGCCTTCGCAAGGCTTGGCGCCGGCACTGCAGGCGTGGGTGGAGCGTACCGGCGAGCGCGGCTAGAGTCGCGGCCGAGAACAGGACAGGAGGGAAGCATGGATCTCGGGATCAGCGGCCGGAAGGCCATCGTGTGCGGGTCGAGCCGCGGCCTCGGGCGGGCGATCGCGACGTCGCTGGCGCGGGCCGGCTGCACGGTCGTCATCAACGGAATCGACGGCCGCCGATTGGCGGAACGGGCTGAGGAACTGGCACGCGAGACCGGCGCGCAGATCCTGCCGGTCGCGGCCGACGTGACCACCCGGGAGGGTCAGGACGCGCTGTTCGCCGCCTGCCCGGAGCCCGACATTCTGATCACCAATGCCGGCGGCCCGCCGTTCAAGGACTTCCGGGAGATCGACCGCGAGGCGATGCTGAAGGGCGTGACCGCCAACATGGTCACCCCGATCGAGCTGATCCAGCGCTCGGTCGACGGCATGGTCGAGCGGCGGTTCGGGCGGATCGTCAACATCACCTCGGTGTCGGTGAAGATGCCGGTGTTCGGCCTCGACCTGTCGAGCGGCGCGCGGGCCGGGCTGACGGCGTTCCTGGCCGGCGTCTCGCGCTCGGTGGCGCACGCCAACGTCACCATCAACAACATCCTGCCGGGATACTTCGACACCGACCGCTACCGGGCCGGCATCGAGGCGACGGCCAAGGCGCAGGGCACGACCCACGACGCGATGCACGCTGCCCGGGTCGCGACCGTGCCGGCGAAGCGGGCCGGCGATCCGGCCGAGTTCGGCGACGCGGCGGCGTTCCTGTGCAGCGCCCAGGCCGGCTATATCACCGGCCAGAACCTGCTGCTCGACGGCGGCTTGTTCCAGAGCGCCTTCTAGGTCGGGACGTTAACCGGGACTTAAGGCCGATCTGCGATCGTCGACGATGCGCCAGGAGCGCACGGTTCGACAGTCGTGGATTTCCGGGATGGATGCCTTGGCGATCGATCTGAGGGCTGAGGCTGCAGCGGCGGGCTCGGTCTCCTACCTCGCGAAAGCAAGTCGCGAGTGGGTGGACCACTGGCGGTCGCTGCCCCGGGATTGCCTCGTGCCGGTCCGGTCGGCGTTCGACCCGCTTGCGGTGCCGCGGCTGCTGCCGCACATGCTGATCTGCGACCTGACGGAGCCCGGAATCGTCCGGATCCGGCTGATGGGCACGGAGATGGCCAGCAGCTTCGGGTTCGACCCGACCGGCCGCGACTATCTGGATCTGGTCGCACCGGAGCGGTGGGCGGCGGCTTACCAGGGCTTCGCTGTGCCCGCGTCTCATCCCTGCGGCATGCGCGTTCTCGGCGAGAACCAGTACGTCGTCGGCGGCCCGGTCTCGGTCGAGACCGTCGGGCTGCCGTTCCGGCGCGACGACGGCGACGGCATGCAGATGGTGTTCGTCGGGTCGACCCTCGGGCCGGCGCAGGAGCACTGGCGGGATCGCGGCCCGACCAAGAGCTTCAACGTGCTCGAACGCGAGTTCATCGACATCGGCGCCGGGGTGCCGTGACGGCGGATCAGCCGTCGACGACACGCTCCCGCAGATCCGTCTCGTAGGCGAACAGCGCCGGCAGCCCGCCGGTGTGCAGGAACAGCGTCCGGCTGCCCGGCGCGATGCGGCCGTCGCCGACGCAGGCGATCAGCCCGGCCAGGGCGCGAGCGGTGTAGACCGGGTCGACCAGAAGCCCCTCCAGTCGTGCCGCCAGCCGGATCGCCTCGGCCACGGCCTCGTTGAGCTGGCCGTAACCCGGCTCCAGCACGTCGTCGTAAACCTCGATGTCGGACCGGGCGACCGGCGAGGGCACCTGCAGCAGCGTCGCCAGGCGCTCGCAATGCCCGGCCAGTCGCTCGGCCTGGGGCGCTGCCGCCCGGCGCACGCAGATGCCGACGACCCGGCCCTGCCAGCCCAGCGTCCGCAGACCGAACAGCAGGCCGCTGTGGGTCAGCCCGCTGCCGGACCCGAGGACGATCTGGTCCACGTCCAGCGCGCCCTGGTTCATCAGCTCCGCCGCGCAGGCGAGGTAGCCCAGCGATCCGAGCGGCGGGTGGCTGGGCGCCAGCGGGACGACGTAGGGCCGCCGCCCCCGGCGCGCGAGGTCGGCCGCGATCTCCTGGACCTGCCGGTCGGCGCCGGCCTCGTCCTCGCCGGTCGGATAGGCGTGCCGGCTGGCGCCCAGCAGATCGTCCAGCAGGACGTTGCCGGAGGTGTGGTACAGCGCGTCCTGCCCGGGCACCCGCTCCTCGAGCTGGACGTGGCATTGCATGCCCAGCCGGGCGGCGCAGGCCGTCATCACCCGCACGAAGTTGCTCTGCACCGCGCCGGTGATCAGCAGGGTGTCGGCGCCTTGCCGCAGCGCCTCGCCCAGGTAGAACTCCAGCTTGCGCACCTTGTTGCCGCCGAAGGCGATGCCGGTGAGGTCGTCGCGCTTCACCCGCAGCGCGATCCCCAGCCGTTCGCCGAGGCGCGGCAGGTCCTCGACCGGGGTCTCCCAGGACAGGAAGCGGGCGCGCGGGAACCGGTCGATCAGGCGGTCGATCCTGGCTGGCATGGCGGCTTCTCCAGTCGAGCTGGCTGGCAGCATAGCGTCAGGTGGGGCTGTCCGCCGCATGTCGTCCGAGCGCGTCGGACAGCCGTCGGGTGATCTCGCGCATAGGCGCCGGGCCGTCCCGGTTCACACCGTAGACCCAGGCCGGGAAGTCCAGCGGCTGCTGGATCGCCCAGATCTCCTCGTGCCGGTCGGGCGGCAAGATCCGGGCCGGGTCGCCGACCGCGACCCAGCCGATCGGCACGACAGCGCCGGGCTCCAGGCGGGTGCGCAGGTGAACCGTCGCATGCACCCGGACCTCGCTGCCGCGGCCGAGCACCGCGCCGTGGAACACCGCGGCACCGGTCGCGACGAACACCTCGTCCTCGACCGTCGCGCCGGTGACGTGGGCGCTCGGACCGATCAGGCAGTGGTCGCCGACGGTGCAGGAGTGCCGCGGGCCGGCCCGGACCACCGCGTTCTCCATGACGATGACATCGCGCCCGATGCGGATCGTGCCGCCGGCCTCGCCGACGATCCGGGCGCCGTGCAGGATGCGGGTCCCGGGGCCGATCGCGACGTCTCCGCAGATCGTGGCGTCGGGGGCCACCCAGGCTTCCGGATCGATGACGGGGCGCTTGCCGGCGTGTGGGATCAGCATGGTCGCTTCATTCCTCCTGGTTCCTTTGCGCCCGCTCGATCTCGGTGGCGCGGGTGCCGACCGGGCAGGCGGGACCGTCGCACAGCGCGTGATCGCACAGGCGGCAGGTGGTTCTGGCGAAAGTGCGCGAGGTCGTGGCGCCGGCCAGCAGGTCGTCGAGGAGCCGGGAGAGCAGCTCGCGGTCGGATGCCGCCAGCGGGGCCAGCAGCCGGTCGAGCGCGTCGAGCCGTGCCGATTGCAACTCCACGGCTCTCTGGTCTCCGGCCTCGGTCAGGTGCAGCGGAACCGTCTTGCCGGCGCGTTGGCCGTGACCGACGAGGCCCCGCTCGACCAGGCCGCGGCACACCCGGACGGCGGTCGGCTGGGAGATCCCGACGATCGCGGCGAGGGTCGTGGCGGTCGCGTCGCCGTGGTGATGCAGGGTCAGCAGGATCGCCGCCGCCGTCGGCGACAGATCGCCTACGGCGTCGCGGGTGAGGTCTCCGATCAGGACCCCGAGGGCCCCCAGCTTGTTGGCGTCCAACATATGCATAGGCTATGCATAATTTCGTTCCTGTGTAAATTCCCCAGGACTTCGCGTATAGAGGGCGTACGGCAAGGGGTGAACCGCCCCCGGGATCGAGCCATCGCAATGATGGGGCGGCCCGGGCAGCGAGAAGCGAAGGCGGTCGCCGTCAACAGAACGTGGATTGCCGACGATGGTTGGTACGGCCAGGCCATTCGACCTCTTCGATACCGCGACGGTCAGTCGCGAGTTTCTCGAGGTGGTTCCCGAGATCGAGGATTTCGCGTTCTTCCGTCCGCTGCTTCGGTACTGGGAAGCGCGGCGCGCCGGGCGGACTGCGCCGGCACGGGGCGACATCGATCCGCTGGACCTGCCGCCGACCCTGCTGCCGCACGTGGTCCTGATCGACGTGAAGCGGGAGCCGCTGGCGTTCAGCTACCGGCTGGCCGGAACCGCGGCCGACACCATTCATGGCCAGAGCCTCAAGGGGGTGCGGATCCTCGACCTCCGGCCGGAGAGCTTCGCCAAGGTCCTGAACGGCGATCTGATGCGGATGGCCGACGATCTGGCCATGCAGTTCGTGCTGCATACCTTCACCAACCGAGAGGGCAAGACCCGTCGTTTCCGCGTGCTGCGGCTGCCGCTGTGCGACGCCTCGGGGCGGCTGGAAATGATCCTGGTCCTGGCGGATCACGGCGCCATCCAACGCTGACGGCCGGTCCCCCGGGAGCGAGGAGGGTTGCGGGTAGGCGGTATTTGAACGACAGTCGATCCGTGGATCCGAAACGCTCCGGGAGCTCAACAGAGTGAGCGTGTCCAGCCTGCCGTTCATGCACAGCGAAGCGACCGAGGCGTCTCGGGTCATCTTAGATTTCGTGCCGCAGGACGGCGGCTTCGACTACTTCCGTCCCCTCTACGATTACTGGACCCGCCTGCGCGGCGACCGTCCCGCGCCGAGCCGGTCGGACATCGATCCTGTGGATATCCCGCGGGATCTGCTGCCCAACCTCATGCTCCTCGAGGCCGAGCACGATCCGCTGGACTTCCGGTTCCGACTTTCGGGGACCCAGGCCGACACGCTGGTCAACCGGAACCTGACCGGGGCCCGGCTGCTCGATCTGCCGCCGCAGGCCTTCACGCGGTCGATGCACGAAGACCTCACGCGGATGGCGGACGACCTGTTGCCGCAGTTCGTGCGCGTCACCTTCAAGCTGGACCACGGTCGCGTTAAGCGGAACTACCGGGCGATGCGCCTGCCCCTGTGCGACGCCGAGGGCCAGCTGGAAATGGTGCTGTCGCTGGTCGATCACGGCACGCTCCCGATGTGACCACCACTCGCCCCTTGCACCTGTCGAGGAACGGCCGTGGAATGGCCGCACGCAATCCCGCCCCCCAAGCTCGTCCCCTGGGCCGAAGCGCCAGGGAGGGCGGTTCACAAGATCCCGGAGGAGAGTCATCGATGAACGAGTTGGCACCGATCGCCGTTCGCGACCTGCTTGAGAACGGTGCGGGCGGCGACGTCGCGATCGGCGCCCCCGGCCGTCCGGACCTGACCTATGACGGTCTGCGCGGGCTGATCGACCGGACCGGAGCGGCGCTTGCCGCCCTCGGGGTGGCGCCGGGCGACCGGGTGGCGATCGTGCTGCCGAACGGGCCGGCGATGGCGTCGTGCTTCCTGGCGGTCGCCGCCTACGCCACGGCCGCCCCGCTGAACCCCGCCTACCGCGAGGACGAGTTCGACTTCTACATCTCGGACCTGCGCGCCAAGATCCTGATCGTGCTTCAGGGCATGGAGACCCCGGCCCGGGCGGTGGCGGCGAAGCACGGCGTGCCGGTTGTCGAGCTGCTCGAGCAGGAGGGCGCCCCGGCCGGCGACTTCACGCTCGACCTGGGCGGCAAGGCGCCGGGGACCGCGCGCCGGGCGGGCCCGTCCGACACCGCCCTGGTGCTGCACACCTCCGGCACCACCTCGCGGCCGAAGATCGTGCCGCTGGCCGGCTCCAACCTGGCGGCCTCGGCCCGACACATCGCGGCGACCCTGCAGCTGTCGCCGGCCGATCGCTGCCTGAACATCATGCCGCTGTTCCACATCCACGGCCTGATCGCGGCGGTGCTGTCGTCGATGCAGGCCGGCGCCTCGGTGCACTGCTCGCCGGGCTTCGACGCGCTCCGGGTGTTCCGCTGGTTCGAGGAGGTGAAGCCGACCTGGTACACCGCGGTGCCGACCATGCACCAGGCGATCCTCGGCCGCGCCGGCCGCAACGCCGAGACCGTCGCCGCGATGAAGCTGCGGTTCATCCGCTCGTCGTCCTCGTCGCTTCCGCCGCAGGTCATGACCGAGCTGGAGAGCACGTTCGGCTGCCCGGTGATCGAGAGCTACGGCATGACCGAGGCGTCGCACCAGATGACCTCGAACCCGCTGCCGCCGGCGGCCCGCTACCCGGGATCGGTCGGGATCGCCGCCGGGCCGGAGGTGCGGATCCTCGGCCTCGACGGCAGGTTCCGGCCGGCCGGCGCGGAGGGCGAGATCGTCATCCGCGGCCCGAACGTGACCGCCGGCTACGAGAACAACGAGAAGGCCAACGCCGAGGGCTTCGCGCCGGATCCGGACGGCCGGGGCGGGCGCTGGTTCCGCACCGGCGACCAGGGGACCATGGACGCCGACGGCTATCTGCGGATCACCGGGCGCATCAAGGAGATCATCAACCGCGGCGGCGAGAAGATCGCCCCGCGCGAGGTCGACGAGGTGCTGATGGACCACCCGGCGGTCGCCCAGGCGGTGACCTTCGCGGTGCCGCATCCGAAGCTCGGGGAGGAGGTCGGGGCCGCGGTCGTGCTGCGCGACGGCGCCTCGGCGACCGACGCCGAGCTGAAGCAGTTCGTCTCGGCCCGGCTCGCCGACTTCAAGGTGCCGCGGACCCTGCTGCTGGTCGACGAGATCCCGAAGGGGGCCACCGGCAAGCTGCAGCGCATCGGTCTGGCCGAGAAGCTGGGGCTCGGCGCCAAGGCGTCGTGAGCGCGGGGACATCATGAAGGTCTGCATCTACGGGGCGGGAGCGATCGGCGGCTATCTCGCGGTCGGTCTCGCCGAGGCCGGGGTCGAGGTCTCGCTGGTGGCGCGCGGCCCGCACCTGGCGGCGATCAAGGAGCGCGGCCTGACCCTGCGCACCGACGCAGGCGAGCGCACGGTCCGGCTGGCCGCCTCGGAGAACCCCGAGGACCTGGGGCCGCAGGACTCGGTGGTGGTGGCGCTGAAGGCCCATTCGGTGCCGGCAGTAGCCAAGCGGATGACCTCGCTGTTCCACGACGGCACCACGGTGGTGACCGCGGTGAACGGCGTGCCGTGGTGGTACTTCCACGGCATCGGCGGGCCGCTCGACGGCACCCGGCTGGAGACCGTCGATCCCGGCGGCGTGCAGTGGGACACCATCGGGCCGGAGCGGGCGATCGGCTGCGTGGTCTACCCGGCGGCCGAGATCGACGAACCCGGCGTGGTGCGGCTGATCGAGGGCGACCGCTTCACCCTCGGCGAGCCGTCCGGCGAGAAGACCGACCGGGTGACGGCGCTGTCCGAGGCGTTCCGGGCCGGCGGCTTCAAGGCCCCGGTGCGCCCGCGTATCCGCGACGAGATCTGGGTCAAGCTGTGGGGCAACCTGTCGCTCAACCCGGTCAGCGCGCTGACCACCGCGACTCTGGAGGAGATCTGCCGGTTCCCGGAGACCCGGCACGTGATCCGGCAGATGATGCAGGAGGGTCAGGCGATCGGCGAGGCGCTCGGCGTCAGGTTCGCGATCGACGTCGAGAAGCGGATCGCCGGCGCCGAGGCGGTCGGCGCCCACAAGACCTCGATGCTGCAGGACCTGGAGCGCGGGCGGGCGATGGAGATCGACGCCCTGGTGGCGGCGGTGCAGGAGCTCGGCCGCCTGACCGAGGTCCCGACCCCGACCATCGACGCGGTGCTGGCGCTGGTGAAGCTGCGCGGCTTCAAGGCCGGGGCGTACGGGCTGGCGTTCTGACGGCGGGCGCCCGTCGCTTCGTGGGTCCCGGATCGGTCCGTTCCGCGTGCGCGGACCGTCCCGTCCGGGATGACGTCGGAAGTGGGGCGGGCGATCCTTCCTTTCCCTGACGTCATCCCGGCCGTAGCGCAGCGGAGAGCCGGGACCCACGGCCCGACGGGCGCTCCTCAGAACGCCAGCGGCGCGTTGTCGGTCACTTCCTTCATGACGAAGAACGTCCGGGTCTGCCGCACGCCGGGCAGGGCCAGCAGGCGCTCGCCGTGCAGGCGGCTGAAATCGGCGATGTCGCGCACCCGGATCTTCAGGAAGTAGTCGAAATCCCCCGCCACCAGGTGGCAGTCGAGGATGAAGTCGAGCCCGGCGACCGCGTCCTCGAACGCCGCGAAGCTCTCCGGCGTCGAGCGGTCGAGCACCACGCCGACGATCACCAGGGCGGCACGGTCGACCTTGGCCGGCGCGATCTGGGCCCGCACCGACTTCACGTAGCCCTCGGCGAACAGCCGCTGGGTGCGGCGGTGGCAGGTCGCCGGGCTGGTGCCGACCCGGGCGGCGATCTCGGCGTTCGAAAGTCGGCCGTCGGCTTGCAGCAGGCGGAGAATCTTGAGGTCGGTGCGGTCCAGTTCGTCGGCCATGAAAGATCGTTCCGTAAAGTGACGATTCAATGAGAGTAACATTCAAGATTTATCGAAAGAGGAAGGCAAGATCGAAAGATCAGCCCGAACTTCGGAAGCACCTTCCAGCCATCCGCGGCTATTCTCTGGCCGTCGTTCACGCGCCCGGAGACCACGGCCATGCTGGAAAAGTTCGAACGCTACCCCCTGACCTTCGGCCCGACGCCGATCGAGAAGCTGTCGCGGCTGTCCGCCCATCTCGGCGGCGGCGTCGAGCTCTATGCCAAGCGCGACGACTGCAACTCCGGCCTGGCGTTCGGCGGCAACAAGGTGCGCAAGCTGGAATACATCGTGCCGGACGCCATCAAGTCCGGCGCCGACACCCTGGTGTCGATCGGCGGCGTGCAGTCCAACCACACCCGCCAGGTGGCGGCGGTGGCGGCCAAGCTCGGGATGAAGTGCCGGCTGGTGCAGGAGAGCTGGGTGCCGTTCGAGGACGCGGTCTATGACCGGGTCGGCAACATCCTGATGAGCCGGGTCATGGGCGCCCAGATTGAGCTGGTCGACGAGGGCTTCGACATCGGCATCCGCGAGAGCTGGGAACGGGCGCTCGAGGACGTGAAGGCCAAGGGCGGCAAGCCGTACCCGATTCCGGCCGGCGCCTCGGTGCACCCGCTGGGCGGCCTGGGCTATGTCGGCTTCGCCGAGGAGGTCCGGGCCCAGGAAGCGGCGCTAGGCTTCAAGTTCGACTACGTGGTGGTGTGCACCGTCACCGGCTCGACCCACGCCGGCATGGCGGTCGGGTTCGCCAAGGACGGGCGGGCCGACAAGGTGATCGGCATCGACGCCTCGTGCACGCCGGACCAGACCTTCGCCCAGGTGCTCGACATCGCCCAGAAGACCGCCGACCTGGTCGGCCTCGGCCGGGCGATGACCGCCGACGACATCGTGCTGAAGACCGAATACGCCTACCCGGTCTACGGCGTGCCGTCGGCCGAGACCAACGAGGCGATCCGGCTGTGCGCCCGCACCGAGGGCATGATGACCGACCCGGTGTACGAGGGGAAATCCATGCAGGGCCTGATCGACCTGGTCCGCAAGGGCTTCTTCCCGGCCGGCTCCAAGGTGCTGTACGCGCACCTCGGCGGGGTGCCGGCGATCAACGGCTACAGCTACGTATACCGCAACGGTTAGGTTCGGGGTGCCTGAACCGGCCGGGCAGCGTCGGCTCCGGTCGCGGCGGCCTGCATCGCCGCGACCACCGCCTCGGCGATCCGTGCGGCCACGAGGTCGGATCCCGTGCCGTTACCGTCTGCATCCATGACGAAGTGGCAGTCGTCGTAGTAGACCTGCCCGGTCACGGCCTCGAAGATCTTCCCCATGTCGTGGATGGCGGTGTGCGGTCGCAGTTCCGCCATCAGCGCGTCGACGAACCCGCGGAACTCCAGCGGCTTGTGCTTGCGCTCGGCCAGCCGGGCGTTCAGGAGCTTGCGCTCCCGGGAGGTGAGCGGCTTGCCGAACGGGGCGATCGGCTGGACGAAGTTGACCAGCTGGATGCCGTAGCGGCTGCAGTAGTCTTGCAGGTTGCGGATGTTCTGGACGGTCTCGCTCAGATTTGTCTCGCCGGTCACGTTTCCCAGCGAATGAACGAGGCCGTGCGACAGCGGGCCGTCGGCGCGTGGCGGCTGCGCGCGGGTCTCGGCGAGGCGGTCCAGCAGTTCGAATACCTGGCGTCGCTGCATCAGGATCCGCAGGCCGGGAAGGAGCGACCGCGACGACGTCTTGAGTGCCTCGATCCGGTCCCGGATCAGGTGCTCCAGCGTCCGCACGGTCTGGATGTCGAGATTTGCGTCCTGGACGATCGACTCGTAGAACACTCGGGCCGCCCGGCTTGTCAGGGTGTGTCTGGACATGAAGTCGTTGAAGCCGAACAGCGACACGATGCAGTTGAACCGCCGCCCGTAGGTCTGTGCGAACGGCACGAAGTTGATCGCCGTCCAACCGCCGACCGCGCCGCACCAGACTTCCGCCGTCGGCAGCCCGAGCCCCTCACAGCGTCGCCGGATGGCGCTCTGTATCGGCGACACGAAGTCCGCCCGCTCGTAAGAGAAGAACTGTTCGGCTACGGACCCGCCCACCAGGAGGACGCGGAAGGTCTGGTCCGAGGCCAGGTCGAACGGGAAGTCGGGCCCGGCCGTTCCCTGAACTCCGACGGTCTCGTTGCCGTCGGCGGCGGCCGATCCGCGTCGAATGGCGAGGGGCGAGTCCAGGCGCCGGCGCCGGTGGACATAGGCGGCGAAGGGGTGGGGCAGGAGGGTCTGCACGAACTTCGCCGCCTGCCGTGGGCGCAGCCGCTCCTCGTGGTACAGGGGTATGCGCCAGAGCGCCGCTTCGAGCATCGACGTCGTGCCGGCCCGCAATCTCAGCCATAGGGTGGCCGTCAGCTCCGCCGCGGCGATCGCCGACAGGCCGGTCAGGAGCCAGGCCACGGTCAGCGGCAAGTCCGGCACAGGACCGGCTGCGGTCGCGACCCACATGTCCAGGGCGAGATTCGCGGCAATCCAGTAAGCGGCGACCAGGGCGACTGCCGGTAGCGCCGCGGCAACGGCCGGGAACGACGTCGCCGCGCCATCTTGTGGGCTCGGGGCCGGCCCGGTCGCGTCGGAAGCTCTCTCCGCGCCGTCCGACGACGGCGGCGGTTGCGGGACTTCCTGTAGCGGCAGGTCAAGGTCGCTGCCGGTCGCCGCGTAGATCCAAGCCCTCAGCCTGTTGGCCTCGAGGTGGTCGCCGACGTTGCGGGCGACTTTCCAGAGAAAGCGCGTCCGCCGCCCGAAGTCACCGTGAACGATCGCGGCGGTCCGATAGCACCGGCGCGCGTTCTCCATGTCTCCGTTCGCGTAGAAGGCATGGCCGCGAGCCTGCCACGCGTCCCGGTCTTCCCCTTCGGCCGGCATCGAAGTCCCTCGGTCAGCGCCGCTCCCGGTCGGTCCAGGCCCGCGCGTGGCGGCGCTCGATGGGCAGGGAAGCCGACACCGGATCGAACCACGGCCGGGCGTGCTGCGCCACCGGGCAAACGCTGCCAAGTCGCCTTCGATGTCTGGTCGCTATCCGCGCGAAGCCCGGCCGCCGGCCCGGTGGATCCCGCACTCGGTCTTGCCGAGCCCGGCCCAGCGGCCGCTGCGGGCGTCCTCGCCCGCCAGTACCCGGCGGGTGCAGGCGGCGCAGCCGATCGAGGCGTAGCCGTCGTCGAACAGCGGGTGCCGCGGCAGGTTGCGGCGGCGGAACGCGTCGTCGACCTGCTCGGCGGTCCAGCCGGCCAGCGGGTTCACCTTGACCCGGCCGTCGACCGCCTCGATCGGCGCCAGCCGCGAGCGGTCGGCGCCCTGGAACCGCTTGCGGCCGGTGATCCAGGCGTCGAAGCCGCCGAGCGCCCGCTCCAGCGGCACCACCTTGCGCAGGTGGCAGCACAGGTCGGGGTCGTAGCGGTGCAGGGTGCCGTCCGGGTCGGCCTCCCGCAGGTCGTCGGCATCCGGCCGCAGGTTGCGCAGGTCGGTGAAGCCGAACCGCCGGGCCAGGATGTCGCGGTAGCTCAGGGTGGCGTCGAAGTGCTTGCCGGTGTCGAGGAACAGCACCGGCACCGACCTGTCGATGCGCGCCACCATGTCGAGCAGCACCGCCGCCTCGGTCCCGAACGACGAGACCAGGGCGATGCGGCCCGGGAACACCCGGGTGATCATCGCCTCCAGCAGTCCCTCGCCCTCCAGCCGGCCGAAGGCCCGGTCCCAGGCGGCGGCGTAGCTGTCGGCATACGACGGGCCGTGGCCCGCCGACTCGCCCACCGACTCGCTCGACGGTTCCCGATACATGGCGGTCTTCCCCGTTTGATCCGATGCAGCCCGGAACGGCCCTTCGCGGCCCTCCGCTTCGCTGCGGGCACCTCAGGGCGACAGGGAGAATTGGTCTGTCATCCTGAGGTGCGCGCCGCCCTGCGGCGAGCCTCGAAGGGCTAGTACGCCCAGTTCGCGGCACAGCTCGCCGGCTCCGGCGCGGGCGGCTGTACCGGGTCCGAGCGGATCACCGACACGCTGGTCCGGGCCGGCACGGCGTAGCGCCGGCGGGCCGGGATCGGGGCGTCGGCATCGGCGGCCGGCTGGTACCAGGCGGTGAACGCACCGGTCGCCGCCTGCCAGCCGGCGGCGGCCCGCTCGTCCAGGTCGAAGGCGTCGAAGCCGCAGCGCAGCAGGAACGCGATCTGGTCGCGCAGCACGTGGCCGATCGCGCGGATCTCGCCGGTGAAGCCGTGCCGTTCGCGTAGCAGGCGGGCATAGGAGAATGCCCGGCCGTCGGTGAACTTCGGGAACTCCAGCGCCACCAGGTCGAAGCGGTCGAGGTCGTCGGCGATCGCCGCGGGGGATTCGTGGCTGGCCAGCCGGATGCCGATCGGGCCGACCCGGTCGACGAGGCGGTCGCGGTGCTCCTGCCAGAGCGCGAGCGGGACAAGCATCGGGCCGGACCGGTCGAGCTCTTCCTCGGTGGCGGCGGCGAACCACGGGTCCTGGAGCCGGGCTCCGTTCTTAATGAGCGGCATAGAGCTTCTCCTTGAACGGCTTGAGGCCGATGCGGCGGTAGGTGTCGATGAACGGCTCGTCGGCGCCGCGGCGCTCGGCGAGGTAGACGTCGACGACGGTCTCGACCGCGCCGGCGATCCGGTCCTCGTCGAACGCCGGGCCGACGATGTCGCCGATCGCGGCGTTCTCGTCGGCGGCCCCGCCGAGGGTGACCTGGTAGAACTCCTTGCCCTTCTTATCGACGCCGAGGATGCCGATGTTGGCGACGTGGTGATGGGCGCAGGCGTTGATGCAGCCGGAGATGTTGACGGTGACGTTGCCGATCGTCTGCTCGCGCTCCGGGTCGGCGAACCGCTCGCTGATCGCCTGGGCGACCGGGATCGCGCGCGCGTTCGCCAGGTTGCAGTAGTCGAGGCCGGGGCAGGCGATGATGTCGGTCACCCGGTGCGAGTTGGCGGTCGCCAGCCCGGCCGCGACCAGCGCCTGCCAGAGCGCGAACAGGTCGCCCTTGCGAACGTCGGGCAGCAGCAGGTTCTGCTTGTAGGTGACGCGGATCTCGCCGAAGCCGTAGCGGTCCGCGAGGTCGGCGACCGCCTCCATCTGCTCGGCCGAGGCGTCGCCGGGAATGCCGCCATGCGGCTTCAGCGAGATCGTGACGATGGCGTAGCCGGGCCGCTTGTGGGCCTCGACGTTGCTGGCGACCCAGGCGTCGAAGGCGCGGTTGCCGGCGCGCTGGACGGCGAGCTCGGGGCAGGCATCGTCCAGCGCCTGGTAGGGCGGCGGCGCGAAGTAGGCGCGGATCCGCTCGATCTCGTCGTCCGGCAGCCGCAGCTCGCCGTCGCGGATGTGCGCCCACTCCTCCTCGACCAGCCGGGCGAACTCGTCCCTTCCGGTCTCGCGTACCAGGATCTTGATGCGCGCCTTGTAGATGTTGTCGCGACGGCCGAGCTGGTTGTACACGCGCAGGATCGCCTCGAGATACGACAGCAGGTGCCGCTCGGGCAGGAAGTCGCGGATCGTCACCGCCAGGACCGGGGTCCGGCCCTGGCCGCCGCCGACCAGCACCTCGAAGCCGGGATTGCCGTCGGCGTCGCGCTTCAGGCGCAGGCCGATGTCGTGGGCGGCGGTCACCGCGCGGTCGCGACCGGAGCCGGTCACCGCGATCTTGAACTTGCGCGGCAGGAACGAGAACTCCGGGTGCAGGGTCGACCACTGCCGGATGATCTCGCAGTAGATCCGCGAGTCCGCGACTTCGTCGGCGGCGACCCCGGCGGTGGCGTCGGCCGTGGTGTTGCGGATGCAGTTGCCGCTGGTCTGGATGGCGTGCATCTCGACGGCCGCCAGATCGGCCAGGATGTCCGGGACATCCTTGAGGGTCGGCCAGTTGAACTGGATGTTCTGGCGGGTCGTGAAGTGGCCGTAGCCGCGGTCGTAGCGCCGGGCGATGGTGCCGAGCCGGCGGAGCTGGCGCGACGACAGCGTGCCGTACGGGATCGCCACCCGCAGCATGTAGGCGTGCAGCTGCAGGTACAGCCCGTTCATCAGCCTGAGCGGCTTGAACTCGTCCTCGGTCAGCTCGCCGGCGATCCGGCGTGCGACCTGCTCGCGGAACTGCTCCACGCGCTGGGTGACGAAGGTGTGGTCGAACTCGTCGTAGCGGTACATCGGTCGATCCGGTCAGCTGCGGGCGGCCTGGTAGCCGAGGTCGGTGCGCACGCTCGGGCCGAGGGTGCGCAGGGTCTCGCGCCGGCCGCGCGGCAGCGGCCGGCCGGCGTCGGTCTCGACGTCGAAGGCGTAGGGGCCGATCACCGAGCCGGCCCGGGCGGCGCGCTCGGCGACCGCCTGCAGTGCGTCGAGCTCGTCGTTCGAGGTCGCGACGGCGGCGTCGGCAAGGCTCTCCGACCAGCCGCCGTCGGCGGTCAGGTAGATCACGAAGCCGTCTGCCAGGCGGTTGGCGGTGATGGCGGTGTTCGGCATATCGAACGTCTCTCTCAGGATGCGGCCGAAAGCGCGCGTGGCGCGTTTCCGACCGGGGTGACGGAGGCGGCGGCCACACCGGGGACGATCTCGACCTCGATGCCGTTGACCCGCAGATGCGCAGCCTCGTGGTCGGCGGCGGCGTCGCCGTTTCTCAGTCGCACCACCCGCTGGCCCTCGCGGGCCCGGTGCAGCAGCAGGGCGTCGATCGCGGCCTGACTCCAGGGCTTCGCGTCCCCGCCGACCGCGATCCGGGTGGCGTCGCGGCGGGCGCAGTCGATGACGGCGTCGCCGGCCGGGCGGTCATGGATCACCACGTCGGCCTGCTGCAGCAGGCGCAGCGCCTTCAGGGTCAGCAGCTCGGGGTCGCCGGGGCCGGCGCCGACGATGTGCACGACCCCGGCCGGCCGGCCGCGGTCCTGCGCGGCGAGCTCGGACAGGATCTGGGGGCATCCGTCCTCCTCGCCGCGCAGGACACGCGTCGCGATCGGCCCGTCCAGGACCGAGTCCCAGAACCGGCGGCGGGCCGGGGCCGATTCGAGCGTGTCGTTGACGGTCGGCCGGGCGGCGTCGAGCGCCCGGGCGAGCGCGCCGAGCCGGGTCGGCAGCAGCGTCTCGATCCAGGACCGGACCCGGCGGGCCAGTGCCGGCGAGCTGCCGCCGGTGGAGATGGCGATCAGCACCGGGTCGCGATCGACGATCGCCGGCATGATGAAGGTGGAGAGCGCGGGGCGGTCGACCACGTTGACCGGCACGCGCGCGGCCCGGGCCGCGGTCGCCACCGCGATGCCGTCGGCGTCCGGCTCGGCGACGATCACCACCGCTCGGCCCTCGACGAGGTCGGCGGTCGGGCGGCGGCGGTCGAGCGTCAACCGGCCGGCCCGCGCCCAGTCGAGCAGTTCCGGAGCGGGCGCCGTGGCTGCGACCGTGATGTCGGCGCCGGCGGCCAGCAGCAGGCGGGTCTTGGCGACCGCAGCCTCGCCGCCGCCGACCACCAGCACCGGCTCGCCGGCCAGGCGCAGGAAGGCAGGGAAGCCGTTCAAGACCGCCCCCGCCAACTGGAGTGCGCGGCGCGCCGGGCGGCTGTGCTAGTCTCGGCGGTGAGGATCGTAAGAGGCACAGGCACACTCCACCGGTTCGTATCCACGAGCCCACGGAGCGGTCCCCGTGGCGCTTTAGCAATTTGTGACGCGGCTGCAAGCTGCCCGATCAAATGGCCGCGGGTCCGTCAGGGGAGGACCAGTCCTCGGCGATGCTTGAAGTACCATATAGCGAACGAACGTTCGTTGTAAAGAACATGGATCGACAAAAAGAACACCGCTCGCTTCGGCGGCGATTGTGGTAGGTCGGGGATCGATGTCGCAGCGGATCAAGGAACCGGGAATGGCCGTGACACCGCCGAAGTTCGGCGCCGAGATACTGCGGGCGCGCAAGGATGCGGGCCTCAGCCTGGACGAACTGGCGCGCCGGTCGGGCGTATCGAAGTCGATCCTCTCGCAGATCGAGCGCGACAGCACCAACCCGACGATCGCCACGGTCTGGCGGATCTGCGCGGCGCTCGATCGCTCGCCCGAGAGCCTGTTCCGCGCCGGCGAGGTCGAAGAGGCCGGGATCGAGGCGCTGACCGCCAACGCGACACCGGAGATCCAGAGCGAGGACGGCCGCTGCCGCCTGCGCATCCTCGGCGCGATCGAGACGGTCGAGCGGGTGCAGTGGTACGAGTTTCTGGCCGAGCCGGGCGGCGAGCTGGTGTCGGCGGCCCACGGCCCTGGAACCGTCGAGCACCTGACGGTCCTGGAAGGCACGCTGACGGTGACCGCCAACGGCGACGTGAAATCAGGCGGGCCGGGCGAGACCCTGCGCTACGCGACCGCCCAGGGCACACACACCGTCAGGAACGACGGCGAGGCCCCGGCGCGGGCGATGATGGTGTGCATCCTCTGACGGCCGAAGGCCCGCGTTCGCCGGTCGGCGGCTGACGCGGGCTGCGGAACCGGCCTACTTGCAGTTGAAGTTGAGGATCGTCTTGTCCGGCGCCGTGCCGCCGCTGGAAGTACCGTCGGCCATCGCCTTGCGGTCGCCGCAGTAGTTCTGGGCGATCTTGGTGGCTCCGCCGGTGCCGGAGATGCTGTTGTAGTAGACGACGCCGATATGGTCGCCGGACATCGACTGGATCTCGGCAGCCGGGATGGCGCCGTGTCCGCCGGCGCAAGCGGAGACCAGAAGACCGAGCGCGATCACGCCGAAAGTGGTTTTCATTTGCATACCCCTCCTAAGTGGACCTGCAGCATCCGAGTGGATTGAGGCCCGGTCACGGCTGTCATGCCACAGAAAAGACCGAGTTAGGAACGCGTGCGAACCACCTCGGTTCCACATTAGGACAGGTTGTTCGGTGAGTCACCTTTTCCGAAGGGTTGGTGACTACCGTGTCGGCAGGGTTCCGGCCACCGGGGTTCGGCCGATGCTGTCCAAGAACCGGGCGAGCGCGCCGTTGAAGTCGTCCGCCCGCTCCAGGTGCGGGGCATGCCCGGCCTCGGCGACGGCGGCGATCTCGGCGTCCGGGATCGCGCCGGCCAGCCACTCGGCGGTGCCCGGGCCGTAGAGCTGGCTGAGCTCGCCGCGCAGGATCAGGGTCGGCACCGAGATCCGGCGGACGTCCTGGCGATAATCGGCGGCGGTCAGGTCCCGCCACAGCGCCGCCATGGTGTCCGGGTCGCACCCCTGCATCTCATGCGCGATCCAGCCGAGCAGGGCGGGGTTCCCGGGGCCGCCGGCCGCCAGTACCGTCGGCAGGAACGCCTCGACCCAGCGCGGCCACTCGCGGCGGATGATCTCCGGCGCCCGCTCGGCCTGCGACGCCCGGTAGCCGCCCAGCAGGCCGAGCCGCCACTCGGCGTCGTTCACCACCCGGGCGGTCATGTCGACCACCACCAGGCCGCCGAGGTCATCGGTCCCGAACCGGCGGGCGTATTCGAAGGCGACCATCGCGCCCATCGACCAGCCGACCAGCACCGGTGCCTCGAGGTCGGCCGCCGCGATCAGGGCGCGCAGGTCGGTGGCGAGGGTGACCAGGGTCGGCGCATCGCCGGGGCGGTGCGAATGCCGGTGCCCGCGCAGGTCCGGGACGACCACGCGGAACCGCGCGGCCAGCGCGTCCACCTGCGGCGCGAAATACCCGGCGTGGCAGGCCCAGCCGTGCAGCAGGACGAGCGGTCGCCCCGCACCGTGGTCCTGGTAGTGCAGCCGGTGGCCGTCCCCGGCGTCGAAACTCGGCATGGTGTAGTCCCGGATTCGTGATTCGCCGTTGACAGGTGAGGCGATCGGCATAAACATGACACCTGACTCATATCTCATAAAAGTAAAAAATGAGCGCACTCGGGGAGAAGACGCCGAAGACGGCACGCGGGAGACGGACGCTCCGGAAAATTCTGGACGCGGCCGAGCTCGAGTTCGGGGCGCGGGGCTTCCACGAGGCCTCGGTCGCCAGCATCACCGGCAACGCGGGCGTCGCGCAGGGCACCTTCTACATCTACTTCGAGAGCAAGGAGCAGCTGTTCGGCGCGCTGGTCGCGGACCTCGGCGTGCGGCTGCGCTCCTACCTGCACGAGGCGGTCGACGGCGCCGGCAGCCGGATCGAGGTGGAGCGCCGCGGCCTGCGGTCGTTCATCGAGTTCGTGCGCGAGCACGGCAACCTGTACCGCATCGTCATGGAGTGCCAGTTCGTCGATCCCGAGGCGTTCCGCGCCTACTTCATGGACTTCGCCGACGCCTACCAGGAAGGCCTCGACCGGGCGGTCGCCGACGGCGAGGTCCGGGCCGGCGAGACCGAGGGTCGGTCCTGGGCGCTGATGGGGATCTCGCTGTTCGCCGGCCTGCGCTACGGCATCTGGGAGCCGGAGCGCGAGGTCGATCCGCTGGTCGACAGCATCACCGACATGATCGAGCGCGGCCTGTGCCCGCAGGAGAGCCGGCCATGACCGCCCCGGCATCCAGCGTCACGGCGCGCGAGCTGGTCTGCTGCGAACGCGACGGCGCGGTCGCCCGGCTGACGCTGGCGCGCCCGGAGCGGCACAACAGCCTGGTGCCGGACCTGCTGGACGGCCTGCTGGCGCATCTGGAGGCGATCCGCACCGACGATCGCATCCGGGCGGTGGTGCTGGCGGCCGAGGGCCGCAGCTTCTCGACCGGCGGCGACGTGCGCGGCTTCCACGACCAGCCGCCGGCCGAGCTGCACGGCTACGCGGCCGACCTGGTCGGCCTGCTGAACCGGACGATCCTGGCGCTGATGGACCTGCCGCAGCCGGTGATCGCGCGGCTGCAGGGGCCGGTGACAGGCGGCTCGATCGGCCTGGTGCTGGCGGCCGACCTGGTGGCGGCGGTGCCGGAGGCGTTCTTCGCGCCGTACTACGTCAGCGTCGGCTTCGCGCCGGACGGCGGTTGGACCGCGATCCTGCCGGACCGCATCGGCGTGCAGCGGGCGCGCGAGATCCAGCTGCTGAACCGGCATGTGAGCGCGGCCGAGGCGCAGGCACTCGGGCTGGTCACCGAGGTGGTGCCGGCCGACCGGATCGACGCGCGGATCGCCGAGTGGCTCGCGACCCTGGACGGGCACGTGGCGAGCGGTGTCCGGGCCGCGAAGCGCCGGCTGCTGCCGGACTGGCGCCGCGCCGCCTATGCCGCCGGGCTGGAGTGCGAGCGCCGCGCGTTTCTGGCCGAGGTGACGCGGCCCGAGGTCCGCGAGGGCATGGCGCGGTTCCTCGATCGTCGGATGGCGGGATAGGGGGGAAGGGGCGTGTTCAGCATCGTCGACATCGCCGCCAAGCGGGCGGCCCTCACCCCCGACAAGGTGGCCCTGCACGAGGTGGCGGGCGGCGCCCGCCTGACCTATCGCGAGCTCGACGCCCGGGCCTGCCGGTTCGCGGAGGCCTTGCGCGACCGCGGCGTGGCGGCCGGCGACCGGATCGCGATCCTGACCCACAACGCCGCCTCGTTCTTCGAGATCCTGTTCGCCTGCGGCAAGGCGCGGATCGTGCTGGTGCCGCTGAACTGGCGCCAGACCGTCAGCGAGCTGGCGCCGCTGCTCGACGACTCGGGCCCCCGGATGCTGCTGCACGATACCGGCAACGCCGCCCTGGCGCAGGCGCTGGCCGCGGCGCGGCCGGGCCTGCCGCTGGTCCCGGTGCTGGCCGAGGAGGAAAGTCCGACCGCCGGCAGCTATCAGGCGCTGCGCGACGCCGCCGTCGAGCGCCACGACTGGGACCCGGTGTGGCCGGCCGACGGGCTCTGGTACATGCTCTACACGTCGGGCACCACCGGTCGGCCGAAGGCGGTGATGCAGACCTTCGGCATGGCGCACGCCAACTTCGTGAACCTGACGAGCGCCATCGACCTGACTGCGCACGACATCACCCCGAACTACCTGCCGCTGTTCCACACCGCCGGCATCAACCTGCACACCCTGCCGACGTTGATCGCCGGCGGCTCGGTGAAGGTGCTGCCGGGCTTCGACGCCGACCGGTTCTTCGACCTGATCGAGGCCGGCGAGCTGACGGCGCTGCTGGCGGTGCCGGCGATCTACCAGGCGCTGGCGGTGCACGAGCGGTTCGCCGCGGCCGATCTGTCGAAGGTGCGGTCGTGGTCGAGCGGCGGGGCGCCGCTGCCGCATTCGCTGATCGACCTGTACGCGTCGCGCGGGGTGACGATCTGCCAGGGCTACGGCATGACCGAGACCGGACCGACGACCTTCCTGCTGCGGCCCGAGGAGACCGCCGGCAAGCGCGGCGCCGTCGGCCGGCCGCTGCTGATGACCGAGAGCCGGATCGTCGGCCCGGACGGCCGCGACGTTCCGGCCGGCGAGTCCGGCGAGCTGCTGATCCGCGGCGCCAACGTCACCCCCGGCTACTGGAACCGCCCCGACGCGACCGCCGAGGCCCTGGACGCCGACGGCTGGTTGCACACCGGCGACGTCGCCCGGGCCGACGCGGACGGCTACGTCACCATCGTCGACCGCATCAAGGACATGTACATCTCCGGCGGCGAGAACGTGTACCCGGTCGAGGTCGAGCACGTCCTGCACGGCCACCCGGACATCCTGGAGGCGGCGGTGGTCGGGCTGCCGGACAGCCGCTGGGGCGAGGTCGGCCGCGCCTACCTGATCCCGCGCGCCGGCCGGCGGATCGACGAGGCCGAGGTCAAGGCGTACTGCCGCGAGCGGCTGGCGGCCTACAAGGTCCCGAAATCCATCGCGGTGGTCGACGACCTGCCGCGCACCCCGGCCGGCAAGGTCCGCAAGCACGTGCTGCGGGCCGATGCGGTGCAGGAAGCGACCCAGGCAGCGACTAGGGCGGGGGTGGCGTCGTGAGGACGATCCGCGAGACCCGGCTGTTCACCCAGGCCGAGTTCGACCGGTTCGCCGCGATCAGCGGCGACGACAACCCGATCCACGTCGACCCACGGTTCTCGGCCGAGACCCGGTTCGGCCGCACGGTGGCGCACGGCATGCTGCTGTACGCGGCGTTGTGGGGCGTGATCCGCCGGCACTTCCCGAGTGCGGTGCAGGAGACCCAGGACCTGATGTTCCCGGCCCCGACCTATGCCGGCGAGCCGATGCGCCTGGAGGTCGACGAACTGGACCGGCCGGTGGCCGACGTCCTCGACCTGGCGGTCCGGGTGGTCGCCGAGGCCGACGGCACGGTCACCCTGGACGGCCGCACCCGTATTCGGCTGAGGAACGGAGCCGCGCGATGAAGGTCGGCGACAGCGCCAGCATCACCCGCAGCTACACCGCGGCCGACACCGCCGCGCTGACCGCGCTCGCCGGGGTCGAGGTGGTGGTCGACGGCCTGGTGCCCGAGCCGCTGGTCGGCGGGCTGTTCTCCTACCTGCTCGGACGCGAGCTGCCCGGCTTCGGCACCAACTACCTGAAGCAGGAGATGCGGTTCCTGCGGCCGGTGCTGGTCGGCGAGCCGGTGACCGCGACCGTCGAGATCACCCGGATCCGGCCGGACAAGCATCTGGTCGACCTGGCGACGACATGCACCGACGCCTCGGGCGAGGTGCTGTGCGAAGGCCGTGCCCTGGTCCTGGTCAAGGACGTCGGGCACCGGACAAACGACAAGCAGCAAGGGAGTGACACAGCATGAGACGGCATATCGGCATCGCCGCCGCGGCGGCGGCAGTCACCGGATTGTTGGGGCTCGGCCTGCCGGGCGGGACCGCCCTGGCGGCCGACCCCTACAAGATCGCCCACGTCTACGGCAAGACCGGCCCGTTCGAGGCCTACGCCAAGCAGAGCCACGTCGGGCTGATGATGGGGCTGGAGTACGCCACCGGCGGCTCGATGGAGGTCAACGGCCGCAAGATCGAGGTGATCGAGAAGGACACCCAGCTGAAGCCGGACATCGGCAAGACCCTGCTGGCCGAGGCCTATGGCGACGACGAGGTTACGCTGGCCGTCGGCCCGGTGTCGTCGGGCGTGGCGCTGGCCATGCTGCCGGTCGCCCAGGAGTACGGGAAGGTGCTGCTGGTCGAGCCGGCGGTCGCGGACTCGATCACCGGCTCGGCCTGGAACCGCTTCGTGTTCCGGACCAGCCGCAACTCCTCGCAGGACGCGATCTCGAACGCCGTCGCGCTCGGCGACGCCGGCAACTGCGTCGCCACCCTGGCCCAGGACTACGCGTTCGGGCGCGATGGCGTCGCCGCCTTCAAGGAGGCGCTCGGCAAGACCAAGGCCAAGCTGGTGTTCGAGGAGTACGCCCCGACCGACACCGCCGACTTCACCGCCTCCTCGCAGCGCCTGTTCGACGCGCTCGGCAAGGCCGACGGCTGCAAGCGCAAGATCATCTGGATCGTGTGGGCCGGCAAGGGCAACCCGCTCGGCAAGCTGAACGCGCTCAACCCTGGCAGCCAGGGCGTCGAGCTGGCGACCGGCGGCAACATCCTGGCGGCCATGGCGGCCTACAAGGACCTGCCGGGCATGGAGGGCGCGACCTACTACTACTACGAGATCCCGAAGAACCCGGTGAACGACTGGCTGGTCGCCGAGCACCAGAAGCGCTTCAACGCACCGCCGGACTTCTTCACCGCCGGCGGCATGGCGGCCGGCATCGCGGTGGTCGAGGCCCTGAAGAAGGCGCCGTCCGGCGACACCGAGGATCTGATCAAGGCGATGGAGGGCATGGAGTTCATGACCCCGAAGGGCGTCATGAAGTTCCGCAAGGAGGACCACCAGGCCCTGCAGTCCATGTACCACTTCAAGATCAAGGTCGACCCGGCCGTGGCCTGGGGCATCCCCGAGCTGGTCCGGGAGCTGAAGATCGAGGACATGGACATCCCGATCCGCAACAGGAAGTGATGCGGAGAACGTCGGGATCCGCCCGTAGGCGGCTGGGTCCCGGCTCTCCGCTGCGCTACGGCCGGGATGAGGGTCTCTTTTCCATCCCTCATCCCGGGCGGGCGTAGCACGACCCGGGACCTACGCGACAAGACCGCCGAGGCACCATGACCGCCACCGAACCGCCCGTCCTGCGGACCGAGGAGCTGACCATCCGGTTCGGCGGCCATGTCGCCGTCGACCGGGTGAGCTGTGCCTTCGGGCGCGGCACGCTGACGGCGATCGTCGGCCCGAACGGCGCCGGCAAGACCACCTACTTCAACCTGATCTCCGGTCAGCTCCGCAGCACCGCCGGCAAGGTCGTGCTGTTCGGCCAGGACATCACCGGCCTGACCGCGCCGCGCCGCACCCGGGCCGGCATCGGCCGGGCGTTCCAGCTGACCAACCTGTTCCCGAACCTGACGGTGCTGGAGAACGTGCGGATCGCCGTGCAGGCCCGCCACGACACCGGCTTCGACATCTGGTCGCTGGCGACGCGGCGGCGCGAGCTGATCGAGCTGGCCGAGCACCACCTGGCGCGCACCGGCCTGCTCGACAAGATGGACGCGGTCGCGGCGTCGCTGTCGCACGGCGACCAGCGCAAGCTCGAGGTGGCGGTGCTGCTGGCGCTGGAGAGCGAGGTGCTGATGTTCGACGAGCCGACCGCCGGCATGAGCGTCGACGAGGTGCCGGTGGTGCTCGACCTGATCCACCAGATCAAGGCCGACACCGCGAAGACCGTGCTGCTGGTCGAGCACAAGATGGACGTCGTCCGCTCGCTCGCCGACCGCATCATCGTGCTGCACAACGGCGCCCTGGTCGCCGACGGCATGCCGGAAGAGGTGATCGCCTCGGACGTGGTGCAGCAGGCCTATCTGGGGACGGCCTCGGCATCGGAGGCGGGCCATGGCTGACCTTCTGCGCCTGGAGGGCGTCCACACCCATATCGGCCAGTATCACATCCTGCAGGGCGTCGACCTGGTCGTGCCCGAGGGCGAGCTGACCATGCTGCTGGGCCGCAACGGCGCCGGCAAGACCACCACCTTGCGCACCGTCATGGGCATGTGGCGGGCCTCGGCCGGCGAGCTCGGCTTCGCCGGCACCGATTTGAAGCCGCTCGCCACCCCCGACATCGCCCGGCTCGGCGTCGGCTACGTGCCGGAGAACATGGGCGTGTTCGCCGCCCTGACGGTGCGCGAGAACATGATCCTGGCGGCCCGCGACGGCGCCATGGACGAGGGCCGGCTCGACTGGATCTTCTCGCTGTTCCCGGCCTTGAAGAAGTTCTGGGGGCTGCCGGCCGGCAACCTGTCGGGCGGCCAGAAGCAGATGCTGTCGATCGCCCGCGCCATGATCGAGCCGCGCCGGCTGATCCTGATCGACGAGCCGTCCAAGGGCCTGGCCCCGGCCATCGTCGACGCCCTGATCGAGGCGATGCGCGAGCTCAAGCGTACCGCCACCACCATCCTGATGGTCGAGCAGAACTTCCGCATGGCCCAGGCGCTCGGCGACGGGGTGGCGGTGATGGACGACGGCCGCGTGGTCCACGCCGGCCGCATGGCCGACCTCGCCGCCGACCCGGACCTGCAGGCCCGCCTGCTCGGCCTCAGCCTCGGAGCGCATCAATGACCGACCGGACCTCCGACACGGCCTCCGCGATCCCGGCGCCGCCGCTGGCCGAGCGGCTGAAGGCGCAGGCGCCGTACTGGACGGTGCCGGCCCTGGCCGTCCTGGGCCTCGTTCTCATCGCCGACGTCTCGACCTGGGGCACCCTGACCCTGGCCGGCCTCGCCATGGGGATGCTGATCTTCATCATGGCCTCGGGCCTGACCCTGGTGTTCGGGCTGATGGACGTCCTGAACTTCGGGCACGGCGCCTTCATCTCGATCGGTGCCTTCGTCGGCGCCACGGTGCTGCTGGCGCTCGGCGCGTGGACCGGCTCGGACTCGCTGGCCCTGAACCTCGGTGCGGTGCTGCTGGCGATCGTCGCGGCGATGCTGGCGACCGGCGGCCTCGGCTGGTTCTTCGAGCGGGTGATCGTCAAGCCGGTGTACGGCGCTCACCTCAAGCAGATCCTGGTGACCATGGGCGGCCTGATCGTCGCCGAGGAGCTGATCCACCTGATCTGGGGACCGAACCAGATCCCGCTGCCGCGCCCCGAGGTGCTCAAGGGCTCCTGGGTGGTCGGCGACGTGATCGTCGAGAAGTACCGGGTGCTGGCGGTGGTGCTGGGGGCGGCGATCTTCGTCGGCCTGCGCTGGGCGCTGGTGCACACCAAGCTCGGCCTGCTGATCCGTGCCGGGGTCGAGAACGGCGAGATGGTCGAGGCGCTCGGCTACCGGGTGCGGCGGCTGTTCGTGCTGGTGTTCGTGGCCGGCTCGGCGCTGGCCGGGCTCGGCGGCGTGATGTGGGGGCTGTACGACGAGATCATCACCGCGCAGATGGGGCTGAACATCCTGGTGCTGGTGTTCATCGTGGTGATCATCGGCGGCCTCGGCTCGGTCGAGGGCTGCTTCATCGGCGCCCTGCTGGTCGGGTTGATGGCGAACTACACCGGCTTCCTGGCGCCCAAGGTGGCGCTCGGCTCCAACATCCTGCTGATGGTGGTCATCCTGATGTGGCGGCCGCGCGGCCTGCTGCCGGCCGGCAAGGGGTGACGGCGATGCTGAGGACCCTGCTTTCCGAGGACTTCCCGCGCAGCCGGGCACTGACGGCGGTGGTGCTGCTGATCGTCGTCGGCCTGGCGCTGGCGCCGTTCGCGTTCCCGGGCATCCGGTCGCTGAACACGGCGGCGACGATCTGCATCTTCATCGTGCTGGTCGCCAGCTACGACCTGCTGCTCGGCTACACCGGCATCGTGTCGTTCGCCCACACCATGTTCTTCGGCATCGGCGCCTACGGCGTGGCGCTGGCGCTGAAGGCGTTCCCGGCGTCCTGGGGCGCGGTGGCGCTCGGCGCCGGCGCCGGGCTGGTGCTGGCGATGGCCCTGGCGCTGGTGATCGGGCTGTTCGCGCTCCGGGTCCAGGCGATCTTCTTCGCCATGGTCACCCTGGCGGTGGCCAGCGCGTTCCTGATCCTGGCCTCGCAGCTCTCGGGCATCACCGGCGGCGAGGACGGGTTGACCTACCGGGTGCCGCGCGAGCTGTCGCCGGCCTTCAAGCTGATCTCGGCCAAGGTCATGGACGTCCGGGTCGACGGCCGGGTCGTCAGCTACTACCTGATCTTCGGCTCGGCCCTGGCGCTGGTGCTCGGGCTGCTGCGGGTCGTGAACTCGCCGTTCGGCCGGGTCCTGCAGGCGATCCGCGAGAACGAGTTCCGGGCCGAGGCGATCGGCTACCGCACGGCGTTCTACCGCACCGCCGCAACCTGTCTCTCGGCCGGGGCGGCGGCGCTGGCGGGCGTGCTGATGGCGCTGTGGACCAAGTACACCGGCCCGGACACCACGCTCAGCCTGTCGATCATGATCGACATCCTGCTGATGGTGGTGATCGGCGGCATGGGCACGATCTACGGCGCCGTCGTCGGCGCCACCCTGTTCGTGCTGGCCAAGAACTATCTGCAGGTTCTGATGGCCTCGGCGGCCGAAACGACCGCAGGCGTGCCGCTGCTGAGCGAGCTGGTCAGCCCCGACCGCTGGCTGCTGTGGCTCGGCATCCTGTTCGTGCTGAGCGTCTACTTCTTCCCGGCGGGGATCGTCGGGCGGCTGCGGGGACGGGTGTAGGGCCGGGGGCAGGCCCCGGCCCTTGACCACGCCGCATTTCGCCGGACCACTAATTGCGAATCTGAGGTCACCCCCTACGCATTGCTCGACTCGTACTGATCCAGACATGACGGGTGTCCAGGATGGCCGCCCAAAGGCAGACGATCCCGGAGGGCTATGGCGTATGGGGCGTTGGGCGGGTCTGGGCAAGTTGCTTGGGAGAGGCGGTACTCCTTGCGGATATTCGGTAATGCGTCTTGGAGGAAGTTAAGTTGTTGAAACACATAAAAATATGGTGAGCGGAATGACAGATATCCCTGAGTGAAAGATGCTTGTATTGTCAGAATCGAATCAATATATTTAATCTTGACACATTGGTCGTAGTGTAGATGGGGTTGTTCGGTGATTGTGCAAACTGATTCGTCGAGAGTGACGGAGAGAAGTTTAGGTGATCTTGGAGCATATATTGAATTAGTTAATGTGTGTGCCAGGAAACGCCTGAATCATCCTATTCCAAATGGTTCGCCTGCGCATGCGCGTATTTTAATTTCAAAACTTTTTGAGACTGCCCGTCATACTGCTTGTATCGTATCGGGAAAGCTTACGGACGTGACTGCGTCGGGGGCTGAAATCTACGGATACGCAGATTTGATTGAAAAGGCAAGGCAGTTTATATCTCGAGAAGGATCAAAATTAAGCATCATTCTAGAGCGTGAAGCGCTTCATAACGGGAATAAGAACAGGTTTTTTAGATCGATAGTTGATTTTGATAAACGAAAAGGGGATGTACTCCTTTATAGTGGTTGGGATTTATTGAAGAATGCGCGACTTCCCCATTTTATGGTCACAGACGCGCTTGCATACCGATTTGAAACGCAGTTGGCAAATTATGACCATGAGCAAATAGAAGCGATCGCTAACTTTGGTGATGGTGAAACCGCTAGAGATCTTCTGAATCTATTTGCGATGGTTTCTTCGCATTTGAGTGGTGAATGCGAAGTGCAACGTATTCACCCCGGCGAGAGATTGCCCGCATAACGGTAGTGCAATTCGGGGGCATTTCGTTGGAAACACTCAATGCTATATGGGAAAGTTTGATTCTGTGGTGGTTTGCGTCCTATGCGTGTTTTGGGTTCGCGCCGGTTGTGCAGATTGCATTTGGAGTTAATGTGGCGTACGCGGCGCTAGTGAGGGTGGGAAATTATCAGGGGAAGTACTTAACAAATCGGGCAGATATCACTCATGAAGAAGCAAATCGCGCGCTTGATCTACTAAAAGCAGAAGGGGATCATTTTCAGAATGTGCAAATTGAGAGTGATAGAACGAGAGCTCTAAACATTGTTTCTGAGGTGCAGGAAAGAATTCAGGGAGAAATTGTGTTTTACGCGGTCGGTGCGATTTTTGCCGCGATTGCCAGTCTGATTATTTTGTATGTGTGCGGGGTTATGCCGAATGAAGAAATTCGTGCCCCGTTGATCCTATTGATGGTGGTCGTATTATTTTTTCCAGTCCCGCTAGGATTAGTGAGAACGTATTTTCTTGTTTGCGCATGTGAAAAAGAAGTGCGTTTAGTTTATAATGGCTTTCTAGCCGCGGTTGAGCATATCAGTGCTGAACCTGCGGCGGGGGCCAAGGAAGCTTTGGAGAGAGTAAAGAAACAACTTGGCACTAAACCCAATGGAATGTGGAAACGATTTTTGGTGCACGAAGAGCGAGGGCCAGAGGAGTAGTTAGAAGTGAAGAGGCTTTGATGGAAAGTGTCTTTTATGCGAGCATTATTTGTAGTGCTGCCGAAATTTGGCGAAACTGGTGGTTTTAAAGTTAAGATATAATTGAATGTACTGATCGATCATTGCGTTTGTTGTTGGACTGACTGTATCGGCGCATACGCCGTATAGAACGGACCGAAAATAACGGGTTGTTTGGCGTTGTACGTGTCTATCTAACTGACGATACTGGCTCGTATCGCCATGACCCGGACCAGTCCCATGCCCACCGTCGTCACCGATACCCGCAGCTTCACCGCCGACCGCGCCTGGGGCGCGCGCGACCTTGCCGAGGTCGACGGCGCCACGGTGCGGCTGCACTGGACCGACCGGCCGTACCGCTGGCACGTCAACGACGGCACCGAGGTGTTCGTGGTGCTCGACGGCGCGGTCGACATGCACTGGCGCGAGAACGGGGTCGAGCGGGCCGCCCGGCTGGGACCGTCTGACCTGTTCGTGGCGGCCGACGGCGACGAGCACGTGGCGCACCCGGTCGGCGAAGCGCGGGTGCTGGTGGTCGAGCGCAAGGGATCGGTCTAGCGAGGAGGACGAAATGGCACTGCAGCTTCGGCCGAACTGCGAGTACTGCGACAAAGACCTGCCGCCCGACGCGGCGGACGCGATGATCTGCTCCTACGAGTGCACGTTCTGCGCCGACTGCGTGGAGACCCGGCTGCACAACGTCTGCCCGAACTGCGGCGGCGGCTTCGCGCCGCGGCCGATCCGCCCGGCCCGGCAGTGGCGGTCCGGGGTGTGCACCGCGAACCAGCCGCCCTCCGACAAGCGCGTGCACCTGAAGTACCCGGTCGAGGAGGTGGCAGCGCACGCGGCGCGCATCCGCGACGTGCCGCCGGGGCAGCGCTAGCAGGCACCGCGACGAAGACAGTCCTTCCGTCGACCCGCCCGTTTGGTTACGCCTATGGCGAAGCGGGTGTCGGAGAGAGGAAGACCATGACCACGAAGGTGGCGATCGTCACGGGTGCGGCGCGCGGGATCGGGCTGGCGGCGGCGAAGCGGTTCCAGGCGGACGGCTGGAACGTGGCGTTGCTGGACATCGACGCCGAGACCCTGGCCACGGCACAGGCGACCCTGCCCGCCGACCGGACGCTGGCCCTGACCTGCGACGTCTCCGACCCGGCGCAGGTGGCGAGCAGCGTCGCCGCCACGGTGGAGCGGTTCGGGCGGATCGACGCGGTGGTGAACAACGCCGGCATCGCGGTGTTCAAGCCGCTGCTCGACACCGGCTACGAGGAATGGTCGCGGGTGCTCGCGGTCAACCTGAACGGCCCGTTCCTGATGGTCCAGGCGACCGCCCGCATCATGGCCGGGACCGGCGGCGGGGCGGTGGTCAACATCGGCTCGATCTCCGGCCTGCGCGCCAGCACCCTGCGGGTCGCCTACGGCACCTCGAAGGCGGCGCTGATGCAACTCACCAAGCAGCAGGCGACCGAGCTCGGCGAGATCGGCGTGCGGGTGAATCTGGTCGCTCCGGGGCCGGTCGACACCGCCATGGCGAAGCAGGTCCACACCCCGGCCATCCGGGCCGACTACCACGACGCGATTCCGCTCAACCGGTACGGCCTGGAGGAGGAAATCGCCGAGGCGGTGTTCTTCCTGTGCTCCGAGAGGGCCAGCTTCATCACCGGGCAAACGCTGGCGGTCGACGGCGGGTTCGACGCCGCCGGCATCGGCCTGCCGACGCTGCGCCGGGAGAGTTGAGGGGCGCCGGGAAAGCTGAGGGGCGCCGGGAAAGCTGAAAGCTCAGGCGTTTCCTGCCGTCCCGATGTCGGTCCGTTCGGCCAGCCGCTTGGCCGCGCGCTCGTAGTGGCGACGGGTGGCGATGCGTGCGCCCTCGGCGTCCTGGTCGCGAATGGCGGCATAGACCTCGTCGTGCTCGGCCTGAACCTGGGCGCCGGTCTCCGCCACCATGGCGTTCTTCACGACCACCGAGCGCAGGTTCTCCATAAGCTTGGCGTCGATCATCTGGATGAACTCGATGAAGTACTCGTTGTCCGAGGCCTCGGCGATGGTGCGGTAGAATGCCGCCTCGGCGTCGACCCGGGCCTCGGCTGCCTCCAGGCCGCAGCCCGACGCGCCGGCGAACCGCTCGAGCGATGCCGCCATCGCCGCGAGCTGCCCATCGGTCCGGCGCAGGGCCGCCTTCGCGGCGGCGTCGGCCTGCACGCTGGTGCGCAGGGCGAGGAGCTTCACGAGCTGCTGGCGCTTGGCGAAGCAGGACGGGCTGATCCGGAACGAACTCCGCCGCGAGGCGTCCGACACGAAGGCGCCGACGCCCTGGCGGGCGGTGATCACGCCGTCGAACTTCAGCAGCGAGATCGCCTCGCGCACCACGGTGCGGGCGACCCCGAACTGGTCGGACAGGTCCATTTCGGTCGGCAGGCGGTCGCCCGGCTGCAGGTCGCCGCGCGAGATAGCCTCCAGGATCGACGAGGCGATCTCGTCGGGCAGCCGCCGTGGCCGGGAAACCGGTTCGAAGATGTCCGTCATGATTCCGCCCAGCCGCCTTACCGTCGGGAGCGGAACTGTAGCACAAGCGTCACGCGTCGGCCCGTGGCCGGCCCAAGGCCTTGCAGGACGCGGCGTACGGTTTGTCGGCCCCGGCGAATCCCGCCACAATGGCTCCCGACTCGGTCGGCGGGAGCATGTGATCCCGGGGGCCGTTTCGGCTGCGGCACGGGAGGACGGCATGGTGGACGAGACCGACCGTAAGCACCTGCGGCGCTGCCTGGAGCTGGCTCGCGAGGCCCTGGAGGCCGGCGACGCCCCGTTCGGGTCGGTGCTGGTGGCGGGCGACGGCACGGTGCTGGCCGAGGATCGCAACCGGGTCTCCGGCGGCGACCGGACCCGGCATCCGGAGTTCGCGCTGGCGCGCTGGGCAGCCGAGAACCTGGCGCCGGCGGATCGGGCCGGGGCGACGGTGTACACCTCCGGCGAGCACTGCCCGATGTGCGCCGCCGCCCACGGCTTCGTCGGGCTGGGGCGGATCGTCTACGCCGGCTCGACCAGGCAGCTCGTCGGCTGGCGCCAGGAGATCGGCGCCCCGGCCTCGCCGGTCAGCCCGCTGCCGATCCAGGAGGTGGCGCCGGGTGTGGCGGTCGAGGGACCGGTCCCGGAGTTCGCCGACGAGCTGCGCGAGCTGCACCGGCGCTACGCCGAGCTCATGCGGTAGGAAGGAGCGGCCGGGCCTAGGAGGCCCCCGCGACACCGGCACCCAGCGACAATCCGGACTCTGATTCCCGCCGCACCGGAAGTGGCGGGCACCTCATCGATTCGACCCGATGTCAAGTAACTTGCATAATGATAGTTACTGACTACTTACTATCATGATGAAAGTGATAATCGGGAGCTCGCCGGATGCGACGGAAGAACCTCGGCAACATGCAGTGCCCCATTGCACGCAGCCTCGAGCGCGTCGGCGAATGGTGGAGCATCCTTATTCTGCGCGACGCCTTTCATGGCCTGACGCGCTTCGACCAGTTTCAGGAAAGCCTGGGGATCGCGCCGAACACGCTCGCCCGGCGCCTCGACTCGCTGGTCGAGGCCGGGCTGCTGCAGCGCCGGCGATACAACGAGCGCCCGCCGCGCGACGAATATCTCCTCACCCGGCGTGGCCGTGACTTCCGGCCGGTGCTCTGGGCGCTTCTGGCCTGGGGCAACGCCCATTTCGCCCCGGAAGGCCCGAGTGTCGTGGTCGTCGACGCCGAGACCGGCGCCCTGGCCGACCCGACGCTCGTCGACCGGATGACCGGACGCCCCCTGGCCGAGCCGGCATTCATCCCGGCGGCAGGACCGGCGGCGAACGATCGGACCCGGGCGCGGTATGCCGCGATCGGGGCGCGCCGCGCGGAGGCTCAAGAACGGCAGGCGAACGGAGGCAGCAATGGCTGAGACAGTCATCGAACGGGACAGTGCAGTCGGGGCGGCCGGCGTCGGCTCGAAGCAGTCGCGACGGCGGATGACCTTGTCCGCGCTCGCGCTGCTCGGCGCAGTCGCCGGGGCCTGGTACGGCCAGCAGTGGTGGACCGTCGGGCGTTGGCTCGAGACCACGGACGATGCCTATGTCGGCGGCGACGTGACGTCGATCTCGCCGCGTGTCGCCGGGTTCGTCGCCGAGGTTGCGGTCCGCGACAATCAGCATGTCGCCGCCGGCGAGATCCTGGTGCGCCTAGACGATCGGGATCTGCGCACGGCGCTGGACCATGCCGACGCGATCGTCCGGCAGCGGGAAGCGATCCTCGGCAGCCTGCAGGCGAAGCTCGTCCTGCAGCAGTCCGCGATCCGCCAGGCCGAGGCGGACCTGGCGGCAAAGGCCGCCGAGGCCCGGTTCGCGCAGCAGGACGCCCGGCGCTACCGCGATCTGGTCGCCACCCGGGTGGGCTCGCAGCAGAATGCCCAGCGGGCTGTCGCCGTCAGCCGGCAGGCCGACGCTGCGGTCCTGGCCGCGCAGGCCGCGCGCGAGGCGGCCGAACAGCAGCTCACCGTGCTGGACACCGGGATCGACGAGGCGAACGCGGCCGTCGCCGAGGCCAAGGCCGACCGGCGGGCCGCCGAATTGCGGCTCGGCTACGCCGAGATCCGTTCGCCGATCGATGGCTATGTCGGCAACCGATCGGTCCGGGTCGGGGCCTACGTCTCGGAAGGCGCGTACCTTCTGACGGTCGTGCCGGCGCACGAGCTCTGGATCGACGCCAACTTCAAGGAAGACCAACTGGCGCGGATCGCGGCCGGCCAGCCCGCCACCGTGGTCGCCGACATCATGCCCGAACGGGCGCTGCATGCCCGCGTGGTCAGCGTCGCCGCGGCGACCGGCTCGGTCTTCAGCATCATCCCGGCGGAGAACGCCACCGGCAACTTCACCAAGATCGTGCAGCGGGTACCGGTGCGTCTGGTGATCGATGCCGGCGAGGCGGTGGCCGACCGGCTGCGGCCGGGGCTGTCGACGACCGTCACCATCGACACTCGAACGGACTGAGGGAGGACCAGGTGATGAACAGCGAGCCGACCGAGGCCGATGGCATCCGCAACGTGCTGCCGTTCGTCGTCATGTGCGTCGGCATGTTCATCGCGCTGCTCGACATCCAGATCGTCGCGTCGTCCCTGCAGGACGTCGGCGGCGGCCTGTCTGCCGCGCAGGACCAGATCGGCTGGGTGCAGACCGCCTACCTGATCGCCGAGATCATCGTGATCCCGCTGTCCGGATGGCTGACCCGGGTGTTTTCGACGCGCTGGCTGTTCACCGTCTCGGCCGCCGGCTTCACGGTGGCGAGCGTCCTGTGCGGTCTCGCCTGGAACATCGAGAGCATGATTGTCTTCCGGGCGCTGCAGGGTCTGCTCGGCGCCTCGATGATCCCGACGGTGTTCACCTCGTCGTTCCACTTCTTTCCCGGCCCGCGTCGGGTCTATGCCGCGGCGGTGGTCGGCACCATCGCCTCGGTCGCGCCGACCCTCGGGCCGGTCATCGGCGGCTGGATCACCGACACCTTCGACTGGCATTGGCTGTTCTATGTCAACGTGCTGCCCGGGGCCCTGGTGACGCTGCTCGTTGCGGTGCTGGTGCGGATCGACAAGCCGGACCTGTCGCTGCTGAAGCAGGCGGACTACCCCGGCATCGTCCTCATGGCGATCGCGCTCGGCACCCTCGAGTACGTCCTGGAGGAGGGCACGCGCTGGAACTGGTTCGACGACCAGGCGATCCGGACATGCGCGGCGATCGCCGGCATCTCCGGGGGCCTGTTCCTGGCGCGCAGCCTCACCTTCGCGCACCCGGTCGTCGACCTGCGCGCGTTGGGCGACCGCAACTTCGCCATCGGCAGCCTGCTGTCCTTCGTCACCGGGATCGGCATGTTCTCGACGATCTACCTGACCCCGCTGTTCCTCGGCTACGTGCGCGGGTTCGACGCCTGGCAGACCGGCACCGCCATCTTCTCGACCGGCGCGGCGTCGCTGGTCGGAGTGCCGATCTACATCGTCCTCGCCCGCCGGTTCGACCTGCGCTGGCTGATGATGCTCGGCCTCGCCTCGTTCGGGCTCTCGATGTGGAGCTTCAGCTTCATCACCCACGCCTGGGGGGGGGCGGAGCTGTTCGTCCCGCAGGTCCTAAGGGGTCTCCCGCAGGTGTTCGCGGTGGCTCCGAGCGTCACCCTCGGCCTCGGCAGCCTGCCGCCGGAGCGGCTCAAATACGCCAGCGGGCTGTTCAACATGATGCGCAATCTCGGCGGCGCCGTCGGCATCGCCATCAGCGGCGCGATTCTGAACGACCGCACCAACTTCCACTTCCAGGCGATCGCATCGCACCTGACGGCGGCGAACGATGCGGCGATGCGCTATGTCGACGGTATCGGCGGGCGGTTCGCGACCGCGCTGGGCGACGATCATGCCGGTCATGTCGCCGCCCTGAAACAGCTCTGGAACCTCGCCCACCGGGAGGCCGCGACCATGGCCTATGCCGACGCGTTCCGGGTGATCATGGTCGCGTTCATCCTCGCCACCATGCTCGTCCCGCTGCTGCGTAACGTCGGTGCCGCGAAGCCGCCGGCGGATGCGCACTGACCGGCGACCGGGTGTGGCGGTCGAGGGGCCGGTCCCGGAGCTCGCCGACGAGCTGTACGAGCTGCACCGTCGCTACGCCGAGCTGACGAAGTAGGGGAGGCGGGTCGCCGGAGTCCCGGTCGGAGGCGGCGCTCAGGCGCTGAGGCGCTTCGTGAGGTTGCCGCGGATCTTCTCGAGCTTCGTTACGAGATAGGGCCGGGCGTTGTTGCTGCACACCCCGTCCTGGCTCACCAGGTTCAGCACCTCGAGCAGGTCGGCGTTGATCTGCCGGCTGAACGGGTCGGAGATCCGGCTTTCGATCCAGGTGACCGCGACCAGCCGGTTGCCGGCGGTGACCGGATCCACCCGGTGGACGGAGGTGGTCGAGTACAGCACGGCACTGCCGGCCGGCATCTTGAACCGCGGTGCAAACGGCATGTCGCTGTCGAGCACCAGCGAGCCGCCCTGGTAGCTGTCCGGATCCGACAGGAAGATCGTCATCGACAGGTCCGACCGCATCTCGTTGGGCGTCCCCCGGCCCATGAAGTTGTTGTCCATGTGATCGCCATAGCCGCCGCCCGGCCCGGTGCGGGAGAACATGAACGGGCCTATCTGCTTCGGGTCGGCGGCGTAGCGAAACCCGACCGCCGCCGGCGACTGTCCGTTCGCCAGGACATCGGTCAGACGGTTCGACGCCGCCATGCGCAACGGCGAATTGCCGTCGATCTCCAGGTTGCGCTTCTTGCCGCCGTCGCGGCCGGCGGTCCGGCGGCCGTCGACCCATGGCGCGGAGTCGGCGAGCAGGGTCTCGCGCAACTCGTCGACCAGGGCGCGTGGAATCAGGTCCGGTAGCGGATAGACGTAGGGCATCGGCATCTCCGGTAGTGGTATCGGCCCTCGTCGACCGGTGGACGAGTGTAACCGGCGACAGCGCCGGCGGCCAGGATTCGCGGCCAGGATTCGCGGCCCCGCGCGTCAGTGCTCGCGTGTCGGTCACAGGTGATGGCCGTCCGCTTGCCTGTCGGATGCGGGTCATGATACCGGTGCTTCGTCGGTTCCACTTTGACCAGAGGAGGGCTGCGCGATGCTGATCTGGCGCTATCGACAGCGCGGCCCCGTTTGCGCCCTGCAAATGCGTTTGCAGGGCTGACCGGGAACTGACGCGCAACATCGTCTTTCGTCTTGGTCCGCCCTTGGTCGGCGCTCTGCGCCATTTCCGGAGTTCGCTCCGGGCGGATCCCGAAAGACGGCATCATGACCCTGATCAGTCTCACCGGCCTCGGCGTCACCCTCGGTGCGCCGCTGTTCCAGGACCTCACCTTCTCCCTCGCCAAGGGCGACCGGCTCGGCCTGGTCGCCGCCAACGGGCGCGGCAAGTCGACCCTGCTGCGTTGCCTCGCCGACCGGCTCGAGCCGAGCGCCGGCCGGATCGTGCGGGCGCGCGGGCTGCGGACCGCGCTGGTGCGCCAGGACACCCCCGACGAGCTGCTGCCGCTGACGTTGCGGGCGGTCGTCCTCGACGGGCTGCCCGACGATACCCGCGACTGGGAGGCGTGGCGGGCCGACGTCGTCCTGGACGAGCTCGAGGTGCCCGAGGACCTGCGCGACCGGCCGCTCGCCGAGCTGAGCGGCGGCTGGCGGCGCACCGCACAGCTTGCCCGGGCGCAGGTGGCCGAGCCCGGCCTGCTGCTGCTGGACGAGCCGACCAACCACCTCGACCTGGAGCGGATCGCCGGGCTGGAGGCGTGGGTCGCCGGCCTGCCGGCCGACATGGCGCTGATCGTCGCCAGCCACGACCGCGCCTTCCTGGACGCGGTCACCTCCCGCACCCTGTTCCTGCGGGAGCGCGGCTCGCAGCTCTATGCGCTGCCGTTCTCGCCGGCCCGGCGGGCTCTGGTCGAGGCCGACGCCGCCGCCGCGCGCCGGCACGCCGCCGACCTGCAGGAGGCGGCAAAGCTGCGCCGCCAGGCCGCCAAGCTGAACAACATCGGCATCAACTCCGGCTCCGACCTGCTGCAGGTGAAGACCCGGCAGCTCAGGGCCCGGGCCGAGCGGATCGAGGAGGAGGCGCGGCCGGCGCATCGCGAGCTGTCGGCCGGCACGGTGCGGCTGTCGGACGGCGGCGCCCACGTCCGGGCATTGCTGGTTCTGGACGGGGCGGAGGTCGGCACCCCGGACGGGCGGGCGCTGTTCCGGACCGGGCGGCTGGCGATCGCGCCCGGCGACCGGGTGGTGGTGCTGGGCGCCAACGGGGCCGGCAAGTCGCAGCTGCTGGCGGCCGTTGCCTCGGCCGTGGCGGGAACGCCGGCGCCGGGGTTCTGGTGCGCCGGCTCGATCGTTGCGGGGATCTGCGACCAGGAGCTGACCCAGCTCGACCGAGACCGCACGCCGTTCGAGCTCGTCGCCGGCGGCTTCGACATCGGCGACCAGCGGGCGCGTTCCCTGCTGGCCGGCGCCGGCATCGGCCTCGACCTGCAGGTCCGCCCGGCCGCGGCCCTGTCCGGGGGCCAGCGGGCCCGGCTGGCGATGCTGGTGCTGCGGCTGCTGCGGCCGAACTTCTACATGCTGGACGAGCCGACCAACCACCTGGACATCGAGGGCCAGGAGGCGCTGGAGGCCGAGCTGTGCGGCCGCGAGGCGGCCTGCCTGCTGGTCTCGCACGACCGCCGGTTCGTCGAGAACGTCGGCAACCGGTTCTGGCGGATCGAGGGCAGGCGGCTGGTCGAGTTGGACGGCCCGCCCGGGACTCAGATCTCGGCGTAGATCTCGATGACGTTGCCTTCCGGATCGCGGAAGAACAGCGTCCGGTGCCGCCACGCCGGCAGGTCGGTCGGGGGACGGGCGATCGCCACGCCCTTGGCGACCAGCTCGGCGTGGCAGGCGTCGACCGCCGGCGGCGGCACCCGGAACGCGAGCTGGACCGCGGCCGAGCCGGCTTCTGCCGGCCCGTCCTCGCCGGCCGGCGACGGGCCGCGCGGCCGCAGCGTCAGCAGGCAGGCCCCGACCCGGAAGCTGACCCAGTTCGGCGAGTCGTGCTCGACCGGGAAGCCCATGACGTCCTCGTAGAACGTCCGGGTCGCGGCCATGTCCCGGCACAGCAGGACGGCGTAGTCGAGGTTGTGGATGTCCTTGAGGCCCATGGCCGGGCTCCTTGTGCGCGGAGGGGCGCCCGTCGCTTCCTGGGTCCCGGCTCGCTACTTCGTGCCGGCCGGGATGAGGGCTGCTGGTGTGATCCCCGGCACCCTCATCCCGGAGCGTGACGCCACCGGCGGCACGCATCCGGGACCCATCCGGCGAACCCTTACAGCGCCGCCGGGCGCGGCTGCAGGGGCGGGTTCACCTCGGCCGGGATCGGGCAGACATAGGGCTGCCGCTCCAACCGCTCGCGGTGGTCCTTCTTGGCGCGCGCCAGCAGCATTTCGTCGGTGAACAGCTTGCGCGCCGTCGCCCCCATCACCTGGGCGGCGAAGGTCATGCCCTTGTGGGCCGCCGGGGCCATGCCCTGGGCGGTGATCTGCCAGGTGTGGCCGGGGGTGCCGATGGCGACGGTCGCGACCCGGGCCTGCACGGTCGGCACCGCCCACGACACGTCGGCAACGTCGGTCGACCCCATGATGCCGCCGCCCTTCGGGTCGAGCGGCACCACGTAGTCGCACAGCGCCTCGCCGGTGCGCGGCTCGATGCCGGCCCGGTGATAGCTCGACGCGATGTCCTCGGCGGTCAGGGTGGCCTGGATCTGCCGGGCGTACTCCCGGTCGGCGTCGTCGAACTCGACTCCGCCCAGCTCCTGCATCACCGCCTCCATCGCCTCTTCCAGCGGGGTGTTGCCGAGCAGGTTGGAGACCGCCGAGATCACCTGCGGCTTCACCGTGGTCTCGGTCATCAGCGCCGCACCCTGGGCGATCTTCTTGACCCGCTCGACCAGCGCCAGCATGCCCGGCAGGTCGGTCGCCCGGACCGTGTAGCGGACCTTGGCGGTGCCCTGCACCACGTTCGGCGCGGTGCCGCCGGCGTCCAGATAGGCGTAGTGGATGCGGGCCGAGCTCGGCATGTGCTCGCGCATGTAGTTGACGCCGACGTTCATCAGCTCGACCGCGTCGAGCGCGCTGCGGCCGAGATGCGGCGACGCGGCGGCGTGGCTGGTTCGGCCGGTGAAGGTGAAGTCGATGCGGGTGTTGGCCAGGCTGTGGGCGCCAAACACCTGGGTCATGCCGCCCGGGTGCCAGGAGACCGCGGCGTCGACGTCGTCGAAGCACCCGTCGCGCACCATGAACGCCTTGGCGGCGCCGCCCTCCTCGGCCGGGCAGCCATAGTAGCGGACCCGGCCGGGGGTGCCGGTCTGCTCGAGCCAGTCCTTCAGCGCGCAGGCCGCCAGCAGGGCCGCCGAGCCGAGCAGGTTGTGGCCGCAGCCATGGCCGGCGCCGCCGGCGACCAGCTCCTTCGGCTCGGCGATATTGGCGACCTGGCTGAGGCCGGGGAGGGCGTCGTACTCGCCGAGGATCGCGATCACCGGTCCGCCTTCGCCGGCTTCGCCCATCACCGCGGTCGGGATGCCGGCCAGCTCCTCGGTCACCTTGAAGCCCTTGGCCTTCAGCACCGCCGTGTGCTCGGCGCAGGAGCGGTACTCGGCGTACAGCGTCTCGGGCATTCCCCAGACGCGGTCGGACAGCTCGACCAGGTCGGGACGGTGGCTCTCGATGTGCGACAAGATCGGTTCGACGTTCTGCATGACGGGTTCCAATGGGATGGGAGAACAGCCCCGGACGGGGCGCGAAAGGACGGGCAGGCCGGCAAGGATTCCACAGATGCGGGCACAAGGGGACCGGAATGTTGGCGGCTGCCGCAACGCGGCATTGCGCCGGCCCGGGATCGCGCGCAGGTTTGAAGCCCGCCCGCCGACACCACTCCACGTCCTCACGGTGACCGCATGTTCCAGTCGAAGCCGCACCCCGACTCCGTGCTGCACAGCGCCCACTGGGGCACGTTCTCGGCGCACTGGGACGGCCGCGACGTCGAAATCGCGCCGTATCCGGGCGACCCGGCGCCGTCGCCGATCCTCGGCAATTTCCGCGGCGCGCTCCGCCACCAGGCGCGGATCCGCAGGCCGATGGTGCGCCGGGCCTGGCTGGACAACGGCCCGGGCCCGCAGCGCCGGCGGATCGGCGATCCGTTCGTCGAGTGCGAGTGGGACACCGTGCTCGACCTGCTGGCCGGCGAGCTGGCGCGGGTCCGTGACGGCTTCGGGCCGCAGGCGATCTTCGGCGGCTCCTACGGCTGGTCGAGCGCCGGCCGCTTCCACCACGCCCAGAGCCAGATCCACCGGTTCCTGAACGTCGCCTGCGGTGGCTACGTCCGATCGGTCAACAGCTACAGCGCCGGCGCCTCGGGGGTGATCCTGCCGCACATCCTCGGCTCGTTCGAGGGCGTGTCGCGGCGCAACGTCACCTGGGACCAGATCCGCGAGCACACCGACCTGGTGCTGGCGTTCGGCGGCATGGCGGTGAAGAACTCGATGATCGCCGGCGGCGGCATCAGCCGGCACGTCGAGCCCGGCGCCATGCTGGAGGCGGCCCGGCGCGGCTGCCGGTTCGTGACCGTCGGCCCGCAGCGCGACGACCTGCCGGAGGAGGCCGCCGCCGAGTGGCTGCCGATCCGCCCCGGCACCGACGTGGCGGTGATGCTGGCGATGGCCCACACCCTGCTGGCCGAGGACCGGCACGACCGCGCGTTCCTGGACCGCTACGCCACCGGTTTCGAGCCGTTCGCCCGCTACCTGCGGGGCGAGACCGACGGCCGCGCGAAGGACGCCGACTGGGCGGCGGCGATCTCCGGCGTGCCGGCCGACACCATCCGCGAACTCGCCCGTGCCCTGGTCGCCGGGCGCAGCCTGATCGTGGTCTCGCATTCCCTGCAGCGCGCCGAGTTCGGTGAGCAGCCGGTGTGGGCGGCGGCGGCGCTGGCGGCGATGGTCGGCCAGATCGGCCTGCCGGGCGGCGGTTACAACTACGCGCTCGGCACCCTCGGCCATACCGGCCGGCGCAACGTCGCGGTCCCGACCCCGACCCTGTCGCAGGGCCGGAACCCGGTCGAGGCGTTCATCCCGGTTGCCCGCATCTCCGACATGCTGCTGAACCCCGGCGTGCCGTTCGACTACAACGGCCGCCGCCTCGAGTATCCCGACATCCGGCTGGTGTACTGGGCCGGCGGCAACCCGTTCCACCACCACCAGGACCTGGCCCGCCTGCACCGCGCCTTCGACCGGCCGGAGACCATCGTGGTGCACGAGTTGGCCTGGACGCCGATGGCGCGGATCGCCGACGTCGTGCTGCCGGCGACCATGACCCTGGAGCGCGACGACATCGGCGCTGCCGGCACCGACCCGCTGATGGTCGCGATGCGGCGGGTCGCGCCGGCGGTCGGCGAGGCGCGCGACGACTATGCGATCTTCTCGGACCTGGCCGAGCGGCTGCAGGCCGGTGCGGCGTTCACCGAGGGCCGCACGGTGATGGAGTGGCTGGCCCATCTGTACGAGCCGACCCGCCGGGCGCTGGCCGAGCTCGGGACCGACGCGCCGTCGTTCGAGGAGTTCTGGGAGCGCGGCTCGATCGAGCTGCCGCAGGCGCCCGACGACGGCGGCCTGCTGCGCGGCTTCCGCACCGACCCGGACGCCAACCCGCTGCCGACGCCGAGCGGCCGGATCGAGATCTTCTCCGAGACCATCGCCGGCTTCGGCTACGACGACTGCCCGGGCCACCCGGTGTGGATGCCGTCGACCGAGCAGCCGGACGAAGCCGCGCCGCTGTGGCTGATCGCCAACCAGCCGGCCACCCGGCTGCACAGCCAGCTCGACTTCGGCGGCTACAGCCAGTCCCGCAAGGTCGGCGGCCGCGAGGTCGCGCACCTGCACCCGGACACCGCGGCCGCCCGCGGCATCGCCACCGGCGACGTGATCCGGATCTTCAACGCCCGCGGCGCCTGCCTGGCAGCGGCCGAGCTGTCGGACGCGGTGATGCCGGGCGTGGTGCACCTGCCGACCGGCGCCTGGTTCGACCCGGCGCCCGGCAGCGAGGACGCCGCCGGGGCGTTCTGCGTCCACGGCAACCCGAACGTCCTGACCCGCGACGTCGGCACCTCGCGCCTCGCCCAGGGCTGCTGCGGCCAGGTCACGGTGGTGGAGTGCGAGAAATACGCCGGCGAAGCACCGCCGGTGCGGGCCCATGTGCCGCCGGCGGGGGCGTAGGCGAGGCGTCGGATCGACCTGCCGCCGCGCGAAGGCGACTTCGTCATCGACATCGGCGACGCGCTGGACCAACGACCGCTTCGCCTCGACCCCGCACCGCGTGGTCAACCGCTCCGGCCGCGAGCGCTTCTCGGTGCCGTTCTTCGCGATCCCCGACTTCGACGCCGTGGTCGAGTGCCTACCGAGCTGCCGGGGCCCCGGCAACTCGCCGAGCCCGGTCGGCGCGTTCATGCAGCACAGCAACGCCACGGACTGGAACAAGGACGGGCCGGTGGTGCGGGGGGGCGAACGCACTCGGGCAAGTTGGGTGGGTAGCGGCCGCTCTAGATAGGGACCTCAACGGCGCCATCAGCTCAATACCCGCTCAATCCAGCCAGATCACCGCTGACCGGGACGCCTAACGATTCGCGGCCTTGCGCGGACGACCGCCCTTGGCTCCATTCGCGCGGGCCGCGGCGGCCTTGGCCACCGAGGTGGTCTGTCCGGCGCGACGGGCCATCCATGCCCTCGTGCCGAAGATTCCCGCCATCAGACCCGGCAGGGACAAGTCGACGTCCAGTTCCTCCCAATGCAGACCATAGCCCCGGCCGAGAAGTTCGACGGCGGCGAGTTGGTCGTCGTTCGCGCCCGCGAGCCCCTGCGCCAGACCTGGCGGAAAGGCAAAGGTGCAGCCGTTCTCAAGATCGACGACTACGCGGCCGGAAGCGCGATCATAGCGCGCCGCGGTGGCGCGCGGCTCGCTCGCGTGAGCGACACGTCCCCGTTCAAGGGCAGCGTCGATTGCGGCATCGGGCAATTCAGCCATGGATGTCTCTCCATCGCGTCAAGAATGCGGTCTGCTGCTCGATCACGACAGCCATCGCTCGGCGCACCTCGTTCCGATTCATATCTTCTGCCCAGACGAGTTCCGGCTCGCCGTCGGCACCGACCAGGTTGATCTTGGCGTGGCCGTCGCCGAACACATGGACATGGGCCGGTTCGTGGTCGTCGGTGAAGATGACGACGCGCAGCCCATGCGCGCGGTGGATCGTGACCATGATCTCAGATAACCTATCATGATGGGTTTTTCAAGGGATTGGACACTTTGGCGGCAACGATCCCCGCGCTGCAGGCGGGCCCGATGCTTAGCGGACAGCGCATGTTCCGGGTGATCGCCGGTCCGTCAAAGGGGCGAAGGCGGACAGCGACGCGGCCGGTGCGAATGTTCGCTCAGACTCCACTGACCGAAGCTCTTTCAACGGGCAATCGGCCGCCTCGAGTCGACGCCGACCGCATCTTGAGCAACCGGCGAGATGGGTAACGGTTTAGCCCGGCGACATGGGTTACAGGTTTCACGTTGCGTTCCGGTCGGGATCCGGCCGGGACGGCCGTCCCGGCCCGATCCGCACGAAGCCTTG
>Ga0070728_10000771_pt1 | contig 56622 bp, 58 predicted proteins | sample tdDd471_FD_66723 | JGI IMG/M metagenome (GOLD analysis project Ga0070728, IMG submission 66723) | Marine sediment microbial communities from the Atlantic coast under amendment with organic carbon and nitrate - tdDd47.1 | ecosystem: Environmental > Aquatic > Marine > Coastal > Sediment | place... | reverse complement strand
AGGCACTCACAATCACTACTACCAAATACACTCCAGAAGTCACTAGTAAAATGTTTCTTGTAATGGGGTTCATCTCGGTATAATTGAAATCAGCCAAATATATCAGACTAAAAAAGATGGAAACCATGATTAGATATCCCGAAATAATTAAAGTATATAAGCTATACAATATAAAAAGCCCATATCGTTTAGTAATTAAATATTCTGGAATTAATTTGTAAATAGACACATACGTTGTAGCTATGGTAATAGGCATTAAAAAGAGAGAAAACAATAAGGTGTTATTAACATTTTCACTTCCATCACTAAAAAAGTATGTAAAGAATAATAGTACAGCACACCAAAAAAGTAGGTGTAACAAGACGCGACATAAGACTTTTAAAAGGTTTTTTCTGCTGAACATTTCACTTTAATAAGTTACAATAATACGATGTTTTTCGTGCGATTTTATATTTTGTAGACGAATGACGGATTTAGCAAGGGTTTCAACAAGGTGTCAAATCCTTTCCTAATTTGGTAGTTCATCGCATTTTTAAATTTTAGCTTTAATTCTGCCTTAAGTTTGTTCTATCATTAATTTTAAAACCCATCACTTATGAAACTTTATGTATTATTTCCAACAACAATGATTGCCTTAAACCCTTTAGCAGATAGATTTAGCGAAGGAGGTACTTTTATGTTTCTTATATTAATCTGCCTATTACTATCCTTGTTTTTTATTGTGAAAGGTTTTTTAAGCTTAAAATCCAATATGCCTACATCTAAACACATGTTAAAATTAGCTGTAGATACAAGTCTTCTAGGTTTAGTTATTGGTTTTTTTGCTTCCGTAATTGGTTTAATAACTGCTTTTGATTCTATTGAAGCAATGGGTAATGCCGATCCATCTATTTTTGCTGGTGGTCTAAAAGTATCGTTATTAACAGCTACTTTTGGATTATTTACCTTTATTATTTCTAGAATTGGGATTGTTATTTTAAGAGGTTTACATAAAGAATAATTTTATTAATTTTCAATCAAAACAGTCATGCGAACAGTTATATGCCTTCTTATTTGTATTTTTTTTCAACATACAATCAGTGCACAAACAGAATACCTATATCAAATAGGGAAAAAGGATAGTATATATTCTAAAATTCTTAATGAAAATAGAGATATTTATATTCAACTTCCAGAAAGTTACACTACAGATTCAGAAGAGACATATCCTGTGGTTTATATATTAGATGGCGATGTGCTCTTGCCTACAGTAGTTAATGTACATGATTATTACAGTGGAGGGTTTATGCCAGAAATGATTATAGTTGGTATTTCTAATTCAACAAATAGAACGAGAGATTTAACCACTTCAAAAATCACATCAAGACGAGGTATGCCTTATAATGAAGAAAATGGTGAAGCCGAAAATTTTTTAAAATTTATTGAAACAGAACTAATTCCGTACGTAGAGCGAACCTATCCTGTTACCAATTACAGAACCTTGATAGGGCATTCCTATGGAGGCTTATTTACAATTTTTACTTTAATCAACAAACCGGAATTGTTTGCAAACTATGTGAGTATCGATCCAAGTCTAGATTGGGATGACCAAATGGTTTTAAAACAGGCCGAAAAGTTTTTTAAGAAAAAAAGTTTTAAAGGAAAAGCTTTGTATGTATCGTTAAGTGGCCAATTGCACATGCAAAATCAAGAAGTTACTATTGATAATGTAATGGAAGATACCAGCGATTATACCTTATTTGCGCGTTCCAATATCATGCTTTCAAGAATTATAGAAGAAAGCCCTGAAAACAATCTATACTATAAATGGCAATTTTATCCAAACGATTTGCATGGAACCATTCCACAACCATCCATAAAAGATGGAATTTTATCTCTCTTTACATGGTTTCAGATGGAAAACACAGATAAATTTAATGATCCTGATACACCAAAGGACGAGTTAAAAAACATGATTGAATTTCGTGCCAATAAACTTGAAAACCACTTCGGATACTCAGTTCCACCTTTTCCAGAAGACTTATTGAATGGTTTAGGTTATATGAATATAGATATGCATCAATTAGATAAATCTAAATTGTATTTTGAGCAAGCCATTAAATATTATCCTAAAAGCGCCAATGCCTATGATTCCATGGCAGATTATTATCTTGCCACAAACAATAATGAAAAAGCGTTGCAAATGCTAGCTTTAGCGTATCAATTAAGTGGGAACACCTATTATAAAGAGCGCATGCAAAAGTTAAAAATAAATTAAAAATATAGACATACATACTTGAGATATCGTAAACGGGCTGTTTTTGGCTCGTTTTTTGTGTTCTGTCAGAACATTTGTTTATAAGAGAATAACTTTATTCTTTGGTCAAGTAATAAAAATTAAAGATATTAGTTATTATTTATTGATTAGCTTATAAATAATACTGAATAATTGCGTGACAATCAAGACTAAACTTATGTATGGTATAAGTTATTGTTAGGAAGGTTTTGATATAACAAGGTTATTCCAATCCCTTTTCAGCAATGAAGAGGGATTTTTTTATCAATATATTTTTCAAATTCAATGTTTAATCGTAATATTGCAATAAAGTAATTAACAAAGATTTTTTTCACCATAAAACCACACAAATGAAAAAAGAACAAGAACTAAAGGATATTGTAAAACAACGTTACACAACCATAGCAGAACAAGGTAAGGTAGAAAATGCTTCGTCTTGTTGTGGTGCCACAACACCATCAAACAAAGTTTATAATATCATGATGGACGATTATTCGGAAACTTCAGGATATATTGAAGATGCCGATTTAGGCTTAGGTTGTGGCTTACCAACAAAGTTTGCACACATACAAAAAGGAGACACAGTCATTGACTTAGGCTCTGGAGCAGGAAACGACTGTTTTGTTGCCAGACATGAAACAGGAAGCGAAGGAAAGGTTATTGGAATAGATTTTACACCCATCATGATTCAAAAAGCACGAAGCAATGCCGAGAAACTAGGGTTTAACAATGTTGAGTTTCGGGAAGGTGATATTGATGCCATGCCAGTAAACGACGCTGTTGCTGATGTGATAGTGAGCAATTGCGTGTTGAACCTGGTTCCAAATAAAGAAAAGGTTATTTCAGAAATCCATCGGGTTTTAAAGCCTGGAGGTCATTTCAGTATCTCAGATATTGTTTTGGTAGGAGACTTGCCAGAAGCCTTAAAACAGGATGCCGAAATGTATGCTGGCTGTGTGGCAGGAGCCATTCAAAAAGGGGACTATTTAAAGTTGATTGAAGATCGAGGTTTTCAAAATATCAATATCCAAAAAGAAAAAACCATTAGTATTCCAGACGATATTTTGAGTAAATATCTGTCACAAGATGAAATACAGTCTTTCAATAAAGGTGCCACAGGCATTTATAGTATAACTGTATATGCTGAAAAAGAAGGAGTAAGGCAAGAGAAGCCAAAACTGAAACTTTCTGAAATTCAAGCTTCAGATTGTTGCGAACCAACAAGTGGCTGCTGTTAATTAACTGGCTGTTACAGCTTGTTTGCAGGAAAAAAGTTAGGACTCTATATCATAAAAATCCCTTATCAGATATGAAAAGGGATTTTTGGTTATAATGGTAATTAAACTTACTTTTTCTTATTACGTTTATTATAGTTCTTATCTCCACGGGTTTTAGGCTTTTTATACTTTTTGGCAATCTTGAACTTATAGGAACCACCAAGGTTTTCCTTTTTGTTTTTGTCCTTTTTCTCATGAAAGGCAGGTCCAACCTCTTCGTCTTTTTTACGTCTTAAGGGGTTGTTACGCTCTTTTATAACCTCGCGTTCATCCTCAATAAGTTCGGTAGAGATGCTTACTGTTTCTGGAATTTCCTTTAAGGGAATCTCCATTTGCATCAAGGTTTCAATGTTTGATAGAGCTTCCTGTTCTTTTTCAGTGGAAAAAATAAGAGCCTGACCTTCGCGTTCAGCACGACCGGTTCTACCAATTCTGTGCATGTAATTTTCAGGAAAATCGGGAGTGTCAAAATTAATCACATGTGATACATTATCAATATCCAAACCACGAGCCATAACATCTGTAGCCACTAAAATCCTGTTAAAACCTTCCCTAAATTGCTCAATGCTTCGCAATCTGTAATTTTGTGTTTTGTTGGAATGGATAACGCATAATTCGTCATGAAATGTTTCGTCTAGGGCTTCAAACAGTCTGTCTGCCATTTTTTTATTTGCAACAAAAATCAAAACCTTATTAAAGGTTTCGGTATCGTTTAACAAATGCTTGAGTAGGTTCAACTTGGTATAAAAGTTAGGAACGCTGTATTTAGTTTGCAAGATATTTTCTAAAGGTGTACCAGAAACAGCAATAGATACACGTTCTGGAGCAATAAAAAAGTCGGTTATTAATTCATCTACATCTTGAGTCATAGTAGCCGAAAACATAATGTTTTGTCTTCTTTCTGGAAGAATATCAAAAATGTTCAACAACTGATGTCTAAAACCAAGGTCTAACATCACATCCACTTCATCAATTACCACTTTTTGTATGGATTTAAGTTGAAGCACTCGGCTCACTGCCAGATCGTACAAACGTCCAGGAGTAGCCACTATAATATCCAAACCCTGAGCCACAGCCATTTTTTGGGTGTTGATGTTTACGCCACCATAAACTCCCAGCACACGAACATTGATGTATTTGGCCAGTTTTTCAATTTCTTCAACCACTTGCACAACCAATTCACGTGTAGGCACCAAAACTAAAATCCTTGGGTTGTCCTGTTTGGAAAATTTTAGGTTTTTAAGAATAGGTAGCATATACGCAAAGGTTTTACCTGTTCCTGTTTGCGCTATTCCCACCACGTCTTTTCCAGAAGCCACCACATTAAAGGCTTGTTCCTGGATTGGAGTTGGTTGTGTAAAGCCTAAATCGTCTAAGGCGTTGTATAAAGGTGTGTTTAAATTTAAATCTTGAAATGTACTCATGTTCATTTTATCTGCTGCAAAGATAGATTTTTTAAAAGGATTCTACATTCCTGCGAAAGCAAGAATCTTATAATTAGTTATTTGAAGAATTATGCTAACTGTTTTGCCACAGCTTGTCCCGAATTTTCTGGAAATACACAAATATGGTTTGCCTCACTCGAGTGCGAAAAAACGGTTGGACGTTGTTGTTAGTAAGCGACACATTACTGTGGAATAAATCAAGAAAACATTTGTGAAATCGTAGCTAATTTTTTTCATAAACTAAAAGGGTTTCAACTTCCAAATCTATTTTAATTTTCGGTAATTTGTAATATTGAGAACAACATACTTACATAAACCAAAATGCATAGATACTTTTAAAAGTCAGTTATTGACTTGGAGTCAGCCTTATCATGAAGCCGTTTGGATGGATTCCAACGATTATCATGAAGCCTATTCAAGCTTTGATGCAGTGTTGGCTGTAGACGCCATGACCTGTATCCAAACAGATTTCCAGGAGGCTTTTTTGAAGTTAAAGGAGTACCAAACCCATACAAAAGATTGGATTTTTGGCTATTTATCCTACGATTTGAAAAATGCCATAGAAGATTTGAAATCCGAAAATTTTGATGGCTTGCATTTTCCGGAACTCTATTTTTTCCAACCTAAAAAACTTTTTTTATTTAAAGGAGATACGGTTGAAATGCACTACTTAAATGTGGTTGCAGATGATATGGATGATGATTTGAATAACATCTGTCATTGCGAGCCTGTCTTGTCGGCAGAGAGTGACGAAGAACGTAGCAATTTTTTGAATGAAATAGTAATAAAACCCAGAATCTCAAAAACCGATTATCTGTCAAAAGTGAACACCATGTTGGAACACATCTATCATGGTGATATTTACGAAGCCAATTTTTGTCAGGAGTTTTACATAGAAAACACTCAGATAAACCCTTTGGAAACCTATTGGAAACTCAATAGTATTTCCAAACCTCCTTTTGCCACTTTTATAAAACTTAACGACAAGTATTTGTTATCGGCTTCACCAGAACGTTATTTAAAAAAAACCGGAACTAAAATCATTTCGCAACCCATAAAAGGAACTGCCAAACGTTCCAAAGATAGTGTGGAGGACAAGCGTCTTAAAGAACAATTGGCCATAGACGAAAAAGAACGCAGCGAAAACATCATGATTGTCGATTTGGTTCGCAACGATTTATCCAAAACAGCAAAAAAAGGAACAGTTAAAGTGGTAGAGTTATGTCAGGTTTATACCTTTCCACAAGTGCATCAAATGATTTCAACAATATCTTCTGAAATAGAGGAAACAGAGCATCCAGTCCATGTTTTGGAGTCTACATTTCCTATGGGAAGCATGACAGGAGCACCTAAAATTTCGGCCATGAAAATTATAGAGACCTTGGAAGAAACCAAACGTGGTGTGTATTCTGGAGCAGTGGGTTATTTTACTCCAGACAGCAATTTCGATTTCAACGTGGTTATTAGAAGTATCTTATACAATCACAGTCAACAATATGTGTCATTTTCTGTAGGAAGTGCCATTACTGCAAAAAGCAACCCCTTAAAAGAATATGAAGAATGCTTGATTAAGGCTAAAGCTATGCGTGAGGTTCTTGAGGATTAAAGTTTTCGGTAAAAATTTAAAAGTTAAAAGTTTCAAGGTGTTATATTTGATAACTATTAAAAACCAAATATGAATTCATGTCAAAATGCTTGAGATATTCCAGCAACATATCAATAACAACCTAAATTTCTTAAAGAAAACCAAGTTACTTATAGCTATATCTGGAGGATTGGATAGTGTTGTCTTAACCCATTTGTGTCATCAATTGGGATTGCACATAGGATTGGCTCATTGTAATTTCAATTTAAGAGGCGAGGAAAGTGATGGAGATGAAGAATTTGTATTGCAATTGTCCGAAGACTTGGAACTTGAAGTGTTTATAGAAAATTTTGATACTGAAACCTTTGCTAAAGATCATAAACTATCCACGCAAATGGCAGCCAGAACATTAAGGTATCATTGGTTTTCTGAGTTGGCAGAACAGCTTCATTTTGATTATATATTAACTGCTCATCATGCAGATGATAATTTGGAAACTTTTTTGATAAACCTATCCAGAGGTACTGGTTTAGAAGGGTTAACTGGAATTCCAGAGGTTCATGGAAAAATTATAAGACCTTTATTACATTTTTCTAGGGAGCAATTGGAACAATATGCCTTAAAAAACAGAATAACTTGGCGTGAAGACAGCAGCAATGCATCCAATAAATATTTGAGAAACAAATTACGTCACGAGGTGATACCTGTTTTAAAGGATATCAATCCACAGCTACTTCAAAATTTTCAACTTACCCAAGCACATTTACAGGACTCAAAAACCATTATAGACGATAGCATAGAAGAGGTTTTAAAAAAAACCGTAACCAACATGTCTGAACATGAAATTCACTTCAGCATCGAGAAAATTAAAGGCTTGTCTCATCCCAAAGCTTACTTATACCATATGTTGAAAGATTATCAATTTACAGAATGGCAAGATGTAACGGATTTGTTGGATGCGCAATCTGGTAAACAAGTGTGTTCAAAATCACATTGTTTACTAAAAAATAGGGATGAACTGATTTTGTTTCGTACCATCAATGATACACCTGAAAAAGTTATTGTCATTTCAGAAGAAAATAAACGTGTAAAGACACCTTTGGGAACTTTAAGATTTGAATTGACAGATAGTTTGGAAACGGGTAACCCATCCACAATTTATGTTGATAAAGATTTGTTAAAATATCCCTTAACCGTAAAGAAATGGGAAAAAGGAGACTATTTTTACCCTTTTGGAATGGAAAGCAAAAAGAAACTGAGCAAGTTTTTTAAAGATGAGAAACTTTCCATCCTGGAAAAAGAAAAGGTTTGGCTGTTATGTTCTAATCAAGACATTGTTTGGATCTTGAATTACAGGGCAGACAACCGATTTAAAATAACTGACAAAACACACAACATATTAAAAATTACCTTAGATAATGATACATAAACTAGCCCTTTTTATCAGCCTATTTTTTACTGTCTGTATGGTCCAAGCGCAGGTATTGAACCCTGTAACTTGGACAGGCGACGTTGAAAAATTATCAGATACCGAATACAACCTAATTTTTAATGCAGAGATAGAAGAGCATTGGCATTTATATTCTCAGGATATGCCAGAGGGAGGCGCTTTGCCAACCGAGTTCATCTATGATTCCTTAAGTCGGGTCAATAATTATAACTTAATAGGAAAAACGCTTGAAAGCCCTTATATAACTGCTTACGACAAGGTGTTTGAAATGGATTTGAACTATTTTGACGAAAAGGCAACTTTTACGCAAAAAATTGAAGTGTTAAATCCAAATCTAAAAATCATAGAAGTTGAAGCTTCCTTTCAAGCCTGCGATGACGAACGTTGTATTTATCAAAGTAAGATGGTGACATTCGATTTGACCACTGCCACTTCAGCAACCGAAGATCCATCAAATTTTATTGAGGACGAAACTAAAACAGTTGTAAAAAAAGATAACAAACCACTTGCAGCAGAGAAAGAAAACAAAGGTTTATTAACCATATTCTTTACAGCGTTCTTTTTAGGTTTTTTGGTTTTGTTAACTCCTTGTGTGTTCCCAATGATCCCTATGACTGTGAGTTTCTTCACAAAACAAAGCAAAACCAGGGCATCTGGAATTAAAAATGCCTTGTTGTATGGGTTTTTCATTATAGTTATTTACACCCTTTTAGGAACAGCCATTTCAGCCATTTTTGGTAGCAATGCCATGTACGAGTTCTCAACTGGAGTTACTTTTAATGCCATTATGTTTATTGCTTTAATGGTCTTTGCATTTTCATTTTTAGGTGCTTTTGAAATTATGTTGCCAAATTCTTGGGTCAATAAAGTGGATAGTGGAGCCAATAGAGGAGGCATTGTTGGTATATTCTTTATGGCATTGGCATTGGCAGTTGTATCTTTTTCTTGTACGTTCCCTATTGCAGGAACGGCATTATTGGATGCTGCCACAAAAGGAGGTATTGCTCCAATTGTGAGTATGTTGGGCTTTTCGTCGGCCATTGCCTTACCTTTCGGGTTGTTTGCCTTTTTCCCTAGTTGGCTTAACTCCTTGCCAAAATCGGGTGGTTGGTTGAATACCGTTAAAGTGGTTCTAGGATTTTTGGAATTGGCGTTTGCTTTTAAATTCTTATCAATGATTGATTTGGTTTTAGAATGGCACTTCTTGGAAAGAGAGGTCTTTTTAGCTATCTGGATTGCCATATTTGGAACTTTAGGGTTGTATTTATTGGGTAAAATCAAATTGCCTCACGATTCGCCTTTAGAGCATATTTCGGTTGGCAGATTAAGTATGGCCATCTTGGCACTTTCTTTTACTGTTTACATGGTTCCAGGACTTTGGGGAGCACCATTAAAATTGATTAGCGGTTTTCCACCACCAATGAGTACCAATAGCGAATCACCTTATGGAGTGGGTTATATGAAAAAACAGGTCTCTGCCTCAGGCGAATTTGTTGCTAAAGAATTACCTAAAGATGCTCATTTTGGACCAAATGATCTAATAGCTTTTCATGATTACGATAAAGGGATGGCTTATGCAAAAAAAGTCAATAAGCCAGTGATGCTGGATTTTACAGGATTAACCTGCGTGAACTGTCGTAAAATGGAAGAACAGGTTTGGGTGGAAGATGAAATTTATGCCTTGTTGGATAACGAGGTCGTGCTTATTTCACTATATGTGGACGACAGGACCAAACTTCCTGAAGCCGAACAGTTTGAATCTGAACTTACTGGAAACAAGGTTCGAACTTACGGACATAAATGGTTGGAGTTTCAGCAAACCAGATACAATACCAATGCACAACCCTTATATGTTATTCAAAATTTGGATGGTGAAGATATAAGCCCAACAGTTGGTTATACGCCAGATCCTAAAGAATATTACGAATGGCTGAAAAAGGGGATTGAAAATTTTAAAGAATAAATTCAATAACAAAATTGGAAAGCGAGACTGGTTCTCGCTTTTTTATTAATAATGTCTTGCTGAACCAGTCTGCTCAATTCAATGTAAAAGTGAAGCATTTTCAATCCAAAAATGATTAATTTTATTTTATGATATTAAAAGGAAATATTGTCGACATACCAAACCAACGTGTTTTTAAAGGTGAAATTACCATTAAAGATGGGAAGATTTTTAGTGTTGAAGAAAAACAACACAATGTGAACCATTACATCCTTCCAGGATTTGTAGATGCACACATTCATATTGAAAGTTCCATGTTGGTTCCCAGTGAATTTGCCAGGATTGCAGTAAAACATGGAACCATAGCAACGGTTTCCGATCCTCATGAAATAGCCAATGTGCTTGGTGTTGAAGGCGTGGAGTTTATGATTAACAATGGAAAAGAAACTCCTTTTAAATTTAATTTTGGAGCACCTTCCTGCGTGCCTGCAACTTCTTTTGAATCTGCAGGAGCAGTCATAGATTCCGAAGGCATTAAAACCTTAATGGCTAATCCAGACATTAAATATTTGGCAGAAATGATGAATTATCCTGGCGTTTTATTTAATGATGATGAAGTCCTTAAAAAAATAGCCTGGGCAAAACACTACAACAAACCTATTGATGGACATGCTCCAGGATTACTAGGCGACGACCTAACCAAATACATTCAAGCAGGAATTAGTACAGATCATGAGTGTTTTACTTTTGAAGAAGGTTTAGAAAAACTTCAAAAAGGCATGAAAGTCCTGATTCGTGAAGGTTCAGCTGCCAAAAATTTTGAAGCACTTATCGATTTGCTGCCAGAACATTATGAAAACATGATGTTTTGTAGCGACGACAAGCATCCAGATGATTTGTTATTGCATCATATTAACAATCTATGTGCAAGAGCTGTTGCTAAAGGCATGGATGTTTTTAAGGTGTTACAGGTTGCCTGTGTTAACCCTGTGAAACATTACAATTTAGATGTTGGCTTATTAAATGTTGGAGATTTTGCCGATTGTATTGTGGTAGAAGATTTAAAAGACTTTAAAACACTTCAAACCTACATCAATGGGGAATTGGTTTTCGATGAAGATATTTCGAAAATAGATTCTGTTCCTTTTGAAATTCTAAACAACTTCCAAACAGACAAAAAAGACGTTTCCGACTTTAGGTATGAATCATCAGCAACCCTTCGACTACGCTCAAGGCAAGCGAAAATTCGTGTTATCGAAGCTTTGGAAGGACAATTGGTAACAAACGAGATTATTGTAGAAAGTCTGTTGCAAGACGGGAATCTAGTTTCAAATGTTGAAAAGGACATTTTAAAAATGACCGTTGTCAATAGATATCAAAATCAGAAACCAGCCATTGCTTTTATAAAGAATTTTGGGTTAAAGAAAGGCGCGATTGCTTCTTCTGTTGGACACGACTCTCACAACATAATTGCAGTAGGAGTTAGTGATGAAGCTATTTGTAAAGCTGTTAATTTACTTATTGAAACCAAAGGAGGTATTTGTGCAGTTTCAGATTCAGAAAACCTGTCTGCCGATAAGGCAGAAAAAGTGGTGGCATTGCCAGTTGCAGGCATTATGAGCGATCAGGATGCAAAAACAATTGGAAAACAATATGCTGAACTTGATAAAATGGCAAAACAACTGGGAAGCACACTACATGCACCATATATGACCTTGAGTTTTATGGCTTTGTTGGTGATTCCATCCTTAAAATTAAGCGATAAAGGGTTATTTGATGGGAATACGTTTCAGTTTACTAACATTGAAGTTTAGAAAATGCCTATAATAGAATCAACCTACAAAGCGCCTTATTTTTTCAGAAACGGATTTGTTGCTACGGTTTATTCCGGTTTAATTAGAAATGTAAACGGTCTGATTCAAAAAAGAGAACGGATTACCTTGTCTGATGGCGATTTTTTGGATTTGGATTGGAGTTATTCCGAAGAAAAAACGGAAAGGCTCATCATTATTCTTCATGGCTTGGAAGGGAATGCCCAAAGGCATTACATCACAGGAACTGCCAAGCTTTTTAATCAGAATCATATCGATGCAGTTTCGGTTAATTTTCGTGGTTGCAGTGGTGAGGACAATGAGTCTTTTCGTTCGTATCATTCAGGCGAAACAGAAGATTTAAGACAAGTGATTCAGCATATTTTAGATACAACACAGTATTCTGAAATCTTTATCAAAGGCTTTAGTTTGGGAGGCAATGTAACGCTAAAATATTTAGGGGAAACCACAAACTTACCAGTACAAATAAAAGCTGGAATAGCTGTTTCGGTACCTTGTTTTTTAGCAGGCTCTGCCAACGAATTGCACAAGTTTAAAAACAAAGCATTTCATGATAAATTTAAGTACAACTTAAAAACCAAATTGCTGCTAAAATCCAATAAACATGCTGACAAACTTAAAGTAGCAGATGTTACTTCCATTAAAACTTTATATGATTTTGATAACCTTTACACGTCTAAGGCTCACGGATTTTTAGATGCCCAGGACTATTATAAACAAAGTTCCAGTTTGCAATTCCTTCCAAACATTGGCATTCCAACCTTGCTTATCAATGCGCTAAACGATTCGTTTTTATCTTCAGAATGTTATCCTGTAAAAGAAGCCAAAAACAATTCAAATTTGTTTTTGGAAATGCCTAAACATGGAGGTCACGTAGGTTTTTTTCAAAAAGGAGGCTTTTATTACAACGAAAAACGGGCTTTGGAGTTTATTAAGGAATTATAATTTAGTATTTTTTCTTACATTTAAGCAAACCAATCGATTATGCTTAAAAAAGTCTTTGGATCTGCTGTTTTTGGGGTAGAGGCTACTACCATAACCGTTGAAGTAAATGTGGACACAGGTGTAGGGTACCATCTGGTTGGTTTGCCAGATAATGCCATCAAGGAAAGCAACTACCGAATAGCTGCTGCCTTGCAAAACAATGGGTTTAAAATTCCTGTAAAAAAAATCATTATTAACATGTCTCCAGCCGATTTAAGAAAGGAGGGAAGTGCCTACGATTTAACCTTGGCCATTGGCATTCTAGCTGCTACCAATCAAATTCAAGCTGAAGATTTAGAAGATTTTCTTATTATGGGCGAATTGTCCCTGGATGGTTCCTTACAACCTATTAAAGGAGCTTTGCCTATTGCCATTAAAGCCAAAGAAGAGGGTTTTAAAGGTTTTATATTGCCAAAACAAAATGCCAAGGAAGCTGCCATAGTTTCTGGATTGAACGTGTATGGTGTAGAAACCATTGAGCAGGTTATCAATTATTTTGATAAAGGCGAGCCTTTGGAGCAAACCATCATAAATGTAGAAGAAGAATTCAATAAAAGCCTAAACTTTCCAGAGTTTGATTTTTCTGATGTGAAAGGACAAGAATCCATAAAGCGCTGTATGGAAATTGCAGCAGCTGGAGGACATAATATTATTTTAATTGGTCCACCAGGAGCAGGAAAAACCATGCTTGCCAAACGTTTGCCAAGTATTCTACCACCAATGACCTTGGAAGAAGCCTTGGAAACCACCAAAATACATTCGGTTGTTGGAAGAGTTAAGGAAAATACAGGACTCATGGCTCAACGTCCATTTAGAAGTCCTCATCACACGATTTCGAATGTCGCGCTCGTTGGAGGAGGAAGTTATCCACAGCCAGGTGAAATATCTTTATCGCATAATGGTGTGTTGTTTTTGGACGAATTGCCAGAATTTAAACGCGAAGTTCTGGAGGTGATGCGTCAGCCGTTGGAAGACAGGGAAGTAACCATTTCAAGGGCAAAATTCACGGTAACCTATCCATCGTCTTTTATGTTGGTTGCTAGTATGAACCCAAGTCCGAGCGGTTATTTCAACGATCCAGATGCACCAGTAACCTCCTCTCCAGCCGAAATGCAACGCTATTTAAGTAAGATTTCTGGTCCTTTATTGGATAGAATAGACATTCATATAGAAGTCACTCCTGTGCCTTTTGAAAAACTGTCCGATACCAGAAAAGGCGAATCTTCCATAGAGATTAGAAAGCGTGTAACAGCAGCAAGGGAGTTACAAACCAAACGCTTTGAAAACTCTACAACTGTACATTACAATGCACAAATGAACACGAAGCAAATTAGAAAACATTGTACGCTGGACGATGCTTCCATGCAGTTGTTAAAAACAGCCATGGAACGATTGAACCTTTCGGCTAGAGCTTATGACAGGATTTTAAAAGTTTCCAGGACCATTGCCGATTTAGAAGGAAGCGACCACATTTTGGGTTCACATATTAGCGAGGCCATCCAATACAGAAGCTTGGATCGGGAAGGTTGGTTGGGTTAAACTAAATGCCTGTGTCATCTAAATTTTTTATATGCTAGAAAAGATACAAACATAATAAGTAATTTGTTATCCACATTCATAATCAAAAATTGAAAGAATTTTCAAACATTTTTAATACATTTAGAATCTATTAACCAATCTTAATTATTATGAAAAATTTTAGTTTATTAGTATTAGGGATCATTATAGGTGCTTTGGCTACCTACATTTTTTGTCCCATGTGTGGCGATGACGATACCGAAGTAGGCATTGTGGCACCCAAAGGATTGATTACACCAGAAGAGGCCAAGACCATGGACCAAGCATTTAACAGCAGACACGCATTGATTAGCGATTCCATAGTGAAACGTCCAGACAACCGTTCGGCTTGGTGGTCTTTAGAAGACATGAAAAATTATTTAAAATATGCCGAAAACGAATCTAAGGAGTTGGGTTACACCATGGATGGTGTACGTGTGTACTTGGGAGCCTATCCTACAGAAGCAGAAGTAGGTTACACCACCATGTTTATGGTGCCAACAGGTGTTGAAAACATCTCTCAAGGAAATAGTAGCTTATTCAGTATGTTGCCACCAGGAGGAGGAGATATTCCTGGAGGAGGTTTAAATGGAGGTCATAATGGAATGCCACCACCAGCTAATTATCCACAGTAAAATTTTTTTATTTGGAAGAATTTTTAAGAAATAATTATAGTATTTTAATAACTAGTATTGAAATTTTCGCAGTATTTGTGGGTTTAATTTTTTATAAAAAACACAAATATTCAGATGCTAAATATTTCATTTTTATTCTAGTTTATCTCTTTATTATTGAATTTCTTGGAGCGTATACTATTTATGTGGAAAAATTTGAATTTTTACACAATGTAAAAGTAGCTTTAAAGGACACCTTGTTTGAAAAAAATAGATGGTGGTTTACTTTATTTTGGAATATTGGAGGTGTTTTAATATTTGCGTTGTACTACCAAAAAGTATTAAAGAATAAGTTTTATGCAAACTTACTAAAAGCATCAACAGTTATATTTTTAGTATTCTCTTTTTATATCATATTGAGTAATTGGAAAGATTTCTTTGTTAAATCTTTTTCTTCCATAGATATTGCTGGAGCTTTGATTATCATTCAATGTGCTTTTTATTATTTCTTGGAAATTCTTTCAAATGAACGAGTGCTCAAATTTTATAAAGATTTAAATTTTTATATAAGCATTGCAATTTTAATTTTTTGGCTCATAATATCTCCTTTGGCATTTTATGAAGTGTATTATTCAACTGCAGATTGGAATTATATTATTTTGAAATGGCAAGTCTATTTATTTGCTAACTTGTTCTTGTATGGTATGTTTGCGATTGGGCTAATAATATCAAATCCAGAAAAATGATTAATTTTTAATAAATAAGAACAGCGCATGCGCGAATATTTAAAATATGCCGAAAACGAATCTAAGGAGTTGGGGTACACCACCATGTTTATGATGCCAACAGGTGTTGAAAACTTCTCCCAAGGAAATAGCACTTTATTTAATATGTTGCCACCTGGAGGAGGAGATATTCCTGGAGGAGGTTTAAATGGAGGAGGTCCAGGAATGCCACCACCAGCTAATTATCCACAATAATTCATGTCAGACTTTCTATATAAATATACTTCACAATTAAATGATTTAATTTTAATTGTATGTGCTGTTATAGGGATTATATTTTATAAAAAATATAAGAATTATAACAGCAAAATATTTATATACTATTTGATTTATGTTGCTTTTGTAGACTTTATAGGTAGCTATCCAACTTATGTTATAGAATATCAACAACTTCATGGTCTAAGAGATTACTTAAAGGAAACTAGCTTTAGTAGAAATTATTGGTGGTTTACTACCTTCTGGAATTTAGGTGGTGTTTTATTTATGTCATATTATTATTATAAAATTTTATTGAATAGTAATTTTAAAAAAATTGTAAAATATGTCTGTTTCATTTTTTTGTTAAGTTCTACTACTTATATTAGTCAAAATTTAGATTCATTTTTTAATTCACAATTAAAATTCGTCAATATTTTTGGTGCATTAGTGATTTTAAATTGTATTTCCTTATATTTTATTGAAATTCTAAACAGTGATAAGATATTGGTGTTTTATAAATCTTTAAATTCTATAGTAAGTATTACTATGTTTTTATGGTGGTTGATAATAACTTCACTTTTATTTTATGAAGTATATTTTTCTGCTTATGATATAGGATATTTAAATTTAAGAAGTAATGTATATTTATTTTCAAACTTATTTATGTATCTAACATTTTCTTTAGCCTTAATTTGGTGTGATCCAGAACAAGAAATCTAATTATAATTTTATATAAAAAATATGAGTTATTTAAACTATGTTGAAAACGAATCTAAAGATTTAAGTTGCTCTATGGATGGTGTATATGTATATTTAATTGCTTATTCAAAAAACAGAAAAATAGTTTTTTAGTATTATAGATATCATTATACATAACCCGATTACAAATTGAGAGAATTTTTATATGATTATTATACATTTTTAACGAAGAGCGTAGAAATATTAGCTTTTGTTGTAGGTCTTATAGTCTATAAAAAATATAAAAACACTCCAGTCAAATATTTTATCTGGTTTTTAGGTTGGATAGTCTTTGTTGAAACCATTGGTAATTATCCACGTCATTTAAAGGATTATAATTTAGAGTATTTAATAGAAGGAACTTTAATAGAACGCAATTATTGGTGGTACACGATATCTTGGGTATCAGTTGCAACCATATTTTATTCATGGTTTTTGAGCCAAAAGTATGATTCAAACACGTTAAAAACAATAATAAAATTTTGTATATATGGCTATGTTTTGACTATGTTAGTGACTGCAATAATTGATTATAAACTTTTTTTTGAGATTAGGCCAACCTATATAACAGTCTTAAATGTTGCTATTATAATTTTAAGCACAGTTTCTTATTTATATAATTTGTTAAATTCTGAAAAATTATTAAATGCTTTTAAGTCTCTTTATTTTTATGTAGCTATAATTTTGTTAGTTTGGTGGCTAATTACTACTCCATTAAACTTTTTTGAAGTTTATAATTCAGATTCTGATTGGGATTTTGTAGCAATTAAATGGACAATTAAATTAATTGCAAATATCTTTATGTATTTGGGTTTTGCTTTTGCATTAATTTTTTGCAAACCAGAAAGCGAATGAGTTGTATATAAATTATGATTTAAAATCGAATTATTTGATTAGGATATAATTATGTAATATATTACAAAAGATTATCCCAAATAAGAAAAATTTTTATGTACCTTTAGTATATAAGCCTTTTAAAGGATGAAAGACGTTCTGTTACAACATTACATGTATGTAAATTTGGCTGTTATTTTAATTGCTGCAGTAACAGGCTTATTGTCTTTACATAAGTTTAAACAGTCACCAGTTATTTACTTTATTTATTTTTTGCTGTATGTGTTTATAACACATGTATTGGGCTCTTATGCAAGAATTTTAAATTACTTTAACAGCTATCATATTATTGAAAACACGGTTTTTAGGTTTAATTTTTGGTGGTTTACGCTAACCTGGTATATAGGTTCTGCCATGTTTTTTGCATGGTATTACAAAAAATTGTTAAAAAACAACTTTTTAAAAAACATTTTGCAATACGCTTTGTATGTGTTTCTTGCTGTTTCCATAGGAAGCATTGCTTTAAATTTTCAACATTTTTTTGATGGTACCTTTAAATTGATTCGTATTGGAAACATGTCCATTATCATGTTAAGTGCTGTGTTTTATCTTTACGAATTGCTTCATACCGAAAAAATACTTGAGTTTTATAAAGACATTCATTTTTATATAAGTGGCATCCTATTAATTTGGTTGCTGTTAACCATTCCTTTGGTACATTTTGTATGTGGCAACGCAGCAACAGATCCCAATCAAGCTGAATTAAAGTGGTTGATCATGCTCTATGCCAATATCTTTATGTATTTGTCTTTTTCATTGGCCCTAATATTATTAAAACCTAAAAATGACCAAGCTTATTAATACTTTTTTGCAAGCACAACCTTCGGTGTCCACCTCGGCAGAACGTTATTTACTAATCTATATGATTGGTGTTTTGCTTATAGTAACTTCCTTGGTCGTGATATTTTTTATTGTTTTTCAAAAGCGAAAGAACAAGCTTTTATTGGACAAGATAAGACAACAACAAGCCTTTGAAGAAGAACTTTCCATAACTCAAACCGAAATCCAAGAACAGACCTTGAAACATATTGGTTGGGAACTTCACGATAATGTTGGTCAGTTATTGGCTTATGCCAGCATGCAATTAAACATGTTGGGAGCAAAGATTCCGGAAGACATGAAATCCACTTTGGACCTAACCACAAGTACCATTAAAGAAAGTTTAAAAGAGGTACGTTCCTTGTCCAAATCCTTAAACAATGATGTGATTTTGAACATTGGTTTTGAAAAATCCTTAACCAATGAGTTAGATCGATTAAAACGCATGAAATTTGCTTCGGCAGAGCTTCATATTAAAGGAAACAAAAGACCCTTGGATAATAAAAAACATGAAATTATTTTATTTAGAATCCTTCAGGAATTTTTTTCAAACTCGGTTAAATATTCCGAAGCCAACAACCTAAAGGTCACTCTGGAGTATTTAGATGATAAAATGATTATTATAGCCTCGGACGATGGCAAGGGCTTTAACGTGGAAACTGCCAAAAAAGGGTCTGGACTCATTAATATGAAAAGTAGGGCAGAACTTATAGACGCTACTTTCCAAATGCACTCCAAACCCAATGAAGGCGTGCAACTTCAAATAGAATATCCTTTATTGGAAAGCGCAACTTTAGGTTAACGATTTAAGATAGAAGTTGAATTCGAATTTGAATTTATTTTACACAAGCATCCCAAACAGGATCTTTTGGCAATGGTGCAGTTACATCTATAAAATTGTTTGAAACAGGATGTGTAAATTGTAGGTTCCTGGCATGTAGACTAATGCTTGCGTCTTTATTGCTTCTGTCAAACCCATATTTTAGATCCCCTTTAATGGGACAGCCCATACTTGCCAACTGCACACGTATTTGATGATGTCTGCCTGTTTCCAAAGTAACTTCCAGAAGATAATAGCTATCCAATTTTTTAATTACTTGATAATGAAGGATGGCTTTTTTCCCTTCGGGAATTTCATTGGGATATGCTGTGGATTTGTTGTTTTTAGGATTCTTTTTTAACCAATGAATTAAAGTGTCCTCTGTTTTAGGAGGTTCTTGTTTAACCAAAGCCCAATAGGTTTTTTGGGTTTTTTTGTCTGCAAACAGTTTATTTAGCCTAGGCAAGGCTTTGCTGGTTTTGGCAAACAAAACCACTCCAGTGGTAGGTCTGTCCAGTCTGTGTACCACGCCAAGATAAACGTTGCCAGGCTTGTTATATTTGTCTTTTATATAATTCTTTACGACATCACTTAAGGGTTTATCTCCAGTTTTATCCCCTTGAACAATGTCACCAGCACGTTTATTTACAATGATGATATGGTTGTCTTCGTATAAAACTTGAAGGTTTTCTTTATTGGAAAGTATTTTATCTGAAATTTTTGCCACAAATACAGGAATAATTTATTTTATTAATAAACCAAGAACCTTAAACCTTGAGCTTTCAACCTTAATACTGCTCCTCACTGTTTGGAAAATCTTCGGTTTTCACATCTTCCACATATTGAGAAATGGCAGCTGTCATATCTTCATAGAGGTTCATATATCGTCTTAAAAAACGTGGATGAAATTCATGGGTCATGCCTATCATGTCGTGTAAAACCAAAACCTGACCATCTACACCATTTCCTGCTCCAATGCCAATAATAGGAATGGAAACACTTTTTGCAACCTCTTTGGCTAATTTGGCAGGTATTTTTTCCAATACAATGGCAAAACAACCAGCTTTTTCAAGCATTAGAGCGTCTTCTTTTAATCTTTTGGCTTCTTCTTCTTCTTTGGCACGAACCGTATAAGTTCCAAATTTATAAATGGATTGTGGTGTTAATCCCAAGTGTCCCATGACTGGAATTCCAGCATTCAAGATACGCTTTATGGACTCCTTGACTTCTTTGCCACCTTCCAGTTTAACAGCATGTCCACCAGATTCTTTCATAATCCTAATGGCAGAGCGTAAAGCTTCTTTAGGATCACTTTGGTAGCTTCCAAAAGGCAAATCTACAACCACCAAAGCACGTTCTACAGCCCTTACTACCGATGAGGCATGATATATCATTTGGTCCAAAGTAATGGGCAAAGTGGTTTCATGTCCAGCCATGACATTACTTGCCGAGTCTCCAACCAAGATAACATCTATCCCAGAACCATCTACAATTTTTGCCATGGTAAAATCGTAGGCAGTGAGCATGGATATCTTTTCGCCATTGGCTTTCATATCCACTAAAGTTTTTACGGTAATTCTTTTGTATTCTTTTTTTGCTACAGACATATAGGTGCTTCTTTTTAATAGGAACGCATCTTGATTTTTTCCGTTTCATAAAATTGAATGAAATAGAACAAATTTCTTTTCATTTTCGGTATGAACAAAAAACCAAAATGAGTTCAGGCTGTAAAAGTACTAAATTAGATATTTAATGTTAAACTTTTCTTTAAAGTCTTTCATATAGCTGCATGTTGAACTACTTTAGTTCAAAACCAATTAATTATGGAACGCGTTATTATTTTTCTGGTCTTACTGATTACGACCACTATTACAGCACAAAACAAAGCCGAAATGGACGTCAAAAAATCAATTGACACTTTTTTTGAAGGTTTTCATAAAGGGGATACCTTACTTATGAAATCTGTGATGTATAACAACATGTTGACACAAACAACCTATAAAGACAGAGAGGGGAAAGGGAAACTGGTAACAGATGATGTTGCAAAAATGATACAAACCATTGCCAACAGACCAGCAGACCAAAAGTGGGAGGAACGCTTACTGGATTATAACATTCAAATAGATGGAACCATGGCTCATGTTTGGACACCTTATGAGTTTTGGGTAAACCATCAATTTAGTCATTGTGGCGTGAATTCGTTTCAACTTTTTAATGATGAAGGCAAATGGAAAATTATATACCTTATGGATACTAGAAGGAGAGAAGGGTGTAACCAATAAAACAGTTTTCAGTCTTAGTGTTTTGTAGGCAGTATAGATAAACTAAAAACTTTCGTCTGTCTGGAAACTGATAATTTGTAAACGATTGAAATGGGTTTTTAACAATCAGATAAATTCACACCAACAGCCAAACCACCTTCACTGGTTTCCTTGTATTTGGAATTCATATCTTTTGCTGTTTCCCACATGGTAGCTACCACTTTGTCAAAGGGCACCTTTACATTTTCGGGATTGGTGTCAATGGCCATTTCAGCTGCATGTATGGCTTTCATGGCTCCCATGGAGTTTCTTTCAATACAAGGAATCTGAACCAAACCACCAATAGGATCGCAGGTTAGGCCTAAATGGTGTTCCATGGCAATTTCAGCCGCAATTAAAACCTGTTCCGGAGAGCCACCCAACAATTCGCACAAGGCTCCAGCAGCCATGGCAGACGATACGCCAATTTCAGCTTGACAGCCTCCCATGGCAGCACTTATGGTTGCCCCTTTTTTAAAGATGCTTCCTATTTCTCCAGCAACCAATAAAAAGCGTTTTATATGTTCAAAATTAGCGTCGTGGTTTTCTATAACCATATAATACATTAAAACCGATGGAATGACACCAGCACTACCATTGGTAGGAGCCGTAACCACACGTCCCAAAGACGCATTTACTTCGTTGACACTCAAAGCAAAACAGCTTACCCATTTTAGGATTTGTCTAAACTTAACTTCGGTTTTTCTTATGGTTTCCAACCATTCCTGTGGGTCGGCATAAGGCAATTCACCTTTTAAATTTTGATACATATCGTAAGCGCGACGTCTTACGTTTAAGCCTCCAGGCAAGTTGCCTTCCGTATGGCAACCAATATACATGCATTCCAACATGGTCATCCAAATTCGCTGTAGCTCAAAATCTATGGTGTTTTCATCCCTTAAGGATTTTTCGTTTTCCAAAACAACACTGGATATTGGCATGTTCAATTGGTTGCAATAAACAATCAGTTCTGTTCCTTTGGCTATGGGATAGGGAAAGGTGTTTAGAAATATCTCCTTGTTTTTTTTAGAGTTCTTTCGCTCTTCTTTAACTACAAAACCTCCACCTATGGAATAAAAAGTGGATTTGGATTTTCTGCCATTAATGGTTGCAGTGAACACCAATCCATTGGCATGATATGGAAGAAACTTTCTGTTGAACGTAATTTGGGTGTCTGGATTGAAAGGTATTGATTTTTCATTATTGAAAAATAAAACGTGATTGTTTTTAATGGAGCTAATGATGACCTCAATGGTATCTGTGGGGATTATTTCAGGGTCAGCACCACTTAATCCCAACATCACAGCATAATCTGTGGCGTGTCCTTTACCTGTTAAAGAGAGGGAACCATATAAATCAACACTAATATGTTCCACAGCATCAAATTTGTTGCTGGCTTTCAATTCTTTAATCCAACGTTCTGCAGCACGCCAAGGGCCCAAGGTATGTGAACTAGAAGGCCCAACACCTATTTTTAACATATCAAAAACCGAAATACACTCCATAATCCGTCAATTTATATATATAACAAATATAAAGTCTTTCTTTCAATTAAAAGATAATTCATCTGGGAGTTATCAAGAATTTTCCGATTAAGCACTGGACCTTTTAAAAACCCATTTAAACAAGGCTCTTGTTTTTTTATGTGACATCCTGTCAGATTTTTTGACATGGCATAATCATTGACTTATACATACCGAATTTAAAACAGATTATTCAACACTTTATTTCCGTGAAAACGGAAAACTAAAACAAATTATAAATTATGAGTAAAATTATTGGAATCGATTTAGGAACAACCAACTCTTGCGTTTCTGTTATGGAAGGTAACGAGCCAGTTGTTATCCCAAACGCAGAAGGTAAACGTACAACACCATCTGTAATCGCTTTTGTTGATGGAGGCGAAATTAAGGTTGGTGACCCAGCAAAACGTCAAGCAGTTACAAACCCAACAAAAACGGTTTATTCTATTAAGCGTTTTATGGGGAATAAGTATTCTGAATCTAAAAACGAAGCAGAACGCGTACCATATAAAGTAGTTAAAGGTGAAAACGATACACCTAGAGTTGATATTGATGGTCGTTTGTACACACCTCAAGAATTATCGGCTATGATTCTTCAAAAAATGAAGAAAACAGCAGAAGATTACCTAGGAACAACCGTTAGCGAAGCAGTTATTACTGTACCTGCTTACTTTAATGACAGTCAACGTCAAGCAACAAAAGAAGCTGGTGAGATTGCAGGTTTAAAAGTTAGAAGAATTATTAACGAACCTACTGCAGCAGCATTGGCTTACGGTTTGGATAAAAAAGGAACGGATCAAAAAATAGTGGTATTCGATTTTGGTGGAGGAACACATGACGTTTCCATCCTGGAATTGGGTGATGGTGTTTTTGAAGTACTTTCAACAGATGGAGATACCCATTTAGGAGGTGACGATGTGGATGAAAAAATCATTAATTGGTTGGCAGATGAGTTTAAATCAGAAGAAGACATCGATTTACGTAAAGACCCAATGGCTTTACAACGTTTAAAAGAGGCTGCCGAAAAAGCGAAGATAGAATTATCATCTTCTGCACAAACAGAAATCAATTTACCTTACGTAACAGCTACAGCTACTGGGCCAAAACACTTGGTGCGAACTTTAACACGTTCTAAATTCGAGCAATTAATAGACGATTTGGTAAAACGTACCATTAAGCCATGTGAAAAAGCACTTAAAGCAGCAGGCTTAAGTAAAAGTGATATTGATGAAGTGATTCTTGTAGGTGGATCGACACGTATTCCTGCTGTACAAGAAGCCGTTGAGAAATTCTTTGGAAAAAAACCAAGTAAAGGAGTAAATCCAGACGAGGTAGTTTCTTTAGGAGCAGGTATTCAAGGAGGTGTATTGACTGGAGACGTTAAAGATGTCCTGTTATTGGATGTAACACCTTTATCCCTTGGTATTGAAACTATGGGTAATGTTATGACCAAGCTAATAGAGGCCAACACGACCATTCCTACAAAGAAAAGTCAGGTGTTCTCTACAGCAGCAGACAACCAGCCATCCGTAGAGATCCATGTATTGCAAGGAGAAAGAGCTATGGCTGCCGACAATAAAACCATAGGACGTTTCCACTTGGACGGTATTCCACCAGCAAGACGAGGAACCCCTCAAATTGAAGTAACTTTCGATATTGATGCCAATGGTATAATTAAGGTTTCAGCTACAGATAAAGCAACAGGAAAATCTCAAGACATAAGAATTGAAGCTTCATCTGGATTGACCGAAGAAGAAATAGAAAAAATGAAGCAAGATGCTGAAGCAAATGCTGAAGCAGATAAAGCAGCAAAGGAAAAAGCCGATAAATTGAATGCTGCAGATGCCATGATTTTCCAAACTGAAAGTCAGCTTAAAGAGTTTGGTGACAAATTATCTGATGATAAAAAGAAACCAATTGAAGAAGCGCTTGAAGAATTGAAAAAAGCGTTTGAAACAAAAGATATAGCAGTTATAGATCCAGCTTTGGAGAAAATTAATGAAGCTTGGAAAGTAGCTAGCGAAGAAATGTACAAAGCCCAAGCAGAAGCACAGCAAGGAGGAGCCCAAGCAGGTCCTGATGCCAATGCAGGCGGCGACGCTAACGAAGGAAGCGACGTGGAAGACGTGGACTTCGAAGAAGTGAAGTAAGCAGAGAGCCTTTCCCAATTTTTTTACCGGGATTAGTTGAATCGCTTATACCGAGCTAAAATAAAAGGTCTTTTAGACTGAGTACAAATACTAATAAAACGCAATCATTTATTTGGTTGCGTTTTTTTTATGAACACCAGATTTTTTGTTATGCATGCATAATAAATTGTTATATATTTGTGTTTCATAAAATGTACTTAGAAGTTCCAATTTTTATGGAAGAAACCCCTTAAGTCATTTTAAAACAATTAAAACTCATGCAAACCAAGCTAACCCAACTTTTAAATATTAAATACCCAATTATTCAAGCTCCCATGTTTTTGGTATCGAACACAGCCATGGTTATTGAAGCCATGAAAGCAGGAATAGCAGGTTGTATCCCAGCGTTAAATTACAGAACTTTAGAAGAGTTACGTGCAGCTATTAAGGAATTAAAAGCTGCAAAAGTAGAGAATGGTTCGTTTGGGTTTAATTTAATTGTAAACAAATCCAACATTAAATATAAAGAACAATTACGCGTGTTGTGTGAAGAGGGTTGCGACTTTATTATCACCTCTTTGGGAAGTCCAGAAGAAACAATAAACAGTGCTCATGCAGTAGGAATTAAAGTATTTTGCGATGTTACCGATTTAAAATTTGCAAAAAAAGTGGAAGCCTTGGGAGCAGATGCCGCCATTGCAGTAAATAATGAAGCTGGAGGCCATAGAGGCAACCATTCCCCTGAAGAATTATTGACTTTATTGACCAAGAATCTGTCCATTCCTGTAATTTCAGCAGGAGGTGTTGGCTGTAAAGCTGATATGGATCAAATGATTAGCTATGGTGCAGCTGGTGTTTCTGTTGGAAGTCCATTTATTGCTTCAGAAGAAGCCAATGTTACCAATGAATACAAACAAGCCTGTGTGGATTATGGCGCTAAAGACATTGTAATGACACAGCGCATTTCTGGTACACCATGTACTGTTATAAACACACCTTATGTTCAAAAAATTGGAACTAAGGAATCTTGGTTGGAATCTGTTTTGAACAAAAACAAAAAACTTAAAAAATGGGTAAAAATGATTCGTTTTTCCATTGGTATGAATGCTACAACCAAAGCAGCTACCCAAGCCACCTATAAAACCGTTTGGGTTGCAGGACCCAGTATTGAGCATACCAAAGCTATTTTACCAACTAAGGACATAATTAATAAGCTTATTTCTGATTAATTTGGCAATCTTCCAAAGACATCTGTCTTTATTTCTGGCCATTCCTCCTTTAAAATGCCATAACAACAGGTATTGCGTCTAAAACCATCTTGCATGAGTGTGTCTTTTCGTAAAACACCTTCAAGAGAAGCTCCAATCTTTTCTACAGCTTTTCTGGAACGTATGTTCCTTTCATCGATTCTAAATTCCACTTTTTCAAAAAACAATACCTCAAAGGCATATTGAAGCATTAAAAACTTCATGTGTTTGTTTAATCCAGACCCTTGAAATTCCTTCCCAATCCAGGTCCAACCTATATGTAAGACCTTGTTTTTCCAATCTATCTGTCCAAAACGAGTACTTCCTGCATACCCTTGTTTGGTTTTATCGTAGACAATAAATGGCATTGTTGTTTTATGATAATAACCATCTACAGCAGTTTGCACGTATTCTTTAAGTGTCTCTGGCGTTGAAATATCGCTGGGAGAATAATATATCAAATCTTCTTCACTCGCTATGTTTTGTAGATGTTTGTAATTGCTCAAATCCAATAAAGTGAGTTTAACATGATTGTTTTCCAAGTGTGGTATATCCATAAAAAATAATTAAATCAAGGTATTGATAAGTTCTACATTTACAACATGCTTGCCTTTAAAAGGGATAATATTTAGGTTTTTTCCAAACATGGCTTTGGCTCTTTGGGTTTCATGTGAAATGCGTTCATTATTTAAATATTCGTCTTCCGTACCATAAATCATGGTTACTTTTGTGTTTAAAAACTCAAAGTCTTCAGGCGTTAACTCCTTGGGAATACCTCCAGAATGCAATACCAGCTGCGAACAATTTAATTTTCTTTTGGCAACATACCTCATGGCTACACTAACACCTTGGGAATAGCCTAATACAATTAAATTTTTGTCTTTAGGAAGATGTTCTGCTTCAAAAACAGCATCAAAATAGCGCATCACATTTTCGGTTTCATTTATGGTGTTTTCTTTGGTCAGCCAACTGGAACCAACATGTTTAAATTTTGGTGGTATGTAGTACTTGCTTTGTGCTTGTGGTGCAATTATATAATTTTTATGGGCATTCAATCCACTAAAGTACCTTAAAAAATACCTGCTTAAATATCCCATGCCATGACATACAAACCAAATGTTCTTGGTATGGCTGGTTAAACTGTTTAAAGTTGCATAACTATTGGTAGTTGTATAGGATATTTCTTTTTCTTCTAAATTCATTTTGTACTTTTACATTTCGGTTTTAAAAATACAAGAATTCTATGCAATTATCTAAAAAAGAGACTTTAGTTGAATTAAATAAAATTGGCAAAAATACCTTGATGGAAACTCTAGGTATCGAGATTACCGATTGTGGCGACGATTTTTTAATTGCTAGAATGCCTGTTAACTCAAGAGTTTATCAGCCAGATGGCGTATTACATGGTGGCGCAACAGCTGCATTGGCAGAAAGTGTAGGAAGTTATGCTTCACATTTGTTTGCTAATTTAGACGATGTATTTGTGAGAGGTATTGAAATAACAGCCAACCATTTAAAAAGTGTGAAAGAAGGTTATGTTTATGCCAAAGCAACTTTTTTGCACAAAGGAAGGACCACTCAATTATTGGATATCAGGATTACAGATGATAACGATAATTTGGTGTCTGTTTGTAGATTATCAACCATCTCGCTTCCAAAAAAGAAATAATGACTTCCGAAGTTTTTTTTGAACAAATCCAACAACAATTGGACAAGCATTTACCTTTTGTAGCCTACAGAAAACCTAGGGAAATATTGGTAAACGCGATGCTGCAACAAACGGATGACGTTTTTACGGTAGATGATTATTCTGAAAAGGGATTTGTTTTTGCGCCTTTTGATAGCACAAAAGCAGCCATATTGATTCCTTTGGAACACTCTAAAGGGATTTCATGTCAAAACCCTCAAATAATTAAAAACAACAAAAGTCATACTAAGTACCAAGCCTTGGATTTGGATAGGGAACAACATTTGGAATTGGTTCAAAAAGGCGTGGATGCCATTAAAGCAGGTCTTTTTCAAAAAGTGGTTTTGTCCAGGGTTGAAAAAACAGAACACACAATAACCAATCCATTAGAAGTTTTCAATGCCTTATTGCATCATTATCCTTCAGCCTTTGTATATTGTTGGTATCATCCACAAATAGGCTTTTGGCTTGGAGCAACGCCAGAAACATTGATACATGTGGAAGGTTCCCGTTTTAAAACCATGGCTCTGGCAGGAACCCAAAAATTTTTAGGTACAGATAAGGTTGTTTGGCAACACAAAGAAAAAGAAGAACAACAGTTTGTTACAGATTTTATAGTTCACAGCTTAAAACCATTTGCCAACAAATTGGCAATATCTGAAGTAGAAACCATAAAGGCAGGAAACCTCCTTCATCTTAAAACGTCCATTTCTGGGACCTTAAACTTAAAACACACAAATTTTAAACAAGTACTTTTAGCATTGCATCCAACACCTGCCGTATGTGGTTTGCCCAAAGAAGCGTCTAAACGGTTTATATTGAAACATGAACCTTACCAACGTGAGTTTTATACCGGTTTTTTGGGAGAGTTGAACGTGCAGTTAAAAACCAACAGGAATACCAATAGAAGAAACGTGGAAAACAATGCGTATGCTTCCATAAAAAACGTTTCCAATTTGTTTGTTAACCTGCGTTGTATGCAAATTTTGAATAAAAAAACTGGAATTTACGTTGGTGGAGGCATCACAAAAGACTCTAATCCAGAAGCCGAATGGCAAGAAACCGTAGCAAAAGCAGATGTCATGAAAAAGGTATTGCAATAATTTTATTTCGTATGTCTATTTGTTACATTTGCATTTAGATTTTATCTTACATGTTATACCCAAAAAACCCTCTAGCACAAACTGTTATTCAGCTTTGTAAAGCCAAAAACATTCAGCATATTGTGATTTCTCCTGGAAGTAGAAATGCACCATTGACCATTGGTTTTACCAACGATCCTTTCTTTACTTGTTATAGTATTGTAGATGAGCGTTGTGCTGGTTTTTTTGCTTTAGGGATTGCCCAGCAAATAGAACGTCCTGTGGCTTTGGTTTGCACTTCTGGAAGTGCCTTGCTTAATTACTATCCAGCTATTGCCGAAGCTTTTTATAGCGATATCCCTTTGGTAGTGCTTTCAGCAGACAGACCTCGATACTTAATTGGAATTGGAGATGGACAAACCATTAACCAAAAAGATGTGTATGCCAATCATATTTTAAATTCGGCTAATTTAAAGTTGAATTTTGAAAATGCCCCAAAAAATTCCAATGAGACAGAACCAGCTATCATTAGGTCCATAGAAAATAAATTGGAACGTATGTTAGGTGTTAAACAGGAACTGGACGATGAAAACGAAACCAAAATAAACACAGCATTAAATAAAGCCATATCGCTTAATGGTCCTGTGCACATCAATATCCCTTTTGAAGAACCCCTTTACGAAACCACAGACAAATTGACTGTGGAACCTAAAGTGATTGAGTTTGAAACCAAGAAGAAAAAGATAGACGATTTCTTTATCCAGGAGTGTTATGACGATTGGAACACCTATTCCAAAAAGATGATTTTGGTTGGTGCCAATCAGCCCAATAAGGTCGATCAACATATATTGGATGAGTTGGCTAAGGACAACAGTGTGATTGTGTTTACAGAAACAACATCGAACATCCATAACAAACAGTTTTTCAATAGTATCGATAAAATGATTGCACCTTTAACAGAAGAAGGGTTTCAAGCTTTGCAACCTGATATTTTGGTAACTTTTGGTGGTTTAATCGTATCTAAAAAAATCAAGGGGTTTTTACGTAAATTCCAACCCAAACATCATTGGCATATAGACAAGAAAAATGCAAACGACACCTTTTTTTGTTTGGACAAACATATAGAAGCTACTCCCAATCAGTTTTTTAATGCGCTTTTGCCAAGATTAACACATTTTGTTAAAAGCGATTACAAACCTTTTTGGAACGACATAAAGCTGTTAAGGGACGAAAAACATCAAGAATATCTAGAGCAGGTACCCTTTAGCGATTTTAAGGTGTTTGATACGGTTCTTAAAGTGTTGCCAGAACAAACCATTTTGCAGTTGGGTAATAGTTCTGCTGTAAGATATGCGCAACTTTTCGACCTTAAGAAAACCATTCAGGTGTTTTGTAATCGAGGGACAAGTGGTATTGATGGCAGTACCAGTACAGCCATTGGTTGCGCTAAGGTACACAAAAAACAAACCGTTTTTATTACAGGCGATTTAAGCTTTTTCTACGATAGCAATGCGCTCTGGAACAATTACATTCCCAACCATTTTAGGATCATTCTTATCAACAACCAAGGAGGAGGTATATTTAGAATCCTTCCTGGCCATAAAAACACCAAAAAATTCGATACTTATTTTGAAACCACGCATAACCTTACAGCAAAACAGTTATGTAAAATGTATGAATTTGAATACGATGTAGCAGCTAATGAAAGGCAGTTGAAGGCGCAATTAAAAACATTTTTTGAAGAATCCAACCAACCTAAATTATTGGAAATTTTTACTCCAAGAACCCTTAACGACGATGTGTTGTTGGATTATTTCAAGTTTATTAAATAGCCTGTAATCAAAGCTGATTTTTTTCATTTTCAACATCTATTATTACTACCTTTGCAGCATGATACATTTAGGAGAATACAATACGTTAGAAATACTTCGCGAATCTGAACAAGGTTTATATTTAGCAGATGAAGAAGGGAACGAAGTGTTGTTGCCAAACCGATACGTACCGGAATCGTTTAAAATTTGGGATAAAATGGACGTTTTTGTCTATTTGGACAATGAAGAACGTTTGGTTGCCGTAACCGATAAACCTTATATTAAAAAAGGTGATTTTGCATTATTACGATGTAATGCCGTAACGGAACATGGTGCTTTTTTGGATTGGGGCATGCTTAAAGAATTGTTTTGTCCGTTCCGGGAACAGGCCTTTAAAATGAAGAAAGGAGGTTGGTATTTTGTGTATTGTTTTCTGGATGAAAAAAGTAACAGATTGGTTGCTTCCAGTAAAACAAATCAATTTCTGGATAACAAAGAACTTACGGTAAGTCAGTTTGAAGAAGTAGACTTAATCGTGTCCCATCCTTCAGAAATAGGTATGAACGTGATTATCAACAAAAAACACTTGGGACTTATTTTCAACGACGATATTTTTCAGGATTTAAGTGTTGGGGACAGGTTGAAGGGTTACATAAAAAAAATCAGGCCTGATAATAAAATTGATGTGGTTTTAGGCCAAATAGGCTATAGAAACATAGAACCAAATGCCGATGCCATTATGGTGGAACTTCGTGATAACAGTGGATATTTAAACTTAACGGACAAATCGGATCCTGAAACCATTAAACAAGTGCTTAAAATGAGTAAAAAAAGCTTTAAAAAAGCAGTTGGTTCCTTATACAAGCAAAAACTTATAGAAATAAAAGAAGACGGGATTTATTTGGTATAGCTGTTTTTTTTGGCTTCAACTTTTTCATTGATCCACGCTTCTGCTTCTTCCAAAGTAGAAAACAACCGTCTGTTGATTTGTTTAAAAAAATGATTTTCCAAATCAAAATTAATGGTTTTGGTCAAATCTTGGCTAACTACAGCTGTGGCAACCAGGTTAGGGATTTCTTTTTCAAGCTGCATGGCATCAGTTGGTACCGTATTAAAAGGGTGTATTTTGTTAACAATTAATCCAAAAGGTTTGTTGGCAAATTGCCCCAAACCTTTGGTTTTTATTTCATGTAAGGCACGCATGGAAATTATGGCTTCTTTAGCATATTCTACCAAAACAAAATTTTCAAAAAAGTAAAAATCCCCTATTTTAAGAGCTATGTGTTTCATTATCTTGCTGGATAGAAAGGAGGAGCGTACTGGTGTTTGCATGTTTTTATTACATTAAGTCGTTTTTTCGCTTCTAACCCAAGTTACAGCTTCTTCTAAAGTTTCAAATTTTTTTCTGGGAAATGAAAAATAGGCATCTTCCAACTCAATTACCTTATTGGTAAGATGGTTGTAAGACACAATAACATATGCAGAAAGAAACTTTAAGTTTTTCGAATTCGACAAGATGTCCATAAGATCTACAGAATACGAATATATTCGGTTGGAAATAAAAACCTGGGGCATCCCATTGTGGGTTTCGTTTTTAAGTTCTAGAACCTCATTAAACTTGTTGAAAGTTACATGGCTACCTTCTTTAAATTCAGCAATAATCATGTTTTCAATAAAATGAAAGTCACCTATTTTCAATGAAACGGTAGCATCAATTTCTGATGCAAAAGAAGATTTTAGTGTTTTCATAGTGTCATACCTGAAAATATAAGTTATATAATTTTGTTTATAAAAGCAAATGCAATAGCTGATATTTGTTGTAATTATGTATTTTTACACCGAAAAAAGTGACAAGATTATGAGTGAAATCAACTGGAAAACAGCCAAAGAATACGAAGATATTACCTACAAAAAGTGTAATGGTGTTGCTAGAATTGCTTTTAATAGACCAAATGTACGTAACGCTTTCAGGCCTAAAACCACCAAAGAATTATATAATGCTTTTTATGATGCAAGTGAAGATGTAAATATTGGTGTGGTATTACTTTCTGCTGAAGGGCCTTCTACAAAGGATGGAGTGTATTCATTCTGCTCTGGAGGAGACCAAAAAGCTAGAGGCCATCAAGGATATGTTGGGGAAGATGGTTACCATAGATTGAATATTTTGGAAGTGCAGCGTCTTATTCGTTTTATGCCTAAAGCAGTAATAGCTGTGGTTCCAGGTTGGGCAGTTGGTGGAGGACATAGTTTGCATGTGGTTTGCGATTTAACTTTGGCAAGTAAAGAACATGCCATTTTTAAGCAAACAGATGCCGATGTTACCAGTTTTGATGGGGGTTATGGATCAGCCTATTTGGCAAAAATGGTAGGTCAGAAAAAAGCACGTGAGATCTTTTTTCTAGGAAGAAATTATTCGGCACAAGAGGCTTTTGAAATGGGCATGGTAAATGCTGTAATTCCACATCATGAACTAGAAGAGACTGCTTACCAATGGGCTCAAGAAATATTGGCAAAATCACCAACATCCATCAAAATGTTAAAATTTGCCATGAATTTAACAGATGATGGGATGGTTGGCCAGCAAGTATTTGCAGGAGAAGCTACGCGTCTGGCATACATGACAGATGAAGCTAAAGAAGGTAGAGATGCTTTTCTTGAAAAGCGAAAGCCTAATTTTCCTAAAAAATGGATCCCATAAATCTATTGATACAAGCACTTATTTATGTCAAAAAAATACAAGATATGGTTATCGGCCTTTAGGCTAAGAACACTTCCTTTGTCTCTATCAGGAATCATTGTAGCAGCTAGTTTGGCTGCTTACAATGGTGTTTTTGATTGGTTGGTGTTTGTGTTGGCCATTTTAACAACCTTAAGTTTGCAGATACTTTCTAATTTGGCAAACGATTATGGCGATGGTGTAAAAGGTACAGATAGTGACGATAGAATAGGACCACAACGTGCCATACAAAGTGGAACGATAACTCCAGATGAGATGTTTGAGGCCATTAAAATAAATATTTTAATTGTTATCGGCTTGGCCTTCTTTTTAATCATGGCTGCTTTTGGGACTAAACACTTTTTACTGGCCATGCTTTTTTTTGGTTTAAGTTTATTTGCCATTTATGCTGCCATAAAATATACTGTTGGAAAAAATGCTTATGGCTATAGAGGGTTAGGAGATGTTTTTGTTTTTGTATTTTTTGGTTTGATAAGTGTTGGAGGAGGTTATATATTATTCGCTCAAAAATTGGATCACATTATATTTTTGCCAGCTTGTACCATTGGTTTGTTAAGTGTGGCTGTATTAAATTTAAATAACTTAAGGGATATTCATTCCGATAGAAGAGCTAATAAAAACACCTTGGTAGTTAAAATGGGTTTTGAGAATGGAAAAACCTATCACTACGTGTTAATAGGTTGTGCCATGGTTATATCGATTTTATATGGCATTTTGTATTACTCTTCGCCTTTTAATTTTATCTATTTCCTTGCTTATATCCCTCTTGTTAAGCACCTTATGACTGTTCGTGACAATACAGACCCAAAACTGTTGGATCCAGAGTTAAAAAAGCTGGCATTAAGCACATTTATACTAAGTGTTTTGCTTGCCATTGGTCATTTACTTTAACAATAGTTACTAAAATAATTTCATAAAGTCTTGTTTTTCAAATAAATATGTCTTATATTTATTGTGTTGGTAGGTTATTATCAATAATTGAAGCGGTTAAAAATGCTTCATATTTTGGGGATTGAAAAACTCAAACAGATTCTTGTAATTTGTTTGAGTTTTTTTGTAAATTCCAATTTCAAAAAAAATCTCTCAAAACAATGAAAATCACTTTTTACGGTCACGCAAGTTTAGGAATAGAAGTAAATGACGTTCATATATTGGTGGATCCATTTATATCTGCAAATGATAAGGCATCACATATAGATATCAACACTTTAAAAGCAGATTATATTTTGTTGACACATGCTCATCAAGATCATATATTGGATGTAGAGACCATAGCAAAGCGTACAGATGCTGTAATCGTATCTAATTTTGAAATAGTAAGTTACTTCCAAAATAAAGGTTTGGAAGGACATCCAATGAATCATGGTGGTAGTTGGGATTTTGAATTTGGTAATGTAAAGTATGTTAATGCTATACATACATCTTCATTTACAGATGGAAGCTATGGTGGACAACCAGGAGGCTTTGTTATAGAAGGAGAGCGTAAAAACATCTATATTGCTGGAGACACAGCTTTAACCATGGACATGAAATTAATCTCTTTACAAATTAAATTGGATCTAGCCATTTTACCTATAGGAGACAATTTTACCATGGGAATAGACGATGCTATTATAGCAAGTGACTTTGTGGAGTGCGATAAAATTTTAGGTTATCACTACGATACTTTCGGTTATATTGAAATAGACCATGAAGAAGCCAAACGAAAATTCTTCGATAAAAATAAAGACTTGATGTTGCTAGATATAGGGGAAAGTATTGAGCTTTGATTTTACGCAAAATCCCCAATAGTTAGGTCACTTTACTTTTTAAGACTAATTTATGGAGTAACTTTGGAAAAAACCGTTTAACATACACGCCCAAAACTTCAGATTTACCAATATATGCTTCAAACTTTTCTTTTTGAATGGCTTTAAGCATGCGTTTAACAAACACAGTTACTTCCAGTCCATTTTCGGTCATTTCGTCTTGGTATCCTTGTTTGCTGCCATCAGCAGTTAACGCATTTCTGGCCACATTGGTATTTACAAATCCAGGACAGATCATGGTCACTTTAATATGGTTTTTTTCGTGTTCCATACGCAATGTGTCAAAAAAACCATGTAAGGCATGTTTTGCACCACAATAAGAGGACCTGTAAGGGGAACTGAATTTACCCATAAGGCTGGAAACCACAACAAAATGGCCTGTTTTACTTTTAATAAAATAAGGCAATAGTGCTTTGCTTAACGCTACCGTACCCAAATAATCTATTTCCATAAGCTTTTTATCCACTTCTATAGATGTGTCAATAATGGGAGAACGTTGACTAATACCTGCATTGTTGATTAATATATCAATATGGCCAAAAAGTTGCATGGCTTTTTCAACTACCAAGCTCATTGTTGCATAATGAGCCAAATCCAATGCTAAAATTTGAACATTTTCTTGGTTTTTACAGTCCTTTTTAACGCTGAAAAGCTGTTCCTGATGTCTTGAAGACAATATGAGTTTACAATGTTGTTTGGATAGCTCCAAAGCCAAGCCTTTCCCAATGCCACTAGAGGCACCAGTAATCCAAATCACTTTATTTTCAAAGGTCATGCTATAGTTTTTTTGCCCTTGACAGGTATTGAAATATGTTCGCTGCTTTCATTAAGTTTGGGGTTGGATTGAGAATTTAAATGTGTTGCCAACCATTCTTCCCTTAAGTTGTTGCTTAATTTTCCTGTACCATCATGTTTCCATCCGGGTGGTTTTATAAAATATTTCAATCTATTGGAAAGTGATTTTTTTCCAGAAAAAGCATCTTTAAGCATGTTATACCATTCTATAAAGGCAACTTTTACAGGATTATAAGTTTGGATGTTGGTTACCAATCCGTAAACCACCTTTTCATGATCCAACTCAGCTTGAAAAGTCCCAAATAATTTGTCCCATATTATTAAAATACCAGCATGATTTCTATCAAGATAAATAGGATTGCTTCCATGATGTACTCTATGATGCGAAGGTGTGTTCATTATGGCTTCAAACCATTTTGGCAGTTTGTTTATGGTTTCTGTATGAATCCAAAATTGATACAATAAACTCACGGACATTTGCAACAATATCATGGCTGGATGAAATCCTAACAAAGGCAACCATAACCAGAACACAAAGGAATAGAAACTACCAGACCAAGTTTGCCTCAAGGCAGTACTAAGATTATAATGTTGTGAGGAATGGTGAACCACATGCGATGCCCAAAACAATCTACACTCATGGGAAATCCTGTGGAACCAATAATAAGAAAAATCGTCTGCAAAAAACAACAAAACAAAACTCCACCACGCAATGGGAATGGTAAAAATCCTAAAATTCTCATACACAAAAAATAAAGCCAATAATACCAAACCTTTACTTAGCAACCCTATAAATACATTTCCTAAACCCATAGCAATAGAGGTCAATGCGTCTTTTGGTTCATAACTTTTAATGTTTTTTTTTGTTGTGATAAACAGTTCCAAAAGCATGGAAGCTATAAAAAAAGGAATGGCAAAATGAATAAGGTTTGGAAATTCAGGCATGAGTATTTAAGATTATTAAGTCTAAATGTACAAAATATTTTAAGTATTTTTGAAACTTACTATGAAAGCAACCTACAAGAAATATATTTTAAACTTTAAACAAGCAAGTGGCACATCTAGAGGTGTTTTAAGAACCAAGGAAACCTGGTTCCTGATATTGAAACAGGATGACAAAATTGGAGTGGGCGAGTGTGGGTTGTTTCGTGGTTTGAGTGCAGACGATGTTCCACATTATGAAGAGATTTTAAAATGGACCTGTTTAAACATCCATTTGGGTTTACAGGTTTTATTGGATGAGCTTTATAAATTTCCAAGCATCCAATTTGGACTGGAAACGGCTTTTGCTTCTTTAAATAGCGATGACCCATTTGTATTGTTACCTTCAAATTTTACCAAGGGTACTGATGCCATCCCTATCAATGGCTTGATCTGGATGGGAAGTGAAAGTTTCATGAAACAACAGATAAAAGAAAAAATTGAAGCTGGTTTTTCCTGTATCAAAATGAAAATTGGTGCCATTGATTTTCAAACAGAATTAGACTTACTAAAATCCATTAGGAAAGAATTTTCAAATAGAGACATTATTTTAAGGGTCGATGCCAATGGTGCTTTTTCAGCTTCAGAAGCCTTGGAAAAATTGCATCAGCTTGCAGAATTACAAATCCATTCCATAGAGCAACCCATTAAACAGGGACAATGGCAGGAAATGGCTCGATTATGTGAAAAATCACCCATACCAATAGCTTTGGATGAAGAGCTGATTGGCGTTTTATCAAAAAAAGAAAAAATTAAATTGCTTCAAACCATAAAACCTCAATACATTATTCTAAAACCCAGTTTAATTGGAGGTTTTAAAGGAAGTGGTTCTTGGGTAAGCCTGGCACAAAAAGAAAGCGCATATTATTGGGTTACAAGTGCATTGGAAAGCAATGTAGGCTTAAATGCCATAGCACAATGGACCTATATATTACATCAAGATTATCATCAAGGGCTGGGCACAGGTGGTTTGTTTACCAATAATTTTGACTCTCCTTTACTAGTAAAAAATGGTACATTGCAATACCAAAAAAATAAAAATTGGAATTTTAATTTATAATTTATGTATATAGCTCAAGCTTTTAATGCGTTACACGATTGGTGGAGATATTTAGTTGGAATTGTCTTCGTTGTTATTGCTGTGGTCATCGGTCAAATTCCGTTTACTGTAGCTGTTTTTATGAAAGCCATTAACGATGGTGAAAGTGTTTTTGGATTGGACGAAACCCAGATGATGACCATGTTGGAACCCAACCTAAATTTGTTTTTAATGTTGCTTTCTTTTGCAGTAGGCTTGATTGGGCTGTTTCTGGTTGTAAAATTTCTACATAAGCAAAGTATCACATCTTTAACAACAGCAAGGCCCAAAATTGACTGGAATCGTATTTGGTTTGCTTTTATTTTATGGGGAATTGTAAGCTCTGGTTTTATTACTTTAGATTATTTTTTGTCTCCAGAAGATTATGTGGTTAATTTTAAATTGCAGCCTTTTATTATTTTATGTGTCATAGCTATAGTATTGGTACCATTGCAAACCAGTTTTGAAGAATATTTGTTTAGAGGCTATTTAATGCAAGGCATAGGTGTTTTGGCCAAGAATAAATGGGTACCACTATTAACGACCTCATTTATATTTGGGATGTTGCATATTGCCAATCCTGAAGTGGACAAATTAGGAAACGTAATTATGGTTTATTATATAGGAACAGGTTTGTTTTTGGGAATCATGACATTAATGGATGAAGGCATGGAGCTTGCTTTAGGATTTCATGCAGCCAACAATTTGTTTACAGCTTTGTTGGTCACAGCCGATTGGACAGCCTTTCAAACACATTCTGTATTAAAGGATATGGCAGAACCAACTTCTGCTAGTTTTACAGAAATATTTATGCCAGTTTTTATACTGTTTCCATTACTCTTGTTTGTTTTTTCCAAAAAATATCACTGGACCAATTGGTCGGAAAAATTATTTGGTCCTGTTGAAGCACCTTTACTTGAAACAGCCCATCCAGATTCAACCACAGAAGACAATAACCTTATAGAATAACCTTCATGATTCCTACTTACGATAAAGTTCACAATAAATTTAAATTGAACAACAGAAATTATTCATATGAAGAATTAAAAGAAGTTGCTTATAGTTTTATCAAAGAAGGAAAACCTTTTGAGAAGGCACTTGGCGATTTTTTGGCTGATTGGTTGGACTCCAAAGATTACATAAAGACCAAAACTTCTGGAACCACTGGAAAACCTAAAACCATAAAAATAAAAAAACAAGCCATGGTGCATTCTGCCATTGCAACTGGAAATTATTTTGGGTTAAAACCGGGAGACAAAGCCTTACATTGTTTGCCAACCCAATTTATTGCTGGTAAAATGATGCTGGTTCGTGCCATTATTTTAGGACTACAAATAGATGTTGTTGAACCTGCAAGTGTTTTAAATTTCAATACAAAAAAACACTATACCTTTTGTGCCATGGTCCCAATGCAGTTACAACAAAACATAAAAAAAATAAGCCATATAAAAACCATAATTGTAGGTGGCGCTCCATTGTCCTTTAATCTTAAAGAGCAAATAAAAAACTTGAAAACCAAAGTTTATGCAACGTACGGTATGACAGAGACCATTACACATATTGCAGTCATGCCCTTAAACCATGTTGATGATGATACGTCCAATCCAAGAGTTAAAAACATCTACCACACACTTCCTAATATCAAGATTTCGCAAGATGAAAGACATTGTTTAGTGATTGAGGCGCCTCAACTAACCAAAGGGAAATTGGTTACCAATGATGTTGTAACGCTTTATTCCAATACATCTTTTGAATGGTTGGGAAGAATAGATAACGTGATAAACTCTGGTGGGATTAAATTATATCCAGAACAAATAGAGAAGAAGTTGCAGTCTAAGATCACAAACCGTTTTTTTGTTGCTTCAGAGTCTGATAAAATACTTGGTGAGAGGCTAATCCTAGTTTTGGAAGCTGCTAACAATAATTTACCGGCTACTATTTTTGATGATTTGGATGGATATGAAAAACCAAAGAGGGTATATGCAGTTTCAAAATTCATTGAAACCACTTCGGGTAAATTGCAGCGTTCAAAAACATTAGAGCTTATTGCCTAATTACATTTGCATTTTTAAATAGTAATCCACAGAATGCTTACCAGAACCGTAAAACACAAAAAACACACACACCAAAAATGTTGCACTTGCCAATAACAAATTGGCTGTGTTAAAGTCTCCCATAAAGTTTACAAGTATGGCTCCAATCAACACAGGAATTTGAACAATAATTGCCCAACGGGTTAATAAGCCAAAAGCAATTAAAATACCACCAACCAAATGGGAAGCTGCTACATAATGAGCCAAAATCATACTTCCAGCATAAGTGTTCAAGGGTTTGATAAGTTCCACCAACAATTCGGTGTTGGATACAAAATGGACACCTTTCATAAAAAGAAAAACGCCTAACGCAATTCGTAAAACATCTAATGGGTAATACGTATGCGCATTAGCCCATTTGTTTAAGGATTTAATTGTTCCCATAACGAAAATGTTTGATTTTCAGTTATTAAGGTACAAAATTTTAATGAAATATGGAAGTTTAAACTTGAATAACTCCAAGATTAAACTTTTTTTCAATAGGAGCATGATTGGCAGCTTCAATTCCCATACTGATCCATTTTCTGGTATCCAATGGGTCTATAATGGCATCTGTCCATATTCTGGAAGCAGCATAATATGGCGAAACTTGCTTGTCGTAACGGTCTTTAATCTTATTAAAGAGTTCCTCTTCCTTTTCTTTGGTGATAACTTCCCCTTTCTTTTTAAGCGATGCAGTTTCTATTTGCAATAACACTTTGGCAGCACTATTACCACTCATCACAGCCAATTCGGCACTTGGCCATGCAATTATTAATCGTGGGTCGTAAGCTTTTCCACACATGGCATAATTTCCGGCGCCATAACTGTTTCCAAGTATGACAGTGAATTTAGGAACCACAGAATTGCTCACGGCATTCACCATTTTGGCACCATCTTTAATAATTCCTCCATGTTCACTTTTACTTCCTACCATAAAACCGGTAACATCCTGTAAAAACACCAAAGGAATTTTCTTTTGATTGCAATTGGCAATAAATCGGGTTGCTTTATCTGCAGAGTCGTTATAGATAACACCACCAAATTGCATTTCGCCTTGTTTGGTTTTTACCAGTTTTCTTTGGTTGGCAACAATCCCAACTGCCCAACCATCAATCCTGGCATAAGCTGTAATAATGGTTTTTCCATAACCAGCTTTGTATTCTTCAAATTCGCTATTATCAACCAAACGCTTGATGATTTCATACATATCGTATTGGTCAGCACGTGATTTTGGCAGAATGCCATAAATGTCTTCTTGTTTTTCTTTAGGCTTAGCAGGAGTAGAGCGATTAAAACCAGCTTTATCAAAATCGCCAATTTTATCAATAATATTTTTTATTCTATCCAAAGCGTCTTTATCGTCTTTTGCTTTATAGTCTGTAACTCCCGAAATTTCACAATGAGTGGTGGCTCCACCAAGGGTTTCATTATCTATGGTTTCACCAATGGCTGCTTTAACCAAATAACTACCAGCTAAAAAGATACTACCGGTTTTATCCACTATCATGGCTTCATCACTCATTATGGGCAAATAGGCACCACCAGCCACACAACTGCCCATAACGGCAGCGATTTGTGTAATGCCCAAACTGCTCATTATGGCATTGTTTCTAAAAATTCGTCCAAAATGTTCCTTATCTGGAAAAATTTCGTCCTGCATAGGAAGATATACTCCAGCAGAATCCACTAAATATATAATTGGCAACTTGTTTTCTATGGCAATTTCCTGAGCACGTAAATTCTTTTTTCCGGTTATAGGAAACCAAGCTCCTGCTTTTACAGTGGCATCGTTGGCAACTACCATACATTGCTTTCCTTTAATGTAACCAATTTTCACCACAACGCCTCCAGAAGGACAGCCACCATGTTCTTCGTACATGTCTTCACCAGCAAAAGCCGCAATTTCTATGCTATTTTTTTTTGCATCCAAAAGGTAATCAATACGCTCTCTTGCAGTCATTTTACCTTTGGAATGGTGTTTTTCAATATTCTTTTTTCCTCCTCCAAGCTTTACTTGGGCTAAACGTTTTTTTAATTCTGAAACTAAAAGTTTATTGTAATCTTCGTTTTTGTTGAAGTTTATGTCCATAGAAATATTTATTTGCTACGAATTTACAAAAGTAGAACATGGTTTAAAAGCGAATATTTTGTTAAATAATATTACATGGAATTAGTTTCCTTGGAAACTATTTGCATTTTACATATATTTGCAATGAAACATAAATAGGTTATCCTCATTCAAGGACATAAAAATTATAATACAATACATGAAACACATTTTAGCATTTGCAGGAAGTAACAGCAAAGATTCCATTAACAAACAATTAGCCGTTTACGCTTCAAGGTTGATTGACGATGTAACGGTTACCATTTTGGATTTAAATGATTTTGAATTACCAATTTACAGTAAAGACTTAGAAGCAGAACAGGGAATTCCAGCAAACGCTCTTTCATTTCTGGATCACATAAAAAAATGTGATGGTATTATTTTGTCATTGGCAGAGAACAATGGAGCTTATACAGCAGTGTTTAAAAACATTTTTGACTGGTTGTCTAGGGCAGAACAGAAAACCTTTTTAAACAAGCCCATGTTGTTAATGGCAGCAGCACCTGGAGCTAGAGGAGGCGCTTCGGTTTTAGCCATGGCAATGGACAGGTTTCCAAGACACCAAGCACAAATTATTGCAGATTTTTCTTTGCCATTTTTTGAAACCAATTTTTCAGATGGAAAGATAACCAACAAAGAACTTGATGACGCATTAAAAAACAAGATTAATTTATTTAAAAACGCCATATAATTATGAATATACAACATGAAGACAATGGAACCAGAGGTAAGTTTTACATTGAAATAGACAATAAACAAGAAGCAGAAATGACCTATCGTTATAAAAATAACAACATTATTGATATAGATCATACCGAAGTCAAAGAAACTTTAAAAGGACAAGGAATAGGTTATAAATTAATTGACGCAGCTGTTTCCTTTATGAGGGAAAACAACTTAAAGGCTGCACCAACCTGTTCTTATGCCAAGGCCGTTTTTGAGAAAAAACAAGACCAGTACAAAGATGTTATTGCTTAAAATTGTTGCAAAGGAATAAATGACATGGGAAATCTTTCAAAAGAAATCAACTCGAAATTTGCAAATGCTAAGGTGAAAGCCCTAGTCAATGTTTTATACACGGCAAATTGGATTTCCAGTTTTCAAAACGAGTTTTTTAAGCCTTTCGGGATTTCTCCACAGCAGTACAATATTCTTCGAATCCTGAATGGCACAGACCAAGCTTTGAAGGTGCAAACCATTAAAGAGCGTATGATAGAGCGTTCTCCCAATGCAACCAGGTTAATGGATAAACTCATTGCCAAACAGTTTATAGAGCGTTTTCCCTGTATGGACGACAGGAGAGTGGTTTATGTAAAAATCACTAAAACAGGAAAACAACTTTTAGAAAGTATTTCGGAAGATTTTAATCACGATTTGCTTAAAAACATTTCTGAAGAAGAAGCTAAGCAATTAAGCGATTTATTGGATAAAATGAGATAATAAATTCCTATGAAAAGATAAATTTAAACACCAGCTTTTCAACTAGAAATTTGAGTTATTACTTTTTTTAAAAACAGGATATAATTTTAATTAGTCACTTTCCATTGAAAAAATAAAAACCTACTTACTTGTCTGCAATAGGCAGACGAGACAATAAAAAAATTACAATATAATGAAAACAGTATTACATAAAGCAGAAGATAGAGGTTATGCCAATCATGGATGGTTACAGGCAAATCATTCCTTTAGTTTTGCAGGTTATTTCAACAAAGACAAAATTCAATTCGGTGCATTAAGAGTTTTAAATGACGATATCATTGCCCCAAAAATGGGCTTTGGAACTCATCCACATGACAATATGGAAATTGTAACCATTCCACTAAGTGGTGTTTTAAAACATCGCGACAGTATGCATCAAAACTGGCAGCAAGTACTTCCTGGAGAAGTACAGGTTATGAGTGCAGGAACAGGTGTACAGCATTCAGAAATCAATGGTTCGGACGATACACATTTGAGTTTGTTTCAAATTTGGATCATGCCAAATAAACAACATGTGGAACCTCGTTATGACCAAAAATCATTTCATGATGAAGACAGACAAAACAAACTGCAAACTTTAGTCACTTCCATAGATGAAAATCACGAAGGAAGTTTAAAAATCCATCAAGATGCCATAATTTCCAGAATGGATTTGGACAAAGGAAAAACATTTGAGTATACTTTAAAAAGCGACAATCATGGCGTGTATGTAATGACTGTTTTTGGACAAGTAAGCATTGCAGACGTCACCTTAGGGACTCGTGATGCATTGGGTATTTCAAATACAGTTGGTTTTTCAATAGATGCAATGGAGGGATCCAGCTTATTGTTTATTGAGGTTCCCATGGGATAACCCATAAAAATCGTTCAATTAAAAAGCAGCTATTTCAATGCATTTTTTGTTTAAAAAATAACGATATTTGCATTTCTACTAATTACAAATTTTAGATATAATGGCAATGAATAAAAATACCGTTTTAGCTTGGGCAACGTGGATCATGATTTTTGTAGGATTAGCTTTAATTGCTTTGGGAGCATTTAGATACGACGATGTTGCAGGCTGGGGTTTTGCTGCTGTAGGAATTGGTTTTTTTGCTGTAGCATGGGTTTTTAACGCGCTAAAAGGAAGAGTCTAAAAGTTTGTGGTTTAAAACTACAGGCTAATTCTATTTAACAATTAAACTTATTAAAAAAATGAGCGACGATAAAAAAGTAATTTTCTCTATGTCTGGTTTAACCAAGACCTATCAGAGCGCCAATACTCCAGTTTTAAAGAATATTTATTTAAGTTTCTTTTATGGAGCCAAAATAGGGATTTTAGGACTTAACGGTTCTGGTAAATCCACCTTATTGAAAATAATTGCTGGCGTTGATAAAAACTATCAAGGAGATGTAGTATTTTCTCCTGGGTATACAGTTGGATACTTGGAACAAGAACCAAAACTGGACGAAACCAAAACCGTTATGGAGGTTGTAAAGGAAGGAGCAGCTGAAACCGTAGCTATTCTTGAGGAATACAATAAGATTAACGATATGTTTGGTCTCGAGGAGGTCTATAGCGATCCAGAAAAAATGGAAAAGCTCATGAACAGACAAGCTGTGCTCCAGGACCAAATTGATGCTTCAGATGCTTGGGAATTGGATACCAAACTTGAAATAGCCATGGACGCCTTGCGAACTCCTGAAGGTGATAAAAAAATTAGTGTGCTCTCTGGTGGAGAAAAACGCCGTGTAGCTTTATGTAGATTGCTTTTACAAGAACCAGATGTATTATTGTTGGATGAGCCTACCAACCACTTGGATGCCGAGTCGGTTCATTGGTTGGAACATCATTTGGCACAGTACAAAGGCACTGTAATTGCTGTGACACACGATAGATATTTCTTAGATAATGTAGCAGGTTGGATTTTAGAGTTGGATAGAGGAGAAGGGATTCCTTGGAAAGGGAATTATTCGTCATGGTTGGATCAAAAATCCAAACGTATGGCACAAGAAGGAAAATCTGCTTCTAAGCGTCAAAAAACCCTAGAACGTGAGTTGGAATGGGTTAGACAAGGTGCTAAAGGAAGACAAACCAAGCAAAAAGCCCGTTTAAAAAATTACGATAAACTATTGAGTCAAGACCAAAAACAATTGGACGAAAAACTGGAGATTTACATTCCAAATGGACCTCGTTTAGGAACCAATGTTATTGAAGCCATTGGAGTAAGTAAGGGTTATGACGATAAATTATTATACGACAATTTAAATTTCAACCTTCCTCAAGCTGGGATTGTTGGTATTATTGGACCAAATGGAGCTGGTAAAACCACCATTTTTAAAATGATTATGGGCGAAGAAACTCCTGATAAAGGGGAATTTAAAGTAGGTGAAACAGCAAAAATTGCCTATGTGGACCAAACCCATTCCAATATAGATCCTGAAAAAACCATTTGGCAAAATTTTAGCGATGAGCAAGAATTGATTATGATGGGAGGAAAACAAGTCAATTCCAGAGCCTATTTAAGTCGTTTTAATTTTAGTGGGAGTGAACAAAACAAAAAAGTAAAAATGCTTTCTGGTGGAGAACGAAACAGATTGCATTTGGCCATGACACTTAAAGAAGAAGGAAACGTCCTGTTGCTGGATGAGCCAACAAACGATTTGGATGTAAATACCTTAAGGGCTTTAGAAGAAGGTCTGGAAAATTTTGCAGGTTGTGCTGTAATTATTAGTCACGACAGATGGTTCTTGGACAGAATTTGTACACACATTCTTGCTTTTGAAGGAAACTCCGAAGTGTATTTCTTTGAAGGTAGTTTTAGTGACTACGAAGAAAACAAAAAACAACGTCTTGGAGGCGATTTGATGCCTAAACGAATTAAATATAGAAAATTAGTAAGATAAGTTTTTATATGGAAACAAGTAAAAAGCCTGCAATTGCAGGCTTTTTAGTTTTATGGAAACATAATTGGTTTTAATTGTTATCGTACAGGTGACTTTCTGTAAAATCTTTGTAAACTTTAGTTTCTTCATCGGTATCTGAAGAGAACGATTGACTTAGTTTTTCACTTTCTTTCCTTAATAAATAAGATTTCCTTAACCCTAAAATCAAAAGCACCAAGAAAAAAATAACTGAAATAGATAGGGCTGTAACAATACTGGATTGTTCAATAAGCGCCAAGGAGAAGGTTCCTGAAAGTGATAATACTTGTGACATTGTAGGTACTTGATTTGGTTAATAGCTAATCAAATATAAACATTTTTTTTAACTAAACAACTAGTTATTAAAAGACTATGGATTTTTGTACCAATCCAATTGTATCACTTCTATGTCTTTGTTCCCTTTGTTTACAAGTGATTTAAATTTTTCTACATCACTAAAACCCTCGGTTCCTCTGTAATGATATGGATAAACTTGTTTAGGTTTAAAATCCAAAACTGCACTGGCTGCACTTTCAATGGTCATGGTGTATGGCAAATTCATACAAACAAATGCCATATCTATATCCTTTAATTGTCTCATTTCAGGTATATCTTCAGTATCACCAGAGATATATACACGTTTGCCTCCAAATTCTACAATATAACCATTGCCACGACCTTTAGGATGGTACTGTAAAGCGTCTTCCCTTAAATTATACATAGGAACCGAATATACTACCACATCCAAACCAGTTTTTGTGTAATCTACTTTGGCATTATTTCTTACAGCAAACATGTTGTATTGCAAAGGTTCAGGTATTTTAATGGCTACATCAGGAGGCACTATGGGCTGGGCAGAATCTGTCATGACACTTTTAAAAGTTTCCAAATCGAAGTGGTCTCCATGAATGTCTGTAATTAAAATAACACTTGGTGGTTTTTCATCTTTATATAACTCTGCGCCACCAACAGGATCTACATAAATTACAATGTCTTCGTGTTCTAAGATAAAACTTGCATGGTTAATGGGCTTTACAGTAATATCTGAAATGGTTTTTTTATTTACAATTTCAGCAACCGTGTCCGTTTGCACTCGTTCCTCTTTCAATTTGGATGTCTGTTTGTCAGATTTACAACTAAATGATAAACACGTTACAATGCATAAAGTTAATATAGTGAGTTTCTGTTTCATTTGAAATATGGTATTTAAAATATAAAATTATTAAAAATTGGCAACTAACTGAATTTTTTCATCAAATCTTCAACCACCAATGCAATTTGTTTGTTCTTGGCTTTATGTTCCAAACGAATGGCAGGCGCCTGACGTACCTGGCAATCTTTTATATTACATCGTTCGCAAGTGACACCTACATCCAATTGCTGGATATTTGCATGTTCTAAAAAAGCTAGTTTTCTCAGTAATTGTTTGTCTATCAACAAACCCAATGCGATGCTTCTAAAATGGCCTTCTTTAAAAGGGTCTTTTGTAGCAGAAGAGAGCACCAAATATCGCATATCATCGCTTGGATAATTTGATATTTGCATATTGAAAATATGTTCTTTTTGTGTATTGCTTATTTCTTTTAAAACCTTTAAAGACACCCAGCGCCTGCAATAATGTTCGTTGGATTCGTTGGCATGTGGAGAGTGTTGATGCGATAAATGCAATTCTTTTTTAAGATGAAACCTTTCGGTTCCTGCACGATGTGTAAACCTTAAAAAAAACAGGTTTTGAATGTTGAATTCTTTTGGTAAAATATTGGTTAAACGTTGATAAAACGATTCTGGCGACGCATTAAAAGATTTAATGATATCTAAAAACAGAGTTTCGTCAAATACTTTTTTAGCAAAAAGCTTATGGAGTTTTTCTGAAATGGATGCTTTAGGTAAAATTAAGGCACCAGCAAAATAAGAGGCATAAAAATTATTTAGGACTTGATCGAAATTTTCAAATTTAATCCATGAAAAGGTGTACAGTCGTTCCTTGAATTCCAGATAATTATAAGCTAGTTCTTTAGCATAAATGAAGGTCTTTTGTGCTTCGTCCATTCTACTTGCTAAAAGCAATGTTTTTGTATTGGGTACATAAACAGAACGTAAATTGTCCAGTTCTTGATGTTTGTCAAGTTCTGTTTGGTTCATGGTATAGCCAAATTCTTCAATAAGGATTTCTTCCAATTCGTGTGAAGTAATTGGTTTTGTTAAATCAATTTGATAGGCTTTGGCGAAGGAAACAACACTTTGTTCTATTTCATCAAAATAGTTGTTGTTGGCTTCTTGGAAAGAACGAACGGAAGCCAAATAAAAACTCTCACGGCTAAAGTTATAATTTTGGGCAATTTCTATAATGGTGCTAATAAAGGCATTTACCTTGGCAGGAGCATTGGCTACAATATCAATTAAATTGCTTTCCTTGATGCCAAATAGTTCAAGAGGGATTTCCTTAAGTATTTTAGATTGCAGAATCTCACCTATGGGAGCTAAATTTTTATCCAGCTTTAAAGAAACCATTTGGTCGTATGGAACATCCAATTTTTCTGAAAGGATGGCAATTTTATCGGGTTTAGGATATTTTTTCCCTTTTTCAATTTCGTTTAAATACGATTTTGATAAGCCTGATAGTTTGGAAAGCCCAAAAAGAGATAAGTTTCTTTCGGTTCGTTTTTGTTTTAATTTTAAACCAAAGATGAGTTTAATATAGTCTTCTTCCATGATTACAAAGATAGTTTTTTATGCGAACGTTCGTTTTTCGAAATCACTTATAGCATTATAGCTTTAAAGTCATTTTAATATCGCTTCGCTTATACGGACTGTTCTCTTCAACAGGTACTTCAATAAAACCAAACTTTCTGTAAATATAAATGGCATTTTCAAGTTTTCTGTTGGAGTAGAGTATAAGCTCTTTAAAAGCATGTTTTCTTGAAAATTCCAAGCAATGCTGCATTAAATGTTGTCCAATTTTAAGGCCTCGATATTTTGGAGCCACAGCCATTTTGGTCAATTCATAAACAGCTGTTTTAGTGGTTGGCATTAAAGCTACAGTACCAATAATGGTATCTTTCATTTTTACAAAAAAAATATGTCCGCCAGGTTCTATTATATACTTTTTGGGTTTGCTTAGCACCTCCTCGTCAAAAGGTTCCACATAAAAATAAGTTTGCAACCATTCTTTGTTTAGAGAGTAAAAATCATTGGAATATGCTTTTTGGAATGGAATAATGTCAATGTGCATTGGCTCTTAAGAAATCTGTAATTAAATAAGTAATAAGTTTGCCTACCTGTGTTTCTGTTTCTGGTGTTGGTGCAGCTTCGCAAATGTGCAGATAGGTTGCGTTGGGATCCTTGCCAAAATATGAAACAAAACGTCTGGTGTCATTAACACTAAACCCACTAGGTGTCATAGCGCTACTAGGAATGTTTTGTATGGCATCGCAATCTATTTCTATTCCAAAAGGATGGTCTGACACATGATGGAGAGCTTTGGACATTTCTGCTTTAAATTTCACTTCTTTTCTTATAAATAAGGATTCAAAGGTATTGTAAGCAATGTTTTTAAGGTTATCCAAGGTTTTAAACACATCCATGGAGGTGTAATTTTCATGCAATCCAAATATGAAATACTTTCTTAAAAACCCTTCAGAATATGCATATTTAAATCCATTGCCACTGTGTCTGCCTTCTTCTTTTCTAAAATCTGTATGTGCATCAAAGTTAACCACGTTTACACGTGTATTTAAAGCTAAAGAAGTCCCTTTTAGGTTACCATATGCATTGTTGTGACCGCCACCAATGATAATGGGTTTTTTTCCGGCTTTAACAATTTTGTAAATAATATCTGAAACCTCAGCATCTATTTTAGAAACCATTTTTCGGGCTTTTAAAACGTCTTTAGGATGATTTTGGTCCAATAAGGATAATTTTTTTAAAAGCGAATCGAAGTTTAAATGACCTAGTACCAGGACTCTATCTGCGTGGGTAAATGTGTTGGCTTGAATATTTAACAAAATTTTAATTGTAGCATCCCAAGCTGCTGAAGTTCCTGATTTTCCGTAGTTTGCGAAAACCCCTACATCTTCAGGAACTCCAAGAATTACATAATCAACGTCCAAACTTTTAATATCCTCGTATATATTGGAAATGTCGGTTAACATTTTAATATGTTCACCAAATTTGGATTCGGCTGGTCTTTTTTTAAGCAGCTTTTTTAAAGTTGAAGGATTAAATAAAACAAGTTTGTCTTCCATTTTGGCTAGATATTAAAGAAGTTAAAATTACATTTTTTTAGACAAAAAAAACTAAAACCGGAATTAAATTAAAAACAACAAACACAAATAACAATGGAAAACAACAAAAATAACAACATGGGTTTAAAAGTGGCTTTGGGCATAGCCTTGGTACTTTTTTTAGGAGCTGCTTTTTATTCTTTCGACCTGTTAAAAGATAAGAAAGAAACAGAAGCACAATTAATAGAGGAAAAACAATTGGTCATGAAAGACTTAAGTAATATGGCCAAGCAATACGATATTGTAATAGGAGACAATGAAATTGCCAATAAAAATTTGGTTGAAGCCAAAGCTAGAATTCAAGGTTTAATTGATTCGTTACAAATTTCTGAAACCAATGTAAAAAGCTTGTGGAGATACAAGTCCAAATACCTAGCCTTACAAAAAGAAATGGATGTATTGTTAACAGAAAACGATAAGTTAAAAATTGAAAATTCCTTATTAGCTACATCTTTGGATAGTACAAGGGTTCGATTGGAAGAGCGTACCATGTTTACAGATTCATTAATGGTTCAAAATACAGCTTTAGCAGAAGTTGTTGAAAATGCGGCTGTTTTAACCACTGTTGGCCTAAAAGGCTATGGTGTTATTGAAAGATCTTCAGGGAAATTGATTCCAACAGAAAGGGCTGGACGTTCCGATAAAATTAGAGTATGCTATACAGTTGCCAAAAACGCTTTGGTTCAACCAGGAGAGCAAGAACTTTATGTTCAGGTTATTGATCCTAAAAACAACACCTTGGGTGTAAACGAACAAGTTCAATTTGGAGAAAAGACACTTAATTACAGTTTGGTAAGCAAATTTAATTACGAAAATGCAAACTTAAATATTTGTGAATTTGTGACTCCAAATGCTGATGGTTTTGAAAAAGGTCGTTATACCGTTAACGTTTTCAATGAAAAGGACTTGGTGTCAACTTCAGAATTCACTTTAAAATAACAAGTAGTTATCATTAGTTAATATCCATAGAACTAATAATGACAAAAACCCGAAAGTTTAAGCTTTCGGGTTTTTTTATATCAATTAAGGGTATTTTAATAAATTAAACCATTAATAATTACCTGCTCAATATGGTTTTCGCCAAAGGCATAAGGCATAAAGGCATAGCTTGGTATTTCTTTGGTAATTATTAGGTTGGCTTTTTTCCCTTTGGTAATGCTACCATACATATTACTTATTCCCATGGCATAAGCACCATTAATGGTAGCAGCATTTATGGCTTCTTCTGGTGTCATTTTCATTTTAATACAAGCTGTACTAACTACAAAGTTCATATTGCCACTTGGTGTGGAACCAGGATTGTAATCTGTTGCCAAAGCCAATGGTAGTCCAGCATCAATAAGTTGTCTGCCAGGTGTATAAGGAATGCTTAAAAAGTAGGAGCAGGATGGTAAGGCCACTGGCATGGTATCACTGTTTTTAAGTACTTCAATATCTTCTTGGTCCATTTGTTCTAAGTGATCTACGGAAAGCGCCTGATATTTAACACCCATTCCTACACCACCAAAGGCATTAAACTGGTTGACATGTATTTTAGGAATCAAGCCATGTTCTCTTCCTGTCTTTAAAATACGCTCTGTATCTTCCAGGTCAAAATATCCTTTCTCACAAAACACATCTATGTAGTTTGCTAGTTTTTCGTTGGCTACTTCTGGGATCATTTTATTCACAACCAAATCCACAAAAGCTGTTTTGTTGTTTTTATAAGCCTTAGGTACAGCATGAGCTGCTAATAAAGTAGCCCTTACTTTTACTGGGAATTCCTTTTTCAATCTTTTTATAACACGAAGCATTTTTAGTTCAGCTTCAAGGGTCAACCCGTAACCGGATTTTATCTCAATGGCTCCAGTACCTAACTTGATGACATTTTTTAAGCGTTTGGCCGATTGTTGATATAATTCTTCCTCAGTGGTGTTTTGAAGTTTTTCGGCAGAATTTAAAATGCCTCCACCACGATTGGCAATGTCTTCATAACTCAATCCGTTGATTCTATCAACAAATTCCTGTTCCCTGTTGCCAGCATATACTATATGTGTGTGAGAATCGCACCAGGTAGGAAGTACTATTTTTCCTGAAGCATCAATTATTTTATCGGCTTCTAAGTTTTGAATATCATCCATGGAGCCATAATCTACAATTGTATCGTGTTCAATAAGCAAGTAGGCATTTTTAATACTGGGAAGCACACGCATGTCTTTTCCTTTTACTACTGAAATGTGTGACTCCCTAACTTGAAGAAGTTCTTTGATGTTTTTAATTAATAGTGACAAAATGTTATGTTTTTTTCAAAGTTCCGTAATTTTTTACTGATAAAAAAAACGCTATCAAGAAAAGATGATAGCGTTTCATGGTTTAGGTGAAAAAAGTCTATTTTTTCACAAACTTATAGCTTGTATTCAATTGATCCAATTTTAAGATGTAGATGCCGTTTTGAAGTTTGGAAACATCCAACCCTTTATTGGTGTTTACTGTTTTACTTAGGATTTTCTTTCCTAAAATGTCATATACAGAAACCCTTTCTGTATTTGATGTTAAACCTTTAAAATAAATTCTATTGGAAGTAGGGTTAGGGTAAATACTTACAGTATTTAAATTGAACTCTTGAGTGCCAATTAAATTTAAATTATTTTCAATCCATTTTAAAGTACCATCTTGATAACCTAATGTAGCAAAATCTATGTCACCATCATTGTCAAAATCGTTTATGGTAAAGTTATACACTTGGTTATGTAAAGTGTTGTTTGTTATTATAGTTTCAGCTCCTAAACCACCAAAGGCATCGCTTTCAAACCAAAACATATCGTCATTTTGATTGAGGCCATCTGCTGCAACTATATCATTATATCCATCGTTGTTTAAATCTGTAACAAAAGCAATTGATGGATATTGATGAGAACTTACTGGTACTTCAGTAAAATTCCCGGCTCCATCGTTTTGATAATAAGCAATTTCATGACCAGATAAATCAACTTTAACAATGTCCATGAAAGAATCATCATTTACATCACCAAAATCCAGACCAAACAAATACGTGTTTCCAGTAGAGATATCTCCACCTGCAGATTCTGTAAAACTAACAGGGTTATTATCTGTTAATGGATTGTAATTGTTGTAATACAATTCAACAGTACCAGCATCTGTATTGGCAACCACAATATCTAAATCGGTATCTCCATCTACATCTGCAATGTCAATATTTCCACAGCCTAAACCTGCAGTGGCTGGAACAACATCTTGTTCTGTCCAAGGTAAACCATCGTTTGCAAACCAAATGACCCTGTCTGTATCTCCACTGGCTCCATATACAGATAATACGATGTCCAGTGTAGCATCAGAATCTATATAACCTGTAACAATGGTTCCAGGAGTATCCAAGGAGCTTGAAATGATTGCTTCGTCTGCAAAAGTACCATCTCCATTGTTGGCATACCAAACTAATTTACTACCACCACTTGATGATGCCAAAACATCATTACCATTTATTCCATCAATATCTGCAATATGAACACCACTTACCAGACTTAAATTTTTTATGATTGGTGCTGCAAAAGTTCCATCTTCATTGTTGATATAAATTTCTACAGTATTTCCCGATTGTGTGCCTACTGCTAAATCTGGATAGGCTCCTGGGTTTAAATGTCCGGAGTCAATGACATACGGATTAGAACCTGTTGATCCAACAGTATGGATTGCAAAGCCTTCCTCTTGACTAAATCCTGCAAAAATTATTGCATTAAAACTAAGGAAATTAAGTAATATTTTTTTCATATTCTTGGTTGGTTATGTTGGTGCTAATATACTGATTTTATTTTATTTAGAGTTTATTTTATACTACCAACCATATCTTCAGGTCTTACCCAAGCATCATATTCCTCAGCAGTAACATAACCTAAATTAATAGCTTCTTCCTTTAAAGTGGTGCCATTTTTATGTGCTGTATTTGCAATTTCAGCAGCTTTGTAATAACCTATTTTGGTGTTTAAAGCTGTTACTAGCATTAACGAATTGTTTAACAGTTGTTTGATAACTTCGTGATTTGGTTCGATACCAATGGCACAATGTTCGTTAAAACTCACGCAGGCATCACCTAAAAGCTGAGCAGATTGCAGCACATTTGCAGCCATCATAGGTTTAAATACATTTAATTCATAGTGACCTTGAGTGCCACCTATTGTCACTGCAACATCATTACCCATAACTTGGGCACAAACCATGGTTAAGGCCTCACATTGAGTTGGATTAACTTTACCTGGCATGATAGAACTTCCAGGTTCGTTTGCCGGAATTATAATTTCACCAATTCCAGAGCGAGGTCCAGAAGCCATCATTCTAATATCGTTGGCAATTTTATTTAAAGAAACAGCCAATTGTTTTAAGGCTCCATGTGTTTCTACCAATGCATCGTGAGCAGCCAAAGCTTCAAATTTATTTTCGGCTGTAACAAAAGGTAAGTTGGTGAATTTTGCGATATATTCTGCTACCAATTCAGCATAACCTTCTGGCGTGTTTAAACCCGTACCAACTGCTGTTCCTCCCAATGCCAGTTCAGACAGGTGTGGCAAGGTGTTTTGTAGGGCTTTTAAGCCATGATCCAACTGTGACACATATCCGGAAAACTCTTGTCCCAACGTTAAAGGTGTCGCATCCATTAAATGGGTTCTACCTATTTTCACCACATTTTTAAATTCAATGGACTTGGTATGGAATGTGTTTCTTAATTGGATGACACCATGAATGGTGTGTTCTACAATTTTTTTATAGGCTGCAATGTGCATGCCAGTAGGAAAGGTATCGTTAGATGATTGTGATTTATTTACATCGTCGTTTGGTTGAATGGTTTTGTCTCCTTCACCAATAACTTTTCCAGCAAGTTGATGTGCTCTATTTGCTATCACTTCGTTAACGTTCATGTTACTCTGTGTGCCAGATCCCGTTTGCCAGATAACCAAAGGAAATTGGTCGTCGTGTTTACCTTCCAGGATTTCATCACAAACTTGAGCGATTAAATCGCGCTTGTCTTCAGAAAGAACCCCTAAGTCGCAATTGGTATATGCAGCAGCTTTTTTTAAATACGCAAACCCATATACTATTTCTAATGGCATGGAAGCTGGAGCTCCAATTTTAAAATTATTTCTAGAGCGCTCTGTTTGAGCTCCCCAAAGTTTGTCAGCAGGCACTTTTACTTCGCCCATGGTATCTTTTTCTATTCTAAAATTCATGATTGTAATAAAATTAAATGTCCCACAAAATTACGATTTTATGACTAAATTAGTTAAGAGTTAAAGAGTTATTTGTAAGAAAATATTCAATCAGGATGTTCATCTTGAGTTAAAAAAACTAATTTTATGTAATAAATAGAATAAAACATGCCTATACAATCC
>Ga0070728_10000770_pt1 | contig 56654 bp, 50 predicted proteins | sample tdDd471_FD_66723 | JGI IMG/M metagenome (GOLD analysis project Ga0070728, IMG submission 66723) | Marine sediment microbial communities from the Atlantic coast under amendment with organic carbon and nitrate - tdDd47.1 | ecosystem: Environmental > Aquatic > Marine > Coastal > Sediment | place... | reverse complement strand
ACCTGCTGACCTGGTGCATTATCCCCTGCTGCATGACGTCAACCGCCCCGATACCTGGCGGCAGTGGCTGACCGCCGTCGGCGAAACCGGTGTCGATCCGGACCGGGGCCTGAAGCTGGATACCACCAACCTGGCGGTCCAGGGCGCGATCCAGGGACTGGGCATCGTGCCCGTTAACCCGAATCTGGTGCGACCGGAGCTGGAGGCAGGCACGCTGATCGAACCGCTGGATTTCCATCTGGCGGTGAAGGGCGGCTATTACCTGGTCTATCCGGAGGGCCGCGAGGACCGGCCCCGTCTGAAGGCCTTCGAGACCTGGCTGATGGAAGTCACGGCCGAGGCGGAGGCGGAGGAGCGGCTGCACCAATCCTGAAGGCTGGTGCTGCCCCGTCCGGTGCCAGGCGCGGCCAGTGTCAGTCCCGATCAGGCGACGCGATCGCCCTTCTTCGCCTGTACGGTCCTGTTGTCGACAGCAGGCAGCATCCTCGCCGGATCACGGGTCACGACCACATCAATGACGCAGGGACCATCGGTGGTCTCGATCCCGGCGGCGATGGCCGCCTGCAGCTGGTCGGGATGTTCGACGCGAATGCCACGGCAGCCCATGGCCTCCGCCACCTTCGCGTAGTTCACTTCCTTCAGGTCCGACGACTGGTAGGCATCGGTGCCGTACATCAGGTGCTGCAGCGCCTTGACGTAGCCGGAAGCGGCATTGTTCACCACCATCAGCGCAAAGCCGACACCCAGACGGCGCGCGGTCTCCAGTTCACCGATCATCATGTTGAAGCCACCGTCGCCGGTGATCGCGAACGTGGTCCGTTCAGGTGCTGCCAGTTTCGCGCCCGCGGCACCCGGCAGCCCATAGCCGATGGAGGCGAAGCCCCGGTCCGGCACGAAACCCCGTCCGGCGCGCGGCTGGTCATAGAGCAACCCGCCCCAATGCGCCGCGAAGCCGCCATCGGCCACCAGCAGGGCGTCATCGGGCAGCATGCCGTTCAGTTCATTGAGCATCCGCGCCATGTTGACCGGCACCTCGCCGGAGGTGAGACGGTCCTGTACCGACGCCCGCCATGTCGCCATCCGCGCTGGAACACTGCCAGCCCAGGCACGGCGGTCTGCGTCGGGGCGGGAATCGGACAGGGCATCGGCCAGATCCAGGCAGCCTTCACGTGCATCGCCCCAGAGCCGGACATCGGCGGCGGTGGTCCGGTCGAACTCCTCCGCCAGGATATCCAGGTGGATGATGGTCTTGCCAGCGCCAGGCAGCACGTAACGCTTGGTGGCGATCTCGCCCAGCTTGCAGCCGATGACCAGCAGCACGTCCGCCTCTCCGATCATGCTGTTGGCAATGCGGTCATAGCGCCCGAACAGCCCGGCACTCAGCGGATCGGTGCAGGCAATCGCCCCCTTGCCGGTCATGGTATGCGCCACGGGCAGGGCCGCGGCGGTGGCCAGCGCATGCAGCGCGTCCCAGGCCTGGGAGATGTGTACGCCGCCGCCAGCCAGGATCATCGGCTTCCTGGCGCCGGCAATCAGCGCCGCCGCGCGCTCCACATCCGCCCGGGCCGGGCGTGACCGGATCGACGGTGCCGACTGGTAGGCGGGATCGACTTCGAAGTCGGCGGGGTCGAAGGGGAAGGTATCGTGGGCAATGTCTTCCGGCACGTCGATCACCACCGGTCCCGGTCTGCCCGACGTGGCAACGGCGAAGGCACGCGTCATCAGTTCGGGAATGCGCTCGATCCGTTCCACCCGGATCAGTTCCTTGGCGGCGGGGGCCAGGATCTCGGTCTGGCGCGATTCCTGGGTCATGTTCTTCCAGGAATGGGCGCGGTGACTGTCACCCACCAGGGCAACGATCGGGGTGCCGCTGTTCAGGGATTCCACCAGACCGGTGACCAGATTGGTGGCCCCCGGCCCCAGCGTCGCGTCGATGACGCCAACCCGGCCCGACACCTTGGCGTAGGCATCGGCAGCGAAGGCCCCGAAGCGTTCGTCATTCACCAGGTTATGACCGAGCCCGAGCCTGCGCACGGCGTCGTAGAAGGGCAGAAGCTGGAAACCACCCATGCCGAACATCGGTCCGACGCCATAGGCCTGGAACATCCGTGCCAGGGCTTCGCCGCCCGTCATCTCGTTGCTGGACATGGGCTTCTCCGCCTCTTCTCTTCTCGTTTTCTGCCGGGCGACAGTGGCCCAGGGGCCTAATTGCCGGTGAACTTCGCCTTGCGCTTCTCGACGAAGGCATTGACGCCTTCGCGATAGTCTTCGCGCTTTGCGCACTCGGCGAAGCATTCCGCCTCGAACTGCAGCTGGCTCTCGAATTCGTTCTCCAGGCTGCGGTACATCAGCCGCTTGCCCTGTCCCAGCACGAAGGTCGGGCCATTGGCCAGCCGTGTGGCCAGCTTGTCGGTCTCCGCATCCAGATCGGCGTCGGGCACGACGAAGTTGACCAGACCGGCGTCGGCCATCTGCTGCGCGGTGTGCCGGTCCCCCAGCATGGTCATCTCGATGGCCTTCTTGATGCCGACGGCGCGGGGCAGGTGAAAGCTGGATGACGCATCCGGCGTCGTGCCGATGTGGACATAGGCCAGGGTGTAGAAGGCGCTCTCTGCGGAGATCACCATGTCACAGGCCGCAGCCATGGAGACACCGGCACCGGCGGCGGCGCCGCGCACCTTGGCGATGATCGGCTTCGGCATCCGGCGCATGGAATACATGATCGGATGCAGGTCATGGATGCGGTTGACGAAATAGGCCTGGATCTCGCTCTCCGAGGCTGTGCCGAGATATTCGTGCATCCCCTTCACATCGCCACCGGCCATGAAGTGATCGCCCGCGCCGGTCAGCACGACGCAGCGCACCGCGTCGTCATATTCCAGTTCGTGCATTGCCTCCCGCATCAGTGACCGCATTTCCATCGACAGCGCATTGCGTGCCTCCGGGCGGTTCATGGTGACGGTGGCGATACCGTCGGCGATGCCTACTTCCAGATCAGCCATTTCTCTCTCTCCCCAAAAAGAACCTCGTGACGATAGCGGAGCCTGTCAGGCGCCGCTACAGAGCGGACATTCCGGGTCCGGCTTCACCCGGACCTTGCGGAAGGTGGCGCCCAGCGCATCATGGATCAGCAACTGCCCGGCCATGCTTTCGCCCAGCCCCAGCAGTTCCTTGATCACCTCCACCGCCTGCATCGACCCCATGACCCCGGCGATGGCGCCCAGCACGCCGTCCTGGGCGCAGGTCTGTTCCTCCGGCGGGATTTCGGGGTACAGGCAGCGATAGCAGGGCAGCCCGTCCTCATAACCGCGCCAGGTGGCAAGCTGGCCATCGAAGCGCAGGATCGCGGCGGAGACCAGCGGTCTGCGGTTCCTGAAACAGGCGTCATGCACGGCGAAACGGGTGGCGAAATTGTCCGATCCGTCGCAGACGAGATCATAACCGGAGACCAGATCGTCGGCGTTGTCGGCGCTGATCCGGGTCTGATGCGCCTCCACGGTGACATCATCGTTCAGGCGGGCAACCGACGTGATCGCGCTCTCCGTCTTGGGGCGGTCGAGCATGTCGCCGCCATGCAGCACCTGGCGCTGCAGGTTGGAGCGGGAGACGATATCGTCATCCACCACGCCGATGGTCCCGACCCCTGCCGCGGCCAGATACATGATCAGTGGGGAGCCGAGACCGCCCGCCCCGACCACCAGCACCCGCGCCCGCAGCAGCTTCTGCTGCCCCGCGCCGCCGACTTCCTTCAGGACGATGTGGCGGGCATAGCGGTCGATCTGGCTGTCGGTCAGACCGCTCATGCAGTGAAGTCCAGTTCGAGATCGGGGATCTCGCGATAGGCGGCGCGCAGGGCATCGGACCAGCGGTTGCGGATATCCTCGAAGTAGGGGTCACCTTCCTCGAACCGCCGCTCCAGCCAGGTGCCCGCATGGTCGCGGCGATAGAGCAGCAGATCCACCGGCAGGCCCACCGACATGTTCGACCGCAGGGTCGAATCCATCGAAATCAGGCCGACCTTCACCGCCTCCACCAGCGGCATCCGGAAATTCATCACGCGGTCGAGGATCGGCTTGCCGTACTTGGTCTCGCCGATCTGGAAGAAGGGCGTGTCCTCGGAGGCTTCGATGAAATTGCCCTCCGCATAGACCTGGTAGAGCCGCAGCTCCCGCCCCGCGATCTGGCCGCCCAGCAGGAAGGAGGCATTGAAGCCCCCGGCCCCCTGATCCAGTGACGGACCGTCGAGCATGCGCACCTGCCGCACCGCATCGCCGACCAGCCGGGCAATGGCGAACATGCTCGGTGCGCCCAGAATTGTCTGGGACGGGTCGGCATTCGGGCTGGCGATCAGTTCCTGCAGGTGACCGACGACGGCCTGGGTGACCGCCAGGTTGCCCGCAGACAGCAGCGTGACAAGCCGTTCACCGGGCCGGTGCCAGACGGTGGTCTTGCGGAAGGTGGATATGCTGTCGATGCCCGCATTGGTCCGGGTATCGGCCAGCATCATCAGGCCTTCCGCAGTCAGCATCCCGACACAGTAGGTCACGGCTCAGGCCCCCTCGATCGTTCCACCGCCAGGTGCGAATCCATCATCTGAGGGACTGCTCCAGGCGGGATGGCAGATGCCATCCGAAGGAACCGTTCTTACCCCATCTTCTGTTCCTGTCGAGCATTTTCCGGGATTGCCAGCGGGGTATCGTCCGCCTCCGCCGTCAGCAGGAAATCCTTCCCGATCTGGGCGGCGATCTGCAGGTTGGTGTCCACGACCTCCGTCAGGAATTCATGCAGGCCGGATTCCTGGCCGGTGAACTCCGCCACCTCGCCGTAGACCAGCCGCGCCCGCAGCTTGCCTGCCATCCTGAGGCAGCGGGGCGGGTTCTCGTAGCTCTCGGTCAGGTTCTGCAGGTTCTCCATGATGTTGTCGTAGCAACTGCGTACCGACCGTGGCATTTCCGGGCGCAGGACCAGCAGTTCCGCCACGTTGGTGTAGCGGATCTGGTCGCCGAACATGCGGCGATAGCTGCCCTGTGCAGACACGGACTGCAGCAGTGCCGCCCACTGGTAATAGTCGGGCGCGCCACCGACGACTTCCTCGGTCGGCAGGATCAGGTGGTATTTCACGTCCAGGATGCGGGACGTGGAGTCCGCCCGTTCGATGAAGGTGCCCAGGCGTGTGAAGCTGTAGGCGTCGTCGCGAATCATGGTACCGGCCAGTGCCCCCCGGACCAGATGCGACCGGGACTTGACCCACTCGAAGAAGGCAGTGTGGCCCATGCCCTCCACCTTCTCCGGAGTCATGTCCCGGATGCCGTGCCAGGTGTCGTTGATCGCTTCCCACAGTTCGCGCGTGATGGTGTGGCGCTGGGCCCGCGCGTTTTCCCGCGCGACGGAGAAGCAATTGTAGATGCTGGACGGATTCTCCTTGCTGAGCGCCATGAAGCGCAAGGTCGGGTCCGCCTCCACCTTGCCGACAAGCTCCGTGTAGAGCGGCGCCACGCCGCCGGCGATCAGCACCGCGGTCCATTCATCGGTCCCGCCCGCGTCCTGCGGCATCAGGGCCATGCGGTCGGCCACCTCCAGCAGGCGCGCGACGTTCTCCGCGCGCTCCACATAGCGTGACATCCAGAAAAGGTCGTCGGCTGTACGACTAAGCATGATCAGTCCTCCAGCACCCAGGTGTCCTTGGTCCCGCCGCCCTGGCTGGAGTTCACCACCAGCGAACCCTCCTTCAGGGCGACACGTGTCAGGCCGCCGGGCACGATACGCACCCGGTCCGCGCCGCTCAGCACGAAGGGCCTCAGGTCCACATGCCGTGGTGCCACCCCCGATCCCACGAAGGTGGGGCAGGTCGACAGCGCCAGGGTCGGCTGGGCGATGAAGCCCTTCGGGTCCGCCTTGATGCGTTCGGCATAGGCTTCCTGCTCCGCCTTCGTCGATGCCGGTCCCACCAGCATGCCGTAGCCGCCGGAGCCGTGAACCTCCTTCACGACCAGCTCGTCCAGGTGTTCCAGGATGTACTTCAGCTCGTCGTCCCGGCGGCCCATGTAGGTGGGGACATTGTTCAGGATCGGCTCCTCACCCAGGTAGAAACGGATCATCTCCGGCACATAGACATAGATCGCCTTGTCGTCGGCGACGCCATTGCCGATGGCATTGGCGATGGCGATGTTGCCGGCGCGATAGGCAGAGACGAGGCCCGGCACGCCCAGCAGCGAATCCTTGCGGAACGCCTGCGGGTCCAGGAACTCGTCATCCAGGCGGCGGTACATCACGTCAACGCGCTGCGGCCCCCGCGTGGTGCGCATGTAGACCACTTCGTCGCGCACGAACAGGTCGGCCCCTTCCACCAGCTCGATGCCCATGCGGTCGGCCAGGAAGGCGTGCTCGAAATAGGCGGAGTTGAACCGTCCGGGGGTCATCACGACCACCTTCGGCTCCCGGTCCTTGTAGGGCGCGACGGAGCGCAGCGTATCGCGCAGGAAATCGGCGTAATGGTCCACCGGGCGCACCCGGTGCTGCCGGAACAGGCCGGGGAACAGGCGCATCTCCGCTTCCCGGTTGCCCATCATGTAGGACACGCCGGACGGGGTGCGGACATTGTCCTCCAGCACGTAGAATTCGCCGTCGGCCTTAACCATGTCGACGCCCGCGATATGGGCATAGATCCCGGCGGGCGGCGTCACACCCATCATGGATGGCACGAAGGCATCGTTGGCTTCGATGATGTCGCGCGGGATGTGCCCGGCACGGAAGATCTGCTGGTCGCCATAGACATCGTTCAGGAAGGCATTGATCGCCTTCACCCGCTGCTCCATCCCCTTCTCCATCGCGCCCCATTCGGCGCCGGTGATGACCCGGGGGACAACGTCATAGGGGATCAGCCGCTCGGGATCTCCGCCCTCGCCATAGACCGCGAAGGTGATGCCCAGCCTGCGGAACAGCAGGTCGGCTTCCTTGCGCTTGTTCTGGAATGTCTCGACAGTGGTACTGGTCAGCCAGTGCTCCAGTTCACGATAGGCTTCGCGCACCGAGCCATCACTGGCCGTCATTTCGTCATAGGGTGTCATTGCGTCCTGGCGCCCTTCAAACATTCAAGATCGGCAGCAAGTGGAGCACGCGCATTCGCGCCTCGCAACAGGGATGAGTAATTAGGCCGCATCGGGTTTCGGGTTATTTCGCGAAGTCCCCCTTCCGCGAATATTTCTTGGGCATCTGGACAATTTTTGATCTTTTCTTTCTGTCCGGCGGCAGGCCCCGAACTGTGCCGCACTGATCGAAACGGACTTGCAGGCTGACCCCGCGCCGGTATAAATCGCCCCTGCTGGGCCTGTAGCTCAATTGGTTAGAGCCGACCGCTCATAACGGTCTGGTTGCAGGTTCGAGTCCTGCCGGGCCCACCATCCTTCCAGGAAATTGATCTTTGAATGTCAAAGGCATGACCGCTTGTTTGCGGGCATTCTTACGTTGCGCGCCCGGCGCCCTCGACAACATTCGTCATCGGCTCTTTCTGCCCCATTATTGTCCCCTCAAGAGGCAAGATGAGCCAAGGCCTTCGTCTATCCGTCGAGCAGAAATCTACTTGTTGATGCGGCGAAGGCCGCCTTGCAAAGGCCATACCCATCTCGTACTAATAAGCGACAATGATGTGATTTGAAGAATGGAGCGCAAAAAGTGAAGAGGGCACCTGCAAAGCAAAAGGAACGCAAAATTCCATACGTTCGGCCGGTTGTGACCATTGCTGAAAGCGGTGAATTGGAACCGCGTGTCGGTTCGGTGGTTACGACACCCGAAGGCGCTCTTACACCTGGTGGTATTTTCACCGGAAGCGGATCGTGAGTGGATCTGCTCGCCGACTGATATCATCAGCATTGCCCGCCAAACAAATTTTTCACGTGGCTTTCTGATGAGCGTGGATGATTGGTATTCACCGCTTGGAGACAGCATGTTCCCGTGGTGAATTGGTTTCTTGCCGTTTTGCCTCCAGCACGACCGATAGCCGAGCCTCTGCCGCAGTTTTGAATTGAAAGATGAGGCGCGCGCCTTCGTCTGATCGCAACGGAACACTCGTTGATATTTCGAGACGGCGGACAGAGCGGGAACAACAATGTTCGCGATCAGGATCGACAAGCACGGCTGCCCGTCCAATGCAGGACGGGACCCGGACGCAATGCCGCCCGGGCTTTTCCCATATGCCGATCCGGCGCTTCAGCAACACTGGCAAGACAAAAACGCACGCATTTTCTCCAGCGGCGCTCCCTCCGCTCATGCCGAACCTCACCTGGCGGTATGCCGCGAAAGCGGTGTCGTGTTGACGCTCTGGGGCCGTATTCTCAATCGCGATGAACTGGCTGCAAAACTGGACGAGACGCTCGACAAGAGCGCAGAGCTGGCGCTGGCTGCATGGCGCAAATGGGGGGCGGACTGCTGCCACGAGCTGGTTGGCGAGTTCGCCCTGGCCATCTACGACCCGCGCGAGCGCAGCTTGTACGCTCTGCGCGATGCGATGGGAATCCGTCCTCTCTACTTCGCGGCAGAGGGGGACAGTATTACAGTCGCAACATCGATCCCGCCACTGCGCGCCCTGGCCGGCCGCACCTTCGATCTCGATCCGGCATGGCTCGCACGCTATGCGCTCTATACGAGCATGAGTCGCTCTGCCACGCCATTCTTGGGGATCGCCAAGGTACCACCCGGCCATATGCTACGCCTGCGCGGCGGACAGGTGGAACTGCGCTGCTATCACCATTTCGATCTGACCTCCCCGCCGGGCGCGCGGCATGACGAAGCCTGGGTGGAGGCCTATCGCAGTGTGCTCGAAACCGTAGTGCGTTGCCGTGTGGACGACGCCCACCCGACCGGGGTAGAAATCAGTGGCGGTCTGGACTCCTCTACCATTGCCGGCTTTGGCCCGCGCATGGTCCACGATCCGGACCGCAAGCTGCACGGATTCGGTTTCGCTTTCTTTGAGGGCGAACCCGACGCCATCCTCGGGATGAGCCGTTACGCCGGCCTTCGCAACAATCACATCTTCACCAGCAGCGATTCTCCGGATGAGATGCGTCAACGCGGCCTGGATGTGCTCGGGCATCCGGCAGAGCACGGCAATGCCCTTTTCCACATGCCTTTCTACAGATTGGCCGCGCGGCTCGGCGTCAGCACCCTGCTGTCCGGCTTCGGCGGAGACGAGGGGGTGACCAGTCATGCCCGCAATCACCGTCGCGACCTGATTGGCAGCGGACAGTACAAGGCGCTTTGGCAGGTGCTCAGGGGCAATCGCACGGCGAGAGCGCTGCGCTTTGCCAAAGCGCTGTACAACCACCGCTCTCATCCCGAGTACGCGCCAGGCTATCTGGAAACCGCCCAGAAACGCCTCGCCGGAAACTTCCTTACCGATGAGGCAAGCCGGGAGATCAATCTGCACGAGGAGGTCATGGATGCGGCGCGCGTGCATAACGGCCACGACACACTCAATGCGTTTTGCGTTGACGCGCTGGCGGCGCCGTACGTTTCGACCCGGACCGAAAGCTGCAGTCTGGTCGCCGCCAGCTATGGCATCCAGTATTCATGGCCCTTGCTCGATGTTCGGCTGATCCAGCAGTGGCTGACCACACCCTCGGTGGAAAAGGCCAGCGCGGAGATGGGGCGCTATCTGCATCGCCGGGCATTGCGTGGGGTGGTCCCTGATACGATTCGACTGCGCGCGCGCAAATCCATGGGGGCACTTCGGTACGCGCCGCCCTTGCCCGGGCAGCCCGTCTCGGCCGACGGCGACACCACGTGGGATTGGCTGGAGGAACTGCGCGACGGCCTCCATCACCGCATTGCGCCGATGGTCGATCGCGATCGTCTCATGCAATGCATCGACGTGGTGCAGGCGAGCGCGGAACGAAATCCGGCCATGATATTGAACATCAGATCTTTGCGTTGTCTGCACACTCTCAATTTCTGGCTGCGTCAAATGGATGAGAGGAAGACCCCGTGAATAACCCCGGTGCCGATGCGTCGCGCTTCCATTCCTACCGCGCCTGCGGCCTTTGGGTTGCAAGCGAGGTCGAATTGCAGAGCCTGATTCCTGCCGAACCGAAGCCCGAAGGGGCCGATATCGTCATCTCCCGCGGCGAAGTGCCGGCGGAGCTGGCCGGCGAAACGCTCAATCGCGGCCCGAACTGGCAGCATACCAAGGCTGCTTTCTTGCTGCGCTTGCCGGGTATTGCACGCTTTCTCATCGAGGACGCCCGTCGCATCGTCTTCGCCACCGAGGACGGCAAGGATGACGCCGATATCACGGCCTTTCTCACCGGCAGCGTGATGGGCCTGCTGCTGCATTTGCGGGGCCGAGTCGTCCTGCATGCCAGCGCCGTGCTGGTGGGCGGCAAGGCCGTGTTGTTCTGTGGCAACTCGGGCGCTGGAAAATCGACCATGGCGGCGGCGCTCAGCAAACGCGGTTATACCATGTTGAGCGACGATATCTGCGTGCTGGAGCAGACCAGGAACGGCCCCCCAATCGTCTATTCCGATGGGCGGAAGCATAAGCTCTGGCAAGGCGCGATCGACAGGCTGGACTTGGCCGGGATGCAAGGCCAGGAGGTGCGCCGCAAGCTGAGCAAGTTCTTTGTCGAACCCGGCGCAACCCATACCGAGGGTGCGCCCCTCGCCGCGCTTTACGAGCTTTACGAGGAGCTCGTGACGGGAGAAATCTCGCTTGAGCCTACCGCACTCGCAGATGCGGCAACGGTGGTGCTGCGCAATGCCTTCCGTCCCCGCATCGTCTGGCATTTGGGACAGAAAGCCGAGTATTTCCGCGCCAGCGCCGGTATTGCCCGATGGGGCAGCGTGCACATTCTGCGCCGGCCGCTTGATTTCAGGCATATGGCGACGGCGATTGACAGACTTGAGGCGCATTGGCGCGACATCGGCCTGCTGGAGGCCGGCTGATGGCGACGTTCTCCTGGCTCGTCTCCTATCCCAAGTCTGGCAACACGTGGTTTCGCATCGTGACGGCCAATCTCCATGCTGACGGGGACGAGCCGGCAGACATAAACGATCTGCCTGAGAAAATCGGAATATCGAGCGCACGGGCGCCGTTCGACAACATAATGCTGGTCGATTCCGATCTGCTGACACACAAAGAGTGCGACCGCATGCGGCCCTTGCTGTATCGCGCCATGGCCAACGCCAAAGGGCAAAACTTGGCCGCCGCGATGCAGTCAGCGGAAGAGGACCACATCAAAGAGCCCCTCAAGCTGATCAAGTGCCACGATGCCTGGACCTACACCGACCTTGGCGAGCCGCTGCTGGGCGGGCGCGAAGCGGCGAGCAACGCCATCCTGATCGTGCGTGACCCGCGTGATGTCGCTCCGTCGCTCGCCAATCACCTGAGCATATCGATCGACATGGCCGTCGAATTCATGGGCAACAGGAAATCGAGCTTTTGCGGCGACCCGGCCGATTATTCGAGCCAATTGCGCCAGCAATTGCCCCGCTGGAGCGGTCACACCGAAAGCTGGCTGGATCAGACTGACATTCCCGTGCATCTGATACGATATGAAGATATGCACGCCGCACCGGTAGACACGATCCACGCAGCGCTCACATTCGCCGGGCGCCAGGTCAGCCGCGATGCGCTGGCACAGGCTGTCGATCTCGCCAGTTTCGACAAGCTGCGCGAGCAGGAGGCCCGGACGAGATTTGCCGAGGCGATTCCTGGGACAACGTTCTTCCGTCGCGGCCGGAGCGGCGGCTGGCGCGACGAACTGATGGACAGGCAGGTCGCCCGCATCGAACACGACCACGCCGCAATGATGGACAGGCTCGGTTATACCCGCAGTTACAGCCCGGCGGACTTGGAGCAAATACTGGGAGAAAACGACGCATGAGTATTGTTCGAAGGACCGGAAAGTGGCTTGCTCTGCCGGTGGATGACGAAGTGCTGATGATGCATGAGGATACCGGCAGGTTCATGTCTCTCAACATGAGCGCGGGTCTCATCTGGACTGCGCTGGAGGAACCGCGCAGTACCGAGGACTTGGCTTTGTTGATCACCGACACATTCGAGGTGGACGAAAGCAGCGCGCGCGATGACCTCAAGAACTGCCTCGCCACCTTGGAAAAAGAGGGGGCCATTGTTGTCGAAGCCGGCTGACAAAGCCTGCGCTCCGCTTGTTCGGCTCAGGCGCAAGCTCGCCACAGCCGGGCGTATCGATCCGCGAATGCGCAGCCTGGTTATCGAGGCGGCCTGGCGGCTGTTGTTGTTGAGGCTTTGCTTCCTGTTGCTGCCATTCCGCTTGCAGCGGCGGTTTTTCGGAAGGGCGGTCAAGCCGGACACGGGCGCGGCGCACAATGCCGCGAACACGCTCGATGACGCGCAGGCAAAGCTTGCCAGACAGATCGGCTGGGCAATCCGGACCGTGGAGAAAAACCTGCCGTTCGAAATCGTCTGCCTGACCAAAGCCCTTGTCGCGCGGCGCATGCTGCGCAAGCGCGGGATTGACAGCGTGATGGTATTTGGCGCCGGGCGAAATGAAACGACACGCGATATCGCCACACATGCATGGCTTGATGCCGGGCCGGTAAAGGTCAGCGGCTACCCAATCGCCAACAGGCATGACCCGTTCGCCGTCTTCATTGTCGACTGAGTAAAAGTCGCCAAGGTTCCGAAAGTATGCGCATCCGTTCGGGCGCAGGACGCCTGTTGCTTCAGGATTGCGAGAAGAATTTTTCGCGGGCCGCGGCGAATTTCGGCCCTTGCCCTTCGGACGTTCGGCTGACGAAAGGTCCACTGGACCTTTCGTCGGACAAGCCCGATAAACCAGGCCTCACCGTTCAAGAGCCCTTGTGGTGATCGGCACCACGGCGGTCTCTCCGCCTGTTCAGATCCAAAACTCGGCACGCGCCACGCCCGAAACCCGAATGTCGATTCAGTCTAGCCCTTTGGGCCGCTGCTTCCTGTTGAATACGATCTTGGCAGGAATATGCTCTACGGTCTTGGCTGGCGTTACGCCGCCACAGTAGATGCACATAGGGTTGGCTTCGAGAATCTTCTCCCGCAGCTTCCTCCTGCGTTTGGCTTCACCCATCTCTTGGCCTTTCCGCCAGGCTTTCCCGGGCAGGGCCAAGGAGCGGAAGCACGTCGGCGACGTCACACCGCATTCGACTGTGGAACGTCGACGTTCTATACCGTTTCGGATATCAGACTTTCAAATGCAGTAAACTGGAACGCCTCATGCCCAATATCATCTACACCAAGGTTGACGAAGCACCGGAGCTGGCCTCCGCTTCACTGTTGCCGATCATTCAGAAATTCGCTGCAGCCGCAGACGTCAGTGTCGGAACGAAGGATATCAGCCTCGCCGGGCGCATTCTGGCAACCTTTCCCGAGCATCTGAACGAGGGTCAGCGTCAGTCCGATGATCTGGCGGAACTGGGCCGTCTGGTGAAGACAGCTGAGGCGAACGTGATCAAGCTGCCCAACGTCTCCGCATCGGTGCCTCAGCTGGTCAGCGCGATCAAGGAGCTTCAATCGCAGGGCTTTGCGTTGCCTGACTATCCGGAAAACCCCGGGACCGACGATGAAAAGGCCGCACGGGCCAGGTATGACGCGATCAAGGGGTCGGCGGTTAACCCGGTTCTGCGCGAAGGCAATTCCGATCGCCGCGCCGCGAAAGCCGTGAAGAACTTCGCGAAAGCCAATCCGCACCGTATGGGTGAATGGTCCGCCGACAGCATGACCCATGTGTCGTCCATGTCGGGGCATGACTTCTTCTCGAATGAAACCTCCGCAACGCTGGGTGCCGCAACCGGTGCCAGGATCGTGCTGGAGACCGCCTCGGGTGAGACGGTTCTCAAGGAAGGCCTCGAGTATCCCGCAGGCACGGTCGTTGACGCGACCTTCATGAGCGTTGCCGCGCTCAAGGATTTCCTTGCTGCCGAAATCGACAAGACCAGGGATCAGGGCATCCTTTTCTCGCTGCACCTGAAAGCGACGATGATGAAGGTGTCTGACCCCATCATTTTCGGCCACGCGGTAAGGGCTTTCCTTGCACCCGTTTTCGACAAGCATGGGGATGCGATGGCCGCACTGGGCGTCGATCCCAATTCCGGTCTGGGTGACCTGCTGGCGCGTGTCAGGGACAACGCCGCAATCATCGCCGACATCGACGCCTGCATGGCAGCGCGGCCCCCGATGTACATGGTTGATTCCGACAAGGGCATCACCAACCTGCACGTCTCGTCAGACGTGATCATCGACGCCTCGATGCCTGCCCTCATTCGTGCAGGCGGCAAGGGCTGGGGCCCTGACGGTAGTGAAGCAGACGCCAATTGCGTTATCCCGGACCAGGCATATGCGACGGTCTATGACGAGGCGATCACCTTTTTCAAAGAGCATGGCAAGCTGAACCCGGCCACTGCCGGAACGGTTCAGAACGTCGGCCTGATGGCGCAGAAGGCTGAGGAATACGGCTCTCACCCGACGACGTTCGAGATCGCTGAAGCCGGCACGGTCAAGATGATCCTCGATGATGGCACCGTCCTGCACCAGCACGCCGTGGAAGCGGGCGATATCTGGCGCTCCTCTTCGGCACGCCAGGCACCGATCGAAGACTGGGTCAATCTTGCGATCTCCCGTCAGGAAGCTGAAGGCTGCGAAGCGATCTTCTGGCTGGATGCGGCGCGTGCGCATGACGCCGAACTCATCGCCTATGTAAAGCCGATCCTTGAAGCGCGCGGCGTGGCAGACAGGTTCAGGATCATGGCCCCACGGGAAGCCACACGCGCATCGCTTGAAACGATCACCCGGGGTGAGAACTCAATCGCGGTAACCGGCAACGTGTTGCGCGACTATCTGACGGACCTCTTTCCGATTCTCGAACTGGCAACGTCCGCCAAGATGCTGTCGATCGTGAAGCTGATGAACGGCGGTGGATTGTTTGAAACCGGGGCAGGCGGTTCTGCCCCGAAACACGTTCAGCAGCTCAATGAGCAGAATCACCTGCGCTGGGACAGTCTCGGTGAGTTCTGTGCTCTTGGCGAAAGCCTGATCTTCCTCGCCGACGCGAAGGGCAACGAGAAAGCGCGAATCCTTGGCAAGGCTGTCGAGAAGGCGACGCAGGGCATCCTCGACCATGGCCGGTCCCCTTCGCGCAAGGTTGGCGAGCCTGACAACCGCGACAGCCATTACTGGTTTGCCCGGTATTGGGCAGAAGCTCTGGCCGGTCAGGAAGACGATGCCGAGCTTGCAGCGCATTTTGCGCCAATCGCAGAGGCTCTTGCGGCGGGTGAGGCAAGGATTCTCTCCGAACTTGCTGCTGTCCAGGGACGCCCGGCTGAGCTTGGGGGGTACTATCGCCCCGACGCCGCAAGGACCGCCGCCGTGATGCGCCCGTCCGAGACCTTGAATGCCATCATTGGAAATCCCGCCTGATCCATCCTGAACCGCGCGCCCTCTCGTGGCGCGCGGTCTGTGATCGGGGCCGATGAACCGATAGAGTGAGGCTGAAAGTCTGCCAACGGGAAGCTGCCATGGGGTATCGTGGTTCGGCGTGAACAGCGGCTTCGGGCCGGGCCCGCCCGACAGACCCGCGAACCGGACAAGGTGATATGAGGATGAATGCTCCTGTTTCAGCCACTTCCCTTACCGCTGACGGTCGTGTCGGCATCTCCGGCAGTGCGGGAGGGATTGCCCGATGAATGACATGCGGACACTCGAAGCAGGGGATGCGCCGCAGGCTGTGCGCATGCAGCTGGAGGTCGAAACCCCCAAGGCAGTCCTGGTCAACGAAGAGCTGCAGTTGATCGAGATGGCGCTGGCCAGGGATCCATCGAACCGGTTGTTTCGGGCAAAGTTGTCCGCTTGCCTGTACAACCTTACCCGCCTTGACGAGGCAATCGCGGTTCTGGACCGGCTGATCGACGAGCGCGAGGAACTGTCCTTGCTGGTGCGCCTCGCCCTGGTCTGCCTGGCGCTGGAAACCGCGGACGGGGCCGCGCGGGCAAGGGACTGCGCCGCGCGGGCGTTCGAGATTGCCGAGACAGACGAAGAGCGCGCCTTCGCGCTGGCGACGCAGGGCAAGGCCGAGAAGCATCTGGGCGAGATCGATGCAGCGGAAGAAACCCTGCTCAAGGCCCTGCAGTTCGATCCGCACAACAAGGATGCCTTCAAGCGCCTGGCTGCCGTGAAGTGGCTGCAGGGTGAAGACGAGCACCTGCTGCAGTTCATCGGGCAGTTGCAGCAGCAGGGGGTGAACCATTCCCGTCTGTTGAGTGCGCTTGCGGTCACCTGCCTGAAGACCGGCGACATCCGGCAGGCCCGTGACCTGTTCGGCGTTGACGCCTTTGTCCGCAAGACCGTTCTGGCGCCCCCGCCGGGTTGGTCGACCATCACTGAGTTCAATGCGGCGATCGTCGAGGAAATGTCCAATCATCCCGCGATCCGTCATGACCGTCCGGGGGCCGCGTCGCAGAGGACCTGGCGCGTCGATAATCCGGCAACGAAACGATCACGGATGATACCCCAGTTGCAGTCGATGATCATGGAGGTCGTCCGGGATTATGCCGAGCAGATATCCGGATCACCCCACCCCTGGGTACGCGCCCGGCCCGCGAAGGCGCAGCTGCACAACTGGTGCGTGATGACCGACGGTGACGGTTACGAGGAATGGCATGTCCACCAGTTCGGCTGGTTGAGTGGCGTCTATTATGCGGGGGTGCCGGAGAGCATCACGCAGGGTGTCGACAATGGTGGCTGTATTGCCATTGGCATTCCGCCCGACCTGGCGGGAGAAGAGGCGCAGGCAAGATATGGCACGGAGGTTGTCAGGCCGGAGGAAGGGCTGTTGATGCTGTTTCCGTCGCATTGCTATCACCGGACATTCCCGCACCACACGGGTGGGCGCAGGACCTGTCTGGCATTCGACATCCAGCCCCTTTGACACGAACGGGACGACCCGGCGGCATGTATCGGCTGACGGCATTCGATACCGCCATTGCCTCACGGTTTCCGCTTCCCGGTGCCCTGCAATACGCCGAACGTGACCCTGCCTGGCAGTCTCGGGCGGAGATCACGGTCGCGCAGGGGGCCGTGGACATTCCCGACAGCGCGGAACCGGCGGGGATGTACCTTTGCCTCGACGATACACTCTGGTTTCCCCACGCCGACACCGCCCGATTCTCGTGTCACCAGGACGGCCGCATTGTTGTCGAACCCGGACCCGGCATCAGCGATGAACTGGTGGGGCGGCTGCTGATTGCCTCTGCCCTGCCGGTCATGTTCTGGATGCGGCGGCAACCGGTCCTGCATGCCGGGGCAGCGATCCTGCCCGGCAGGTCTCTCGCCATGGCTGTCGGAGGGGTTGCCGGTGCGGGGAAATCGACCGTGCTCGAACAACTGGTCGCGGCGGGCGCGCGTCTGGTTGGTGATGACACGATCCGCGTCTCCACCGCCGGGGAGCATGTGATGGCGAGCGGCCTGCCCGGAGGATGCTATATCGCCGCCGGAGCAGGGGCCCGGAAGGCCGATCGGGTGTTTCGTCCCGTACCGGGACCGCAACAGTGCCTGTCCGCCCCCCTGGGGACCTTCATCCATCTGGACCCGCCCGCGCGGCAGGGCACCCCGGAACTTGTCCGGGTCAGGGGCGCCGAAGCCCTCAATCTGCTGCTGAACGCGCGGCACCGTCCGGAGGTCGTCAGAGCGCTGGGGGAGGAGGCCGGCCACCTTCAGGGCCTGGCAATGATGTGCCGCGACTTGACAGTCTACAGATGGTCGAGGAAACAGGGTGAACTCCCGTTGAGTGCCAGTGAGTGGCGGTTCCTCGAGTCCGTCACGGACCGGCGTGCGCCTTGAAGTGATGGCCGGTGAAACGGTTGGAATGTTGAACGGTCCCGGACCCCTATAGGAGGTGATCAGCAGATGCCGAACAAGAAGTGGCAGAGAGTGGATGGCTGGGTCGGCTCCGATATCGAGGACAGTTTCGTCATCCTGAACATCGAAGGTGGCGACTATGTCTCCTTCAACACGTCCGCGAAGGATATCTGGGAGGCTCTGGCGCAACCTGTCTCGCAGAACGAGATTGTCGCGCAACTGACCGCGAAATATGACGTCGATGCGGAGACCTGCCTTCCGTCGGTCCAGTCTGTTCTTGACGAACTGACCAGACAGAATCTGGTCCGGTCTGCAGATTGAACCGGAAGGTCGGGTAGCGGATTGTCTGAATACCCATGACGGATCATCACGGCAGCGACCGGTCGCACACTCACGAGGCATTCGGTCTGCAGTGGTCCTCGGATATTCCTCTGCACGACTTTGACGTGGCCACTTCGCCCGCAAGGCACAGGAAACCCGACATTGTCGTCGAGGAGACCGCTTCGCTGCCCGCTACCCGTCGCGGACTGATCCCTCTCAACCGTGGCGCGGTCTGCCCCGAGGGCGTCAGGTTTCGATGGGGCAGCGAGGTGGCGTTCGATACATATGGCGCCGACCGGGTGGTCTGGCGGGCCGGTCCCGACTGGACCGGGCGGATGCCCCAGCCATTCTTCAGTACCCTGACGGCCATTCTGCTGGGATGGCGCGGCATGCTGCCGATTCATGGCAGCGCCGTGGAGATCGACGGGCGCGGATACCTGATCTGCGGCCCGTCGGGCGCCGGAAAATCCACGCTGGCGGCCGGGCTGGTCGCGCTGGGGGCAAGGCTGATCTCCGACGACCTGACAGTGGTGACGGGAGGTCAGGACGGTACGGCGCCGCATCTGGTCCGGGGACGGTCGGGCATTCGGCTCGTTCCCGAGATTGCCGACTATTTCGTGCAGAGCGTGGCGCAGGTCGACGCGCCGGTGCGCAGGGACCGCAAGCTGCTTGTCAGGGCCGGGTCGGTCCCGCCGGGGATGCAAGTGCCCCTGACCGGTCTTGTCATGCGTGTTGCCGGTGACGAACCGATTGTGGCCATTGATGACGCGGCACTGGTGCGGGACCAGATCTTCCGGAAGAAGTGGATGGCCGCCCTGCCGGGACGCCCGGCGCGCGACGGGCTGGTGCAGCAGATTGCTGCGGGCGTACCGGTATTGACGGTGCGCGCGGAACCGCTGGCAGATCGGCAGGGCTTTCTGAATCAGGCAGCAAGGCTCATGACCCGGCTTGCATGACCCGCGTTACGGCACCAGGCGACCGACGGTGGCGAACGGCGCGCCATCACCGATGCGTCAGGGACTGTTGCGCGATGGCCTCATTATTCAGGTTCAGGCAGTCGAGGTCACTGTCACGGTTGATAATTTCGCTGGACTGCGTTAGATGCAGGACAAGCAATGTTGTAATTCGAATGGCGTCGTGGCGTGATTTTCGCAGAGGTGGGTGGCATCTTGGCTTCAGAGAATATGGTTTCGCCGGAACAGAAGACCGAGATCCTGGAATGGATCGAGCCGGAAGTGCGGGTGCTTCCCGTGACGGAGACTTCGTTTAATCCAGGTGTCGGCGGTGACGGCGGTATCGCGGACTGCTCGCTTTCCTGAGATTTGCTGTTGTCGCAGGGGCAGGTAAGAGCAGGCGGTTCGCTTCGATTGGAGGAGTTGTGGGTCTTGACCTCAATCAGTGATGCATCGTCAGGACAGAAGACTGTCCTGCTGGAATGGGTCGAGCCCGAAGTGCGGGTGCTTCCCGTGACGGAGACTGCGTTTAATCCAGGTCCCGGCGGCGCTGACGGCGGGGCCTTCGACTGTACGCTTTCCTGACGTCCTGTCTGTCTGAATCAGAAGGGATGGTCCGGGCATTCCCGAGCCAGCTCTGCCGGTCGGTTTTGTGTAAGTCTCGGGTGAGATCAACTCACTGATTCTGGGGAACCGGATCGGTGAAGTGCTGCGCGTGTACTGTGCGATGTTTCGGCCTGGATGTATCACTGCTACTCGGCGTCATCCCACCACACGAAGAACTCTGCTGTCATTGCAGTGAGCTGCGCCTTCAGTTTTTCCGTCGGAGACATCGTCTCGCCGTCCGACAATCGCTTCAGGGACTGGCCCAGCCACTGAAGGTCGAGCCAGTCACCTGCTCCATGCTGCTGGAACGCATCGATCCGCGCCCTCGCCTGACCGGCATGCGCGACCAGACGGGCTTCGTAGTCCGGAGAGAAGGGCATTCCTGATTGGCGGAGGCGAATGTCGTCGCTGATGAATCCGCTCAGTACGGCCCTGCCCAGGACCCGGTTCCGTTCCCGGTTGACCAGAAAGTGCGCCGGCATGCCCGCCACCAGGTCGATCAGCCGCCAATCGCGGAACGGTGTTGCGTGACGCAACTGCGGCAGAGAGCTGCAGAACATGACCGGTCCGATCTTGGACGACACTGGCGCATAGCCAACCGGTCGCTGTCCTGACATGGCCATGTTGCGGGGCAGGGGCTGATTCTGGATATCCCGGAAGCGATCAGGAAGGCTGGTGCGCAGACTGTCGGCCAGCTGGACGTGAAACCAGTCCGTGGGGTGCGGTCCGTCTGCGGGCCGCAGGATGCTGCGCAGGAACCTGCGGGTCCCCCGGACAGGCTGCACATGCCATGGCAGAATCAGTTTTGCGGTCAGGGTGGCTTCGCCGTAGACACCATCCAGCACGATGTCGGCGCCACCGTCTGCGGCGGACCTGTACAGTGCCTCATACAGATAATGCCGCTGAGAAAGGCCGGGGGGGCGCTCGAGGGCCGCGAAGCAGGCAGCCGACGGGTGGTACGGACTTGCCGACGCATCCGGCACGACCTTGTGCAACGGCAGTCCGAGCTGTTCTGCGACCCGGTTGGCAAAGCCGGTTTCATCCTTGAGGCCGCTATCGGGTGCCGCCGCCGAGCACAGGGCAAGATGGCCCGCATCACCACCACCCTGTTCCGCCAGCAACCAGGCCAGGATCGTGGAATCCAGTCCCCCACTCAGCATGACGGCCGAACGACGCGAGAGTTGCAGGTGTTCGCGCATGATACGGCGCAGAAGGGACCTGACCTCCTCTACCGCGTCCTCGAAGCTTCCTGTCCAGATCGGCGCGGCACCGGGCGGTGGCAGGTCCGTGAAGTGATGCGATGATGCATCCAGTTCCACGCACGAACCCGGCTCCAGCTGCCACACATCGTCCAGGATGGACTGGTGCCGGAAACCGCGGCGCAGCCGGGCCCTGCTGACCGAAAGCAACAGGGATTCGGTATTGAACGACCCGCTGACCCAGCCCGACCGCGCCAGCAGTTTCAGCGATGGCGAGACCGCGATCCTGTTGTCACCGCGGCAGTAGTAGAGCGGATCGCGAAGATTTGCCGATGCGATGATCCTCAGCCGCCGCCTGCCGCTGTCCCAATGCATGAAGGTCCATTCCCCCGGAAGCAGGCGCGGGGTCTCGTCCCGCGACCGTTCGAAGGTGCTGGACACCAGGGCGATCGAGGGGTTCGCCTGTCCGGTGTCGGCGGGCCGGGGCTGGTCGCCGAGCCAGCCCCAGAACAGGGAAATGCCATCCTCGTCGTCCTGTACCTCAAGGGTCGAACCGCCCGCACGGTCTTCGACATGGGTCAGAGCCGTCTGCTCCTGACCGTCCTGCCAGCGGTGCCTCAGCATGGCGCCGAACAGGTCCCGGTCACCTGGATTCAGTGGCCCACCGCCGAGGGCAAAAAGACCGTAGATCCCGTTGGCGGCGGAAATGCTCATGGACGATGCAGGAACCAGCCGGCGAAGACCCGCCGCGGTCCGCCACGGCTCACCGGTGTCAGGCGATGCTCCAGTTTCTTCGAGACCCTGAAGACCAGCATCGAACCGGGCGTGTCGTGGTGATGGCTGAACAGCAGATCGGTTTCACCCTTCCGGCGCATTTCGAAGACACCGCCGGAATAGTCATTCCCTGGAAGACAGATGGTGACAGCCAGCCTGCGTGCCGGGTGGTTGGTGTCATCATGCCAGACAAGTTGCTCAACCTCGGTTCGGCCCGTCTCCACCACCCTGCCCTCGGCATCGTCAATACCCTCGAACTGTGTGACATTCTCGAGCCAGCGCAGGAAACCGGACCGGCGCAAGGCCAGGGTCATCAACTGGCCAGCCAGGGGCGGGGTTTCGATGGTTCGGTCTCCGACACCTGCAATGTGCTGCGGCACGAAGGTCGCCTTGTCGGCAACACCTGACAGCGTTTCAAGAAAGGGCGGGTCGATCGCATCATCGAGCAGCAGCGCGTGCTGCTGGGCAAATCGCTGACGCAGCAAGGCGCTGTCGGTGGGCGTATCTGTCGTCGATTGGCCGATTCTCAACACGGTCGCCGATCCTTTCATCACACAGCGGATTCGTCATAGCGGGGGCGCGTCCACATTGAAACAGCAACTGCCGTGAAATGCGCTCTCGGATGCTAACCTTGTCCGAAGAGCGAGAAACGAAACGGAGAGAACGGGTGCCCGCCACAGTGCACGGCAATGAGAGAACCATCACGGTGGCACTGGCACGCCAGGCCTATGCAGATCGCAGGGTCCGGCTGGTCGATGCTTCGCTTGACGGCTTCTCGCACTTGGTCGCGAGCCGCAACGGGCTGTTCCTGGCGAACCGGACGGAGGTCAAGCTCATGTGCCATGGCCTGTTCTTCGGTCTGGTTGCCAGACCCGATTGCCTGTTTGTCTTTGAATGCTGTGACTTGCCGAGGTCGCCGACCCGGTTGGGCCGGATACTGAAGTTCAGCCGAACAGAGACGGAAATCACCGGGGTGTCGATTCTTGCGGAGGGCCTGGAAAATGGCTGTCACCAGATGGACATCGTCGATGGTCGGTTGATGCTGCTGGACACCTATCAGCAGCGCATTCTTGCCTTTCCCCTCACCGGCGGTGCGCCTCAGGAGATTCGACCGGTGCCCGCTGCCCGGGCCAATGACTGGGATGGCGGCTACAGGCATTTCAACGCGATCACGCAGGTTGGCGCCCACCTGTTGCTGATGTTCCACGATGGTGCCGGGGCGACAGGCAAGGGCAGCGAGATCGGCGTCTTTGATCTGGACTGGCAGCAACAGCAGGTGTGGTCACTGCCGGATGGCGGCTGCCACGATATTGCCCTGCTGGACGGTGGAACCCTGTTGTGCTGCGGATCCATGGGGGGACAGTTGATCGCATCGGATGGGCGCGCAGTGCCTGTGAGCGCGATGATGACGCGCGGCCTCTCGGTCGGGGCCGACTGCATCGTGGTGGGCTCCTCCAGATGGGCGCCGCGCGAGGACCGCACGCTGGCCAAGGGTCTGGTAACCTTCATGACACCCGATTTCCAGGTTGTGAGCGAGATGGAGATCGGCGGCGGTCCGACGGACATCTGCCGGTTGGACGGGCTCGACCGAACATTGTCGGAGCACTTGCTTGCCAGCGGGAATACCCGGCTGCACCATGAAGGGAACAGATGGCGACAGCCGCACGATCCGGAGAAGGTGAGAACAACATGAACGGAGCCGTAATGACCGCCCCGCTGACTGCGGAAGCGCATGCGTCGGGCATGGCCGCCTATTTCGCGGCCGGAGAACGCCGGGCGCTGGAACTCGGGAATCGCAGACCGATAAGGCTGGATGGGTCGGGGAAGCTGCATCCGGATATTCTGGCGGCCTACCGCGAACACGGATTCTATGTCTTTCAGGGTGCCATCGGCGGGCAGGAGCTGGCGGATCTGCGGGCGGACATCGACCGGACGCTCGCCCGGGCGCCGGTAGCGCCTGACAGCACGCTGGACAGGGACGGCAATCCCGCGCTTGGCCAGGAATTCGCCCGCCCGCCCTATCGTTTCGCCCGTCCGCTCAGCGATCCTCTTGGCGGCACCAGCCGGAACAAGGGGCGGCATCCGGTGAAGGTGGCGGAGCCGACACCGGCCGATGATGCCCCCGAATGGACCATCGAGCTGCTGCACGGAAACCTGCAGCTGATGGATTCCTGCCTGCGCCTCTATGGCCATCCCGGACTGCTGGCCGCCTGCGAGGCGATACTGGGCGCGGACTTCGTGCCGTACAACGAGGTTGTTTTCATCAAGGAACCTGGTCTGGGGCCGTCCGTGGCCTGGCATCAGGACGGCACCACCCATTGGGATGCCCCGGACTGGGACATGGATGCGCATGGCTTCAACTTCATGGCGCAGCTATACCCGAGCACGCCCGGCAACGGCGTGTGGGTGCTGCCGGGCAGCCACAGGCTGGGCCGGGTCGATATCGGGCGGCTGGTTGCGGAAAGCGGGTCGGAGCGGATCGCGGGTGCCGTGCCGCTGGTCTGTGACAGCGGCGATGTCATCATGACAAATCGCCAGCTCGTGCACGGGTCCTTCGCGAACTCGTCGCCGGACAGGCGTGTGACGGTGAATGCCGGATACTTCGCCCGCAAGCGGGTGCTGGGGGTGACGACGGAACTGCTGTCCGGCGAGGAAGTCACCTTCGACGAGGAACGCATCAAGGCGCGCAGCCGGATGATCTCCGTCGGCATCGATGCACGACGGCAGCGCTTTCCGGAGGAACGGTCCTACGTCTATCGCCCCGGCGTCGGTCAGGAAGACCGGAACCGCTGGAGCGAGGAGACCCGCAGGACCGTCGTCCGGGACTACAATCTGCGCGACATGTATATCTAGAACGATCTGCTGTCTGGTTGCTGCACCGGCCCGGTGCGACTCCATCATTTGACGGAACGATCCGGAACCGTCCATCTGATGCCGGATGCCCGGATCAGCCGAGCATCCGGTTCATGCGGTCGCGGGCGTCCAGCAGTTCGTCGATCATCTCGTAGACAACCTGTTTCACCGTCGTCTCCTCCTGCATGTCGCCGACAAGCTGGCCCACCGGGTAGGTCAGGAAGTCGTGCGCACGGACCCGTTCCACACGGGTGCGGCCTTCCTGCCACCAGAGATAGTTCTGCAGCGGTGCGGGCAGGGGAGCCGGCGCCGAATCGGCGTCATAGGCACGGGTGAAGGCATTGTTCAGGGTCCGGCAGGGCTTGCCGGTGACTGTCCGGGTCCAGACGGAATCACTCGCCTCCGCCTCGAACATCTTCTGCTTGATCTCGGGCGTGACCTCGCTCTGTACGGTCTTCAGCCAGACGGAACCGGTCCAGACGCCTTCACAGCCCAGCGCCAGCGCGGCGGCGACCTGGCGTCCCCGGCCCACGCCCCCGGCACCAAGCACGGGCAGCGGGGCGACCGCGTCGACGATGCTCGGCCAGAGCACCATCGAGGTCACGTCGCCGGTGTGGCCGCCCGCCTCGTTGCCCACGGCGACGACGAAGTCGCACCCGGCTTCCTTGTGCTTCAGCGCGTGACGCGGCTTGCCCGCCAGTGCGCCGAGCCTGATGCCCCTGGATTTCGCCTGCGCCACCAGCTCCGGCGGGGGCGAACCGAGGGCATTCACGATCACCTTGATCGGATGCCGCATCGCGACCTCCAGAAGCTCCAGTCCCTCCCGAGGCGTGAAGTTGATGCCCTGGAGGATCTCCCGCTTGATGGCCATCTCGTCGGCTTCGGGCAGTCTTGGCACCCCGGCCTTGTCCAGCATGTCGCGAACGAACTCGACATGATCCTGCGGCAGCAGGTCGTCCAGATCGAGCTTCCTGCCGCCCGTATCCTCCAGGCGGGAGGGCATCAGGACATCCACGCCATAGGGGCGCCCGTCGATGTGGCTGTCGATCCAGTCGAGCTCCGCCTCCAGACGTTCCGGGTTCTGGCGCGCCAGACCCAGAATGCCCATGCCTCCCGCTTTCGACACCTCCACGACGACGTCACGGCAGTGGGAAAAGGCGAAGATCGGCACATCGATCCCGAACATTTCACAGAGACTGTTGTTCATCCGAATCCCTCCCCGGTTTCAGAATGCCCGCGCAGTGTGCCGGAACAGCCGGTCTGCGACGCGCGCCTCAGATTCGCCCGTGTAGTCAGCCACGTCAAACCCCGGAGGGCTGGCACATGCGCGAAGCTGCATCATGGACGCCCCGCCGATCTCGCCGCATTATCGCGGCCACAGGTTCGCAGGGGAGACATCTGAGGTGGCAAGGGCAACCCGGGCACGCAATCCCGAACAGACGCGGCGTGCCCTGCTGGAGGCAGCGGCGAACGAGTTCGCGCAGTACGGCTTCGATGGCGCGCGTGTCGAGCGGATCGTCAAGGCCGCAGGGTGCAACATGCGGATGCTGTATCACTACTTCCAGAGCAAGGAGAACCTGTACCTGGAGGTGCTGGAAGGGGTCTACAGCGACATACGGCAGCGCGAGCAGGGCCTCGATCTCGAATCGCTGCCGCCGCTCAGTGCCATCCGGCGGCTGACGCGGTTCACCTGGGACCATATTTCCACCAACCGGCTGTTCATCGACATCGGTCGCAACGAGAACCTGGTTGGCGGGCGCTTCATCAGCCAGTCGAAGTCGATCAGCGAGATGTCGTCGCCGCTGATCCGCCAGATTGCCGGTGTCATCGCCAGGGGGCGGGAGAGCGCGGTGTTTCGCCATGATGTCGATGCCCTGCAGCTGTATATCTCGATCGTGGCGCTGAGCGCGCATCATCTCGGCAACGTCCATACGCTCTCTGCCGTGTTCCAGACCGACCTGAGCAGTCCCGACTGGATTGCCGAACGGCGGAAACATGTCGAAGTGATGGTGCTGCGCATGCTGGGCGTCGATGGTGACGGCATGTCCTGAGTATGTGGTCAGGCCCGCATGGGTGGGCAGGGCGGCGCAGCCGTGACGGGAAGCGCCGACGAGACATGGAGCGCGGCACGGACCAGGAAGCCGTCCCTGCCAGGTCCGGCTGACAGCAGGATTCCCAGCGGCATGCCATCGATATCAAGCCCTGCGGGCAGGGAGACCAGCGGTCCCCCCAGTGCGGTCCAGGGTGTCAGATAGGATTGGTCGCCCGTGGTGGCGAGCCCCTTCGGCGCCGCATCCGGCACCGGACAGGACAGCAGGACGTCGAAGCCGGACATTGCCGGCCAGAATGCCGCCCGCGCCTGCGCGATCCAGTTCATGGCCTCATCACGCACACTGCTGCCGATCAGGGCACCATCGGCCAGGGCATCCCTGAAACGGGGCTGCAGAAGATCCTCCTTCCCCCGCACCACGTGCGCGAGGTTCCGCGCCATCTCGTGCAGCATCACGGTCCGGTGCCTGTCGATCATGTCGGGGAAGGACACCGGGCATTCCACCCGCGTGACCCCATGTCCCTGTTCGCCGAGCACGCGCGCGACATCGGACATGACCCGGCGCATCCCGGGACCGGGTGACTGCTCCGGCACATTCAGCAATCCGATGCTCAGGGGACGGTTGGCTGTGGGGGCAGGGGGAATGTCAAACGCCTCGGCGAGGACGGTGAACACCCGCTGCAGCCAGTGGGGAGAGGCGGCGATGACGCCGATGGCATCGAAACTGTGCGACAGCGGGGCCATTCCGGTCTGTGGCAGCACGCCCAGCCCCGGCTTGTAGGAGAGTGCGCCGCAGTAGGTTGCCGGGCGGCACAGCGAACCGGCTGTCTGCGTGCCGAGGGCGAACGGCACGACACGCGCGCCGACCACCGCACCGGAGCCACTGCTCGATCCACCGGGACTCCGCTCCCGATCAAAGGGGTTGCGGGTCGTGGTCGGGTCGATGAAGGCGAACTCGGTGCTGCGTGTCTTGCCGACGGGCACCGCACCGCTGGCGCGCAAGGCCCGGACGACGGGCGCGTCGGCCACTGCCGGATCCGCATCGGCAAAGGCGTTGCTGCCGAACCGCGTCGGCTGCCCCCTGACGTCGATGACATCCTTGACCCCGAATGGAACGCCCGCGAGTGGGCCGCTGGCCTCACCGGTCCGTTGCAGATCCGCTGGCGCCTCCCTGTGCGCCCAGGCATCAAGCGCGGGCTCCCAGCGCGCTGCTGCAGCGAGATACCTGTTCAGGTCGAAACTGTCCGGTGCTTCCGACATCGATGATCCAACGCCTCTCGATCAACAGCGGACGTGCCGGAAACTGGCACGCTTCTCGCGAGTAAGTAATAAGTTACTTACTAAAAGGCCTGACACAAGCATTTTCTGGGCAATGATGCTCACAAAATAACCATAGGCAAATAGGGTGCCCGAAATTTGGGCAAATGACGCAAGCAAGGAGGGTTGGATGCTTCACGTTGCACGGAATCTACTGGAAACGTCACTCGGCAGATGTGCGGGTCTCGCGGGATCGAACAGGGTGCGCGCGCTGGCCGTTGCCGCTGTGACCGGTCTCGCGGCGCTGCAGCCGGTGAACGCTGCCGAACTGAAGATCCTGTCGAGCTTCAACTCGACGCAGAAGCCGACATATGCCGTGCTGGAACAGTACATCAGGAATGTGAAGGCGATTGGCGGTGACACGGTCACCTTCAGGATCAGCGGGCCGGAAGTCGTGCCGATCTTCGAACAGTTGCAGCCGGTGTCGTCCGGGGTGTTCGACGCGCTCTATACCCACCCGGTGTTTCACGCCGGTGAAGGCGGTCTGGCGCTGACGGTCGATGCCATCGACGTCGATCCCATCGCGCGGCGGGAGTCGGGTGTGTGGAGCTACGTTGATGAATTCTACCAGGCGAAGCACGGTCTGAAGATGGTGGCGATGATGTCCGTCAGCATGTACGGCTATCACCTCTTCACCAAGGAACCGCTGTCCGAGGCGGGTGATCTGAGTGGCCGCAAGGTGCGGGGCACCCCGACCTACCATGGTGTCATCCGCGCCCTGGGTGCAGAGCCGGTCGTCCTGCCCGGATCCCAGATCTACTCCGCGCTGCAGAAGGGGATCGTCGAAGGTGCCGGGTGGCCCGCCGCCGGCATGGTCTCGATGAAGCACTATGAAGTCGCGAACTACCGTCTCCGCCCGACCTTCGGCGCGGCGACCCAGCCGGTCTTCATCAATCTGGACAAGTGGAACAGCCTGACGGACGCGGAAAAGTCCGTCCTGCTCGAAGCCGGGGAGCTGACCGAACTGCAGATGCCCTGGATCGGCAACCGGATCCAGGCGGAAGAGGATGCGAAGCTCGAGGAGCTGGGCGTGAAGGTGGAGCAGTTGAGCCCGGCGATGGCAGAGAAGGTGCAGAGTGCCTTCATCAGCAGCATCTGGGAACTCGGCACCGGCTGCTGCGGCGACGCCGCGTCGGAGCTGCGGGCCATCGCGCTCGAGGCTGGATTGACGGAGTGATGGCCAGCCTGTGTGATCTTCCGCAGCCAGGGGGTTGCGCACGGCGATGAGGCAATTGCTGCAGCATCTGTGGTCGGCGGCGGGTTGGAGCCTGTGGTTCCTGCGCGCCGCCGGTTACAATGTCTCCAGGCTGGCCCTGGCGGGTATCGTTATTGCCTTCGCCCTGGAAGTCGTCAGTCGCTACCTGTTCAACGCACCCACGTCCTGGTCGTCGGATCTGGTTTCCTACCTGCTGTGCGTGGTCGTCTTCACGATGATGCCGCATGTCACCGCCAGCGGCAGTCAGGTCGCCGTCACCGTCATGATCGATGCGCTGCCGGGCCGTCACAGGCAGGCCGTGATGCGTCTGATCTACCTGCTCGGGCTTCTCGCATGTGCTGCGATGGCCTGGTTCGCGGGCGGTGAAACGATGCGCCAGATCGTTCGCGACATCCAGATGCTGGCCATCCACCCGATCCCGAAATGGTGGGTCTCGGTCTGGATCGGCATCGGTTTCGGGCTCTCGGCGCTGGAATACCTGCGCCTGGCCTGCACACCGGACGCCAGCCCTGACCGGCCCCGGTCCCCGGCCCCTTCGGCGGAGATCTAGAGATGGAATGGTGGGTCACATTGCTGATCGCAGGCGGGGTCCTGCTCGGCCTGTTCTTCGCCGGTGTCCCGATCTTTCTCGCCTTCCTCATCATCAACGTCGGCGGCGTGATCGCGTTCCTCGGGCCGAACGCCTTCAGCATGATCGTGAATTCGGTGTTCGACACGACGACGACCGCCACGCTGACGGCGATCCCGCTGTTCGTGCTGATGGGGGAGATCCTGTTCCGTTCGGGATCGACCGCCGTGCTGTTCGACGCGGTCGACAGCCTGATCGGCAGGGTGCGGGGACGGCAGTACGTCCTGGCCATGTCGCTGGCGACGATCTTCGGGGCGCTGTCCGGGTCCAACATGGCCGTGGCGGCGATGATGGGCCGGACCGTCTATCCGGTCATGGCGGCGCGGGGGTATGATTCAAAACTCTCCATCGGGGTGATACTCGCCGGATCCAGCCTGGCACCGATCATTCCGCCGAGCGTGCTCGCCATCATCATCGCGACCCTGGCCAATGTCTCGGTGGCCGGGTTGCTGGTGGCGGGCCTGCTGCCGGGCCTGATGATCTCCATCCTCTGCCTTGGCTATGCCCTGATACGCTGCGCCATCAACCCGTCGCTGGCGCCGAGCGCCAGCCGGGATGACGGCACCGGCGAACCCGCCGAAAGCGCCCTGCGCCAGATCCTGAAATGCACGCCTTTCCTGATCATCATCGCGTCGGTCATGGGGTTCATCCTGACGGGGGTCGCGACCCCGTCGGAATCAGCCGCGACAGGTGTCGTCGGTTCGCTCTTCACGGCGGCGATCTTCCGCAAACTGTCATTGCGGATGATCTGGGAAAGCCTTGGCCAGGCAGCCAGCATTGCCAGCATGATCCTGATCATCATGGCCACATCCACCATGTTCTCGCAGCTGCTGGCCTTCAGCGGCGCGACAGGCCAACTGGCATCGATGGTCCTGGACTCCCGGCTGTCCCCCGGTCTGATCCTGATCATGATGATGGCCATCGTCTTCGTGTTCTGCATGTTCATCGATCAGGTTGCGCTGATGCTGGTCGTCATCCCGATCTACCTGCCGGTGGTCGAGGCGCTGCAGTTCGATCCGATCTGGTTCTGGTTGCTGATGCTGCTGAACGTGGTCATCGGTGGGATCACGCCGCCCTTCGGCTACGCCATGTTCGCCTTCAAGGGGGTGGTGCCGGATGTAGACCTGCGCGACATCTTCAGGGCCAGCTTTCCGATCGTCGGCCTGTTCATCCTGGCCATGATCATCGTCTACTGGATCCCGGCCATCGCCACATTCCTGCCGGAGATGCTCTAGCGGACAGCCGCGATCCGGCACCATATGCCCCCCGCCCATGCGCAATCCCGTGGTGTAACGGCTGCGCCCGGGCGCTAATGTGCCCCTGACTGAATTCCATCAGCCGGGGAGCAAGAACATGAGCGAAGCATGGATCATCGACACCTGCCGGACACCGCGCGGTGTCGGCAAGTATGGCAAGGGCGCGCTGTCGGAGATCCATCCGCAGCAGCTTGGCGCGACAGTGCTGAAGGCGCTGGCCGAGCGGACCGGGATCAATACCGAGGAAGTGGACGATATCGTCTGGGGCACCAGCGCGCAGGTCAACACGCAGAGCGGTGACCTGGGGCGGATGGCGGCACTGGATGCCGGCTACAGCATGAAGTCCAGTGGCGTGACCCTGGACCGCTTCTGCGGCTCCGGCATCACCACGGTGAACATGGCCGCCGCCACCATCATGTCCGGCATGGAGGACCTGGTGGTCGCGGGCGGGACGGAGATGATGTCGATGCCCGGTCGGCGCGGCGATGGTCCGGCAACGATGGACCGGGGCAACAAGCGGCTCCGGGCGCATCACCCGCAGACCCATCAGGGCATCTGCGCCGATGCCATCGCGACGCTGGAAGGCATCAGCCGCGAGGCGCTGGACGAACTCGGCTATCACAGCCAGCAGCGCGCCGCGCAGGCGATCTCGGAAGGCCGCTTCGACAGGAGCCTGGTGCCGGTCTATCACGAGGACGGGACGCTTGCGCTGGATCGGGAGGAGTTTCCGCGTCCGCAGACGACCCTGGCGGATCTGGCCAACCTGAAGCCTGCCTTCGCCGCCATGGCTGACCAGCCGGTGGACGATGACGGCACCACCTACCGCAGCCTGGTGCTGCAGAAGTTCCCGGACCTGGACATCAACTTCGTGCATCACGCGGGCAATTCGTCCGGCGTGGTGGATGGTGCGGCGGCAATCCTGCTCGCCTCCCCCGACTACGCGAAGGCGCACGGTCTGAAGCCACGGGCGCGGATCGTGGCCACCGCGAACATGGGCGATTGCCCGACGCTGATGCTGAACGCGCCGGTACCCGCAGCCCGCAAGGTGCTGCAGCGCGCCGGGCTGACCATGGACGACATCGACCTGATCGAGATCAACGAGGCCTTTGCCGTGGTGGCGGAGAAGTTCATCCGCGACCTCGACCTGGACCGGGAGAAGGTGAACGTCAACGGCGGCTCCATCGCGCTGGGTCATCCCATCGGTGCCACCGGCTCCATCCTGATCGGCACGGTGCTGGACGAGTTGGAGCGCCGTGGCCTGCAGCGCGGTCTGGTCACCATGTGCGCCGCGGGCGGCATGGCCCCCGCCGTGATCATCGAACGGATCTAGGCAACCTCTGTCCGGGGATCGTGCGGTATCGGCAGGCAAGCCGATACCGCCATTCCGGCAATTTCGAAGACTCGCGGCAACGACGTCCGCGACACATCCATCGGAGTGAAATCATGAATCTGGAAAACACCTCCGCGCTCGTCACCGGCGGCGCGTCGGGTCTGGGACTTGCCTGTGCGAAGGCGCTGGTCGCGAAAGGTGCATCGGTCATCATCGTCGACCTGCCGACCTCGGCGGGGGCCGATGTCGCGGCGGAACTGGGCGACAGGGTCTCCTTCGCCGCCGCCGACGTGACCAGTGGCGAGGAGATGGAGGCCGCAGTGGCGGCGGCAGAAGCCAACGGCCCGCTGCGCGCCGTGCTGCATTGTGCCGGACACGGCGGCGCGGTGCGGCTGGTCAATCGCGACGGCACGCCGGGATCGCTGGAAGCCTATACCCGGGTGATCAACACCAACCTCATCGGATCGTTCAACGTGCTGCGGCTGGCTGCAGCCAGCATGGCGAAGAACGAGCCGTTGGACGGCGACCGGGGCGCCTGCGTGATGACCGCATCCGTCGCCGCCTTCGAGGGGCAGATCGGGCAGATTCCCTATGCCGCGTCAAAGGCCGGTGTGGTCGGCATGACCATCGTTGCCGCCCGTGACCTGGCGTCGAAGCTGATCCGCGTGAACACCATCGCGCCGGGCATCTTCGACACGCCGTTGCTGGGCCGCCTGCCGGAGGAAATCCGCCAGAACCTGGGGGCCAGCGTGCCGCATCCGGCACGGCTGGGCCGTCCGGACGAGTTCGCGGCCATGGCCATCCACATGCTGGAGAACCAGATCCTGAACGGGGAGACGATTCGCCTGGACGGTGGCATCCGCATGCCGCCGCGCTGAGCCGCTCTCAGGAGCAGGCCTTGCGCGCGACCTCCGCGAAGTCGGGATGCCAGCGTGACAGGGGCGGGCGGTTCTCGGTGATGTCTTCGGCGGCCCAGAGGATGCGCCTTGCGTCCATCTCCGCTGTGACCTCATCGTCAGGGCAGATGATGTAGAACTGCCCGCCCGCCACACCATCCAGCAGCATGTCGACCACGCGGTCGGGCAGCCATGCGCCGGACTTGTGCTCGGCCTTGCCGGTCGTGGTCCAGCCCGGGACCAGCAGGTGCGCGCTCAGCCGCCCCGCACCCTGGTTGTCGGGCCTGTTGCGCAATTCGTGCTCCAGTGCCTCCGTATAGGTCTTCAGCGCCGACTTGGTCATGTTGTAGACCGGATGACCGGGCGGATTGGTGATTCCCTGCTTGGAGCCGGTGTTGACGATTGCTGTCGGCGCCGGATTCGCCAGCAGGTCGGGCAGGAACGCCCGCACCGCCGTGACGGGTCCCCAGAGATTGACCTCCATCGCCTGCCGCCAGCTTTCCGGGTCGGCATCGAAGCCGCGACCAGTGCGGGTCACCGCATTGTTGACCAGCAGATCCACCTGACCGAAGACCTCGAGCGTCGCTTTTCGCAGGCTTTCGATCTGGTCCGGTTTCGACACGTCGGTGGCCCGGCCCGGCCCAGCACCGTCTCCGGCCCTGCCGCAGCCGCTGCCTGTACTTCCGCCACGGCTGCATCCAGATCAGGGCCCGGCAGATCAGCCATCACGACGGACATGCCCTTTCCCGCCAGCCGCAGGGCCAGTGCCTTGCCAATGCCGAGCGCTGCGCCGGTGACCACGGCCACCTTGCCCGGTGCGAAAATGCTGCCGCGATCCATGCTGTTCCCCCGTGTCCCGGATCGTTCCCCTGTGTGATCGCGACATTAGCTCATCAGGTTGATTACTCGAAGGTCTCCGGTTTGAAGAAGACTGCGGCAGTGCATTCCGGATCAGGCGTGTCCGCGCATGCGCGTGCGCCCGGTACGCTGAACGGCGTGTAGATGGAGACGGTCGGCTGGCCGTTGCCGCCCTCCGGCAGCCAGACATGCAGGTCCCAGATTCGCGGGTGCCACATCAGGACGTCGTCCGGCGTCGGTGCCGCGATGGCAGGATCCGGAAGCAGGCCGTCGACAACGGTCTCGCCCCTGACCGCCTCGGTCGGCGGCCGCAGGGCCATGACCCCGCTGTTCAGATGATAGCCCGACTCATGCAGGAACCATTCGCTTGACGGGATACAGCCCATGCTCGGGCGACGGGTGGCGCTGTCCATGACCTTGCCCCAGGCGCCGCCGATCACGCGGTAGGGGGTGGTGTCGCCGTTGGGGTCCGCGACAAGGGCCTGGTAGGCGCTGTCGCTTTCGTCGGCACGCTGCGCGCGGGGTGCGACGAACAGCAGGCCGGGCGGCCCGATCTGCGTGTCCCCGCTGGAGAAGATGCTGCCGGCCCCGGCGAAGGTGATCCCGATCTGCGCCAGACTGGTCTTGCCGTGGGGCACGGAAAAGAAGCCTGCCCCCGCCATTCCCAACCCGTTCTCGATGTCGTCGAAAGCGCGCAGGAACACGCCAAGGGTGGTGATGGAGGCTTCGATGTTCGTGTCGCTGCAACCGATGACGAAGTCCCTTCGTCCGCTCCGGACCGTCGCGATCTCGTTGCCGTCCGGCAGGCGGTAGTCAATGAACCATTCGTAGAACAGGTGGTCGGCCTGAATGGCCACCTGCGCCAGCGGCGGGGTCGCGCGCCAGGCGCTGCCGCCGCTGATCTGCTGGGCTACCACCTCGTGGGCATCGCTGGCGCCCGGCCAGTGATGGTGGGCATAGCGCGCATAGACCGCGACGATCTCGTAACCTGCAGGCACATCGACTTCGGCTGTCAGGATGCGGGCGTCACCGGCCAGCCACTGCTCTGACGTATCCGCGATTGTCGGCGTCTCGAACTGCTCCAGTGCTTCGCAACCGCCGAGAAGAACCAGCATCGCTCCGAACATCAGTGTCCTGCGCATCCTTGCCTCCCAGAGAGTGTCGGTAGGATGATACCCGAAATTTGCCGGTCCGGCGAGTTGGGCCGCGACCTCCCCCGGCATCCTTTCGGTAGTGGCATGCACGTTTGCTGTTCCGGGTTTCATTCCCGGCAGGACAGTGACCTTGCTCTCATGGTGAAGTATCTCTAGGGGCTGGCGGCGCGCGACCGCATGAAAGCGAAGCGCGAGCGCATCTGCGGGGGAAACGGAACCATGACGATCCACACCATTCACGACGCCTTCTGCGCGCGCGCGACCGCCGCGCCGGACAGGACTCTGGCGGAGCGCCCGGGGCGTGCCAGCCTGAGCTTCGCGGAAGGGCTGGCCGGGGTCGGCAACCTGGCGGCGGCGCTGGTGGCACGGGGCGTGGTCAAGGGCGACAGGGTGGCAGTCCAGGTCGACAAGAGTGTCGAGGCGCTGTTGCTCTGCCTGGCCTGCCAGCGGGTTGGCGCGGTGTTTCTGCCGCTGAACACCGGCTACACGGCCAGCGAGATCGATTATTTCGTCGGGGATGCGGAACCGCGCCTGTTCGTCTGCCGTCCGAAGGATCTGGAGAAGCTGCGCACCGACATGCCGGAAACGGTTGCCGTCGAGAGCATGGGCGCGCGGGCTGATGGCAGCCTGATGGACCTGGCGGCGACCCTGCCACCCGTGACGCAGGCAACGGCGGTGAGCCACGATGACCTGGCGGCGATCCTCTATACCTCCGGCACGACGGGACGGCCAAAGGGGGCAATGCTGTCCCACGGCAATCTGGCGACCAACTGCGACGCGCTGCTGGCTGCCTGGCGTTTCACCGATCAGGACAGGCTGATCCATGCCCTGCCGATCTTCCATACGCATGGCCTCTTCGTCGCGGCGAACATGAGCCTGGCGGCGGGCGCGACGATGATCTTCCTGGAGAAGTTCGACGCCGACACGGTGCTTGACCTGATGCCGGATGCGACTGTGCTGATGGGCGTGCCGACGTTCTACAGCCGTCTCGTGCAGTCCGATCGCCTGACGGCGGACAGGGTGTCGAACATGCGCCTGTTCGTCTCCGGCTCGGCACCGCTGCTCGCCGATGTCCACCTGGCCTTTCGGGCGGCGACGGGTCACGCCATCCTGGAACGCTATGGCATGACGGAAACCTGCATGATCACCTCCAACCCCTACGAGGGCGACCGCCGTGCCGGGACAGTCGGTTTTCCGCTGCAGGATGTCGAGGTGCGGATCGCGGATCGCGAGGACGGGACAGTTCTGGCGACGGGGGAGACAGGGGCGATCCAGGTGAAGGGGCCGAATGTCTTCGGCGGCTACTGGCGCATGCCGGAGAAGACCGCCGCCGAATTCACCGGCGACGGTTTCTTCATCACCGGCGATCTCGGGCGGTTCGATGCGGAGGGCTATCTGCACATCGTCGGGCGCGACAAGGATCTGGTGATCTCCGGCGGCTACAACGTCTATCCGAAGGAGATCGAGCAGCTGATCGACGAGGTGCCGGGCGTGGTCGAATCGGCGGTTGTCGGCCTGCAGCACCCGGATTTCGGGGAAGCCGTGACGGCTGTCGTCGTCGCGGAGGATGGCGCGGATCTGGATGAGGCTGCGGTCATCGCCGCGATCTCTGTCGGACTGGCGCGCTACAAGCAGCCGAAACGTGTGCTGTTCGCAGACGCCCTGCCCCGCAATGTCATGGGCAAGGTGCAGAAGAACGTTTTGCGCGATACCCATGCCGGGCTCTACAAGGATGGGGGAGACGCGTCGGGAGGGGATCTGAAGCAATGAACGGAATCAGCGGCGGCAGCACGCAGGTGGCTTCGGGCGACATGATCTTCGCCGACGCGACCGCACTTTCGCGGGCCATCGCGGCGCGCCAGGTTTCCTGCGTCGAGGTCATGCGCACCTATCTGGACCGCATCAGGCGTTTCAACCCGGTCCACAATGCCATCATCTCCATGCGGGACGAGGATGCGCTGATGGCGGATGCGGCGGCGGCTGATGCCGATCTGGCCGCGGGCCGCCATCGCGGCTGGATGCATGGCTTTCCGCTGGCGGTGAAGGACCTCGCGGCGACCGCCGGGATTCCGACAACCTTCGGCTCCCCCCTGTTCGCTGACAATGTACCGACCGAGGACAGCGTGATGGTTGCACGCATGCGTGCTGCCGGGGCCATCATCATCGGCAAGACCAATACCCCTGAGTTCGGACTCGGCTCCCATACCTACAACCCGCTGCATGGCATCACCCGCAATGCCTGGAAACCGGCCCTGTCGGCGGGGGGATCCAGCGGCGGCGCGGCGGTCTCCCTGGCGCTCGGCATGCAGCCGGTGGCTGATGGCAGTGACATGATGGGATCGCTGCGCAATCCCGGTGCGTTCAACAACGTGCTGGGTCTGCGCCCCTCCTTCGGTCGGGTGCCCAGCGGGCCAAAGCCGGAAGTGTTCCTGCACCAGCTGGCGACCAATGGTCCGATGGCGCGCAGTGTGCGTGATCTGGCGCACCTGCTGGATGTGCAGTCGGGACATGACGCCACGGCGCCTTTCAGCCTCGATGCGCCGCAGACACCCTTTGCCGAAGATCTGGATGGCGACGTGGCCGGTCTGCGCATTGGCTGGATCGGAGACTGGGACGGATATTATGCCTGCGAGGACGGCATTCTCGATCTCTGCGCAGCGGGCCTGCAGGAGTTTGCGGCGCTTGGTGCGGAGGTCATCCCGCTGGTTCCCGACTTTGCGCCGGAACGTCTCTGGGTGTCCTGGACCAATCTGCGCAATTGGTCGGTCGCCGGCTCCTATGCTCCGTACTTCCTGAACCCGGAGACCCGTGATCTGCTGAAACCGGAACTGGTCTGGGAGATCGAGAAGGGGCTGGCGCTGTCGGCCCAGACAGTCAATGAGGCAAGCGTGATCCGCAGTGACTGGTTCCGCTGTCTGACAGAGCTGTTCAGCCGCTACGACGCGATTGCCATGCCGACGGCGCAGGTGTTCCCGTTCGATGCGGAGATTGCATGGCCGGGCAGCATCGGCGGCAGGGTGATGGACACCTATCACCGCTGGATGGAGATCGTCATCGCCGCATCACTCAGCGGCTGCCCCTCCATCAACGTGCCAGCCGGCTTCGACCCGTCAGGCCGCCCGACGGGCTTTCAGCTGATCGGGCGTCCGCGTGCCGAACAGCAGTTGCTGCAGATGGCGGCGCGCTACGAGGAAGCGACCGACTGGCTGTCGATGCGGCCCGCAGGCGCTCTCTGAGCCGAATTACTGTTCGATCGCGGCACCGGCCCGCTCCCCCGCCCGGTCACCCATTCAGGATGATCCCGTGAGTGGCTGGGCTGGGGAGCGGACCGGTGCGGTTGCATCATCCGGCGCCGGATACCGGCCACCGACCGTCGCATGTGTGATTTCCCGACCTGTCGTGCTGTCGATCAGCCTCGGCGTGACGGGGATGCCGGTCTCGCGGTCGACCAGTGTCACCGATGATCCTGAAGGGGCAGGGACGTTCGCGTTGGCCCAATCCACCAGTGTCACGATCACCGGATAGAGCGCCTTGCCGCGTTCCGTCAGCAGGTACTCGTGACGGGGCGGGCGCTGTTGATACTGCGCCCGGCGCAGCACGCCGGCGTTTTCCAGCTTCTTCAGCCGGTCGGACAGGACATGGCGGGTGATGCCCAGACGCTCCTGCATCTGCTCGAAGCGCCGGATGCCCTGGAAGCAGTCGCGCAGGATCAGCATGGTCCAGCGGTCCCCCACGACCGAGAGGCCGCGCGCGACGGGGCAGGCTTCCTCTCTCAGGTCATTCCAGCGCATGGGTCACTCGCTTTCCGCCAAAGGTGCAGGTGCGTTGAATAGCACAGATTGACAGGTTCCAAAAGGGAACGCAGTATATGCATTCCAAAAAGGAACGGACTGGGTCGGGGCCGCTCGGCGTTCCGGGGCACAAGGATCACTGCATGACAACCGAAGCACCAGTTACGGTCGCGACTCCCGGACCTTCGGCATCGTCGATGGCCCGCACGGCGCGGACGCAGTTGCTGCTGACTGCCCCGATCGGGCGCACCCTGCTTCGGCTCGCGGCACCGAATGTCGTTGCCATGTTCGTCATGGCGGCGGTGAGCATTGCGGAGGGATTCTTTGCCGGAGTCCTGGGGATCACCGCACTGGCCGGACTGGCGCTCGTCTTCCCGCTGGTGATGCTGACGCAGATGCTCTCCGCAGGGGCCATGGGCGGGGCCATCTCCGGCGCCATCGCACGGGCGCTCGGGAACAGCGATCCGGAGCGTGCGGGCAGTCTGACCTGGGCGGCCTGGAGCATTGCGGTCACGATAGCGGTCCTGTCGGCGGTCCTGATGGGCCTGTTCGGCAGGGATGTCTTCGAACTGCTGGGGGGCGGTGCGGAAACGCTGGATGCGGCGCTGGCCTATGCCGGTGTCTTCTTCCCCGGCTGCATCACCATCTGGCTGTGCCACTCCTCCCTCAGCGTCATTCGCGGGTCCGGCAACATGGGCATCCCGTCCCTGGTGCTTTTTCTGGCTTCCCTCTGTTCTATCCCCATCGCCGGAACGCTGTCGCTTGGCTGGGGGCCGTTCCCGGCGCTGGGGATGCAGGGTCTGGCTGCGGGGCACGTGCTGTCCTATGGCGTCGGTGCGATTGTCGCGCTTGCCTTCGTCGGCTCCGGACGGGTCGGCTTCCAGATCAGCGGGCGGCTGAGCAGCCTGCGCCGGGACCTGTACCGTGACATCCTCAGCGTCGGCCTGATCGCTTCCCTCAGCACCACCCAGACCGTGCTCACGACGGTGCTGATGGTCGGGCTGGTCGGTCTGCATGGGGAGGCGGCGCTGGCTGGATACGGCCTGGGCGCGCGGCTCGAATTCCTCATGATCCCCGTTGTCTTCGGGATCGGCGCGGCCATGACCGCCATGGTCGGAGCCAACGTCGGCGCTGGCAACAGGCCCCGCGCACTGCGGGTGGCCTGGACCGGTTCCTTCGCGGCGGCTGCAATCGTCGGCAGCATCGGCGCGGTGCTCTCCCTGCTGCCCGATCTCTGGCTGCGCATCTTCCTGGATGCATCGGACACGGCGGCGCTGGAGGCCGGGCGCAGCTATTTCAGGACCGTCGCGCCGTTCTACTTCTTCTACGCCCTGGGCCTGGCCCTGTTCTTCGCCAGCCAGGGGGCAAGCCGCATGGTCTGGCCGATGATCGCCAGCATCTTCCGCATTGTCACCGCGTTCGGTCTGGCGCTGTTCCTGACCCGTTCAATGGGCATGGGTGTGGCGGGCGTGTTCAGCGGCGTCGCCGCAGGCATGCTCGTCTACGGCATCCTCACCGCCCTCTCGGTGCGCCTGACCCGCTGGCGCTGAGGGCGGTATCGGCGCTTGCAGTGACCCGCGCAAAGAAAAGGCCGGGGCATTTCTGCCCCGGCCTTTTCTGTTGCATCGTTGTCGGCCTGGATGTCAGGCGGCGAGGAAGCGGTTCAGTTTCTCTTCGGCGTTCTCGTGGGCGATCTTTTCCACGGCGGCCAGTTCGCGCGTCAGCCGTTCCTTGGCGGCTTCGTAGATCTGGCGTTCCGAATAGGACTGGTCCGGCTGGTCCTCGTTGCGGTGCAGGTCGCGCACGACCTCCGCGATGGAAACCGGGTCACCGGAGTTGATCTTCGCCTCGTACTCCTGCGCGCGGCGCGACCACATGGTGCGCTTGACGCGGGCGCGGCCCTTCAGCGTATCCATCGCCTGCTTCATCAGCTTGGTGGAGGCGAGGGCGCGCATGCCGGTGGCCGTCGCCTTGGTCACGGGAACGCGCAGGGTCATCTTCTCGTGCGGGAAATCGATGACAAAGAGCTGCAGCTTGAAACCGGAAATTTCCTGATCCTCGACAGCCGTGATCATGCCGACGCCGTGGGAGGGATAGACAACATAGTCATTGGCCTGAAATTCCAGCTTCGCCTTCTTCTTGCGCGGCGCAGCCTTGGCCCGGACCTCGGTAGAACTTGCTTCAGTCATATCAGTCCTTCTCTTTCTGCCGCTTCGGGCACCCTGACGGTCCGAAGCGGTTCCTGTTCCGGCATCCTGAAACGGCAAGAGCCTGCCTGAACCCCCAGGAATGGCGGTTCCCTCAAGACAACGGAACATGCAAGGCCAGGTCTTCCGCCGGGCGCGCGGTACAAAACTGGTTCCGACACGAAAAAACGGGCCGCTGTCAGCCGCCCGCCAGGTATCCGGTCACACAGATGCGCGCCCGCAGCTCCCTGACCAAGGGAATATATAACACAAAAATGACAGTTCTCACAGTGCTGACTCGCGTTCAGCGAACACAAATCAGCATGACCGACCACGCGCGTTCACATGGCCGGGGGCATTTATCTGCCTGGGTGGTGGGTACGGCTGTCAGTCGCCCGCGCCGGGGTTGGCGCTGAAATGCTTCTCGAACTTGCCTGGAGTCTCGCGCCAGTCGTCGGCATCAGCCGGGCTTTCGCCCTTGCGCGTGATGTTCGGCCACTTCTCCGAATATTCCCGGTTCAGCTCCAGCCACTTGTCGGCTTCCGGATCGGTATCGGGCAGGATGGCCTCGATCGGGCACTCGGGCTCGCAGACGCCGCAGTCGATGCATTCGTCGGGGTGGATCACCAGCATGTTCTCGCCCTCGTAGAAGCAATCCACCGGACAGACTTCCACACAATCCTGGAACTTGCACTTGATGCAGTTCTCCGCGACGACATAAGGCATCTGCCTTCACTCCCCTTGGTTTTCCCGTGATGCACCGGTGACCCTTTCACCGGCTCTCGGGTATCACTCAGTCCGAACCGCCCTGAAGCCGCTCGGCGACGCGCTGCCGCGCCTCACCATTTTCCCTGTCGGAAACATAGATGAGGCCTCCGATGCGGCGCAACAGGTTGGCTTCATAGGCGTGCAATTCACCGTCTGCAAGCACGACTTCCCAGAGCATCTCGATCACTTCCACGCGACGTTCCGAGGGATAACCTTCCTTGATCGCGCGGGTGAAGGTGCTGATCTCGACGGCATGCTCATGACGGCTCTCGGCCACTTCGATCAGAGACATGGTTTCGTCGGCCGTCAGCTCGAACTTCTCCGCCAGCACGCGCCGAACCGTCTTCTGCTCCGTCGCATCGAACTCTCCGTCCAGATGCGCGGCCTCGATCAGCAGGATCGCAGCCGCCAGATGCAGGTCGTCGGGTGCGGCGCTGGCCGCTTCGGCAGCGCTTCCGCCACGCAGGCGCTCGAGCCATCGCGTCACACGGTTCGTTGAGGCCATTCGGAGATGTTCCTGAGTCCTGTGTTCAGCCGGTCATGTGCACAGTCGACATATCGCCCGTTCAGAAAAGGCCAAGCGTGTCGATCTTCGAGAGTTCGCGCGGGTCGAGCTGGCGCTGGTCCGCGTCGCGCTTGTTGAACAGCACCAGATCGGTCAGCAGGGTGTTGACCTTCGCCAGGCTCTGCTCCTGCGCGGCGGCGAGATCGCGAATGCCCTCCGGCGGCGACATGGCCCCGGCAGAGCGCAGCAATGCCAGTTCGCCGCTGGTCGCGCCTTCCGGTCCGGTGCCGGTGACGGAGGTGACAATGCGGCCATCCTGGCCGATGGCAACAGAGGTGACGCGCTTTCCGGTGCGCGGTGCGGCTGTCTGCTGCACCCCGCCAGGCCCCGGCGGGCGCAGGTTGAAGTCGGGCGGGACAACAAGGGGGGAGAACACGGTCACACGGCTTTCGTCCGGTGACGACTTGTTCAGGCCCAGCGTGTTCTTCACCGTGTCGCAGCCGCCGACAACCAGCACCAGGGCCAGCACGGGCAGCAAACGGGTCAGACGATTTTCAAGACTGGTTTTCATGGCTGCCGTTTCTAGCGCCAAGACGGCGTCCGAACAAGGAATCCAGCAGCAGGATAGCCACTCCGCACGAAATTGCGATATCCGCCACGTTGAAAGCGGGCCAGTGCCAGCCCGCCACATGAAAGTCGAAGAAGTCCGCGACCTGTCCGTAATTGACCCGATCGATGGCATTTCCGATGGCCCCGCCGATCACGGCTGCGAGTGCCAGGCGCGGCCAGGGGCCTTCCGCCCGGCGCATCCAGAGGAACAGGAAAACGGAAACCACAAGGTTCAAACCTGCAAGGATCCAGCGTGTCTCCGCCGGGTCGCCCCCGAACAGGCCGAAGCTGACCCCCGGGTTCCAGACCATCACCAGATTGAAGAACGGTGTCAGGGTCAGCGTGGCAAAGTCCCGTGCAGCCATGACGTCAATCAGCCACACCTTGGTGGCCTGATCGAGGACGATCAGAAAGGCCGAGAATACCAGCGCGCGAGCGATCATTGCGGATCCGAAGGTCAGGGCTTGTTGCTGCTGACAGTTGGCTTCGGCAAGGCGTCCGGTCAAGCCCCTTCTCCTGCAGGCCGTGAGAGTCCATCATGCGGGCAGTGATTGAGCGACCCTGGGGAGGATCGGACTTGGCTCACGCCCATGTGCTGGACGGCATTCGCGTACTCGACTTCACACAGTTCATTGCCGGACCGGCCTGTACCCGCCTGATGGCGGAGATGGGGGCGGACGTCATCAAGCTGGAACATGCGCCGGGGGGCGACCTCTGCCGCGTCCTGCCGGTCATCAAGGATGGCAGGTCAGGTTACTTCGTGCAGCACAATCAGGGCAAGCGCTCGGTCTGCCTCGACATGCGTTCCGCCGCGGGCAAGGCAGTCATCCGCGACCTGATCGCCTGGGCCGATGTGGTGGTGGAGAATTTCTCGCCCGGCGTGATCGACCGGATGGGGTTCGGTTGGACCGATGTTCACGCCATCAATCCATCCGCCATCATGTGTTCGATTTCCGCCTTCGGTCAAAGCGGGCCGCTGCATCAACTGGTCGGATTCGACTATATCGCCCAGGCCTATGCCGGGGTGACCTCCATGATCGGAGATCCAGACGGGCCACCGCCGATTGTCGGGCTCGCCATCGGGGACATGGGCACGGCCATCACCTCGCTGGCCGCCATCAACGGGGCGCTGTTCCATCGGGAACGGGCGCGCGGCGACGGGCCGGGCAAGGGCCAGCACCTGGATATTTCCCTGCTGGATTTCTACTTCCACTGCCACGAGATCAACGTGGAAGTGCATTCGCTGAGTGGTGGCACGGTCGTACCGCACCGCACCGGCAGCCACCATGCGATGGTGGCCCCCATCGGCATATTCCGGGCAAAGACCGGGTATCTGGTGCTGGTGGCGCTGGGGGACCAGTGGTCGCGGGTATGCAGGGCCATGGGGCGCGAGGACCTGATCAAGGACCCGCGATTTGTCGATGGACCGGCACGTATGGCGAATCAGGCCGAACTTGTAACCGTGATCGAGGGTTGGCTGGGCAGCCTGGACTCCGATGAGGCGGGCATTGAGGCGCTGCAGGCGGAGAGAGTGCCCTGCGCACCGGTCCTGAGCGTTGCCGACGCCATGCGTCACCCGCATCTGATCGAGCGCGGCACGGTACGCCATATCGACGATCGGGGCGTCGGCCCAATGGCCATCACCGGCAATCCGCTGCGTTTCTCCGACTTCCCCGACGACCTGGACCTGACCGCGCCGTTCCTGGGCGAACACAATGAAGCGGTCCTGAAAGGTGAACTGGGCATGTCAGCGGCAGACGTCGGGCGTCTTCAGGCCGACGGTGTCCTGCATGCGGAGCGGCGGTAGCGGGTACGCTTCCCCGGTTGAGGGAAAGGCGTACCCGCTGCAGCTCAACGCACGCTGACGATCACCTTGCCGGTGGCCTTGCGGGCGGCGAGGGCCTTCATGGCGTCCGGCGCCTGTTCCAGCGGGAAGGTCATGGAGACATGCGGGCGCAGCTTGCCCTCCGCACACCAGTCCAGCAGCGTCCGGAACTGGCTGCGGCATTCCTCCGGATTCCGCTCCGTCCAGGCACCCCAGAACACACCGACGATCTGGCACTGCTTCAGCAGCACCAGGTTGGCCTTCGCCTCCGGAATGCGCCCCGATGCGAACCCGACCACCAGCAGGCGGCCACCCCAGTTGATGCAGCGCAGTGATTCGTCGAAGGCATCGCCGCCCACGGGGTCGTAGATCACGTCCGCGCCCTGGCCGCCGGTCAACTCCTTGACCTTGTCGCGGATCGAATGTTGCGAATAGTTGAAGACGTGATCGGCGCCATATTCCTTCACGATGTCCATCTTCGCGTCCGAACCGACAGTGCCGATCACCGTCGCGCCCATGCGCTTGCCCAGTTCCACGGCGTTCAGACCGACACCGCCGGAGGCACCATGGACCAGCAGCACCTCGCCCGGCTTCAGTTCACCCCGGTCCTTCAGCGCGTGATAGGTCGTGCCATAGGTGACCGGGAAACCGGCCGCCTGTTCGAAGGTCACGGCATCGGGCAGCAGGAACGTCTTCGCCGCTGTCGCGATCGCCTGTTCGGCATAGCCGCCGCCCATGCTGGTCATCGCCATCACCCGGTCACCGGCCTTGAAACCGCTCACACCCTCGCCGACAGCGGAGATCACGCCGCCGACTTCCATGCCGGGGGAGAAGGGGAAGGAAGGCTTGAACTGGTACTTTCCGGCGATCATCAGCAGGTCCGGGAAGTTGACCCCGGCGCAATGCACATCGATCCGAACCTCACCGGCGCCCGGCTCCGGTGAGGCCACTTCCTCCAGCTTCAGATCATCGGGCCCGCACCATTCGTGACACAGCATCGCTTTCATCGCGTCTTCTCCCCTCGCGTTTGCATCTGTTGCCCGATGACGTAGCCCGCACGTCCGGTCACGGCAAGGTGGTGGGCTGGTTCCCCTGCGTAAATTCCGGGTGTTTCACCGAATTTCAGCCAAATCGGGCGATTCCGGTTGAACACCCGGTCAATAGGCTTTGGGATGCAATGCGAAGCAGAACCCGAGATAACAGGGAGATCCCGACAATGCGGTTCCTGAAGCATCTGACCCTCACCGCTGCGGCGCTGGCCACGGCTGCGACCCTTTCCTCCGCCCAGGCCGACGGCATGAAGCTGAAGATCGGCACGGAGGGCGCGTATCCTCCGTTCAACAATCTGACTGCGGACGGAAAGCTGGAGGGCTTTGACGTCGACATCGCCAAGGCGCTCTGCGCCGAGATGAAGGCGGAATGCACCTTCGTCACCCAGGACTGGGACGGCATCATTCCGGCCCTGCAGGCGGGCAAGTACGACGCGATCATCGCCTCCATGTCGATCACGGACGAGCGCAAGAAGAAGGTGGATTTCACGGAGAAGTACTACAATACCCCTCCGGCCATCGCCGTGCCGAAGGATTCGGCGCTGAAGGGCACCAGTCCCGCCGATCTGGCGGATGCCGCCATCGGCGTGCAGGGGTCGACCACCCATTCCAACTTCGCCGAGGCGAAATACACCGACAGCACGGTCCGCGGCTATCCGACGGCTGACGAGTACAAGCTGGATATCGACAGCGGCCGCCTGGACGCGGTGATGGATGATGTCACCGTGCTGCAGGAATGGCTCGACAGCGAGGATGGTGCCTGCTGCAAGCTGCTGGGAACGATCACGCCGGACCCGACCATCCATGGTGAGGGTGCCGGTATCGCCATCCGCAAGGGCGAGACCGAACTGGCGCAGAAGTTCAATGCCGCGATCAAGGCGATCCGTGCCAACGGTGTCTACAAGTCGATCAACGACAAGTACTTCACGTTCGACGCCTACGGCGGCTGACCGAACCGGACGTGCCTGATGGCGGGCACAGCCTGATGCAGGCTATCGCGCCTGCGACCGGCCTCACTCTTCGCCTGACCGGGCGTCGGGTGGGGCCAGGCCCGTCTGCCGTGTGGTGGTGCCGACATGGATGAGATGCTCGCCCTGCTGAGCCTCAGCGACACCGGCTGGGGCGACGAGATCGTTTCCGGGGTCGGCGTCACGATCTCGCTGGCGCTGGCCACCCTGCCGCTGGGCCTGCTGATCGGTTTCTTCGTGGCTCTGGCGAAGCAGTCGGAGGAACCGACGCTGCGGCTGGCGGGCAATATCTACACCACCGTCTTTCGCGGCCTGCCTGAACTGCTGACCCTGTTCCTGGTCTATTTCGGTGCCCAGATCGGCATCCGGCAACTGCTGCTGGCCATGGGCAGCGAGACGACCATCGAGATCAACAGCTTCCTTGCCGGCATGGTGGCGCTGGGGCTGGTCTTTTCCTCCTTCTCCAGCGAGGTCTTCCTGTCCGCCTTCCGCGCCATCCCGCGGGGCCAGTACGAGGGCGGTTACGCCATCGGTCTGTCGCGGTTCCAGACCATGCGCCTGATCATCCTGCCGCAGCTGATTCGCATTGCGCTGCCGGGACTGAGCAACCTCTGGATGATCCTGCTGAAGGATACCGCGCTGGTCAGCGTCATCGGCCTGTCCGACATCATCCGCCAGACCGGCATCGCCGCGCGGGTGACCAAGGAAGCCTTCCTGTTCTTCGGCGTCGCCTGCCTGCTCTATCTGGCGCTGGCGATCCTGTCGTCCATTGCCATCGGCGCGATCAATCACTGGGCCGCCAGGGGGGATGCCCCCCGATGACAGCCATCGTCAACGAACGCATCCAGCCGGCCCTGCCGCCACCGCCCGTGCGACGGCGGTGGAACGGTACCCGCACCACCGGCTGGATCGCGCTGGCCGCAATGGTCAGCCTGCTGGGGGGGCTGAGCCTCTACCTGATCCTTGCCTGGGACAGCGAACTGGTCGCCAAATATGCGCCGAAGTACTGGAAGGGCCTGCAGATCACGCTGGGGCTGGTGGCCACGTCGCTGGTCTTCGGCGCGGCCATGTCGCTGCCCGTCGCCATGGCGCGCCTGTCGCCGAACCGGGCTGTCGGCGCGCTGGCCTATTCTTACGTCTACCTGTTCCGCGGCACGCCGCTGCTGGCACAGGTGTTCCTGGTCTATTACGGCGCAGGCGAGTTCCGGCCCGAACTGCAGTCGGTGGGCCTCTGGGGATTCTTCCGCGATCCCTGGAACTGCGCCGTCTTCGCCTTTGCCCTGAACACGGCGGCCTACCAGGCCGAGATCCTGCGCGGTGCGATCCAGTCGGTGGCGAAGGGGCAGTGGGAGGCGGCAGAGGCATTGGGCCTCACCCGCCTGCAGGCGTTCCGCAAGATCATCCTGCCGCAGGCCCTGATCGTGGCGCTGCGTCCCTATGGCAACGAGATCATCCTGATGCTGAAGGGCTCGGCCATCGTCGCCATCATCACCGTGCTGGACCTGATGGGGGAGACGCGGCGCGCCTATTCCCGCAGCTTCGACTTCCAGACCTATCTCTGGGCTGCCGTCGTCTACCTGCTGATGGTGGAGACCATCCGCAACATCTGGGAACGGCTGGAGAAACACCTCACCCGCCACCTGCGGCGCGACGGGTGAGGCCGATTTCCGATGGCAATCCGGTGATCAGTCCCGGAACTTCTTGAACAGGTCGTGGGCGACCTTGCGGATCTGGATCTCCTCGGTGCCTTCGGTGATGCGATAGCGCCGGTGGTGGCGGTAGATATGCTCGAAGGGCTTGTAGCGGGTGTAGCCCATGCCGCCGTGCACCTGCATCGCCCGGTCCGCCGCCTCGCAGACAAAGCGGTTGGCGCGGTAGTTGGCCATGGCGACCCAGTGCGTCACCTCCATGTGGTGCGCCTGATCCAGGTGCCAGGCACTCTTGTAGACCAGGTTGCGCAGCATCTCGGCCTCGGTATTCAGTTCGGCAAGCGGCCACTGGATGGCCTGGTTGGCGCTGAGCGGCTTGCCCCAGGTGACGCGCTTGTTGGCCCATTGCACGGCCTCGTCGACACAATACTGCCCGGCACCGAGGCTGGAGGCCGCCTGCCGGATGCGGTTCTCGTGGAAGAACGCCTGTGCGCATTCCAGGCCCCGGCCTTCCTCGTGCAGGATGGCGCTGTCCGGCACCCAGACATCGCGGAAATGCACCTCCGCATGGTCGGACGGCATGTTGAAGGTCCAGTGCATGTAGGCAATGTCGACCCCCGGCGTCTCCACCGGCACGATGAAGGCGGTAATGCCTTTCGGGCGGCCCACGTCGCCGGAGGTGCGGGCGAAGACCACGTCGTGAGACGCGTTGGACATGCCCGAGTTCCAGCGCTTGGTGCCATTGATCAGCCAGCCGCCGTCCTTCTGCACCGCAGTCGTTTCCATGTAGGTGGCGTCCGAGCCATGATTGGGTTCCGTGACACCGAAGGCGACACGTTTCCGGCCCGTGATCATGTCCTCGATGAATTCCTTCTTCTGTTCCGGGCTGGCGACGGCGTGGAAGATCATGGCCACGGGAAAGTTGCCGACGATGGAGCTTTCGTTCTGCAGGTCGTTGTGCAGCCCCAGGCCGCGATGGGCCAGATGTTCGCGGATGATCGCCATGCCCAGGTTCGAACCGGCCGAGCCGCCGATATCGGTGGGCAGGGCCCAGCGCAGATGACCGGCCTTGTCGGCGCGGCGCTTCATTTCCGCCAGCAGTTCCTCCCATTCCTCCTTCGGGCGGCCGCCATTCTCCCAGTCGGTGCGTTCATATTCGCGCCGATGGTCGAAGAACCTGATGTTCTCCTCCTCCAGCGGCTTGATCTCCTTCTCGATGAAGGCGTCGAGCACACCGATGTAGTCGCTGATCTCGCGCGGGATCGTGAAGTCCATGGTCACCCTCCCCGGGGTTGGATTTTGTTTGTGGCCTGCGCCTTCCCTCTCCCCCGCCCGGCCACCCACTGCATGATCCCGAATGGGTGGTCGGGCGGGGGAGAGGGAAGGCGCAGATCGTCTAGTCCAGCCTCACCACCAGCTTGCCCACCGCCTTGCGGTCGCGCATGGCGCGGAAGGCGTCGATGCCGTTGTCCAGGCTGTAGGTGCCACCGATATGCGGGCGCAGCTTGCCGTCCGACCAGAGTTCCATCATGGCCGCGATATTGGCACGGCAGCGATCCGGGAACCGGCGGGCGAAGCCCTGATAGGCCACGCCGATCAGTTCGATCTGCTTGATCAGGATGTGATTGGCGGGCAGTTGCGCGATGTCCCCGGCGGCAAAGCCGATCACCAGCATCCGACCGCCCCAGTTGATCGACCGGATCGCCTGGTGGCTGTAGTCGCCGCCGACGGAATCGAAGATCACGTCCGCGCCCTGTCCGTTCGTCAGAGCCTTGATCTGGTGGCGCAGTTCGTCACCCTCCGCATAGTTCACCAGATCATCGGCGCCGCGTGCCTGGCAGGCAGCCAGCTTCTCGTCCGAGCTGGCGGCAGCAATGACCCGTGCGCCCCAGGCCTTGCCGGCCTCGACGGCGGCCAGACCGGTGCCGCCTGACGCGCCCAGCACCAGCAGGGTTTCACCCGCCTGCAGGCGCCCGCGATCCTTCAGCGCGTGATGGATCGTGCCATAGGTCAGGCAGAAGGCGGCGGCGGTGTCGAAGTCCATGGCGTCCGGCAGGGGAAAGACCCAGTCCGTCGGGCAGACGACAAACTCTGCCAGGCAACCGATCCAGGGATGCACCGCGACCCGCTGGCCAACCTCCAGCCCGGTGACCCCTTCACCAAGCGCGTCGATGGTGCCAGCGGCTTCCATGCCCGGCGCAAACGGCGGTTCGCCGCTGTACTGGTACTTGCCCTGTGGCATCAGCAGGTCGGGAAAGTTGAGGGACACGGCGTGCACCCGCACACGAATCTCCCCCGCACCCGGTTCCGGCTTCGGCAGTTCGCCGACCTTCAGATCCTCAATGGACCCGATCTTCTCGCAGATGATCGCCCGCACCCTGTCCTCCCCTGAACCTCGTGCCGTCGTCTGCAGCAACTATAGGAGCTTCCCGATGGAAACGCAGCGTTTCCCTTGCCCGACCTTGCGGCAGGGCAGGGATGCGCTCATTTCGGGTGTAGGGTGTGGTGTTGCGCGATGCCCTGTCCCGGCCCGCTCCCCCACCCGACCTCCCACGGGATCATCCTGAATGGGTGGTCGGCTGGGGGAGCGGGCCGGACCAGCCAGCAAGGCACTCGACACTGAACAGAACGACAAGCCGGGAGAAACGACATGGCCCTCGACCGCATTGACCATCTGGCCTTCATCACGCCGGACCTGACCGGTACCATCCGCTTCTACCGTGACCTGCTGGGCATGGACCTGTCGCTGGGTATCGGTCATGACGGCTTCCGGCATTACTTCTTCACCGCGGGCGACAACTACATCGCCTTCTTCGCCTACGACGGCGCGTCGGCCATGACGAAGAAATTCCACGGCACCCGCACCTCCGATCCGATCGGTTTCGATCATGTGGCCTTCACCGTGGAATCGCGGGAGGAATTCTTCGAATGGAAGGACCGGCTGGAGGCTGCGGGGATCGAGGTCACCGGACCCATCGACCATGGTGTCTTCTGGTCGCTGTATTTCTTCGACAACAACAACATTCCGCTGGAGATCGCGTGGAACCTGATGGAAGTGGCCGAAGCGCCTGCCGTGGTCGACGACGAGATTCCGGCCATCGTCCATGAAGGCTCCCGCCCGCAGCCGGGTCACTGGCCGGAGATCACCCAGCGGACAGCGCCGGAGGACATGAAGCCCGCGAAGACGGGGAATGCCTATGCCCTGCGCAAGGAACTGCTGGCCAGTGGGCGCGGCAAGCTGACGGCGGCTGGCCGGGTCGCCCTCGAACAGATCGGCGAGGACTGAAAGCCCCTGCGCCGGCTCAGAACTGGCGCAGCAGACGCATGATGTAGTCGAGCTCGTCGGCTGAACGGCTGCGCTGGCCGGAGCGGCGGCGCAGTTCGTCCAGGATCTCCCGGGAGCGTTGCAGCGCACTCTGTGCCGGGACCATGTTGCCGGTACCTTCGCCCCAGCTGTCGGTGGGCGAGCGGCCCAGCGGGTCGGTCGGTTCACCGTTCCGCCCGTCCTGCCCGGGGGCGTCCTGATTCTGTGCCTGACCCTGGCCCTGGTCGGCCAGATCCTGCAACACCGATTCAGCACCGCGCCGCAGCCGGTCCAGTGCCTGTGCCTGTTCATCCATCGCCTGGTCGGACTGCCCAGCACCCAGCGACGACTGGGCGGAGCGCATGGCCTGTTCGGCCTCTCCCAGTTCCCCCGGAATGTTGCCCATGCTCTCCCCCAGCTGCTGCATCAGTTCGCCAAGCCGTCGCCGCAGCTGGCCCTGTGCGTCGGCCAGATCCTGCTCGCTCTGCTGGCTTGGCGTGCCACCACGGGCGCCCTTGTTCTGGTCGAACGACTGGGAGCGGCCGAAGCGGCTGCGCCCTGGTGAGTTGAAGGGATTGGTCTGGGACGGCAGCTTCGAATCCGGCTCTGACTGCTGCTGACGGCGCTCGAAGGTGCGGTCCATCAGCTGCTGCTGCTGTTCCATCATCTGCCCGAGCTGATCGGCCAGCCGCTCCGCCTGCTGCTCCGACTGCGCCCGGCCGCCCTGGTTCCCCATCTGCAGGTTTTCCAGCATGTTCTGCAGTTGTGACAGCATCTGGCGCGCCTGGTCCCGTGCACCGGAACGCGACAGCTCCCGCGCCTTGTCCAGCATGTCGGCGAGGCTCTGACGCTCGACACTCTCCGCGCCGTCCATTTCCGGCAGGTCCTCGCCCGCCTCCATGCGGCGCTGGGCATCCTGCTGCATGGCGCGCAGATATTCGTCCATCGCTTCCTGAAGTTCGTCCATCAGGGCCTGGATTTCGGCTTCCGAGGCGCCATTGGCCAGAGCTTCCGACAGCCGCTCCTGAATGTCGCGCAGGCGGGCCTGGGCAACGGAAATGTTCCCGTCCTCGATCCTCAGTGCGGTCTGCCACAGCATCTGCTGGCTGGCCGCGATGGTCTCCGCATCACCTCTTGCCGCGAGGTCGGAGGCCAGCATGCTGAGGCCGATATGCACCGCGAAATCGCTGTGATAGCGCTTCGGGTTGATCATCAGGGCATGCAGTGCGCGCACCACCCATCCACGCTGTCCTGCCGCGTCGTCGAACAGCCGCTGCCGCAGTTCGATGGCGGCGCGGGCGGCTGGCTGCTTGAAGGTACGTGCAGGCAGTTCGAAGGTCAGCGGTTCGGAGCGACCGGTCTGATCCGCATCGTCCCGAGCCTCCATCGCCAGCACGACCTGCTTGCCAGCCCAGGGGTGGGCGGCCAGGTCGCGGAACACGGTATCGATGGCTTCCATCGGTCGGCGGCTCGACAGCGGCAGGTCCAGGATGATCTCGCCGTCATGCCCGTCCCGCGTGATCCGGACGGCAACACCGGCAACGCCATAGTCATCGCTGGCGCGGTAGGCAAGCCGCAGCGCGCCGCGCAGGGTGCCCTGTGGCGGTTCCGTCAGTTCGATCGTCGGCTGGTGGTCGGGAATGATGCTGATCGGCCAACCGGCGATCTCGCGCTCTCCGTCGCGGATGCTCAGCCGGTCACCTGCCGTGATCAGCCGCTCGATCTGCAGATCCCTTTCGCCCACGCGCTCGAACGCCTCAAGCGTATCTGCCACCGCCAGCGCCGGTTCGGCTGCGCCATGATAGCGGGCCAGAAAGCGGCTGCCGGTCGGAACCGCAAGTGGCTGCGGCGTGCCGGCGTCATCCTGCGACGGGGCCATGGCGCTGATGAAGACCGGCGGCATGCCGGTATGGGCAGGCGGCGTCACCCAGGCCTCCAGCACCGTGTCGTCCGCCAGACCGTCCGTCGCTGTGCCGGTGTCCAGCGCGGCGATCAGCCGGTCCCCCGTGCGACCACCGGCAGCGGCCAGGCTGAGGCAGAAGATCATCAGCACCAGCAGGCGCAGGGCCAGGGGATCACGCGCGGGCATCCGGGTGTCGGCGACGGGCAGGCGCAGTGCCCCGATCCGTGCCGCCATCTGGCGCCGGTGCGCCTGCCAGAGTGATCGCGCAGCGGAATCATCGCGGCCAACGGCGATCTGGTCCTGAGCGCTGGTGAGGGGCCTGTGGGCGCCGCCGGAACGCTCCAGCCGCTGCACCACGTCCTCCGCCGAGGGGGCCTGCCAGGCCAGCAGGCCACGCAGCAGCAGGAACAGACAACCGATGACGCCAGTCGCCAGACCCAGAAGATGCAGCACCGGCGGCAGCAATTGCCAGATGCCGAGCAGTGTGACGGAAACCAGCAGCAGCACCGCGGCGAAGCCCGGCCAGAGCAGCGGAACCAGACGCTCCCAGCCCAGGATCAGGCGTGTTGCCCACAGCTTCCGCCCCAGCGCCGCGCGCTGTTGCGGGTCAAGAATGCTGTCCAGCGTCTCGTCGCGTTCGTCTGCCATCAGGCTCCCTGGTTACTCAACTGTCCTGTTCGAGCCACGAAGGTATGGCGTCGAGACCCAGAAGATCATCGAAGGTCTGTCGCGCCCGGACAACCGCAAAGCGATCACCGTCCACCAGAACCTCGGGCACCAGCAGGCGGGTATTGTACGTTGACGCCATCACCGCACCATAGGCACCGGCACCCATGAAACACAGCGTATCACCGGCGGCGACGGATGGCATGTCACAATCCCTTGCGAAGGTGTCGGTGCTCTCGCAGATCGGACCGACGAGATCGGCGCGGATCATGTTGCCCTGCGGCTGCCGCTCCGTGCGGAGCTCGTGGACCGCGTCGTACATGGCCGGACGCACCAGATCGTTCATCGCCGAATCGAGGATGACGAAGGTCCGGCCATCGCCGTCCTTGACGTAGATCACCCGCGACAGCAGCGCCCCGGCATTGCCGACGATCATGCGACCCGGCTCGAAGATCAGCGTCGCGCCGAGATGGCCAACCGTGCGGCTGACGATATCGGCGTAGGCATCGGGGGAGGGGGGGACGGCGTCGGGGCTGTAGGGAATGCCCAGCCCGCCACCCAGGTCGATGGTATTGATCCCGTGCCCGTCATCGCGCAGCGCCGCCACCAGGTCCGCTGCCCTGGCGAAGGCCTTCTCGAAGGGGCTGAGGTCAGTGAGCTGTGATCCGATGTGCAGGTCGACACCGATGACGCGGATACCCGGCAGCTTCGCGGCGCGGGCATAGACATCGCGCGCCCGGCCTATCGGAATGCCGAACTTGTTCTCCGCCTTGCCGGTGGAGATCTTGGCATGGGTCAGCGCATCCACGTCCGGATTGACGCGTATGGTGATGGCGGCGGTCAGCCCCAGCCCGGAAGCGGTCTCCGACAGGGCATCCAGTTCCGGTTCCGACTCCACGTTGAACTGGCGGATACCGGCCTGCAGCGCGTACGCCATCTCCGTCCGGGTCTTGCCGACACCGGAGAAGACGATCTTCTCCGGCGGCACCCCGGCGGCAAGGCCACGACGCAGTTCCCCCTCCGACACCACATCGACACCGGCACCCATGCGGGCCAGCGTGCGGATGATGGCGAGGTTGCTGTTGGCCTTCACCGAATAGCAGATCAGGCTCTCCACATCGGGACAGGCACTGGCCAGCGCCATGGCGAAGACGCGGTACTGGCGACGCAGCATGGCGGAGGAATAGACATAGACCGGGGTGCCGACCCGGTCCGCGATATCGGCGATGGCCACATCCTCGACATGCAGATGCCCATCGCGGTACTGGAACTGGTCGGTCATTCGGCGTTCTTTCGCTGCTGCTTCTTTTCCTGCTCGGCCTGCTGCCGGGCACTTTCGGACGGGGTCAGGGGCTCGCCCTTCTTGCCGCAGGCGCTGACCCCGATGGCCAGCACCAGCAACACCAGGATCAGCGGCCGCATCATGCCAGCTTCTCCCGCCAGCGGTTGATCTGTGCCCGCACCTGATCCGGCGCGGTGCCGCCATAGGACTTGCGTGCATGCACGGCGCTCTCCGCGTCCAGCACCCTGTAGACCGCATCGGTGATCTTCGGCTCGATCTGCTGCAGCACCTCCAGCGGCAGATCGGCCAGGTCGCAACCGCGATCCTCCGCCGCCTTCACTGCGGCACCCGTGGCGTGATGTGCCTCCCGGAACGGCATGTCGAGGGCCTGCACCAGCCAGTCGGCGAAATCGGTCGCGGTGGCGAAGCCGGAGGTGGCGGCGCCGCGCAGGGCGTCGCGGTTCGGCACCATGTCCGCGATCATCCCCGCCATGGCGGTGACGCAGAGTTCAATGGTGTCGGCGGCGTCGAACAGGGCTTCCTTGTCTTCCTGCATGTCCTTGCCATAGGCCATGGGCAGGCCCTTCATCACCATGGTCAGCGCCACATAGGCTCCGCTGACCCGCCCGATCTTGCCCTTGATCAGCTCCGCCGCGTCCGGGTTGCGCTTCTGCGGCATGATCGAGGACCCGGTGGAGAAGGCGTCCGACAGGGTCACGAAGCGGAACTGCGCCGACGACCAGATCACCAGTTCCTCCGCCAGCCGCGACAGATGCATCGCGGCGACATTGGCGGTGTGCAGGAAATCGAGGCAGAAATCACGGTCCGATACCGCATCCAGGCTGTTGGCCGTGGGCCGGTCGAACCCGAGCGCCGCCGTG